>Ga0209204_1000545_pt1 | contig 41042 bp, 40 predicted proteins | sample AD_JPNMR2_MetaG_FD_184425 | JGI IMG/M metagenome (GOLD analysis project Ga0209204, IMG submission 184425) | Active sludge microbial communities of municipal wastewater-treating anaerobic digesters from Japan - AD_JPNMR2_MetaG (SPAdes) (version 2) | ecosystem: Engineered > Bioreactor > Anaerobic...
GTCCACAGGGTTACATGAGGAAGAGAGGATGTTCTTGGAGACAAAACTCGCACTGCTCAATTCTCAGCTTGCCGTGATGACAAAAGATGATCCGGACTATGAAGAAATCGAGAAGCAGTTCTTTGAGATCGCCAGGCGTTTGCGTGGAAATCCTGAGACGTAAACCTGCAACTTTCTTTTAGCAGGTCAACAAGGGATGTGGTTCCGGATGACAGAAAAGGGATGTGGTACGGGATGACACAGAACGTGCCCACCGGAGCGGAGATCGAAAAGACCCTAGGAACCTCTGCAATACGTGCATGGAACGAGCTTACGACATTTGTGGAGGGAAATTACAGTCATGAACCTGTTTGGGATAACGGTGGCAAATACGGTAAATGGGAATTGAAGTATCGCAAGAGCGGAAGAACTCTATGTACCTTTTATATCAAAGACGGGTTCTTCACGGCACTTGTCGTCTTAGGCAAGGGAGAAAGAGAAGAACTTGAATCACGGAAGGCGGAGTTTTCCTCCTCAATTATTGAGTTGTACCTTAATACCAGGACGTATCATGATGGTAAGTGGCTTTGGATTGATGTCTCAGATATGAGTCCGGTAGAAGACATAAAGAGGCTAATTGCGATAAAACGGAAACCGAGCAAGCGTGACAAAGTATCAAAGCAGTTGACGCCTAAGTAGTTGATGCGTAGGTAGTTTACGTCTAAACAGTGCTGATGGGACGAGGAAGCAAAGACGCGGATTAGAGCTAACGATCACAGGAGGAGAGTTTATGCTGAGCTCATATGGACTTATGTGTGAGACTTGCTATGCTTTTCCCAAAGACTGCCCGGGATGTGACAATATTGAAGGTAAGCCCTCTTGGGTTAGTGACATTGGCAAGTCAGTATGCGAACTGTATCAGTGTGCGAGAGACAGAGGCCTGACCTCATGCGGAGGCTGTGCTGCATTACCCTGCAGACAATGGGCAGACAATGGGGGGAATTGCGAGATCCCAGGCTCAGTGTGGAAGAGCATTTGGGCCACATAAACAAGCGAGTAGAGAAGTTGAAAGAGGCTTATTCGTCGTCTTCTCAACCTTCTGTCTGTATACATCCTCGAGATGCTTTCTACGTAATCGGATATCCGCTCGTTACGAATACTGAACGATCCAGATTGGAAGTGCCTGCATTCTGGGACAGGTTTTTCGAATTGGGCGGCCCTGACATGCTCCTGAAAATTGCCGGCGAAAGCCAGGGCAGGGGGATTTATGGTGTTTGCACAGACTTCAACTGCAAGTCAGGCGAATTCACCTATGTTATCGGGGTCAGCGTGAGCGAGCCCAAAGATATACCCGAAGATATGGTGCAAGTTAGTATGCCCGCAGCCCTTTATGCGGTTGTCAAGACGGTTTTGGATGTACATGCAATCCATGACGCGTGGGATTTCCTGATCAAAACCTGGATGCCTGAAGCAGGGTATTCTCATGCAGGTACAGAGGATTTTGAGTACTACCCGGATGAGTGCGGTTGCGAGATCTGGGTTCCCATAGACTGAGCACGGTATTTGGCGGTCCATGATCTTTAGCAGAGCTCAACTCTTTCCGGTATGGCTTTTACAGAGCTTACCTCCGAGACAAGGAGATGAGGGAAACGCAGGATCCAACCTGACAACTCAATGAGAGAATGAAAGCGTCAAATGCGATGCCTAAGAACGCTGCAGGATAATTTTTCCGAGTAGCCAAGTATTCTCCATAAAATATCACGGCCAAGGTATTACGGTGATGGCGACATTCATTCAAAAGGAGGAAGTATGCAAGTGTTCAAGAGGAACAACTTCCTAGTCGTTGCTGTATTATTGGTTTTTGTGGTCCCGCTTTTGCTGATATAGGGGGTAGGAGAGACAGCATCCGGCACCACAGTGCTCTTGGTACGACATAGGCAGACAGATTGGAATGCACTGGATTTGCTGCAAGGATGGGCGGACGTTACTTTGAATCATGTTGGCCTGCGTGAGGTTGGAGGATTGGGTGCTTCTTGGGAAGAGGAGGTAGGGCTGGATGTTGACGTAATATACTCCAGCCCGCTGAACCGGACAAAGCAGAGTGCCGAGATTCTAGCTAAGCACCTTTCTATTAGCCCTTTCGAGATTAGGTTTGAACCTGATCTCAGAGAAGCCAGCATTCGCATACTCACCGGTTTGTCCGGTTCCGAGCTCGTATCTAATCCGGAGTTCTTTGAGATCTACAAGAAATGGTCGCGAGACCAAGACTATGCCCAGCCTTCAGGCCCGCCTGTTGTGATTACCGACTACACCAAGCTGTATCTGGAGGGCCAGGAGTTTCCGGGAGAGTCGGGGAACGCATTCAGAGATAGAGTATTGAATGCCCTGGAAAGGATTGTATCTGAGAATAGAGGAAAGACGGTGTTGGTCTCCACTCACGGGGGAGTCATCGCAATCATCCTTTGCGTTATTACGGACACGCCTATTGCAGAGTGGGAGGGTTTTCTTCCCGGAAACGCTTCTGTCACTCACCTAAGATTTGAGGATAACGGCAGTGTTACGTGGGTTAATGCCCCCAATTGATAACATATTATTCCATAAGCTTTAATCCTCAGTCAGATGAAATCACCATATAAGGGAAGGGGGATGTGAAATGGAGTATGTGGGATTACTGGCCCCGATAGCGTTTGTTTTCGCTATAAGTGCTTATAGTCAGTTGGCCGCTTTGAGACGGGAAATTGAGAGTCTCAAAGTGGAGATTGAGAAGCTCAAAGCTAAGTGACGAAAGGTAAGCGCTGAGTAAGGGATAAGATAAGCTAATCTATTCACAGTGAACGGCTCCGGAGATTAGTGCAATAAGGTGTCGTAGAAAATGAAGCACGGGTTCCCTAAAAGCAAATCAAGGAGAGTGGGACCGAATGAGGAGAGTAGCTGTGGTTCTCCTTGGTGTTGCCCTTATTGTATCATTAGGGTTTAATGTGTTTATGGCCAACTACATAGGTAAGCAGAGGAGTTAGAGTACCAGTTGGCAGACGAAGAAGGCCGCGCGAAACTCATGCCTCCGTTTCTGTCCATATCATCCACTTCACCTGTTGCTGCCGGTTTTGTTGCTCTGATGAAAAGCATAAAGAGTGACTTGCCGCCGGCTGAATACAAGAGAATCCTGATGGAGACCTCGAGGAGTCTAACCTATAACGGAGAAGAATGCCCCCGGGTCCCCGATGTGTATGAAGCCGTGAAGTTGATTTCCGGTATTACGGAGTGACACCGAGTACTCCATAAAGAGAACACGAGGAAAAGACGACTTTATTATTGTTCAAAATGATAAAGGACAATTTCTCACGATAGCAAACTATTACTATGGTGGAAGCAAGTCAATGATGGAAAACATCCTCTAAGAAAACAGGACACAGGTCTTACCAAAGAATGCCATCTTAAGATCCAAAAGGAAATGTCACGGGGAATCCAATGGCAGCCTAAATCGGGGGCACCAATGGAGCCTCGCATAAATCTGCGATACTGGAGGATAGGCTTATGAAGGCAGTGCTGAAGAGCGAACCTCAGGCCGGAGCTGCGCTTGTAGAGTTACCTGTTCCGGAGCCCGGTCCGGGTGAAGTGCTCATCAAGGTTAAGACAACTGCTATCTGCGGTACTGATCACCACATTTACATCTGGAATGAATGGGCGCAGAATCGCATCAAGCCTCCACTTGTAATGGGACATGAGCTGGCAGGAGAGATTGTTGAATTAGGTCCCGGCGTCAAGAATGCCAAAGTGGGAGACTATGTGTCCGCTGAGTCGCATATTGTGTGTGGACACTGTGTTCAATGCTTACTCGGAGAAGAACACGTATGTCAGAACACGAGCATACTTGGGGTAGACAGGGACGGTTGTTTTGCTGAATACGTAGTTGTTCCCGAAGAAAACCTGTGGTTCAACGATTCTGCAATTCCCCTGGATATAGCGCCGATCCAGGAACCGTTGGGCAACGCTATTCATACGGTATTATCCGGTGAAACCCGGGGCAAGACTATGGCTGTGTTCGGATGCGGTCCCATAGGGCTTATGGCAATAGGTGTAGGTAAGGCTTGCGGTGTATCCCGGATTGTGGCAGTTGACATCAACGACTACAGGCTGGGTATTGCCAAGGAGATGAAAGCGGATCTTATCATCAACAGCAAACACGCGTCGCCGGTGGAAGCTATCATGGATTATACACGTGGAAAAGGGGTAGATATAGTCCTTGAAATAGCAGGAGCACCCATTGTCTATGACCAGATCTTCAAAGCTGTAAGACCCGGCGGCAGGGTCTCTTTATTGGGTTTGCCCGCCACTTCGCTTACAGTGGACTTCTCCAACGAGATCGTTATGAGGGGTATAACCATACACGGAATAGCAGGTCGAAGGCTGTGGCAGGACTGGATTGTCGGGCGAGAACTCCTGGTTTCAGGGTTGCTTGACTTGGCTCCCATTGTTACACATCGTTTTGACCTGGAGGATTATGATAAGGCTATGGATCTTATGACACAAGGCGATTGCGGTAAGATCGTCCTTTATCCTGGAGGGGTTGAATAATGGATAAGTTGGAATTTCTGAAGCGCGAGTTAGAGTCGTTGCGGGAACAGAGCCTTTATAATGAAATCCGAACCATAGAAGGCCCTCAAGGCGCTTGGATTGTTGTCAATGGCAAGCGAGTGCTTAACCTATGCTCCAATAATTACCTTGGTTTTGCTAACAACGCTGAACTCAGGGAAGCATCTAAGAAAGCTGTAGACGAATACGGTGTGGGGCCCGGGGCTGTCCGGACAATAGCAGGCACTCAGACAGTCCATCTGGAACTTGAACGAAAGCTGGCTTCATTCAAGCATGCTGAAGCGTGCATAGTGCTTCAGGGCGGATTTGTCGCGAATCTTGCAGTCATACCTACTATCACAGGAGACGGCGACATTATTTTTTCAGATGAGCTAAACCACGCCAGTATAATTGATGGTTGCAGGCTTTCAAAAGCCAGGGTCGTGAGATACGCCCATAATGATGTGGCTGATCTCAGAAAGAAGATTGAGGAGAACAAAGATTCCGCCAGACGAATGCTGGTAGTTACAGACGGTGTCTTCAGCATGGACGGAGACATTGCTCCTTTGCCCGATATTGTGGATGTGGCTGATGAATACGGTGCTATCGTCATGGTAGATGACGCCCATGGTGAAGGAGTCTTAGGAGACAGCGGAAGAGGCATTGTCAACCACTTCAAGCTCGAGGGCAGGGTAGATATTGAAGTAGGCACGCTGTCAAAGGCATTCGGAGTCATGGGTGGGTATGTCACAGGCTCTCAGACGTTAATCGATTATCTCAAGCAGAGAGGGCGTCCGTTCCTATTCGGGACAGGGATTACTGCTGCAGATACGGCAGCTGCGATTGCGTCAGTGGATGTCCTTACAAGAAGTGATGAGCTTGTAAGGAGACTATGGGATAACGCTAGATATTTCCAGAACAAGCTGAAGGATGCGGGATTCGATATCGGCGGCACCGAGACGCCGATAACTCCTGTCACGTTGGGGGAGGAAAAGATAGCGTCTGCATTCTCAAGGAAGCTGTTTGGTGAGAATATCTTCGCCCAGGCCATAAGCTATCCCACTGTGCCAAAGGGTAAGGCCAGGATAAGGTGTATGTTATCCGCTGCGCACGAGAGGGAGGACCTGGATTTTGCAGTGGACGCGTTTGTGCGAGTCGCGCGCGAACTGGGCGTTTAACATGTGGAAAAGGCCTTTGATTTGCGAATCCCATATCTGAAACCAGACTGGGTTTTGAGAATATGCAGGGTTTCGCAAACGGGCTTGAAAACACACAAGGTTAGCAGACGGGGTTTGGAAACACGCAGGGTTTAGAGGAAGGCAGGGTCCTCCATGCACGGCAGAGCCCCTGCCTTTCCCAATGGCTTATCGCGTGAGCCGCCTCCTCGCTGAAAAAACTTCGGATTACCCTGAACGGCTCACATCATGAGCCGTTCTTCAGAGGATTCATCATTGAATCAACATGAGTGGCTCACATCATGGGCCATCCGGCAGCCGAATAACGCTAAGATCGGTTCGTATGGCTCACCCTGGGAGCCATTCAACCGTTCGTGAGCGCTTAAATCAAGATGAATGGCTCACCATATAAGCCGTCCTCTCACTGAAAAGCCTCTGGTTTCCCCTGAACGGCTCACATCATGAGCCATTCTTCAGAGGATTCATCAGTAAATCAACATGAATGGCTCACATCATGAGCCATCTGTCAGCAGAAAGAGCATGAAGCTAGCAGGGTTGGTTCACCAGAGGGGCCATCTGGCGGTCAAACAACGTTCCAATAGGTGCGGATGGCTCACCGTGGGAGCCATTAAGCCTTTTGCGAATGCTTAAATCAAGATGAATGGCTCTTGGCGTAAGCCAATTATACATAGAAAAGCGGTCAGTTCGCCTTTAGTGGCTCAAGCGAAGAGCCGATCTGAAGCCCAAAAGGCCGAAAAAGGTGCTGATTGGCTCTTCGCTTGAGCCGATCAACTAGGGGAAAGTCTTCAGATCCGTGAACATGGCTCACGGGATAGACCGTTCGTGACCCTTTTCGCGGTCAAATCAGCACATGTGGCCCATCACATAAGCCATTCGACGATAAAAAGCCTTCGGATTGCCTTCAGATCGCTATGATTGGCTCTTCACGTGAGCAGATCGTGCCTTGAAAGGCCTTCCGCTCATTGTGAATGGCTCTCCAGATGAACCATTCTGCACTTAAATGGCTTTCAAAGCAACACGAATGGCGTACCGCGTGAGCCATCTACTCACTGAGAAGCCTTTCAGACCACTCGCAATGGTTCTCGTCATGAACCGATCTGCGCCGCAAGGTGCTGAAACACCACTTAGCGGGGCCTTATTGGCTCCCAGGATGAACCATGCAGCAACCAAAGCGCGCTCGGATGAGTCAAACTGGCCCGCGGTTTGAGCCATTCATCCTATCGACACCCATGATTTGAGCCATTTACCCTAGTGACATTGGCGATTGTAGCCCTTCAACCTATTGACACCCTTGAGAACACCCCGACAATAGCGGCGGGGCGGGGGAAAGGCCGCTCTATGAATATGGGAATTCTTTTTTTGGCAAAGAGAGAATTTTTGGATTTGGATTTAAACCGAAAAAGAGGAATATTTGATTCTACATAGAATTATTCAGATGAAAATCAGAAGATCTACGAGAGATCTATGATCTTTGAAAACCAGAATACCGGTGAAAGGTTTCAGCCATATTTTTTTGAGAGACGTTGTCGGACATCAGAATGACCATCATTTTCCACTGAATACACTCCAAACTGCAGAAGAAGTCCTTTCAGAGGTTTTCATGACTGGATCTAGAGTACTGTCTAAGGTGCCTGTCAGGTGAATACTAAACATTCTCATTCAGACAAAGCGGAGCTGTAGTAGTATTAATCCTCCTATCAGAAAAAAAGATCAAAGCAAGAATAGATTCCATAACAGGGGAGGTGAACGGGGAAAGCGTTACGAAGGTCCCTGGGTAAGGTGTAAGAAGCGCGGATAGACGTGTTGTGCCGTACCGAAATCTGCTGGATCCCAATTACAAAAGGAGGATACTAAATGCGAAAGCTATTCTTGATGACGGTGGCCTCTTTGTTGGTGGGGATTATGGCATTAGGATGTTTTGCGAGCGCTGCTGAAAAGGTTACCATTAACCTGGTGACTGCAGGCGACCAAAACATGGTAGACACATTTCAGTTTGACCTTGGACCGCTGTTTACAGAACGAAATCCGTGGATAGATGTAAGGGTGGTAGGTACCGGCCCCGGCGATGCGGGCTCACAGAAGATAATCGATAAGCTGGTTGCCCAGAAGAATGCCGGCAGGGACAAGTGGGATATTGACGTTGCGGTTATCCATGAGATTGGGGCAGCTTTCTGTGTTCGGGAAGGGCTTCTCAGCCAGTATGCCCCCACTGCCATAACATATCAATACGTAACCAGTGACACAGCAAAGAGCGCACTGGGCGTAGATGTTGAAGGATATGTAATCCCAATGTTCCATTCGCAGGTGGTCCTTGCTTACAATCCGAAGTACATACCGGAGCCGCCCAGGTCATTCGAAGAGTTGGTTGAGTGGGTGAAGGAGAACCCGGGCAAATTCGGTTATAACGGTATTAAGCAAGGTGCGTCAGGCGTCTCGTTTGTTGCCAGCTGGCTGTATTGGAAAACCGGCAAGTATGATATCTACGCAGTTACGGGACCGTTTGATGAGAAGTACATGGAAGAGTGGGACCAGGCATTTGCTGAACTCAGAGAGTTCGACAAGTATGTAACAATGACCGCAGGCAATGCAGGAACACTCGATATGCTGAGCAGGGGAGAGATCTGGATTGGGCCTGTCTGGGTGGATATGTTCTACTCCTGGATGGCAGACGGCAGAATGGATCCCAACCTGAGGTTGGTCCTCCCTGCTCCCGGAATGTGCGGTCAGCCTATGTACTATGTGATTCCTGCAAAAGCTGCAAATCCTGAGGCAGCTCTGAAATTCATAGAGTTTGCTACCTCACCTGAGATTCAGGCCAAGTATATCGTGGAGAAGTTTAGCTGGTATCCTGGCATCGACGGTTCCTACATTCAGGATTACTTGCCTGAGGAAGTATGGAACAAGGTCTTCCGCGATGTAACTCCTGAAGACTTAGTGAAATACGGTCGGGTGTTCCCGATCAGCGACTACTACAATGCCATGATGGAAGCATACGAACGGGCGATGAAGTAAACCTGTTGTGCTGCCGTGCCCTCGCAGGGCACGGCAGCGATCATTGTGTATTTTCAGCACAATTCAAGTTAGGTAGTTACACGTCAAGGTAGGTAGTTACACGTCAGGGTAGGTAGTTACACGTTAGGGTTAGGTAGTTACACGTCACGGTTAAGTAGTTACACATCAGGGTTAAGTAGTCATACGTCACGCTAAGGCAGTTATACGTCAGGGAAGATAGCCATATACCGGTGTAAGGCACTTATATGTCGGGATAAGCCGGTTATGTACTGGGATAAGGCAGTCATATTCCAGCGTAAGGTAGTTAAAAGCTAGTGTAAGGCAGTCATATGTCAAGTCATGTGTCAGGATAAACCAGTTATGCACCAGGGTAAGGCAGTTGTACTTCAGAGCAAGGTAGTTACACGTCAGGGTAACGTAGTTATATGACAGTATAACGTAGTTGAGCATCAGGGTAAGGCAGTTAGATGTCAGTGTGAGGCAGTCATATGCCAAGGTAAGGCAGCTATATGCCGGGGCAAGACTGCTAAATCGCAGAGTAAGACGGCAAAACTGTAAGTCTAAGACAGCTAAACCGAAAGAAGGGAAAGATTGCAATGCGTCCTGCCTCATCTGAGCAGACTCCGTCTGTTTTGAGATCCCTAGAGACACAGCATTCCCGCGGTAGAGCTAGTCAATCTTATCTAAATGGGATACTCCTGGTCTTGCCGGCGCTCATCGTCTTGTGCGTATTGTATATTTATCCTCTTGTCTCTTCCATTATCATGAGTTTTGTGTCAGACCAAGGCGTCGGCTTACATAATTACAGGAAAGCCATAGACCTCTATTGGGTTGACATATTATACACTGTGGGAATCACCCTTATTTCATTGGCGATTGTGTTCGTAATCTCAGTTGCCATCGCCGGCTACCTCAGGTTCAATCGTTGGCCGCTCCTTAATTTTCTCTACAGGTTACCGCTGTTTATTCCGTTTTTGATAGCAGGTCATTCAATGCGGGTTTTCCTAGCTCCCCATGGAATCCTTAATATCCTCCTTACGAGGATCACCGGCATTCCGGAACTTCCGGGATTAGCCTTCAACTGGGTGGGCCTTGTCGTCTCGTTTGTCTGGAAGCAGTTCCCCCTGGCCACTCTGTTAATTCTGGGAGCGTTCCAGTCGGTGCATGACTCATACATTGAGGCTGCCTTGAACCTCGGATGCAGCAAGTTCAGGGCCATATGGCAGATCGTGCTCCCGATCGCCCGCCCGACTGTGCTTGTGGCGATGGTCTTGACATTCGTGTCGACTATCGGGTGTTTGACGATACCGCTTCTGATCGGTCCTTCGAAGCCTGTTATGCTACCTGTAGATATGTCTTTTCGAGTCACCTACTTTGGCGACTGGGGTGTAGCTAATGCACTGGGTGTAATCTCTTACTTGCTGGTGATCGTGCTTTCGTTCTACTACCTCAGATATATGGTGAAGAAGGAGGAGACATAAGATGCAGGACGTAACACAATCTAATTGGCTGAAAAGGACGATCCTAAGGACAATTGCCATCACCTTAATCGGCCTGGCAATTGTCGGACCGTTGGCAGGGACATTGCTGTGGAGTTTCGCTGAGAAATGGTACTGGCCTAGTGTCTTGCCGCAGGAGATAGGACTCAAGTATTGGAGGACCTCCTTGTCCGGGAGGTCGCAGGTTATGGACTCCCTGTGGATCAGCCTCGTTATCGCTGTAATCGTGGTAGTCATCGTAACACTTGTTTCAGTTCCTGCAGGTTATGCGCTGGCCAGATACAATATACCGTGGAAGAGGATTCTCTTGGTGATCTTCCTTATGCCCCAGGCGTTTCCCCAGTTACCGGTCTTCATCAATATGGCGTCTATCTTTTACCGGTATAATCTTGTCGGGACAATACCAGGCGTGGTTGCAGTCCATGTTGTAATTTCGCTGGTTTACTCAATCTGGATTACAACAGCAGCTTTTAAGTCTATTCCCGCTGTATTGGAAGAGGCAGCGATTAACCTGGGCGCCAGCCGTCTGAGGGTTTTCTTCAGGATTACGCTTCCCCTTGCAATGCCAGGTTTGATAGCAAGTTCCATATTCGTCTTCATTACCTCTCTTGATGAGTTCACCGGAACCTTTTTTGTGGGAGCGCCTTTTATTCAGACCCTTCCGATCTTAATGTACACAGCGAGCATGGGATACAACATGCAGTATGCTTCCGTTATCGCCATTCTCTTAACCATCCCGGCGCTACTCTTTATGGTTCTGCTGGAGAGGTTCTTAAAAGCAGAGTATATCAGTGGGTTGGGGGTATAGAACATGGCTACATTGAAGATTAAAGGCCTGACTAAGACCTACGGGCAATTGAAGGCTTTGGATGACGTGGATCTTACTATTGAAGAAGGATCACTTGCTGCTGTTCTCGGGCCCAGCGGTTCAGGCAAGTCTACGCTCGTTCGGGCGATAGCAGGTTTTGTCGTGCCTGACTGCGGCGAGATTTATCTCGGAGATCGCAACATTACCCACGAAAGGCCTGAACGCAGGAATACAGCTATGGTATTTCAAAGCTACGCATTGTGGCCTCACATGACTGTCGAGCAAAACATAGCTTTTGGTCTCAGGCTCAAGAAGAAATCTCCTGAGGAGATTGAAGAAAAGATAAAGTGGGCTCTTGAGCTTGTAGATCTTCCGGGGCTCGAAAAGAGGCTCCCAACGCAGCTCTCCGGCGGACAACAGCAAAGAGTGGCTTTGGCTCGTGCGCTGGTGGTGGACCCTGAGATACTCCTTCTTGATGAACCTCTCTCCAATCTTGACGCTAAGATTAGGTACAGACTGCGTTTTGAGATTAAGAAGCTGCAAAAGCTGTTGAATATTACTACGATCTATATCACCCATGACCAGGAAGAAGCGTTAAGTATTGCAGACTCTGTGGTTCTCCTCAAAGATGGTAGGGTTATGCAGGCAGGCTCCCCTCAGGATATTTATTCGCGGCCAAGGAATAGCTTTGTCGCCGAATTCCTCGGTGCAAGCAATGTCATAACCGCAAAGACCTTGGAGGACGAAAGCGGGCTCTATACTCTGCTCGGCGGAACCAGATTGCCTGTTCCTGACGATAAGAAGGAAGGCGACGCGGTTTCAGTGATTTTCAGGGCAGACGAGGTTGAACTCTCTACTGAAATACCTGCAGGAACTGAAGATCGTTATGTGTTGCGAGGAACACTTCATGACCAGATGTATCTGGGATCACGGTGGCGATATGAGGTTTTGACACCGGAAGGCTATTCTTTGCTTGTAGATTATGATAAAAGCATTCCTACGCATTCAGAGATTTGTCTTTGCATTAGCCGGGAACGGCTCTATATCTACTAAGGAGTGTATTTGACGTGTCGTTAAAAGGAAATGTTCTCATCGGGCAGTCCGGAGGACCGACCTGCGTAATCAACAGCAGTCTCTACGGTATCATCGATGAAGCGAAGAAGTACGACTTTATCGGGGATATATACGGTACTATTCATGGCATAGAAGGAGTCTTGAATAAAAAGATCATTAACCTTAGATCTGAGACAGATGAGACGCTTCGAGGACTGACAAGGACTCCCGGAGCCGCTTTGGGTGGATGCAGGTATAAGGTACAGCAATCTGACATGGATGCCATCTTCGAAGTGTTTGACGCGCTCGATATCAGGTACTTCTTTTATATCGGCGGGAACGATTCAATGGACACTGCGGACAAGCTAAACACGGCTGCCTTGAGGCTGGGATATGATCTGCGCGTTATTGGGGTCCCGAAAACCGTAGACAATGACCTGCCTGAGACGCATCACTGCCCAGGATTCGGCAGCGCAGCAAAGTACGTGGCTACCTCAGTCAGGGAAGCAGGTATTCATAATGCCAGCATGTATACGTCTGAGCCTATTACCATTCTTCAGACTGTTGGGAGAAACACAGGATGGCTTCCAGGTGCAAGTGCACTGGCCAAATCTCGGGAGGATGAAGCTCCTCATCTAATATACTTTCCTGAAAAGCGGTATAACATCTACCAGTTCACGATTGACGTGGAGAACGTCTATAGGAGGCTCGGCGGGGCTTTCATAGTGGTTGGAGAAGGTTTGAAAGATGAAAACGGCGAGTACTGGCATGCTGAACACGGGCTGGTGGCTACCGATGCTTTCGGCCATCCTACACTGGGCGGAGTCAGTGAGTTTCTAAAAGACCTTATTGAGAAGCACCTAAAAGTAAAGACACGCACTATCAAATTGGACATCTGTCAGCAGGCAGCGATGCATTTTGCTTCCCAGAGAGACGTGAATGATGCGATTGCGGTAGGAAGAGATGCAGTGAAAACTGCTATCTTGGGTCTCAGCGGAGTCATGGTGACCCTTCTGGAGGAAGAGGGTGAAACCGGCTGGGCTGAACTGGACGAGGTGGCCAATGTGGAGCGGCAGGTGCCGACAGAGTGGCTGAATAGCGAGGGAACCTTTGTAACCGATGAGTTCGTGGATTACGTGCGTCCTCTGATCCGTGGCGAAGTGAAGGTGCAGATTGAAGACGGGTTGCCGTCATACGTCAGACTCAAGAAGTCGTTTATTGAGTTTTGAGATGCTTATTTGACTTGGGGAAGGAGTATTACACCTCTGGAAGCAGCGTTCCACTTCTGGAAGGCTTATTTAGGTCTTCGAAGCGAAGGTTTAGCTTTTGTAACACTTGGTCTGCCGATGGGCAGGGCCTAACACAAGAACGGGACATATGGGGCATTTCATAACTAGGAGGCTTATAGATGGGTAAGATTGTAATCTTTGATTTTGACGGGACTATCGTAGACTCGATGCCCCGTCTTGCTGATATCGCAGCCGGATTGATTAACCGGTATTATGGATTATCTTCAAAGATTAGCAGGGATTTATATATCATGACCTCAGGTGCCCCTTTTGTCGAGCAGATAGAGTATATGTTTCCTGGGAAGAAGGAGAACAGTGAAATCGTAGAGGAGTTCGAGCGAAGGAAGGAAAGCGAACTTATGAATGAGCCTCTGTTCCCCGGAACCAAGGAAGCCCTGGCTGCCCTCGCTGAGCGAGGAAACAAAATCGTTATTTCGTCAAGTAACTTCCAGCACTTAATGGAGGCTTACATAAAGGAGCAAGGCCTGGCTCCTGATTTGGTCTTAGGACATAAAGAAGGCTTCTCAAAAGGAAAAGACCATTTTGATTACATTAAGACACATCTTCGGGCTGATACCGATGACCTGGTTTTTGTCGGGGATTCACTGCGAGACCTGGAGAAAGCCGGGGAAAACGGCGTGCGATTCATCGGAAAAATAGGCACTTTCACGGCAGATGAGTTCAGAGAGGCCGGCGCGGCCGAAGTGATCCACGATCTCAAGGAATTAGTGGACATCCTCTAACAGATACCCTGTGGATGACCCTCCTCTAATAAGGGTCTTAGTTGAATGGCTCTCCGTTTGAGCAAACAGATTGCTTAAGACGCTGTTCTAACGATGAATGGCTCACGCGGTGGGCTATTCAATCTTATTTAAGCACTTCTCACCTGTCGATCGGCTCTTTCTGTGAACCACTCGCGCCTATTTTACGCCTTTTGTTTAACGGATCGGCTCATATCGGGAGCCATTTGCCCTGATTAGCTGACTTTTTGACCGCGCATCGGCTCTCCCCATGAGCCATTCCGACTCGTTCGGGAACCCTTTCGCTCTCGGTTGGTTCATCCGGAGAGCCAATCAAGGGGATTTTTCGGAGCGCAAACGATCGAGTGGCTCGCCTTTTGAGCCATTTAGATTCATTCATAGGCGTTTCTGATAGCGGATGGCTCTACGCGCGAGCCGATCAGACAGCTCCTAAGGCTTTTCTGATACCGAATGGCTTTTGGCACGAGCCAATCAGACAGATCCTAAAGTTTTTGTATGGTTGAATGGCTCACGTAGAGAGCCACATGGGCTCGTTTTGTAGCTGTTTCGCTCACACATGGCTCAGGACGTGAGCCGTTTGGCGCTTTCTTGAGACTTTTTGCATGGTAAATGGCTCTCCCTCGGAGCCATTCGGACTTATTTGGGGGCTTTTGGGTTTCCCATCGGCTCGTGCGGTGAACCGATCAGGCACGTTTTTCAATCTCCATTAGGTTGAATGGCTTACGTCGTGAGCCGTTTGCCCGGATTCGCCCCGCTTTTGGCTGTGGATTGGCTCTTCTGCTAAGCCATTCAGGACGCTCAGAAGCTTCTTCGGTCTATGATTGCTCATGGGGAGGGCCGTTCGGACTTATTTCGCGACCTTTCGGCTTACGATTGGCTCATTGCACCAATCATTCACCTAAATTGAGCCCGCTTGTAGGTTGTTATTGGCGCTTCTGGTACGCCATTCAGGGCGTTCAGACGACTTATCGATGCATGAATGGCTTAGGTGATGGGCCAATCGCGTTGATCAGATGGCTGTTTGATGGCTGTTTGATAGATGAATGGCTCAGCGGAAGAGCGGTTACCGCTATTTGAGCGCCGTTTCGCTTGAGGACTAATGCGTGATCCTTAAAGGAAAAATACAAAAAGAATAGAATCCATCATACCATGTAAGTAGAATCGAGCATGTTATACCGTGTAACAGAACACCATCTTCGCACAAATGGAAAACACGGAAAGGAGATGATATGGGATGAAGAAGTATGAGTATAAGTGCGTTCATATTCTTGGATTCGGCGAGACAACCGGAAGGATCTTAACCGAGTACGGACGGCAAGGATGGGAGCTTGTGTGCGTCTGGGGAATTTGGCATTATCTACGACGACCACTGGCTGAAGATTAGAAGTAGCATTGGATATAGTCATTGGGTTGATCGGGCGCTTCTCGTTATCAGTTCTCGGAGGCTTTTCACCATAAGTAATGGTTGCTTCACAAAGACTCTCACAGGCCTCATAGCATCCTACCGTTTGATGTCATGAAACGTTGATTATACCGCGTATACACTGCTTAGCTTATTGTCTGTCGCCTTATCGAGGAAGAGGAATTCCATACCTGCTTGTGGAATGTCTCTTCTCGGTAGAAAAGGGCGTGCTTGCCGGGCAAACCCATGCTTCGACTTTACAGAGGGGGTAGACCTATGATTAGAGAAGACCTTGCAAATCTCTGGTATCAGGCAATCTTTTCTCGCTATTCCGTTAGAGCGTATGAGCGGAAAACCGTGCCTCGCGACTTTCGGGAGGAGATTGAGAGCCTCTTGAACGGATTCTCGCCCATGTGCAACGGTGCTAGAGCAGTGTTGCTGGAGGATGGCGCGGAGGAGATCCTTTGTGGATTCTGGGGCATTTTCGGCAAGATACGCGGAGCTGACATGTTGTTGGTGCTGATCGGGGAAACCTCTCATCCTAATTACGAAGTAGCTGTGGGGTTCCTGGGAGAGGGCATTATCCTTCATGCAACGTCCCAAGGGTTAGGAACGTGCTGGGTAGCCGGCACATACAGTCGAAGGATGGTAGAGGCCCGGGTTAATCTAGGAGATTCTGAAAAAATTATGGCTGTATCACCCATAGGATTCGCACAAGTATCCGGGACGGACATGGAGGGGAAGTCGGTACAAGCTCCCAGGGTAATACACAGGCGTAAACCTCTCCAGTCTATAATGCGAGGACTTCCTGTCGAGGATTTCCCCGCCGGGTATCTGGAGATGCTTGAAGCTGCACGGCTGGCGCCGTCAGCGATCAACCGACAACCCTGGAGGTTCATGGTGGAGCCGGACGGGATAACTGTGTCTGCCGCCGGGTTCGAGCTGCTTCCCATGACTGCCAGGAGACTTGATTGCGGTATTGCCATGCTTCATCTTGAGGTAGCTGCCCGTGCGCACGGGATCCATGGAGAATGGAAATATATCACCGAGCCGCCTGCGGTAGCTAAATACGTAGTGTTACCTTGAGCGTGAGTTCATTTTCGAACCGGCGACCACGCACAGTGGATACTGTCGGTAGACACGGTCCTTAATAGAGAGAGGAGAAGGCCCCGTGACATTACATAATAATGACTTGTCAAAATCCGGCGAGGCGGAGAAGAAATCCGCACCTCTCCTTAGCCGGACTTTAATCATGTTTCTTGTGGGGATGATCCTGGCGAACATTGCATCACGTATGGATCGTCCTATGATTCCCCTGTACGTCGAGTCTCTCGGTGCAAGCGTGCAGCAGGTGGGGTTGTTCTTTACTGTCACGTCTATCGTGCCTTTAGCGTTTCAGATAGTGGGAGGCTATGTATCTGATGCTATCGGCCGCTTGAAAGCTGTTGCAATCGGGAGTCTTGCAGGTATAGTTGGGTACGTTCTTTACGTTGTTGCGCCCACATGGCAGTGGCTCATCCTTGCGCAGGGCATTGCATCCCTTGCAAGTTGCTTCGTTGCGCCGAGTTTTCAAGCCTTTATTGCGGAACAGTCGACAGAGGAGACCCGAGCAAGGGTTTTTGCTACTGCAGAGTCCATCTACATGATAGTAGGTGTTATCGGCCCTCCGATCGGCGGGATTGTATCACAGAAATACGGCTTTCGTGCTATGTTCCTTGTAGCAGGAATTCTCTACGCCTCGGCTACAGTAATCCGCGTAATGATGGCCAGGAAAGCCGGACAGGGGCCGCGTTCATCAACAGGTGAGGAATTCAGCCTGGATTCGCTCAAGCGCAGTCTGGCGGAAATGGCGGCCTTAGTGGTTGCAGGTGGTGCAGTTACCTGGATATTCATTTCAGATGGAGTCTTTGACGTGGCAATGCACATCTCTTCAGGGCTTGAACCCCTTTATCATCGCAGTATCATAGGATTGAGCAACGTGGAGATAAGTTCGTATTCTTCCATCGTCCACGGCGCAATGATGGTGTTCTTGCCACTGGGCGGCTGGTTTGCTGACAAAGCCGGGGAGCGGGCAGGGATAGTCACAGGCCATGTGTTCTTTGCCATGGGTGGATTGCTGTTCGTCTTAGGAAGCAGGTATATCCACTTTGCCATAGTCTCTCTGCTCTACGGAATAGGCGGGGCATTGATGAGTCCTTCATATAACTCGCTGATTTCCAAGGTTGTTCCGTGGAACAGGCGTGGAGTTGCTTACGGGTTGTTTGCAACGAGTCTAGGATTAGTCTCTTTGCCTGCACCGTATATCGGCGGAATCATGTGGAACGCGTTAGGCCCGAAAGCCCCCTTCATCGTACCTTTGGTTGCAAACCTTATAGTCACACCTGTGCTATGGGTTAAGCTGGGAGAGGCGAATAAAGAAATGGGTGCTGCCGAAAAGCCGTCCTAAAGCCGACTCTACATTATGCGGGCATTCTGTAAGAGGTGTTGACGCGCGGAGTGCAAAGGGCAAGCATGACCTAAACAGAGAGTGAACAAGGTCCGGCCGAAACGTTGTGACGGAGTGAAGAACAGCTGAACACAGCGGTTTGTTAAACAAAACCGAGATAAAGCTCGAAAAAAAGTACAAAAAAGCCTTGACTCCGGTTCCGATGTCGCGTAGAATTTCCCAAGATGCCTAAAAGAGCCCTATGAGGCTGATAAGTACTGATGATGGCAGGGACAACCGGGACCGACAGATTTGGGCCTGCTTAGCCTCAGGGCGCAAGCAGGCTTTCATATGTACAAGAAAGGGATATTAGTACATAAGGGGGTGAGCAGGTGAAGTTTCGACAGAAGGCCGTGATCATGGATGCCGAATCTATCAGGCGTGCCCTAACGCGGATTGCCCATGAGATCAGTGAGGCAAACAAGGGAGTCGACGGAGTCGCGTTAGTCGGGATAAGAAGGAGAGGCGGGCCTCTTGCTTACAGGCTTGCATCACGCATCGAGAGTATCGAAGGAGTCAAGCCTCCGGTCGGAGTCCTCGACATAACACTCTACAGGGACGACCTTACCACACTGGGCCCTGCGCCAATAGTGCACCGCACAGAGGTGGACTTTGATGTTGCTGACAAAACCATAGTCTTAGTGGACGATGTAATCTTTACCGGCAGAACGGTTCGCGCTGCACTGGACGCGCTGATGGATCTCGGAAGGCCAAGGCGGATTCAGTTGGCTGTCCTGATTGACAGGGGCCACAGAGAACTTCCGATTAAACCGGATTTTGTGGGCAAGAACGTACCTACGTCAAGACAAGAAATAGTCTCTGTTCTCGTAGAGGAAATAGACAAAGAAGACAAAGTCGTTATTGAAGAAATCATCGAGTAGAAAAATACAACAATAACCCCTTTAAGCTAGTCCCGTGAGGCTGGCAAGGGATATGGGAGTCGGATAAAGCAGCGTCTAACGTAGAATAGACCGGTTTTCCGGGAACGTTGCGGAGCCATACCCCTTTAGCTTGCACATGATGGGACAGTTGCGGGGTGAAGGGGAGTGACTTATGAGCATCTATAGAAGAAAGGATTTACTTGGACTTCGCGATATAGAAAGAGAAGAGATTGAAGCAATCCTCAGCACCGCAGTCCCGATGAAAGATATTATCACCCGTGATGTAAAGAAAGTCCCAACTCTCAAAGGGAAAAGCGTCATCACCCTTTTCTATGAAAACAGCACTCGCACAAGAACCTCATTTGACCTCGCCGGAAGGTACCTCAGTGCAGATACCCCCAACTTAGCAGTCTCCACAAGCAGCGTGCAAAAAGGCGAAAGCCTCAAAGACACCATCAAAACCATTGAAATGATGGGCCCTGATGTTTTGGTAATGCGCCATCCGTTGAGCGGAGCCCCTCACTATGTGGCGAGAAATACGTCCATGCATGTTATCAACGCAGGCGACGGAATAAATGAGCATCCTACCCAGGCGCTCTTGGACATGTACAGCATCCTCGAGCGCAAAGGCAGGCTTGAAGGCCTGAAAGTCGCCATAGTAGGCGATATCCTGCACAGCCGGGTAGCTCGTTCGAATATCTTCGGTCTTAGCAAGTTCGGATGTGAACTAAGAGTGGTAGGCCCTTCGACACTCATGCCTTCCAACATCGAGAAGCTAGGTGTCAAAGTCTACACCGATCTTAAGGAAGGTATTCGAGGAGTTGATGTCATTAATGTGTTGCGCATCCAAAGGGAGCGCCAGCAGAGCGGGCTCTTTCCGTCTATCGATGAATACCAAGAACTCTATATGGTTAGGACGGAACACTTGTCTCTGGCTGCAGACGATGCAATCGTCCTCCATCCCGGACCTATGAACAGAGGTATTGAGATATCAACAGAACTTGCAGAAAGTTCAAGATGTGTCGTAAACGAACAAGTAGCAAACGGAGTCGCAGTACGGATGGCAATTCTTTACCTGATGCTTGGAGGTGGAAAAGATGAGATTGCTGGTTAAGGGGGGCCGTGTCATAGACCCGGCAAACAATATTGACGAGATAGCAGATGTCCTTGTTATCGATGGCAAGATAGCAGCTATCGGAAAAGAGCTGTCTCCCGATGGAAACGAGGATATAGTAGATGCTGAAGGGAAGATAGTCTGCCCGGGATTCATCGATATCCACGTCCATTTAAGGGATCCGGGATATGAGTACAAAGAAGATATCATAACCGGGTCGAAGGCTGCTGCAGTAGGCGGGTTTACTACTGTATGCTGCATGCCTAATACAGATCCTGTTGTCGATGAAGGAATCGTTGCAGAGTACATCTTGCGGAAGAGTAAGGAAGCAGGATTGGTGAATGTGCTTCCGGCCGGCAGCATCACTAAGAATCTGGAAGGCGAAGGGCTCAGTGAAATGGCAGAGCTGGCGCAAGCAGGTTGTGTCGGTTTCTCTGATGACGGCAAACCTGTTGTGAAATCGGACCTAATGAGACATGCCATGGATTACGCCAGAATGCTTGATCTTCCCGTCCTTTCCCACTGTGAAGACTTGGCCTTATCCCGCAACGGCTTAATGCATGAAGGCTACTACTCGACTTTGTACGGTTTGCAAGGGATCCCGGCTGCAGCAGAGGAGATTATGATAGCCAGAGACGTCAGGCTTGCCAGCATAACCCGAGCGCGGCTTCACGTGTGCCATGTGTCTACGGAAGGGTCTCTTCGAATAATAGAGCAGGCTAAAGCAGCCGGCATCAGTGTCACCTGCGAGGTGACCCCGCACCACCTTACCCTGACTGATGAAACGGTGGGTGATTATGATACCGATACCAAGGTAAATCCCCCGCTTCGCTCGGAACGGGATGTGAAAGCCCTGGTGGATGCGGTTGCGTCAGGGCTTGTCGATTGCATTGCCACAGACCATGCCCCTCAAAACATAGAGAGCAAGGATTGTGAGTATGCCAATGCGTCCTTCGGGATCTCAGGCCTTGAGACAGCAGTGGCAGTAATCATGGATAGGCTGGTCCATCCGGGCCTATTGCGTATCACTGATATGGTGAGGCTCTTTACCGTGGGGCCAGGTCGCATCTTGGGGCTTGACTCGGGCACATTGACCCCCGGCTCTAAGGCGGACATAACAATAATAGATCCAGATGCAAAAAGGCGTGTGGATCCGTCTACGTTCTACTCCAAAGGCAAGAACACACCGTTCAAAGGTATGGAGCTTTGCGGTTGGCCTTGGATGACTATCAGAGAGGGTCGAGTTATAGCCCGGGAAGGGCGCATCGTGTAACGTGCCGGCAAATATCCGGCAACTTGCTGATGAACGAGGTTAAGGAGTGTATTGATGAATGGTCTTCCTTGAAGATGCAGAAGTACTGAAGAACGTGAGGGTCGCGGACGGAATCTATGAGCTGGCTTGCAGGGCACCTCAGATTGCAGGTGAGGGTAAACCGGGTCAATTCGTCCATATGACGGTAAGCCCTCACAGATCTACCACATCATCTCCGCTGTTGAGGCGCCCTTTCAGCTTTTACGGGGTAGATACGGAAGCAGGAACAGTCTCAATCCTGTATAGGATTCGAGGCCTCGGGACTTCTTTGCTGGCAGAGGCAAGGCCCGGAGAGCATCTCAGCATGCTGGGCCCACTTGGCACGGGATTCACGCTCCCTTTGGCCGAAAGCCCTGTATTCCCGGTGGAAAGCTCTGTCCCTCCAACAAAAAGCTGTGCCTCTCCGGTAAAAAACGCAGCCTCGCCGCAGGAAAAGGCCTTCTCCAAGGTGGAAAAAGGCGTCTTGCCAGCAAAAAGCACAGTATTGCTGGTTGGCGGAGGGATGGGGATCGCGCCGCTTGTATACCTTGCGGACAGCCTTGTTGATATGGGATGCCAGGTAGAAGTCTTCTATGGAGCTGAAACCTGCGGAGAATTAGTGGCTTTGGAAAGGCTTGAACAGATAGGTGCAAACTGCGATGTTGCCACTGTTGACGGCAGCGCAGGATACAAAGGTCCTGTAACTGACCTTTTCGCTTTCCTACCTCCTAAGAATGCGCCTGATATGATTTACTCCTGCGGTCCTTTGGAGATGATGGCGCATGTTGCGCGATTTGCCAAGGAGCGAGGCATTCCCGGGGAAGTGTCACTTGAATCGCATATGGCCTGCGGAGTCGGGGCGTGCCTGGGATGTGCCGTGAGACTTAAGAGCACTGACGAAGGCTATGCAAAGGTATGTAGTGACGGCCCGGTCTTTTCTATAGACCGGTTGGAGTTTGAAGCAGGGGAGGGGGAGAGGAATGAATCTTGAGGTTAATCTGGGCGGAATAAGGCTTGCTAATCCGGTTGTTATGGCATCCGGCACTTTCGGGTACGGGTTTGATTATCAAGGATTGATAAACCCCAATGAGATAGGAGCCATAATCACCAAAGCAACCACATTAGAACCCTGGCCCGGCAATCCCCCGCCAAGAATTGCAGAGACTCCCTCCGGGATGCTGAATGCTATCGGCTTGGAAAACCCGGGTATAGAGGTATTTTTGACGGAACACCTCCCAAAACTGCGAGTGCTGGGCGCTGTTGTAATTGTGAATATAGCAGGCAAGACCTTGCGTGAATATGTGGAGCTTGCTTCAATTCTTGATGGAACCCCTGGAGTGGCAGGAATTGAAATCAATATATCTTGCCCCAACGTAGAAATGGGAGGCATGCAGCTGGGAACTTCGCCTGACATGGTTTCTGAGGTGGTCCGCGCAGTAAAGGAGAAGACATGCCTTCCGGTGATGCCTAAGTTGTCACCTAATGTCACTGATATAGTTGCCATAGCGAAGGCTGCGGAATCCGGAGGTGCAGATGCTATCTCCATGATTAACACCTTGCTGGGGATGGCAGTGGATATAGAGACAAAACGTCCTCGCCTGAGAAATATCTTTGGAGGATTGTCCGGCCCTGCTATAAAGCCTATAGCTCTTCGCATGGTTTATCAAGTATATCAGGCAGTGGATATCCCGATCTTAGGCGGAGGAGGGATATTGTCTGCGAAGGATGCCATCGAATTTCTCCTGGTAGGGGCAAGTGCTGTCTCCATCGGGACAGGCACTTTCGTAAATCCCAGGCTCGCCCTGGACGTAAAGGAAGGGATTTGCGAATACATGGAACGATACGGCCACACAAGCCTAGATGAAGTTATTGGAGCCGCGGTTAGGAGTAATGCGAAGTTCGGTAGATGAGAAAAGCTGACGGACTTTTGCGAGCATACAGAATAGGTTAGTCTCTCATAAGTTGACTTCTCATAGGCTAGATTCCTAGGGTGAGATGCTTATAGGTATGTAAAGGAGGCGGGGCTGTGAAAGCAAAAGACAGAATCATTTTGGCCCTTGACGTTAATACAGAAGATGAAGCCATAGATCTAGTGGAGACGCTGCAAGGACACGTAGGCGTGTTTAAGGTCGGCATGGAGCTATATACCGCAGTCGGTCCCGGGATTGTAAAGCGCATTCAAGACCTGGGAGGGTCTGTGTTTGTGGATCTGAAATTCCACGACATACCGAACACAGTAGCCTCAGCAGGACGGGTCATGACGAGGCTAGGGTGTGCAATGTTCACTGTCCACGCTGCAGGCGGTGGGGCGATGCTTTCTGCTCTTTCTGAAGCTGTTAGAGAAGAAGCTGAGACTTTAGGTGTTAAGCCCCCGCTAATACTTGCGGTTACTGTGCTAACCAGCATAGACCAACAAATCTTAGAAGACGACCTTTTTATTAAAGGGCTGTCCGTAAAAGACGCAGCAGTCAGGTGGGCACGCCTCGCTCGGGATTCCGGGATAGGCGGAGTAATATGCTCGCCGCTGGAGACTACGGCAATAAGGGCTGCCTGTGGGCCTGAGTTTAGACTTGTGACGCCCGGAATCCGTCCCCATTGGGCCGGAAAGCATGATCAAAGGCGGGTTACCACACCCGGTGAAGCAGTGCGGGGAGGAGCAGATTATATAGTGGTGGGGCGAGCCATAACCCGGGCCGCTGATCCGGTATCCGCAGCCAAGCTAATCGCAGAGGAAATCGAGGAAGTGGTAGGTGAGAGGGATGTTGACCAGAGATGAAGCTCTCAGGATCTTTAGAGACTCAGGGGCATTGATGAGCGGCCACTTCTTACTTACGTCAGGTAGGCACAGCGACCACTACATTCAGTGCGCTCAAGTATTAAAATACCCGCATTATACAGAGGCTTTAGCAAGTCATCTGGCAGGCAAGTTCAGGGATGACAGTATAGAAGTCGTGGTAGGGCCTGCAATGGGAGGCATTATAGTCTCATATGAAGTGGGAAGGCAGCTTCAAGTCCCTGCAATATTTGCAGAACGAGAAAACGGCAAAATGGCTCTAAGAAGAGGATTCAACCTCTATCCGAATCAACGTGTGCTCGTTGTTGAAGATGTGATTACCACAGGCGGTTCTGTACAGGAAGTCATAGAGTTGGTTAAGGAGCACGGTGCAGAAGTTGTAGGTGTCGGAGTCCTCGTTGATCGCAGTAACGGAGCTGTCAAATTCGGTCCCAAGCAATGTCAAGTGTTATCTATGGAGGTAAGATCTTGGAATCCGGATGAATGCCTTCTGTGTAAGGAAGGTCGGGTGCCTCTTACGAAGCCGGGAAGCAGATAGAATAAATATGGTCGGGGCAGGCGGACTTGAACCGCCGACCTCTTAGTCCCGAACCAAGCGCGCTACCAACCTGCGCCATGCCCCGACCAAGGCTAGTGGTATGAAGAAATTGTTGGACACAGATAGTATACGTGATGTCTCAGCTTATGTCAAACACCATTCGTGGCCTGACATCCTATTTGAGGAGGATTTTTCAGTGTCATCAGCGAAGGTAAAAGCTTAAAGCCAGGCGAATCTTGCAACCTACGGTTAGTGCTTCAGATGGCTGTGATTACGGTTTTAGCAGCAGGTTTATCTTAGCTCTCTAGTTAGCAGGAGGCGAGTACTGTGCCGAACAATGGGCGTCAACTTTCCTTGGATATGCTGACTGAAAGTCTGAAACCGGCTGATAACAGTGGAAACACCGGTTATGATGGCAATGATCAGGCTCAGTATGCAGATGGCGAGCCCAGCTACGTTCAGGGGATGCTTTGGCCTGAACTTTCCCAAGATAAAGCCGATGAGAATAAGCAGCAAGTCATGGAAGAAAATAGAAATGAGCGGGATAGGGCAGGGGAGATGTACAAAGGATTGAACTTAGAGGCGCTAAGAGAAGTATCTCATCAATGTGAAAAGTGTCGATTAAGAGCTTCCTGTACGCACGTGGTGTTCGGTGAAGGAAACCCTGACGCAAAGATTATGTTCGTAGGTGAAGGGCCAGGCAGAGAGGAAGACAAGCAAGGCAGGCCTTTCGTCGGCGCTGCAGGGCAATTGCTCGATAGGATCTTGGTGTCTGTCGGTCTTGACCGAGGCGAAGTTTATATCACCAATGTAGTCAAGTGTCGCCCTCCCGGGAATCGCATGCCTAATCCTGATGAAGTTGAAGCCTGCAGCCCGTATCTGTATGCTCAGATAAGAAAGATAAACCCGTCCATTATTGTGTGTCTTGGCGCACTGGCCGCGAGGACCCTGATAGATAAGAATGCAAGGATAACAAGGATAAGAGGCGAGTGGCACGAGAAGGACGGTATTCTCATTATGCCTACATTTCATCCTGCAGCCCTCTTGCGCGATCCCTCCAAGAAGCGCCCTGTCTGGGAAGACATGAAAAAAGTCAAAGAGGCTTTGGACAATCTTAAAGCATAAGCTAGAACGTAATTATTGACCACCTGACGGAATATCTTTATGTAAAGGGATATCAGATACGCATCCCTTGATTGATGTTCGGAGGTGGTCAATTAATGGTTTTGCAGAGGCGGGGGAGGCCAGGATCTGACAGAACTCGGAATCAAGATAAGGATCGAGAGTCCGCCAGGACGTCTTCCGCGTTTACCGCGATCATTACAGGTCTTATTACCAGCATCATTGCTATGGTAATCATCTTTTTGGCCATAGGGGTGTACGGATTCTATACCTCATCAGACATCGCTTCTTTGGGTACTCTGGCACTTTCAGGAAGCCTTCTGGCCATAGCGTACGGAGGATTCAATACAGGCAGGAAGGCTGGGAGAAGAGGGCTTATATACGGCGGGCTGGTTGGTGCCATCTTTGCAATAGTAGCTATCATGATCGGGGTGAAAGATTCTCCTTCGGCAGTGATCACTCTAACTAGTCTAAAGAGGGTCATCCTTTCGATAGTGGCCGGTTGTATAGGTGGAATGGTAGGTGTGGGCCTTTCTTGATTCAGCATTTGGCTAATATTTATTGTTTAGTTTTTATGATGCATGTCCTCCATTTGTGGTATAATAACATTGGATTAGACCATCAAACAAGGGAGGGCACCCTGTCTTGCATGTCTTTCACCCTCATGCAACAACAGCAAACGCCGGAAGTGAGCATGGGGGTGGTGTGGTGACAGATGGGTTCAACAGGGTGTCAAATAAATCGAGCATTAAACCGGGGTAAGTGAATTCGCGAGCCCCGGTTTTTGTGTTGTTTTTCGGCAATATCTTGATACATCGCGAGAAGAAAGAGAACAGGAGGGGGTCGCGTGTGGTTCAACTAAATGCTGAGGATATCATAAGAGGGTTGAAAAGACTCAAGAGCCTTGCCAAACAGGACATTCTTATCAGTAGTCGTGCGCCTGATCCTGAACTGTGGATGAAAACCGCCACTGCGAGAAAAGAGAAGTACGAAGCCCTTATTAGCCTCATCGAGGAGTATGGAGTGGAGAGGGCATATCGGATTGCGCTGGAGGAGTACATGACGTTAGTTGCATCCGGCCAGGAAAGGGAAGGGAACCTACCCCATATGAAAGGTGAGGAACAGGCGCTGGAAATATTCTTTAGAACTCTCGGCCTCAGCGATGACACATTGAGGAATACCAAGGTGGAACAGGTGGAAGTAGGAGGGGCCTAAGCGCGCCCCTCCTTTTTGGAGTCTATTCTTAATGTAATCAGTGGATTCTCCTGATTACTCCTATGACTTTACCGAGGATCGCGGCATCTTCCACGATGATGGGATCCATAAACCTGTTTTCAGGTTGTAGGCGAATCTTGTTTTTCTCGATAAAGAAGCGTTTTACAGTAGCTTCATCCTCGATCAAGGCTACCACTATCTCTCCGTTTTCCGCAGTTTCCTGCTGTCTGACGATGACGTAGTCACCGTCTAGGATTCCTGCTTCTATCATGCTGTCTCCCGTTACTCTAAGCATAAAAAGAGAGCCCTGTTCGCCGAATTCTTTGGGAAGAGGGAAGTAGTCTTCTATGTTCTCCACTGCCAGAACCGGCATGCCTGCGGTTACTCGGCCGATTAGGGGTACAGTTACTGAAGCGGTACGCGGTAGGACGCCTGCAGCAGGCAAAACCTCAATTGCTCTAGGCTTGCTTGGATCCCGTCTGATATAACCCTTCCTTTCGAGTTGTGTAAGATGCCCATGAACTGTGGATGTGGACTTTAATCCCACCGCGCGCCCAATCTCTCTCACTGAAGGCGGATATCCGCAAGTTTCACTTTCCGTCACTATGAACTCAAGAATCTGCTGCTGACGCCTGGAAATCGCATTGGATTTCTTCCGCGGCATAGCCTACACCTCGTTTCAAGGGAGTCTGTCTACGGCGATTATAACACGGCGTATATGTGCTTGCAAACAAATGTTCCGAGAAAAGAAAAAATACCCTTGACGGGAACAAATGTTCGTGCTATGATCTCACTGGAAATAGAACACATGTTTGCCATAATGGGGAGCAGGGAGGCGAAGTCGGTAAGATGAGGTATCTACCACAAAGAGCGAAAACTCGAGGGACAATAAACAGGGATGACAGAAAGGATGGCAAGAAAAGGTTTCATCTATCCAGTCTTATTGGATGTGTCGCCTTTATTGTTATGCTGTTAGTAATCGGCGTTGTTTCATCAAATGTTGTGCTGTCTATTGCCAACGCGATGAAATACACAAATGAAGGTGAGTATGACTTGATTGAAGTTACAGTTATGCCAGGCGACACTTTGTGGGGTATTGCAAAGGATTACTCCGGCCCTGAAGTAGACCTTCGCGTAGTGGTGGATAAAATCATGAGAGAGAACGATCTCACAGACAGCATCGTCCGCCCCGGGCAAGTCCTGAAGGTAGCAATCCCTCTTGCTTATACACCGTAATAAAGGGAGCTTGCCGGCCGATTAGGCCGGTTGTTTTTTGTAGACGATCTTAAGCAGACGGCTTTCCTTTATGTTTTCCTTTGCTTACTGTGCATGCCTATGCTTTCATATTCATCTTAAATTTAAGGGCCCTTAAAACGCATTCTCGTGCGTGTTTTTTTGCAGGTTTCGCTTATCATCTTTAGATGTGCTTTAGCGGGCGGGAAAGCTACTGTTTTAGTCTCGCAAGATGCTGTTTAGTTTCGTAATAAAGCGTTAACCGATTACATATTACACTTTTGAGCCCGAGGGCGTTTTTCTACGGTCCAAAATCTCCTTGCCATCCATCTGCGATGTCCCGTTGGCAAGATCCTTGTCCTTACTTAAATCGCTCCCGGCCACTTTACACATTGCTGCAAACACATCTTCAGGAATCCTACGTATTGCAGTCAAACACAACTTCAAGAATTCACGAATTGCAGTCAGCTGATTAACTGTCTAATCTAGCCAAGATGCTTCCAACATATTTCGGGCCTCCACAATCTTAGACTGTTTCTTTTTTCGTTACTGTTTCCATGGCGTGCCGACTTTGTCATCCAACCCCCCTTTTTACCTTTTCAACTTGGATCGCATAATGTATCTTATGTAAACTAAAGAAAAATCTGCGCAGGTGGGCCTAAAGGTATTCGCGTGTGATTTAAGGGGCCGTAAAAGGCGTTTTCGTGCGTGATCGTTCGTATGAGTTTTTGTGGGGCTCATTTATCAGTCTCGTTCGGGGTGTGGTTGTCTTTGGGAGGCATCTCTTATTGAAGTTCTCCTAAAGCTGCTTCGATCTCTGAGATTACCATGGGGTCCTTTTCTTCCTGAAGTGCGCTCAGTAGGATCTCTTTTGCTTTGGGAGTCCCGATTCTCCCTATAGCCCATGCGCTATGGGCGCGCACCGGAACATGAGGGTATTTCAAGGTTTCAGCAAGGTATTCAAGGAGGTTCGGGTCTTTCATATTCCCTGCAGCAATCACAGCATCTCCCAGAATTCGGTTCCTACGTGCATAGTTTTTCCCAATGACGTCCGCGATGTCATTTAAGGCTTCTTTCCGTGATGGGGATTTACCGAGGTTCAGGAGGTTCGGTAATGAGAAGAGCTCCAGTTCTTCACCGGATGGCAACGAAAGATCCCGCAATACATCGGCATTGTGAGGGCAGATGCGTTGACATATCTCACATCCTATCAGCCTGACACCGTAAGCTTCCCGGATTTCAGGCGGAACCGGCGTCCCTGTGCCCATATGGGCCCGAATGCACTTTGTCAGGTCTATCGTGCCTTCCGGCATAATTGCACCTGTTGGGCATGAGTAGACGCATTTATTACAGTCAGCGCAGTCTGATGCCACTTTAAGTGGCTCATCCGACAGAGTCGCCTCCCCTATCTCGGTGTCGGTTACTATTCCAAAGAGGATTATGAAGGAACCTGAATCACTTGAGCAGACTAAAGAGTTCTGCCTGTATACTCCAAGACCTGCCTTCACTGCCAGGTGCTTAAGCGGGAGCTTGGAGGTGACTACTGCGTTTATGCCATGGCTTCGCAGCCAGCCTGCAAAGGATTCAGCCTTTTCGAGATATCTCGGATACTCCTGGTAGTGAGATGAATAAACAGCGATGCCCGGCGGAAACGGTTCTTTGAAAGGTTCATGAGATCCCACCAGAATCAGCACTTGCTTGGCATCTGCTATCACTTCCGCAGGGTCATGCTTTAAGTTGCGCCGAGACCATTCCTCTTCCGGGATTAGGCTTTCATCGATTCGCCTTTGAACCTCCCTGCTCCATTCGAACGGGTGTTCTGCCGGAACTATGCCTACCGAACTAAACCCCAGCTCAAGCGCTTTTTCTGTTGTATCGTTCATATTCAGAGGCGCGGCTATCTCAACTCACCTTTCCCCTACCCTGATTTAATCCCGAAATAAAACGAGCCTGGGGTTTCAAAACAAGTGCTTATGGCCCCGGGCTCGTGCTATAATCAGCTAGGTCCAGCTTCCATGCTTGCTATTTGTCAGTGGCAAGTGCTGCATGACCCGCCGCTGCATGTTCCGCATCCGCATGAACTCGAAGCACTTGTCCTAAAACCGCTTCCTCCGCTGTATGCGAAAGCCGACATAAGGCGCTTAATGTCACTGCTCCCGCACTTAGGGCAAGTTACGCCGGAACTGTCATTTGAAGATCTTAATAATTCTTCGAACTTAGCGTCACATTTGTTGCAACTGAACTCAAAGATTGGCATCATGCGCGCCTCCTTTCCCACGGAAGCATTATACTCCTAATCGCGCGAGAAGTTCAACCGAACCTAATTCTTGCGGAGCCTTGAAAGCTCACTTCTATACTTTGAGTTTAACGGCTCTTCTTTAAGGGCTTCTTGAAGCTCAGCGATTGCATCTTCCTTTCTTCCCATAGCCTCGTATACCATGGCCAGATGGTAGTGGGCAGTTGACAAGGCTTTCTTGTCCGGGAACAGGTTGTCGAACAGTAACGCCCTTCGTATCGTCAGCTCCGCTTCCTCTAGGTCACCCGACCTAAAATATGCCCATCCGAGGCTATCCATATAAACGGGATTTGCGGGATCTCCGTGGACAGCAGTCTCAAGAAGAGTAATCGCCCTCTTGATGTCACGCTCGGAATCTGCAAGGATGAATCCGAGATTGTTATAAGCCGGGAGATAACTTGGAGCTTGTGCCAGCACCGTCTCAAGGGCAAGGATGGCGTTATCGGTATCTCCGGTATGCCAGTAGCACAGCCCCATATTGGATCTGGCATAGAAGTTCTCAGGATCCAGCTCAATGACGCGCTTATAGGCTGCAAGAGCTTTATCGAACCGCCCCTTGGAGTATGCTGATTCTGCCTCTTTTAGCTTAGCCCTCATTTCTTCAGCTTCTTCTATGACGAAGGCATCATCTTTTACGCCTGTGTTTAACTTGATATCCTTCATCACCTGGCTTAGGCTTCCGTAGCTCGTTATCAGGTTAACCTGGGTAGGAAGATACAGTCCCCGTTCAACCTGGGTTACAGTGATTTCTCCCCGCAGGTCTCCTTTCAGGTCGATAACACTCAGTACGTAGCTGTCCCAACTCCCCTTGCTGCCCACATTTGCCTTCTTAAGCTTTAGCAGCGTGCGCTCTCCCAGGATATCGTTGGTTTCTGCCTGAAGGATCAGGTATCTGACATTATCAATCCAGAAGACCTCAGATTCTTTTTGAGGTGCTTGGAGATTGTCTGCAACCAAAACGTACGCGATCCTATCTTCCATGCTTACTTTATCGCTGATAGTGACGTTGTAATGCCTCTGGACGTCATCCCTTGCAAACCGCAGCATGAATTTGAGGGTCTCAAGACCTTGCACAGTCAAGGAATCATATGCTTTCCAGGAACCGTCTTTGTTGACTACCACTCCTGTTATGCCTTGCTGCACTACCTGAGTGCCTTCATAGCTTTCAGGAGCAAGATAATTAATGCTGTACTTGTCAGGGCGCTTATATGTAAGTTTCATTACGATAGTCTCTGATACACCGTTTCGTTCGTAGACAGATTCCAGGATGCACTCAAAGTCCTTCACATGGGCAGATGCAAGGGACATCTGCTTCAGCAAACCTTCTACAGTGAGTTCTTCCGCTGATATGTGCCATGTTCCTAAAAGGAGAGATAGACTGATGGCGATTACTGAAGCTTTGACTATCTTTCTTATGAGACATTGTCTTCTTGTGTTCACAGCGTTTCTTCCCCCATAATCATCGGAATATAATAATCAGGCTAAAACACGCTCTTTGTGTAGTATCTATAAAATCAGAGTTTCTTCTTGTGTATTATAAATTCCTGCTAGGGCTCTTTCTTCTTAATAGCAATTGCTCCTTAGACTTCCAGTTCCAGCATAGTTTGGAGCATGTGGGCATTGACAGCGGCTTGGCCCGCATGGCAGTTGTTGAAAAATACATATGTCTTATCTGTTTTGTCTCGGACCTTTTGGATCTTAGGGAGCCATTCTTCGAGTTCTTCCTCTGAATAGAGGTAATCATATCGCTCTCCGGGATGACTGTGTTTCCACCATTTCTTTGCATTTCTCCCGTGAAACCTTATATAACCTAGGTCAGATGTAGCTTCTGCAACCGGCGGCACAAGCCCGGGAAGTTTCGGTTCATCCACTGCACAGAAACCAAGATCGTTGTTTCGGAGAATATCGAAGGTCTCATCATTGATCCACCCAATATTTCGAAACTCAACAATAACCGGCACTTCTGGCAACAGATCTTTGAACTGAAGCATATATTCGATGTTAGGCTGGGTTTTCTTGAAGCTCCAAGGAAACTGGGCAAGGATGCATCCGAGCATGCCCCGGTCAGTCATTGGCCTAAGTGCCTCCATGAATGCTTCAAATATCTCCTTCTGGGCTGCGGCGTCTTGGCCGTCCTTAAGCTCATGGGTCATGGCTTTGTTGGCTTTTACGCAAAACTCAAAGTCATCTGGGACTTTTCGAACGAGCCCTTCTATCGTTCGCCTTGAAGGCATCTGGTAATATGTAAAGTTTAACTCCACCGAGGGAAACTTCTTAGCATAAAACGCCAGCATATCGGCTTTCTTAGTATTCTCGGGATAGAACACACCTATCCAGTCCTCGTAGCTGAAACCGGATGTACCTATTATAATCATACAGTGTAACCTCCCTCAGTCCGCCCTGCTCTCCCGTTTTTTGCCCTCTTACCACGCTGGATAAGACTTGCACGGGTGATTGCGTCTTCACCGAACTTGTCACGGACCTTATCCATGGCATCTGTCGCGCGTCGCCTCTTTTCGTCCTCCTCAAACAAGGCGAGCTGATGCATGAAATCGTCTTTTGATGAGAGGTTTGATACAGTAACCCCAACCAGGCGGATCCTTCTCCTTCGGTTCCAGTGGTGAAGAAAGAGCCTTTTGGCTGTTTGGTATATATCTTCATCCAGCGATGTGAAGAACGAAAACGTATTTGCCCGTGTCAATGTGGTAAAGTCGGAGTAGCGAAGCTTCAAAGTCACTGTCCTTGCCACGAGTCCGTGCTGACGTAACCGTCTGCCGACTTGCTGGGAAAGATACAGGATGCAGCTTAATATGAACCCCTCATCATCTGAGTCTTCAGCAAGTGTGGTTTCATGCCCTATCGACTTGGGCATCTCCCAAAGGGAAGGGTTAACACGGCTATTGTCGATGCCGGAAGCAAGGTTCCTAAGGAGACGGCCTGCTTCGCCCAGCTTTTCAACAAGCAGTTCGACTGGTGTTTTCGCCAGAGCTCCCACAGTGCTGATGCCCAGCGCCTCTAAGATCTGCGCTGTCTTCTCCCCTACCCCGTACAGCTTACGTACAGGAAGCGGCCATATGACATCCTCTACATCTTCATAACGTATCACAGTAAGCCCATCAGGTTTTTGCATGTCTGAGGCCATTTTTGCCAGGAGCTTGGAAGGGGCTATGCCCATTGAACACGTAAGTCCGAAGCTTTCTCTGATTTCAGTTTTGATTTTCCCGGCTATCTGAATTGCATCTCCGTGAAGGCGTTCGCAGCCTGAGACATCAAGGAATGCCTCATCTATGGAGAACGGTTCGACGACGGGGGTATATTTGCTGTACAAGCTCAGTAGCCGACGGGAAATCTCTTCGTAAAGGGAATGCCGACCTCTGACAAGTATTGCATGGGGACAGAGGCGTCTCGCTTCTCTGACAGGCATAGCTGAGCGGACACCGAACTTGCGAGCCTCATAGGACGCTGTGGATACCACGCCTCTACCGCCAGGATCGCCGCACACAATCACAGGCTTCCCGCGAAGGCTGGGATCAGCCTGCTGCTCTACAGCGGCGAAGAATGCGTCCATGTCTATATGGATCACAGTCAGTTTGTCGTTATTCTTCAACATGTTTTTTCACAGGCCTTAGCAGCTCCCATGTATCTCGACTGGAAAAATGTTAAGAACCAGGCCTTAAGACGGAGTAGACGTGCTGCCTAAAATTAGGCGCATGGGCTCGCCATGTAACCCGGTAAGCTCTTCTGTATGTGCCGGGGCATGCTCCCCTCGGAGGATGCCCCGGAAAGGACTGAGAAAAGATGCTTAAGCTTTTCTAATGGCCTCTGCAGTAGCCCTGTCTACGACAGTAACCGTATCGCCTTGTCTTAATCCTGCAGCGTTGGCCTCATCGGTGTCAAGATGCATATCAAGGTCAAAGTCTTCTCTTACCCTGACTACCACACTGTCAAATATCAAGGGCCTTTCCCCTTCTGTTTTGACCATGATCTCTTCGCCGTCTTTAACTCCGAACTCTTCTGCGATCTCAGGTGTAAAGTGAATGTGCCGCTTTGCCACAATCACTCCTTGCTCTAGCTTAACAGGACCGTACGGCCCGACGATGACGATTCCGGGAGTCCCTTCTATGTCACCGGATTCACGGACCGGAGCGTTGACACCTAATGCGAAGCAATCAGTCCTGGATATCTCCACCTGTGTTGCTTTCCGGGAAGGGCCGAGTATTCTTACGTTCTGGAGTATTCCTTTCGGCCCTACGAGAGTGACCTTCTCTTCTGCTGCGTACTGCCCTGGTTGGGACAGATCCTTGAAAGGAGTCAGCTCATAGCCCGGTCCGAACAGGAGTTCCAGGTGTTCCTGGGAAACATGGACGTGTCGTGCAGAGATACCAACTGGGATTCTTCTTGTGTTAGCCATTTTATCTAAACCCTCCATCCATATGTAAGTTCTAAGTGATGAGATAACCATGACCTCTTAATTTTAACATAATTGCGTTCTCCAAATAGAACGTATTTCCTTCAAAGAGGGATTCTACAGGTTAGAGGCGGACAAAATGAGGCTTAAGCGCCCGTTGACAAATGAGGTGGCCTTTGTTAGAATGGCGGTGCAGCTAAGTTGTGCAGGGGAGTAGCTCAATTGGTAGAGCAACGGTCTCCAAAACCGTAGGTTGCGGGTTCGAGTCCTGTCTCCCCTGCCATTTTTGTGTACAAAAAGCGAAGGCGCTCTCTTCAAAGAGCGCCTCCTTTTGTTCTGTTAGCAGTTCTCCGGTCCATTCCACATGATCACTGATTGAATGAACTCGAGAGATATTTTGTGATATATCTCATCGTTTTGAATGCATAAAAGTGCCTCACGAGCTTGTGGGTTCGGTGCCATCATAGCCAGTTCAGCATATTCTCCTATAGCGTGAACCTCGCTTTCCAGCGCCATGGCAATCCCTCTGGCAAACTCTTCATCAGGAGGAAACGGAGGCATTGGTTCACTGGGGCTTTCAGGTGGCATGGGGATCCACGCGCTTTCCAGCAAATCATCCTCCTCCATAGTATCGCTCGGCCAGTTCCAACAATCAGGATCCATTTCATGTGCGGGTTCGGCTTCCGGGCATATGCAGCTCAACAGCCTGGCGTGCCTTTTTTCTTCAGTGGCAAAGCACATGAGTCTGGCACGAATGGCTACGTGCGGCGCTTCAAAGGCAAGATTCTTATACATACGAGCAGCTTCGAGTTCATCTCTTATGGCAGCTTGTACTGCCCTGCAAAATTCATTCTTTGACATAGCAAGATGCCTCCTTTCGAAGGCATCATATGCGGATTAGACATGCGTTGCCACGCCCTTTTAGTTTATGGAATTCATGCCACCATTTCTCCGACATCATCAGGAACTATCAAGCGGGCACTTGTTTTGGCTACGACTTCATCTACGGCAACACCGGGGGCAACTTCTCTTAGAACAAGGCCTTCCGGGGTCGGCCTGATGACTGCAAGGTCGGTAACGATAAGGTCTACCATGCGCTGGGCTGTGATAGGCATAGAGCACCTGGGAACAATCTTCGGTTGCCCGTCTTTTCTTGTGTGTTCCATAGCAACTATGACTCGCTTTGTGCCGACCACAAGATCCATTCCTCCGCCTATGCCCGGCCCTCCTCGTCCGGGTATCCAGTAATTCGCCAGGTGCCCTCGTTCATCTACTTCAAGGGCGCCGAGGACAGTAACATCAACATGGCCTCCACGAATAATCGTGAATGACATGGCAGTATCAAAGAACACTGCCCCTGGCAGCAGAGTTACATATTGTCCTCCTGCGTTTACTAGGTCCGGGATTTCCTCGCCAGGCTTTGCCAAAGCTCCCATGCCTATGAAGCCGTTCTCTGACTGGAACGTAATGTTCATCTCAGGAGTCAGGTAGTTGGCAACGAGGGTCGGAGTCCCGATTCCGAGATTGACTATTTCCCCGTAGTGCAGCTCCTTGGCTACACGCCATGCTATCAGCTCCTTAGGTGAGCTCGGAAGAGCCATCATTTACACCCCCTTGACGATAATGTCCACAAAGATTCCAGGGGTCATAACGTGGTCAGGATCGATTTCCCCGACATCGACCAGGTTTTCCACTTCCGCAATGACAAAGTCAGCAGCTGTAGCCATTATCGGATTGAAGTTGCGAGCTGCTCTTCTGTATACGAGGTTGCCTGCGGTATCTCCCTTGTGCGCATACAGAAGAGCTATGTCTGCGCGAAGCGGAAGCTCCAACAGATATCTTCTGCCGTCCAGTTCCATAACGGTTTTCCCTTCTTCAACCTTTGTCCCTACGCCTGTAGGTGTCAGGAACCCTCCCAGCCCGGCGCCTGCTGCTCTGATCCTCTCTACCAGAGTGCCTTGGGGAAGCATCTCCATTTCGATCTCTCCGTCGGCTATAGCCTTGACTAGCTCTGGGTTCGTTCCTGTATGCGTAGATATCAGTTTGCGCACAAGACCATACCGGATCAGCTTTCCTATGCCCACCCCGGGAAATGCCCCGTCATTATAGATGACAGTAAGGTTTCCTATTTTCCTTTCGCAAATGGCATCGATGAGCGCTTTAGGAGTCCCAACCCCTAAGAATCCGGGCAGCATCACAGTCATTCCGTCCTCAATAAACTCCATCGCTTCTTCGATGGACTTCACCTTGCTCAACCCGCACACCTCCTCGATTATCCATAGGACGGACTGCTTAAAAGGTTTGCTCCCAGTGAAAACGCGATCTATTGCAAACAAAAACTATGAATATCTAAGTATATATAGTACAATTCTGACAATTCTAGGCACAATAATCCCTCATGCCAGGGCTTACAGAGCCCATATGTTATAGACACTACACTCCCTTGAAGGGCAAGCCGCGAAGGGAAAACCATATTGCCTCGCACATTGCCTCAAGGGGTTTCCTCTCTTACGGTTTGTTTATGCCCAAGATCTCCCTTGCCTCGTCCGGAGTTGCTACTTCCCTTCCTGCTTCCTTCGCAATCCGTGCGATCCTGGCAACCAACTGTGCATTGCTTTCTGCAAGCACTCCTCTGGAATAGTAGACATTGTCTTCGAAGCCTACCCTCACGTGCCCGCCTGCGGCAATCGCAACTACACCCAGCGGAAGCTCATGGCGTCCGATGCCTGCCACCTGCCATATAGAATCAGGAGGCAGCTCACGCGTCAAGTGGATGAGATTATGGATAGAACCTGACATTCCCCCGGGGACCCCCATGACAAAGTCGAAATAAAGCGGAGGTTTCACCAATCCCCTTTTCAAAAGGCGCATTGCATTTGCCACATGCCCAAGATCGAATATCTCAAGCTCGGGCTTGATTTCCAGCTCCAGCATTCTTGCTGCAAGTTTTTCTATAAGCGGCTCCGGGTTTTCGAAGATATCATCTCCGAAGTTTACTGTGCCGCATGTGAGAGTTGCCATTTCAGGCCTGAGGTCAAGGGGAAGCACCCTTTCGTCCTGGGGTGTCCCTACAGCTCCTCCCGTGGAGATCTGCACAATCAGATCGGTCTTTTCGCGAATAAGATCACAGGTCCTCCCGAATATCTCCATGTCTTGTGTGGGATTTCCTTCTTCGTCTCTGACGTGGATGTGTACTATAGATGCTCCGGCCTCTCTTGCCTCCGCTGCCGCTTGGGCAATCTCTTCAGGAGTCAGCGGGAGGTTTGGATTGTGTTCTCTTGTGGTCTCAGCGCCTACCAAGGCAGCTGTGATTATCAGTTTATCCACGATTATCCTCCTTCCTTGTGTGACTGCCTATCTTTCGGCACTACGCAAGTGCCGCTTGCTTTCAGCACAAGTTGGGGTTCAGCGAGCACCTCTGCTTTTGAAGAGCCGGGTGATGTCAACGTTATTACTTTATGGATGGCAAACTCCATTTTTCTTGAGGTATTCCCCACTTTCGTAATGGTCCCCCTGGCTTCTAAGAAATCGCCCGGGTAAACCGGGGCCATGAATTCTACGTTATCGTACGCCCTAAATAAACCTTCATCACCGTCATGTCTTATGAGAAGCTCAGTGGCTACATCACCCAAAAGAGCCAGGAGCTTTGCACCGTCTACCACTCCGCCTCCGTAGTGCGCGTCTTTCTCACTGATTCTGACTCTAATCAGGGCTTCACTCATGGATACACCCCCTTTGTTGCTCTTTGGAATCCCTTATTCTTCGTGCCAAGGCTTGTGCGATGAAGGAGCCTACATGTGAAGGTAGAGTTCCTGGACCGAACCCTGCGTCATAGCCCAGTTCAATGGCGAGTTCATGAGATATCCTCGGGCCGCCCATAACCAATAGCACCTTGTCGCGAATACCTTCTGCCTCCACCAATTCAGCCAGGTGCGTAAGGTTGTCGATATGGATGTTTCTCTGCGTCACTACTTGAGATACCAGTATTGCATCTGCGTTGACCTCGATAGCCTTTGCCACCAGGTCCTCGTTGGCGACTTGACTCCCCAGGTTGTACGTAACGAACCAGGGGTAACGCTCAAGGCCGCTTTCTCCTCTGTATCCTTTCATGCTGATAATGGCGTCAATTCCCACTGTATGGGCATCAGTGCCTGTGCACGCGGCCACCACCACGACTTTCCTGCCTATATGCTTTTCTATGAACCCATTGATCTCGTCGTAGGACATGAATTCTACATCAACTTCAGGAATGTTGATGGCTGTCATATCCACAGAGTGGATACACCTGCCGTATACGATGAAGAATGAGAAGCTGTCAGCTATGTTGTGGGCGTACACAACCTTCACATCTTGTAATCCCATCTTCTCTGAGAGGAGCTCAGCTGCTTTTTTCGCCTTTGCATCACATTGAACAGGGAGTGTAAATGAAAGCTGCATGTACCCGTCATCAAGCGTATCTCCGTAAGGCCTGATCCGCGAAAGATCTACCTCCATTCCTCGGCCCCTCCTCCTTGCCTGTTGGCTGGATTGCCCCAGAGTAAGGGTGAAAAATCCGGCGATGTGAGTTCCTTCATGAACAGCGCCTGGAACGGGTTATAGTACCTTTCACTCTTCTTTATCACACCGTCCAGCCCTCTGCCGCCTGTGCGCTCTCGTTTGATAGATGCAAACATCCCCTGTTCAATAGCTGACATGAGGCCGATTTTAGCTACCTGTTCAAGCATGGAAGCGGTTTTCCTCAACACTTCATTTGCCCTCTTTTCCATGATTCCGCCTTTTTTGTATGTGATTTCGTCTCTTAGGTGCCTTGTGTTGTTCATTACGTACCTGGCGCCCTCTATTGCAAGGTACCTGTCGTGGAGGTGCGGAGTATGGACATGCTCGGTTAAGATGCCTAAAAGCTGTATGGTTTGGCCTGAGATGGCACCTGCAAGGTTAAACATTGCATCCATGAGGTGCCCTTTGAATATGTTGCCTGTCATGTGCTTAGTCGGAGGCATGTACTTAAGGGGTGCCTCTGGGAAAATGATCCGTGCCATTTCAGCTTGAGCAAGTTCGTAGAGGAATCCATCGGTCATGTCAGGATCCATTTCAAACGCATGTCCTAATCCTATTTGCCGGGGAGTGAGTCCTGAGCGACGTGCTAAGGCTTCGTTTATGAATTGTGAGGCAAGTACAGTATGGGCTTCTTCGTATGCGTCTGCGGTAGTCAGGTAATTATCTTCCCCGGTGTTGATTACAATACCTGCATAAGCATTTATCATCCTGGAGAAATGTTGGTCTACGAAGGTCCTTTGCATGTTTATGTTCCGGAATAAGATGCCGTACATTGCATCGTTAAGCATCATGTCAAGGCGCTCCAATGCGCCCATGGCAGCTATTTCAGGCATGCACAGCCCTGAGCAATAGTTGACAAGACGTATGTAGCGTCCTAATTCTCTACCTACCTCGTCCAGCGCTTCTCTCATTATCCTGAAGTTAGCCTGGGTTGCGTATGTCCCGCCAACTCCTTCAGTCGTAGGGCCGTACGGCACGTAATCCAGAAGGCTTTGACCTGTGCTTCGTATGACCGCAATTACGTCCGCTCCGCACTTGGCCGCAGCTTTCGCTTGTATTACATCTTCATATATGTTTCCTGTGGCGACAATCACGTAAAGATAAGGGGGAACTCTTGAATCCTTTTCTAAGATCAGACGCTCTCGCTCAAGCCTGCGTTCTTTGATGTATTTACAGGTGCGCTCAGCTTCATCTTCCACCAGCGCTCTTACAGCATCATCATATGCCCCGGGTATCCTGTCAAAGATAATGTCTCCATGTGAAAGCGCACCGATAGTCTCACGAAGTGTGAGCCCTGTGTGAAGCATAGCTGAGCCTATCCAGTAAGCGATCCCGTCTTCCAGCAGGCCTGCGTCTTGAGCTTGGTCTACAATGATGTTGGGAAGCGGAACATTGTTCTCATCTACGCCGTCTACCCAGAGCAGCCTGAGGACTGTTCTCTCAATGGATGTCGTTGTATATGCGTCTATTATCGGCTGGATGCTGTCGGCGATTGATTCTGCAGCGGATCTTGCTTGGTCTACAAGAGACATGTCCA
>Ga0209204_1000553_pt1 | contig 40717 bp, 34 predicted proteins | sample AD_JPNMR2_MetaG_FD_184425 | JGI IMG/M metagenome (GOLD analysis project Ga0209204, IMG submission 184425) | Active sludge microbial communities of municipal wastewater-treating anaerobic digesters from Japan - AD_JPNMR2_MetaG (SPAdes) (version 2) | ecosystem: Engineered > Bioreactor > Anaerobic...
GCTGCTTCTGTTCATAGTTTCAAAAATTATGTTTATCAGGATGATTGTGAACAGAGTTTTTTCAATCATATTGAAATGGGTCTTGATTATCCTGATATTGCTTCATTCTTGATTGCTCCAAGACCAATGTTCATCATTGCAAATTCTCGTGATATCTGGGATATTGAAGGGACAAAATATGTTTACAAAACTGCAAGAAAATTTTACAAAATGCATTACGCAGAAGAGAAATTGAAAATTTCAATTTTTGATAAGGGACATTCTTATGATATCGAGCAACAAACAGAAGTAATGAAGTGGTTCAATGGAATTTTTGGCAACAGGCATGATTTTGTCCCGTTCGATAAGATTGAAAAAAAGTCATTTCCAGCAGAAGATGAAATAATTGTGCTTGCTGAAAAAAAAGAACGCAATTTCTACCTGAAAAATGTTCTAAATGTTTTCAAGAAAAATGTGGAGATAACAAAAAAAGAAAGGTCTTACATCGAAAAAATTACAGGTGAATTAAAGCCATTTACCGAGAAAACTTTCAGATTCGAAATCATTGACCGATATCCAATAGGAGCAATGCAATATTATAGGATTGTGTTCTATCCTGAAAAAAATCTTGTACTTCCAGCAGAAATTATTATTCCGCCAAATCCTGCTGGTACCATGATCTTACTCGATGAAATCAGGAGAACAGAAAAACATCAGTGGCAACTGGAATACGCATGGAGAAATTATCTTGTTATCAGACCAGACCTTCGGGGATTTGGTGAAACTGTTTTGAGAGATGACTGGCCTGACATTGAAAACTGGTGTCAGAATCATTTTAGTGGAAAAAGTTTTAAACTTTTTATTTTGTGTCATCTTGTTGGAAAATACATTATCGTTGAAAGGGCGAAGGATATTCTGGCTCTTGTTTCAATAGCAACAGAGCGATTGAAAGCAAAAAAAATTACGATATGGGCTTGTGGCGCGACGGTGCTACCTGCAATTTTTACCAGCATCATTGATACACGAATTCAGAAACTTATTATTCAGGATTTTCTCTATTCTTTCAAGGATGTTTTTGAGAAAAGTTACCCTGTCTGGAAACCTGACAATTACATTCAGGGGACATTAAAAGCAGGTTTTGATGTCTGCGATTTGTGTTCAATGTCGCATGCTCAAATTGAATGGAAAAATACCCTGGATGGTATGATGAAACCAGTAAAAAAATTCAAAGAAAGGTAAAAAATGGAAAAAATACCGATAGATGATTTGATTGAATTAATAAAGAAAGAATATGACGAAAAACGTCTGCAACTTGCTATAAAAAGGCAGGCAGCTGTTCAGAACAATCTTGAACCTGACTATCTTCCAATTTTTCTCCATGGGAAAGTTTCTGAAATGGAAAAATTTCCTGCGTATGACAGGATGCAGCAATTTTATGACCCTGAAAAAATGCTTTATACGCTTTTGTGGGGAGCACTTTCAGTATTGCGGGGAAAATCAGATGGCATACCCTGTGTCAGGGTAAATTTTGGAACGGGTTTTCTTGCATCGATTTTTGGCCTGAAACAAGAAGTTTTTTCTGACAAGATGCCGTGGCTCAAGTCACATCTTGATAAGAAAGATATACTGAATCTCACGGTTGAAAAACTTGAGCCGATTGAAGAGAAAGGTTTAATTCCTGAGTGGAGAAGGTACATAGAATTTTACAAAGAAAAACTCAAAAGTATTCCTTTTGTGAAAATTTATCTTTCTGATACTCAGGGGGTCTTTGACCTTGCTCATCTTGTGTCTGGGGACATCATTTTTACTGAATTTTATGATGACACCAATTTTGTAAAGCATCTTCTCAATCTTTCTTTGCATGTGTATGTTTCAGCCAGCGCCTATATGAAAAATTATATTGGAGAACCTGTAACTTCTGGATTTCACGGCGAAATTTTTATGGCTTGTTGTGGCGTAAGAACCTGCGAAGATACAACGACCCTTCTTTCGCCTGAAATTTTTCAATTGGTGTATCCATATTTCAGCAGGTCAATTGAAACATTTAAAGGATTTGTACATTTCTGTGGAAGCGGTTCCCATATTCTTGAATATTTCTTGAACTGCAAACATGTAAGGATGATTAACTTTGGTAATCCTGAACGTTTTGACTGGAATGAAACAATAAAATTAATTGCAAAGCATGGTAAGACCTATTATGGAACTGTAAACAGGTCTGATGGAGAATCTCTATCGGAATATTTTGAGAGGGTACTTGAACCACTTGAAAGAAAGAGCAATTTGATGTTTGTTCCACATCTTCGCAGTGACGAAGAACCAGAGAAAACAATTGAAATCTGGCATAATTTGCAGAATAAAAAATTTTCTGCAGGTTAATCCTTAGATATCTCAATTTCGAAAGGAAGCATAGGCATCTCATTTAGGATGTCGAGTTTAGAATTTCTCAAAAGCACCCCTTACCTTAATCCTTCCCCACGAGGGGCGGGAAAAGAAAATTTGGGAGATGGTGAGGATGGGGGACAAATAAAAAGTTTTATGAATGAAGCAAATAAGGTAAAATGAAAAAGTATTTAATGTGACGGAAATTTTAAAAACAGGAGGACAGATATGAATTTTAGAGAAAGATTTATCGCATCATTAAATTTTTCAAAACCGGATAAGGTTTGTTTTATACCTGGTGGACCAAGAGAATCAACATTGAAACGATGGCATTCTGAAGGTCTGCCTGAAAATTCAGACTATATGGAAGTATTGTGTTCAATAATCGGGATTCCTCATGAGAAGCAGGATATCTCAAAATATATCAGTGTTTCCTTTAGAATGAATCCCATGTTTGAAGAAAAAATTCTCGAGCATAAACAAGGCCACTACATTGTTCAGGACTGGATGGGCGCAATTGTTGAAATTTCTGATCAGTATGACCTGTCCTATCTTCGCGCTGCAAAGGATTTTGTTACAAGAAAGTGGTACAAATTTCCTGTGGAAACAAGAAAGGACTGGGCAGAGATGAAGAAAAGATATAATCCTGATGACCCTTCCAGGTTTCCTGAAAATTTTGATGAGCTTGCCATAGCAAACAAAAATAGAACCTGGCTTCAATCATTAACTTTTGCAGGACCATTCTGGCAATTGAGAGAATGGTGTGGCTTTGAAGGATTGTGCATGCTGATGGCTGAAGATCCTGAATTTGTTGAAGAAATGGCTGAGTTCTGGAAGGATTTTGTGCTTGCTGTGATGGAAAAATTTTTTGAAAAGGCAAGTGCTGACCATGTTCTTATCAGTGAGGACATGGCATATAAAGAAAAAAGTATGATTTCTCCATCAATGGTAAAAAGATTTCTTGCGCCATGCTGGAAGGCATGGAGTGAAAGAGCAAGAAAATCAGGGTGCAAAATTATTGAGGTTGACTCTGACGGATATATCGGCCAGTTGATACCTCTCTGGATTGAATCAGGCATCAATGTTTGTTCTCCAATTGAAATTGCAGCAGGAAATAATCTTGTTGAGTACAGAAAGAAATTTGGCAAAAATATGGCTTACAGAGGAGGAATTGACAAAAGGGCAATTGCGAAAGGTGGCAAAGCTCTTGAAGAAGCAACCAGTTTCATCCCGTTTCTGCTTGAGGATGGCGGATATATTCCAAGTTGCGACCATGGAGTTCCACCTGATATTTCCTGGCAGAATTTTATTGAATATGGCCGGCTTCTTGCAAAAATGACCGGCTGGCTGTAAGAGAACGGTTTGACAGATAAATCGCAGCGAACTGAAAAAGGGGAATATGTTAGCAAGAATTATTTTGATGTTTCCGTTTTTTTGTTTTGTTGCATCTGGTTTTTCTGCTCACATAACAAATGAAACGCGAAATCAATACAAAAGTAAAGAAACTGTTTTGATAGCAGAAAAAGGTTCTGCGAAACTTCCTATTGTGATCTCAGAAAATTCAGACCAGCAGATCAGAGAATCAGCCCAGGAACTTGCAATGTATCTTGAAAAAATCACTGGAGCAAGCTTTGAAATTAAAACATCTACGACTGGTCCTGGAATTTTTGTCGGAACAATTGAACAGTTTCCAACGCCTTCAGCCACAGAAGGACTTAAGATTTATGAGCAATTCGATGGAAAAGAAGCATATGCCATAAGGACAGAAAACCAGCGCATTAAACTTCTTGGAGCAACGCCAATAGGAGTTTCTTACGCTGTGAGTAGATTTCTTGAACTGATTGGATGCAGGTTTTTCTTTCAAAGCCCTGTATGGACTGTTGTACCCAAAATTTCAAAACTCACCTTCAACCTTAATGAAACTGATAGACCCGAGGTGCTCTCACGATACCTTGGATATCCCCTTTCAACGAATTTTGAAAAGGATGACCCTGATGCAGGAAAACTTCTTATGGCGTGGTGGAGGCATAACAGGGTTGGCAAATCCCTGAAGACATCAGTCGGCCACTGCTGGCCAGAGATTATCAGGCGATTTAAAAAAGAATTTGAAGAGCATCCAGAGTATCTTGCAATGGTGGATGGAAAAAGAAAAGGAAATCAACTGTGCGTTTCAAACCCAGAAGTGATAAACCTGGCAATCAAGTATGTCCAGGAGTATTTTGATAAACATCCTGAAGCGGATATGATTGGTGTGGGTCCTGATGACGGTGGGTCATGGTGTACTTGTGATGAATGTGCAAAAAGGTGGAAAAATCCAGGTGACATGGCATTTTATCTTGCAAACGAAGTGGCAAAGGCATTACAAAAAAGCCATCCAGGAAAGATGGTCGGGATTTATGCTTATAACTGGCACTGTGATCCACCGGATTTTCAACTTGAACCTAATGTTTATGTTGAACTGACAACAGCGCTGCTATTGAACACAAAATATGGATTTGACGAATTGTTGAAATTATGGCCCAAAAGAGCAAAGTACTTTGGTCTTTATGACTACTGGGCTGTATATGATTGGATCAGGGACAGGCTTCCGTCAGGTCGTACTGGTAACACTCGGTATGTGGCAGAAAAACTGCCTTATTATATGCAATACGGTATATGCAATCTTTCTGCTGAAAGTGGAAATAGTTGGGGCAGTCATGGACTGGGATATTATCTTGCTGTAAGAGTCTTATGGAATTCAAAAACAGATGTTGAGGCATTGAAACAGGATTTTTACGATAAAGCGTTTGGACCAGCAGCAGGGATTATGAAAAGATATTATGAAAGGATAGACCTTGCCAGTAAACCTTTGATAGGGCCCACATTTTATCGCATGTGCATTGATGACCTCCTTGAAGCTGAAAAGGTGGTTAAACAATATCCTGAGATACTGGCAAGAATTGAACAATTGAAGCAATACCATGTATTTCTTTATCTTCGCAGAAAAACGTATGACGAAAGAGAATTAACCACTGAAGAAAGAAAAAAGTGGGCTTTTGAGATGTTGAAATGGAATTACAGAATGCGAAATACGTACATGACCTTCTGGAGTTTTTTTGCGGACCAGACGAGACGTCAACTATCTCAGGAATTTAATGAACCATCGTGGTGGTGGTGGAAGATGTGGAGTCAGCAAAAGCAGGATGAAATCCCTTACAGGATAAAAGAACCAATGACACCCGAAGAGACAAACCGATGGCTTGAAGTTGCAAAAAAGGACTATGGAGAGGCTACGGCTTTTGAAGAAGTTTCATTCAGCAAGAAACTTGTTGCTCCTTTGTGGGAGACACCAGAGAAAAAAACGGGCCAGAATATTTTCATGAGTCAAGGCGGATTTTATATTGCCCTTGCCAGTATCAAGGGAGAACCACTTCAGTTAACAATCACGCACGGCACCATTTACAAAAGTTTTCCAGATGGAAAGTACACCCTTTATGATACAGACGGAAAAATTATTTCAGAGGCAATTGTGGGATATGGGGAAAATCATTTAGTATTGAAGGTTCCAGAACCAGGAATTTATACTTTAAAATATGATGACTTTGCTGCTGGATGCATACTTGTTCCTTCAGAAGAAACAAGAACGGCATTTATTCTTACCAGAGGCGATGCTTTCAATCTCTACAACCATAATTACCTGTATTTCTATGTACCTAAGGGTACAAAGGAAATCAGATTTTACGCTTTGAGGTCGTGGCCAATTGGTATATGTCAGCCAGATGGACAGTGGGTGGGCGAAGAAAAACCAATCTATCATCATCCACGTTCCATAAAGGCAGACGGTTCATACAGAAGAATTCCTGTACCTGAAGGGATGGATGGTAAAGTTTGGAAATGTGTTGACTTTGTTTCTGGTAGTTTTTATTTTTTTAACATCCCGAATCTTTTATTTGTGAAAGAATCAGATATCATTGTACCAGAAGATGTTGCAAAAAGGGATAATTTGAAACTGTATATAAAAAAATGAGCGAAAAGAAATTCAACATCCTGTGGATTATGGCAGACCAGTTGAGGGCAGATTGTCTTGGCTTTATGGGGAATGCTGTGGTTCAAACCCCAAACCTTGATAAGCTTGCAAATCGAAGCATTGTGTTTACCAATACGTTTTGTCAGAGTCCTGCTTGCATGGCTTCAAGGGCGAGTGTGTTTACTGGAAGATATCCTTCTACCATCAGAATAAGGGGAATGGGAATTCTGCCACCTAATGAAACAACCATTGCTGAAATTTTAAGGAAAAATGGTTACCATACTGCTGCTTCGGGAAAGATTCATTTTACGCCTGAACAATATACGAAAAATCAACTAAAATCTGATATTCCCATCATTGACTGGAAAAAATTTGTTAAGGATGCAAAAATAGAAGAAATTCCACAGGATAGAATGAAAGAAAATTATGGGTTTGAACAATATATCGGCTGTGAAGATATTTTACTTGGAAACTTTTATAGCTGGCTTGTTGAAAATTATCCTGAACTTTCCAATAAGAAAAAAGAGCCATTTTCTCCTGAGGGTCCGGGTGACCTATTTGTTTCTCCATATCCTTCAGAGGCACACCCTACAACATTTATCACAAAGCAGGCAGAAATTTTTATAAATTCCTTGAAAGATAAAAAGCCATGGTTTGTTTTTTGTTCTTTCATTGCTCCCCACCATCCATTTGAAGCCCCTCAGGATCAGATTGATAGATACGATGAAAGAGATATCCCTTTACCAGAAGAAAAGGGTGGTGTTGACGCGTCGTTTATTCCAGAACCTGCAAAAAGTGCAATCGGTGAAATTACAAGATACAGCAAAGATATTCAACGAAGAATCGTACTTCACTATTTTGCAAGTATCAGTTTAATTGACGACTGTATAGGAAGATTAATAGACTTGCTCAAAGGAACAGGTCAATTTGATGATACACTGATCGTTTTTACATCAGACCATGGTGAATTTCTTGGAAATCACACACTGTTACGAAAGCCATCCATACATTTTGATGAAGTGTTGAAGGTACCACTGTTGATGAAATTGCCGGGTAGATTTAGCAAAAAAAAAGTTTTTGATGGACTCATGGAACTTGTTGATGTTTGTCCAACAATTTTGGGGTTTTTACAGATACCCGCAAACCCAGGGCTTCAGGGCATTGACTGGTCAACGAGCATTCTTGATGGTAGTTTTTCTGGCAGGACAAGCATTTATTGTGAAATGTATCATATTCGACCACTCTTTGGAACACTTGCCGGACCATATACTTCTGTTATGACCATAAGAACATTAGAATGGAAACTTAATATATATCCTGAAGCAGGGATTCAATATGGTCAACTCTTTAATCTAAAAGAAGATGCTAGTGAATCAAAAAATCTTTATTCCCATCCACAGTACAGAACGATTAAGGAAGAAATGCTATGGGAACTTTCAAGGCGACGTTTTTTGATGGCTGACCCTTTGCCTTTATGGCTTACCCAGTATTAAGATATTTCAGTTTGACTTTTCAGTGCTGAATAGTGTATTATTATGTGGGAAGGAGGGAGTATGTTTACCGGGTCAATCGTCGCAATTGTAACGCCATTCAAAAACGGCAAATTTGATAAGGAAAGTTTCAGAAAACTGATAGAATTTCAGATTTCCAATGGTACTGATGGCATTGTACCTGTTGGTTGTACTGGTGAGGCAGCAACTCTTACCCATGATGAACACAAAGAGGTTATTGATTTTACACTTGAGATAGTAAACAGGCGTGTTCCTGTCATAGCAGGGACTGGTTCTAATTCCACTGCAGAGGCGCTTGAACTAACAAAATTTGCAAGAGATTCCGGGTGTAATGGCGCTTTGATTATCACTCCATATTATAATAAGCCAACGCCTGATGGTCTTTACAAACATTATAAGAAAATCGCAGAAGAAATTGATATCCCGATTTTGCTTTACAATGTGCCTTCAAGAACTGGAATCTCCATTCTTCCTGAGACAGTGGCACATCTGGCAGAGTTGAAAAACATTGTGGGGATAAAGGAAGCAAGTGGAAGTTTGGACCAGGTGAGCAAAATCATTTCACTCTGTGGAGAAAATTTCGTTGTTCTTTCAGGAGACGATTCAATGACACTTCCCATTATGGCAGTTGGTGGGAAAGGTGTCATTTCAGTTGCTGCCAATATTATGCCTGCTCAGGTAAGTCAGATGGTGCATGCCGCGCTTTCAGGAAACTGGTCAGAAGCGCAGAAAATGCATATTAAACTATTTAACATGTTCAAGGCGCTCTTTATTGAAACCAATCCAATTCCTGTGAAAACGTGTCTTTCCCTGATGGGAAAAATCGAACTTGAACTCAGAATGCCTCTTACTCCACCTTCAGAGGAAAACAGGAAAAAACTTGAGAGTATCATCAAACAATATGGGTTGATTTGAACATGATTTTCAGACGCAGAAAAAAATACATTCCGATAAAGCCAAAAGAAGCCCCTGACATAAAAAAAGACCTGTGGCAGAAGTGTCCTGACTGCAACAAGATGATTTATGAAGGACGCTTAAGGGAAAATTTCAAGATATGCCCCCACTGCGGTTATCACTTTAGATTAACAGTAAAAGAATGGATCAATTTGATTGCTGAACCAGGCACATTTGAAGAACTTGATGCGGACATAGTTTCTGTTGACCCTCTTGAATTTAAGGGGCCAAAGACATACAAAGAAAAACTTGACGAAGAGATGAAAAAAACAGGTCTGAATGAGGCATTAGTTTATGGCAGGGCAATGATTGGTACAGCAGCATCGGTTCTTTCAATTCTTGATAGCAATTTTATTATGGGGAGTATGGGGTCAGTAGTGGGAGAAAAGTTTGTCAGAGCGTGTGAACTGGCAATGATTGAGAAAAAACCCCTTGTTTCTGTGTGTGGAGGCGGTGGTGGTGCAAGAATGTATGAGGGGCTGATTTCATTGATGCAGATGGTGAAAACTTCACAGGTTATTAGAAAGATGAAGGAGGCGAAAACTCTGTACATTTCAATTCTTACTGATCCCACTATGGGTGGAGTAGCAGCAAGTTTTGCGTTTCTCGGAGACATTCTTCTTGCTGAACCAAAGGCATTGATTGGTTTTGCTGGTCCAAGAGTAATCGAACAAACAATGAAACAGAAGTTGCCTGCTGGATTTCAGAGGTCTGAATTTCTTTACCAGCATGGTATGCTTGATGAGGTGGTGCCAAGGAATCAATTGAAGCCAACACTGGTAAAAATCCTTTCTATCTTTTCTTCTCAATGAGCAATCTCGGGCACACCTATCTTGAACAATTGACTGATTTTGGTATAAAACTTGGCTTGGACAAAATCAAGTTCCTACTTTCAAAACTTGGCAATCCTCATAGAAAATACCGTTCAGTTTTGATTGCTGGAACCAATGGAAAGGGTTCTGTTGCAAGTTTTATTGCAGGTTGCCTGAAAGAAGCAGGTTACAGGGTTGGTTTTTATACAAGTCCTCATCTGATCAGGGTGGAGGAAAGAATTCAAATTAATGGTAAACCTATTCCTTCAAAGGTTTTTGACAGTTTGTGTCTTGAACTAAAAAATCTGTGTATGAAATTGCCAATTGAGATGCAGCCAACATATTTCGAAGCCCTGACCGCAGTGGCTTTTGAATACTTCAGAAGGGAAAATATTGATATATGCGTGTGTGAAGTTGGCATGGGCGGAAGGTTTGATGCAACAAATGTACTTGAGCCAGATATTGAGGTTATTACTCCAATTTCTTACGACCACATGGAATATCTTGGTAATAGCATTGAAGAAATTGCTTTTGAGAAGGCAGGGATCATTAAAAACCATTCTCTCATTGTGTCAGGGAAACAGATACCATCTGCTGGAAATGTTTTGAAGAGAGTAAGCAGACAGAGAAATGCAAAGATTTTTTTCTATGGAAAAGATTTTTCAGCACGATTAATTGATTCTGATTTTCCCAGACAGCAATGTTTCAATTTCACTGGCATTAAAAAACTCAATAATGTCTCGATCAGAATGTTTGGCAGCCATCAGATTCATAATGCCGCAGTGGCAATTGAGACGCTTTTTCTGCTAAATAAAATTGGGGTTGCCATCAGTGAAGATGCCATACTGAAAGGAATGAAAAAAACTGTATGGCCAGCAAGATTTCAGGTACTTTCAGAAAAGCCCTTTGTGATACTTGATGGTGCCCATAATCCTGCTGGTATCATTTCTTTGAAACGCGCTCTCAAACAATATTTGCCTGAAAGCAAACCAATTTTTCTCATTGCAATTCTTAAGGACAAAAACTGGGAATCAATGGTAAAAATACTTTCGTCAACTGGCAAAAAATTTATTTTTACTCAGGTGAATACTCCGAGAAGTTTGCTTCCCTCAACACTTTCTTCAAAAATGAAGGAATTGGTGCCTGATGCAGACGTTGAAACTATTGAAAATCCATCGCACGCAATAGAAAAACTTCTATCAATTAGAAGTGATGAACCAAGAGTCATTTGCGGTTCCCTTTATCTTGCTGGAGATGTTTTGAAGGCATTCAGGAAAAAATTGCGATAAACTATTTGTTGTTTGCTTTATTCCTTCGCAACCTTTTTAATTTTGTAATTTTCAGGATATTGCTATTGCTTGTTCTAGTATAGGTAATCTCGTCAATCATCTGTTTTATAAGATGTATTCCCATTCCACCAAGGGCTTCTTCTTCTTCCTCTTTTGCATTATCTATACTGTTCAACTCAAGAGGATTATAAGGTATGCCAGAAGTTTCTATGGTCACAACCACTTTATCAGGGAATCCTTCCCACTGGATTCTCATTTTTCCCATTGTGCTGTCGTATTTTCTAAATTGAATAATATGAGAACAGATTTCATCTGTTACAAGCAGTAGTTCCCATGCCTTTCTTGATGTAAGGTGATTTTCTTTAATTTTTTCTTGAAGAAATTCTGCGATGATGGTAAGGTTTTCAATCACCGGTAGTATTACCAGCTCATTCTTCATTAATTTCCTTTCTGTGATGCAGACAAATTTTTCCTGTTATATTAAAATACACTTTTTCAGTTTCTGCAACCATTTTTTCTGCAGAAAATTCTTCAAACACCATATTTTGACCTGCAATACCCATTTTTTTTCTCTCCTCAACATGTTCTATAAGAAAGCACAATTTTTCCTCAAGTACTGACTCATTGCAGGCAGGAACAAGAAATCCATTGATTCCACTTTGAATGACTTCTCTTGCGCCATCGATATCAAATGCAACAACAGGACTTCCAGCAGCAAGAATTTGAACCACTGCCCTTGGAAGCCCTTCTCTTAAACTAGTGTGAACGCCAATGTCAATTGCAGAAGCAAAAAAGGGAATGTCTTTTGGTTCCACAAGTCCAGTGAAATGAACCTTTTGGGTTAAATTTCTCTGTCTTACGAAATTTTCAAAATCTTTTCTTAAAATACCATCACCAACAAGGATAAGATGTACGAAAGGATACTTACCAGAAATTTTTGCAAAAACTCTTAGAAGGTATTCCTGTCCCTTTAATGGGAAAAGCCTTCCTATCATACCGATAAGAACATCATCATGCTTAAGCCCGAGTTGTTTTCTTTTTTTTTCCCGAAATTTAGAGGCCATTTTATATTCTTCAATCTTGAAGCCACTTCTTATTACTGAACAGGCATCCGGTTTTACGATACCATGTTTGATGTGATTTTCAACAATGACACTGCTGACAGAAATAAAGTAATCAGTAAATTTGCTGGCGATTTTTTCACACAGAATATAAAAATATCTGACTATTGCATGCTGGTAGGGATGAAAACTTGAGCCGTGAAGTGTGTGGACGACCTTTGATTTTTTTGAGAAGAATTTTGCTGCAATTCTTCCAAGAAAACCTGCTTTTGCACTATGGGTATGAATGATGTCAAATTTGTGCTGTCTGAATATCATCCCAAGCTTGAAAAATGTAATCACATCATGCCAGATGCTTATGTTTCTGATAAGTTCTGGAATGAAGATGTGATAAATGCCTGCATTTTCAATGTCTTTTTGCATGTTTCCTTCTGGACCTGTCGCAGGGCCTGATATGAGTATAAGTTGGTGACCACGCTCTTTCAGACCAGACACTGTGGCAAGAGTATTTTCCTGTGCACCGCCGATAATCATGCGGGTAATTACATGTGCGATTTTCATTGTATTATTTTTAACACCAAGCAATCCCAAGGTTCAATTTTTCTCTGGAGTGTGAAAATCCCTGTTTTACTATTTTTTATCACCTGACATGATGCCCATTTTCCATCTTCCTCAAGGACAGCGAGTTTAGAAAATTTATGATTTGTATAAAACTTGATTTCATTTGCTTCGTCAAAGCTTGTATTTACCATCACCACAACCATTTTTTTCTTTGATTTTGAATATCTTAAAAATGGACATATTCTGGCCGGATGTATAATCATAAAAGGAAATTTGTCATCAGTGAGCCACCTGACCAGACGATGAATCTGCAAAAGTTTATCCTCTGAGAAAATATATTCCCACGCATCATATCCAAAAGAAGCAATTTTTGCGCCCATGATATTTTTGAAAACTACCGCTGAAATACCAAGTATCCTGCCATTTTTATAATCTGATTTTAATCTGCAGAGTCCAACTGCTGTTTTAGAAACACATCGCAGGACAAAACTTGGTTGTTTGAAGAAGCCAGGCCTTGAATCTCTGAATTTTCCTACAAATCCTTCATTGATTTTATGATTGCAATATTGTTCCACGCAATGACCGCTAGTTTTATCGTCTATGCATACGCCTGTAAGATAAGAAAGTCTTTTGTTATGTAAGTACCTTACAGCAGTTGCGTCAAGTATTGCTGGTTTTGAAAGAATTGTTTTCAGTTCATCCAAAGACATACCGTCCAGCATGGTATGAGTTAGTAAGGAGAAATAACTATTGCTTCTATCACCAGTAACTGGAATGCCTGCATAAATGAAATTCATGGGACTTTTCATAATTTCTGGCTGCCATACATTCATATATTTTTTTAAAGCAATATGATTTGACATCGGCAATATCAATGCGCCGCACATGTAAAGATTTTTCACTTCATCAGAAAGTATTCTCCAGAAATGACTTTTTGCTTTTGAAACCTTCAAAAATTCACAGTATTCGTGAAAGATGTCAGGAATCATTCCTGAGATGTTAATAGTGGCGCCATGACATCCTGACGCAATACTTGATGTAACTTCTGTGGCAAATATTTTGCGGGATTTCATGGGTGCATTGTAAGGAAAATGTTCAACCTCTGCGAGAATGACATCTTTTTGGTTTGTTCCTACTACTGAAATTTGCTGAGAGTACTCAACTGCCTTGGTAATAAGACCTGCTGGAATCGTGTCATTATAGAAACCACCGCCAGGTCTCACAAATACATACCCTGTTTTTTTTCTGAGTACCCTTAAAAATTCCGGGTAATTATATGCAATACCATGAGCAATCATGAGAGAAATTACAATACGCGGGTTTTTTTCATGCACTGCCTTTTCAATAGTTTGAACAATATTAAGAAGTATCCGATTGCACCATGTGAGCCATGCTGCGCGCAGTTTTTCTGCGTTTTCGTCATTCTGGCTGAGAAGATAAACAAGTTCATCTCTTGAATATAAAACGTCTGTAAGTTTAGCAAATCCTTCCATGCATTGATGACAGAAACATCCAAGAGTTGCGGGATAGTGGTTATGCATTCTGAAATCATCATCTATCCAGATAAAATCTGGATTAAGTTCAGCCAGTGCTTTGTATTTTTTGGTGGTATCATCCAGAAACTGACTGGATGATGGACACGGCGTATGCAAACAAACAGTTCCATCATAGTTTATCATCTGAGGAATTTTTCCAAGATTCCAGCAGTCAGGTACTTCTTCAAGATGACCTAATGTTGCAAGAACATTGATACCAGTGAGAGTTTTTAATTGTGTTTTTATGTCTATGAGGGCATCTCTTATGGCGGAAAGGCGGGGAGAAACTTCATTAAATGGGAGAAAATTATGGACATTTCCTACAAAAAGAGCAACAGAATCAATACTTTTACCGTATTGCCTCATAATGTTGATGAATTTTTTTCTTGTTTTATCCGTTTCATAATCTGGCTCTTTCAGCCGTATCATGATAAATGGACGTTTCATTTCTGGTATCCTGTTTTTTGAAAAAGGTTTACTTTTATCATTGTATTGGTTTTTTCATTTAAGGTCAATCCTAATTTCACCGATTGACAATTTTATCGATGATATGGTAAAAACTTTCAAGATATATTTTACCAGATGGACTGAGTTCTTATGAGAATGAAAAAGGTGCTTCTTCTCGTATTTATAATTATTCTACTGGCTCTTCTTGAACATTTTATGTTGAAAATAGTCCAACTGGATTTTGCTGTTCTAATTGACAATTATTTTTTTCTGTTTGTCTTTGTTTTTTCAATTTTTACACTATTTCATGTTTTTTGGTCGCAAAAATTTCAAAAAATTGGAGCAATACTTGCGGGTGCTTTTGGACTTTTGTTGCTATATACAGCAATTCAGGTTGCCCTGAATATTAACATGGGCCAGGCAGAATTTGAGTATTTGAAGCCAATGCTTTTGATTGCACCACTTCGAGATACTGTATTTTTCTTCAGAAATGCTATTGTTTCATTTTTGGAAAAATTTATTAATTACAATACCACAAAGTTTGGTGGTTCTGTCTATTGTGTGGTCTGGTTTTTCCTTTCTTTCTTAATTCCGCTTACTCTGATTGGATGTTCATGTTATTATCTTTTGGGGAAAGACATAGAATTGACAATCAAAAATTTTAGAACTGCGAGAGTATTAAGTATTGTAAACATTGCAACCCTGATTCTGCTAATTTTTATACTTATACTATGCAGTCAATGGAAACAGATTGCTCAATGGCATCAGATGTGTTTTGCTTCTATGAAAGCAAAGGATGATTTTGAAAATGGCAAAATACGGTTTTATGAAATTGTTAAGTGTGAAACAAGCTATTACACAGGGAAAAAAGATAACGGTGTAGAGATATGGACGATTCCCCACGTTCGTGATATTGGGATACCCGCTCGTATAGATGAAAAAAATTTTGTTCACTGGTACAATGAAACAATGAAAAATCTTGTCAGGAAAAATATCTCACCTAGCCGCGAATAGCTTAAATTGACCCGGCTGAAATAAAATTTTATAATTGTCAATAAAGATGGGAGGTGAAAAATGGCTGATTGTTTCTTTCACACCGGTAGACCCGCAGTCACAAGATGCAAGCAATGCGGAAAGCCCCTATGTTCATCCTGCAGGAAAATTACAGAAGAAGGAATTTTTTGCAGTGATGAATGTGCAAAAACTGCAAAGATTTATGCGGAAAGAATGAAACAGATGGAACAGCAGAAGGCTTCTTACAGAGCTTCACGATGGACTGGCATTGCAAAACTCATTAAAATCATAGTTGTTCTTGGGATTTTGTTCGCTATCTACAAATATGTGGTAGCAAGGTTCATCAGGTAATTAAGGACTGAACAAAAAATTTCACAGTTTCCTGAATGACCAGATTTTCTGACTTTTCTGTCACAAAAGTATGACCACCTTCCTTCAAAACTATCAGACGTTTTGTCGTAGCAGCGTTATGAAATGCTTTGTAATACGCGAGTGCATGCGCAACATTGATTACACTGTCATCATGAGAATGAATAATCAAAACATGGCCACTAAAGTGGGTAGCTGCTTCAACGGGTTTTATCTTTTCAAGGGAATTGATAAGGTTTTTACCTATCCTGAGCCCAGTACCAGTCAGATATGTAGTGCCCTGTTTTTGGATTTTCTTTTTCATCGCAGCAGTCAATATTTTTTTTGACAGTTCCTCAGGATGTGCAACAGGTGCCCACAAACATAATGCTGGTAAGTGAATTTTTGAAGAGACAATGACTGCTGGAATTGCTCCCATGGAAAGCCCAAGAATTCCAATGGTTTTTCTGTTAATAAATCGTAGATTAGTAAGATACTTATACGCCTGAAATGTGTCCTGAATTTCTGTTTCAAGAGTCATATCTTCAAAACTGCCAGCACTATCACCGCTGCCCATAAAATCAAATCTCAGACAGGCAATTCCACTCCTGGCAAGTTGTCTTGCAGTTTTTGTGAAAATAAAATGACTTTCAGATTTGCTTCCTGAAAAACCATGGCAGAAGATTACTGCAGGATATTTTTTGGTAGTATGCCTTCCATCTGGCAGATGAAGAATGCCAATAATGTGATTTTTCCCACTTTTAAAAACAATCGGTGTTTCTTTCATAAGTCTCTCTGAAGTAAAAAAGTTGACTGTTTTACCAGAGTTATTATAATGTTTTTCAATCAACAAAGAAATCTTTCAAATTCAAAAAGGAAGAAAAATGAAAATTTTCTGGCAATCAGAGGCATGTGACCTGGCGCATGACCCTGTCAGTGGGGCATTGATTACACGATTAACCTGTTCTGTGATGAACAACATCAATATCTATTGCGAACAGCCATATACCTCACCTGATGGTAAAAGAATTGCATATACCCGTAGTCATGGCCCAGACCCAAGAATTCCACCATATCAATTATGCGTAGCAGACATTGAAAAACTGAAGGTTGCCTTAATAGAACCAGAGGTATCGAGTGTACTTGTTGGAACATCTGCCTGGTCTGGATGGATTTATTATTTGAGACCGAACAGAGAACTTGTGCGTGTCAACATTGTAAATCTTGAGAAAGAAATCATTATGACACAATGTAATCTACCTGAGGGAATGTCTTTTGATACTGTTTCCTGTGATCACAGGTACCTTGTTGGAGTTTCAAGAAATCCTGATGGTGATTCTGAAATCATCCGGCTTGATATGAAAGAAAAAACCTGGAAAGTGATATTTAAACACCAGGATATTTTGAGTCATGTCCAGTTTAATTTTGTCCACAGCAGAGATCTCCTTGTACAGCACAACAGAACACAGCGGCTGGGTTCTGATGGTCTGAGAATAGAATCAAAAGAGTCAACATTGGATGCCACAACACATTTTATTATTGATGTTGACGGCAAGGATCTGAGACAGTTAAAGGTGGGTCCACCTTATACTGCAGGTTCAACAGGGCATTCTGGCTGGATATCTGATACAGGAAAAATTGGATTAACCGTAAGATGGCCTGCAATGAGTGAACAAGAACCATCAGCGAGATTTCAACAGGTTCATGACAGTCGCCACAGACAAGGAAATTTTGTCGTTGTTGGTCCTGGTGATGAAAAACCATTGATTTTTTCTGCGCCAGAACACCTGTTTAATCATGTCAATATTTCAAAATGTGGGAAGTATTTTGTTTGTGATTCATACAAAAATGGCATTCCTGGACCGATCGAAATTGTGGTTGGAAATATAAAAACAGGAAAATATAGAACCCTTGTTTCAAATTGCGGTGCACAGGGTGGTGGTGCAGCGGCATCCCATCCTCATCCATATATGACTGCTGATAATAGAAATGTGATTTTTAATGCAGACCCATTTGGAATCTGTCATGTGTTTGCTGTAAGGATACCAGAGAATTTTTTGAAATCTCTTGAATAAAAAGGTGGCCGGAAAGCCGGCCACCTTTTGTATTACTCAACATCAATTTTGATTTCTTTTGCCTTTGCTTCTTCTGCCTTCGGGAGCACGATCTCAAGGATGCCGTCTTTGCAGGTTGCTTTCACTTTGTTGCGGTCCACAGGCACTGGTAGAGTGAAGGACCTGGTGAAACTACCTGAAACTCTTTCTTTGTAAAGGTAGTGAGATTTCTTTTCTTCTTTTTCTTCCTGCGTCCTGCCAGAGATGGTGATGGTGTCTCCGGCAAGAGAAATGTTGATGTTTTTCTTGTCGAAACCAGGAACCTCTGCCTTGATGACAAGGCTATCTCCAGTGTCTGTGATGTCAACCGCAGGAGACCAGATATGATCTCCATAAAAATCTGTTCTGAATCTTTCAAGCAACCTGTCAAAACCAGCTCTTATTTCATCCAGCTCCCTGAAGGGTTCCCATTTTACCAGTTTCGCCATACTCACCACCTCCTTTTTGTTTTTTCATTATTATAGATGCAGCACATAGTACAATGGTTTCACGGTTTGACGGAATAAAAAACCATTGTATAATACATAACAGTTTTGTTATATGTTATTAATACAATGGTTAAGATAAAAACTTTTTTCAAGGCACTTGCCAATGAAAACCGGCTTAGGGTTATCAAGATGCTTGAGAACAATTGTTTGTGTGTTTGTGAAATCAAGAGTGTTCTCGGCACATCCCAGCCAGCGGTCTCAAGGCATCTTGGCATTCTTAAACGCGCAGGGTTTCTTGAGAATGTGAAAAATGGAGAATGGGTATATTACAGGGTAGCAGAAACAAAAAACCCACTGATAGGACAACTTCTCAGACATGTATTCAATGCTCTGGAAAATGAGAAGCAATCAGCAAAGGACAGAAAAAAGGTCAAGAAATTGCTAAAAGTAAGGATGTGTGAACAAAGGGGAAAAAGAAATGAAAAAAAATCTTTCGCTTCTTGACAAATTTCTCACACTCTGGATTTTCCTGGCGATGGCTGTTGGTGTTTTTTCAGGGTATTTATTTCCTGATATTGTTGATTTCTGGAACAAGTTTCAAATAGGGACAACAAATATACCCATTGCAATAGGGCTAATACTGATGATGTATCCACCGCTTGCAAAGGTGAAATACGAAGAAATGGGCAAAATCTTCAGTAATAAAAAGCTTCTTGCAATTTCCCTGATTCAGAACTGGATTGTTGGTCCTCTGGTGATGTTTATTCTTGCAGTGGTGTTTTTAAGACATTATCCAGAATACATGATAGGCGTGGTGCTTGTTGGTCTTGCCCGTTGCATTGCAATGGTAATTGTATGGAATGAACTGGCAGAAGGAGACAGGGAACTGGCAGTGGGGCTGGTCGCTTTCAATGCCATTTTTCAGGTACTTCTTTATGCAGCATACATTTATATTTTTATTGTGTTTTTTCTTGGAAAACTCAATCTTGTCAAAAACCTTGAAATCAATATCTCAATGTCAGATGCAGCAAAAACCGTATTCATCTACCTTGGCATTCCATTTCTTGCTGGGTTGATCACAAGATTTTCGCTTTTGAAAATCAAGGGTAAGCAGTGGTATGAAACCGTTTTCGTTCCGAAAATCAGCCCTGTGACACTTGTAGCGCTTTTGTTTACCATTATCGTGATGTTTTCGATAAAGGGTGAATATATCGTGAAACTGCCTCTGGATGTTGTCAGGGTTGCAATACCACTATGTTTGTATTTTCTGATTATGTGGTTTACAACATTTTTCCTTTTGCGAAAACTTGGTGTTGAATATTCGAAAACTGTAGCGGTTTCTTTTACAGCAGCGAGCAATGACTTTGAACTGGCTATTGCGGTTGCCGTTGCTATATTTGGAATAGGTTCAAACCAGGCATTTGCAACTGTTATTGGGCCTCTTCTTGAAGTTCCTGTGTTGATTATGCTGGTAAATATTGCTCTGAAATTCAAGAGAATTCTTTTCAGGTAAGTGTTGATTAACCTTCAAGGTCTGGTCCTTTCGGCTGCTTTCTGTCCCTGATGGATTTTATCAGTTGTTCAGCATTTTCTTTTACTATGTCCTTGAACCCCATTCCCAGGGCAAGCGCTGAAGCAAATACTATGCCTGCAAATATTGCCTGAAAAGCAAACACGATTGTTTTTTCACCAATCTTTAGAAAGTCCAGAACCAGAATTACAAGAAAAACAATTCCAATAATTTTTATCCCTTTTCCAAGTGCGCTGCTATAGGAAAAGTTGGCATTGTTTGCAAGGGTTTGGGCAAGATTTCCCGCAAAAACCACAAGCAATGTTCCGACGATGAAAATGAATACACCACCTAAAAGGGTCGGAATCATTTCAGCAAATTTTTCAAGAATAATTGCTGAAACTTTGATATTCATCAGATTAATGGCAAGGAAAAGGATAATGAGAACTGAAATCCAGAACACGCAGGTGGCGATGAGTTTGCATGGTGTATATGAAACCTGTCCTTTTTTCAGAAACTCTGTTATGCCTATTTTTTCACAGAATCTTTCAAATCCAAGTTTTTTCAGCAACCATTCAGAAAATTCCCTTAATAAATATGACACAAGCCATCCGAGAATGAAAAATAAAACCACCAGTATGAGCTTGACTACAAAAACAGCGACTGTGATCAAAAAATCCTTTATTCCTATCATTTCCATTTTCATCTCCTTTTATAAGCCCACAACCATGTGTATGATTTCCTTCACAGACATCCCTGAAATTCCGAGCTTTTCAACTGTCCTGCCTTGCTTCCTGAAATCTTTTTTCAAAAGAATGCCTGAAATATGTATTATTGCGTCAATCGTGGGTGTTTTAATACCTAACATTTTTCCGATAGAAGAAATTGGAACCAAACTGAAAGGAACATCTTCCCAGACGTATCTATGATTTATTTCCTGAGGCGCTTTGATTCCGCTATAACTGAAGGTGTCCTGAATCGCTTCATAAAGATTGTCTCCATGTGAACCATAAACCTGATAGAGCCATTCTCTGGCTGAATTGATTTTTATGCCCAGGGATGCTGCAACAGCGACTCTTTCTCTGTCTATTTCTTCCAGTACCAGAGATAATGATTTGCTCAAGCCATCGTGGTAAAAGTCAAAGTTGCCTTTTGTTTTTTCAATCCAGGCAGTGTTGAATATCGTTAATGCTGGATGAAAGACCGCTCCAATATTATCAAGGCTTGTTTTTAGAACATTGTCTCCTGGGACAAATTGTGGAAATGCTTCGTGTATGACTGAAAGAACGCCGGGAATCCAGTATGCTGGAAGCGTAGCAAGAGGAACTTCGTTTTTTATTCTAAAAATGTGAACAGATGCTGAGGATGTAGTCCTTGCAGCATATAAAAATGTCTGGGCTTCTGCAAGAAAAATTTTCTTATTACAATTTTTTTCCATCAATATCTTTCTGAATTCTAAAGTTCCGCCAGTTCTTCCAGGATTAAGAACAATAATCTGACCATCCTGGAGATAAGGAGCACATTGTTCTGCGATATAAGCATGGGCCGCTGCTGGAACAGCAATCATCAAGACATTAACGTCACTGATTGCTTGTTCAATATCTGTGGTGGCAATCGGGATTTCACCAAAGCCCTTTACCTCTCCAGTCACCTGTATGCCCCCATGCCATTTGACACCCCGCAACCTTTCTTCACTTCTATTGTAAAGATGAACTCCAAATCCCATGATTGCAAGATGTCCTGCCATTGCCATTCCGCCATTGCCTGCTCCAAGGACACAAAACTTAATGCTTCGTCCTTTGTTTTTCAAATTTTTGAGAAATTGATTTCCCTGTTGTTCATCAAATATTTTCATTATTTTTCCCACATTAGAGTTCTGACATGATTCTATTAATCCGCTCACACTCTTCCAAGATTTTTCCTGTTTTTTCATCAATAGTATAACATGCTCCATTTAGAATTCGCGTATTGATGATACCTTTTGCGTGTTTGTTTCCTTTCAGGTCTGGAGCGTCAAGAATGCCTGTTTCAACCGCCTTTGAAAGAATATCAGGGTCAATTAAACCATCGCTATGGGCAGACAATTGTCTGATTGCTTCAATAATAATATTTGCATCTTTTATGAGTTTGTTTTTCCTTGCAACCAACCTGGAATCAATCTGAAATTCAGGCCAATCATTCATAATATTTTTCAGAAGCCCATGAACAATTTTACAACTTTCTATGATTTCTTCTGCTGTGGCGCAGTGATCTCCTTCGCTAAATCCCACTACATGCACAATGTGGGGTTTTAAAGCCATAGAGAGAGTGACTGATGCAGCAAGTTGCCCTTTGGCAATATATGGGTCAGAAGATAAACTTGCCAGACCTGCTCTCACCATTGTGTATATTGCAAAGTGTTCGTCCATAAGATTTTCAATCATTTCTTTTTTTGCCAGCATCTTGGCAAGGTCATTTGATGGGCTGATTCCATAAGGTGTATTGAACATATACTGAAAAATATAATGTTTTACACCTGCTTTTTTTGCATTGTACGCTGCAATAAAGGCAGTTGCTACTTCAATGCTGTCTGGTGCATGTCTTAGTCCCCATTGATGAGAATCATTGATTTCCACAGGAATGCCTTTTTCTGCATACCATCTGATAACATTTTGATTTTCCTGGATTGCTTTTTTTAATTGCCTTTTTGAACGAGTATCAAGAGTGCTGTACCAGAACAGAGGGATTGCACCCCATGCATTGTTGATGGTTTTTACAGTCATTTTAGCCCATTTTAAAAGGTTATTTGTTCCGGCATAACAACGTACAAGAGGGTAATTTCCACATCTGGTTGCTTTATAGATTTTTTCAAGATGTTCAGGTTTTCTAATAGGAACTCCACCAGCACCATTTTGCTCTGGATTCATTTTTTCTGGATTGAAAAAATATTCCTGGGCATTCTGGTCTGGTCCAATTGAGAGAATGTCCAGCATCTGACTTTCAGCAATGATTTTTGCTCCTTTAATTGTTTCTATTAGAGAAGGCAGACCAAAGTGATGTCTTAAAAGTGGGTAAGGATAATGTTTTTCAATTCTTTCAACAAGATTTTGTGGGTAAATATTTTTTACATCATCCTGTTTGATTCCAGAAAGAAATGCTGCCAGTTCTCTCATTCCTTTTTGCTGTGATACGACAAAATCAAAAATTCCGTATGTTCTTGCAACGGTACAAACAGATTCTGTGCCTCCAAATGCTAATGTAACTTTTTTTAACCACTGATTTTTTGATTTTTCTTTTTTCAGTTGTTCAAAGATTTTTTTTACTGGTTGCGGTGTAAGACGATAACTCAATGCAACCATATCTGGTTTTTCTATTTCTATCAACGTTATTAAATCTGCAACGGATTTCCTTGTGCCAGCGAAAATACATGTGTGTCCGAAGTTTTTTGCATACTCAAGAAAACCAAGAATTCCTGCAGTGTGAACACAATCTCCAATTGTAGCGCCAAGTATTTTCATTTATTCCTCCCGTTATCAAAAAAATCTATGTTTGTTTTGTTCTTCCCATCCAGGAAAGGTTTTCCAGTTCACCAAAATGTTCTTTGAAAATTCTGTAATACAAAAGTTCTTCTTTAGACCTTAATTCCCAACCATTTGTTAATTTATATTCATCCTGAAATTCCTTATCTGTTATCTGTTTTTCTGCATATTGCAGTATTTTTTCTCCAATTCCAGAGCCTTCCCAGAATTTTGCTTTAGTTCTGTTCAGTACGCTTTCTGGAAGCATGCCCTCAAATGCTTTTCTGAGAATCCATTTTTCAGTGTTTTCTTTGATTTTAAGTTCAGGAGGAATTTGTAACGCGTAATCAACAATTTCAGGGAGTGCGAATGGAACCTGAGCCACCAGTCCATGAGAAGAAGCAGACCTATCAACCCTTTGCAACGCAGTATTATGAAGTTTCCCTGTAATATCCATCAACTCATCCTGTAAATTACTAATGTTTATTTTTTTGAGGTATTCATAGCCAGCAAATAACTCATCACTGCATTCGCCAGAAAAAACCACTGGTACAAATTTTGAAGTTGATTCCGCAACGAACATATTCATGATTGTTGAACGCACCAGTAGTGCGTCAAATGATTCAAGGTGATAAATGACATCAGGAAGGATGTTGATAACCTGGTCAAAACTAACAATAATTTCATGGTGTTCAGAGCCAATAAAGTCGGCAACAATGCGAGCATTTTCGAGATCTGAGGAATTTGCAAAACCAATTGAAAAAGTGTGAAGTTTTTTGACAAGTTTTTCTAACACGGCAGCGATGATGCTGGAATCAAGTCCACCTGATAACCATACACCTGCAATATCAGTTTCAATGCATTTTTCTGTTGAAGTAAGAAGAATATTGTATAAATTTCTTGTTATTGTTTCAGCATCATGATTAAGAAGGTGAGGTTTTTGAAGCGTCTCTGCCTGTATCAGCCCTTTGTTACTATCATATTTGTAGCCAGGTAACAGTTCAAAGATATTTTTTGTTTCAGGTAGTAATGCCTTGATTTCTGAAGCAAAACATAATAGGCCCTCAGCAGTGAAACCATAATACAAGGGTTTAACTCCTAACATATCACGATGCAGAATCAATGTATCATCGTGTGCTATTGCCGTTGCAAAATGCCACTCATTGTTGGCGTCCTGTGCAATGTGTTGTTTTTTCAGGATATCTGAAGATGTTTGCTGATATTCAGGAAAAACAATTCCAATTGTACAATTGTTCAGTTCAAGGATTTCACAGCCAGAGCAACCACGATGGGCAATTCTATCAAGCATTTGTCTTACCTGGATTTTTCTACCAGCAACAGAAATACCAGCGATTCCAGCCATGATTTACTCCGGGTAATTTATGAAAGGTTTGATATAATCGGTTTTTTGAAAGATGTTTCATTATTGCTACTATAATAATTTTACCACACTATTTTCATGAACAAAATTGATAGGTTTTACAGAAATGAAAAATATTTAGTGTGTTTGTTCAACAAAGTTCTTGGAATCAGGGGAATTACCTTTGCATGTTCCTGAAAAAAGTATATCCTTTCAGAATTTTCCTTGACATATTGGGTCGTTGCAGGGATAATAAATAAAACCATAACTTTTCAAAGATTTAATTTGGATGCCTATGGAAAAAAATATTGTTATTGGGGTTTGTGGTTCAATTGCGGCATATAAAGTTCCGTCTGTGATAAGGAAACTTCAGGACAGGGGATGGAATGTCAAGGTGGTTATGACACAGTCGGCAACAAAATTTGTCACACCGTTAACATTTGAAACCATATCGAAAAATCAGGTTTACACTGATATGTTCAGGGAAAATTCAAAGTATGAAATTTCTCATATTTCACTGAGTGATTTCGGCCAGATTTTACTTGTGATTCCTGCAACAGCAAATATCATAGGCAAGGTTGCCTGTGGAATTGCTGATGACCTTCTTTCAACGACAATTATGGCATTTTCTGGGAAAGTGATTTTTGCGCCTGCGATGAATGTGAAAATGTGGGAAAACCCAGTTGTTCAGGAAAATGTGGAAAAATTGAAAAAACTTGGTTATGTCTTTGTTGAGCCAGAAACAGGAAAACTTGCAAACGGTAGGATCGGTGCAGGACGGCTTGCTGACGTGGATAGAATTGTGAAGACAGTGGAAGAAATTTTCTTTGCTTTGTAACATTTGATTAACAATCTGGAGGGGAAAATGGGTAAAGCATATCCGCTTGAGCCAATGGAAGTAAAGCAGGTGAGTACCAAATACAGGAAAATTGTCACGAAAATTCCTGTGCCAGAGTCAATTCCAATTCTTGAAAAGTTGAGGCAGTGGGAGCCACGTTCAATGAGCGGACAACCACTTGTGGTATGGCACAGGGCAAAAGGAATCAATGTGTATGACAGCTGGGGAAATATGTGGCTTGACTTTTCCTCAGGGGTTCTGGTAACAAATTCAGGACATGGAAATCCAAGGGTTTGTAAGGCAATCAAAGAAATGGTGTCAAGACCTTTTCTTCACAATTACTGTTTTCCAAGTGAAGTAAGGGCAAACCTTGTGGAAAAAATCGCTCAACTTGCGCCTGAACCATTGAAGAAGGTCTTTCTTCTGACAACCGGTTCAGAAACGATAGAATGTGCAATAAAACTCTGTAGGACTGCTGGCAGAAAAATCAGTCCGGAAAAAAAAGTTATTGTGTCTTTTGAACATGCATTTCATGGAAGAACCCTTGGTTCCCAGATGGTAGGTGGTATTCCTTCTCTTAAAGAGTGGATTGGTAACCTTGACCCTGATATGGTGCAGGTACCGTTTCCAGGAGACCCAAGGCAACAGGACAGAAGTTTTGATGTTTTCATTAATACTTTGAAGGATAAGGGAGTGAATTTTGATAATATCTGTGGTGTGATTTCTGAAACATACCAGGGTGGAAGCGCAGCATTTCTTCCTGTTGAATATGCTCAAAAATTGAGAGAATTCTGCGACCAGCACCAGGCGTTTCTGGTGTTTGATGAGATTCAGGCAGGATTTGGAAGAACAGGGAAACTGTGGGGTTTTCAACATTATGGGGTACTTCCTGATATTTTTACACTCGGGAAAGGAATATCAAGCGGACTTCCAATTGCAGCCGTTGTTGGAAGGCCTGAAATTATGGATTTGTATGACCCAGGAACAATGACAAGTACCCATACAGGAAATCCGGTGTGTTCTGCTTCTGCTATAGCAAACATTGACTATATCATTGAGAAAAAATTGCCAGATCATGCTGAAAAAATGGGGAAAATTTTTGAAAAAGAACTTAACAGAATTAAGGAAAAATATCCTGCTGTAGGTTTTGTTTGCGGGAAAGGACTTGTCTGGGCACTGAGTATTGTGAAACCAGCAACAATAGAGCCGGATGGTGACACTGCATTTGAAATCGTGAAAAAGTGTGTTGAAAAAGGGCTGCTACTTTTTGCTCCTGTGGGATTTGGTGGCGCTTCGTTGAAAATTGCGCCGCCACTGATTATTAAAAGGGATGCGATTATTGAAGGCTGCTCAGTGATAGAAGAAGCAATTGCTGAAACCTGCCAGTGATTCAGTATTTGCCGGGAGAATATAATGATAAAGTGTGCAGTGATTGGCGCTGGAAGATATGGTACCAATATTATCCATGCATTCAGGCAACTTGAACAACAGGGCATCGCAAAGCTTGTTTCAATCTGCGATACGAATTTCGATGTATTAAACAGCCAATGTAAAAAATACAATGTAAAGGGTTATCTGGATTATAAAGAAATGTTTGAGAAAGAAAAAATTGATGCGGTTGCGATTGCCACGCCAGATCATCTTCACAGAGACATTGCTGTTTATGCATTAAACTCAGGTAAACACATTCTTGTTGAAAAACCAATGGATGTGACTGTTGAGGGTTGCCTTGAAATGATAAAAGCAGCAGAAAAAAACAATGTTTTGATTCAGGTTGATTTTCATAAGAGATACGACCCATATCATCAGCAATTGTGTAAAGATGTCAGGTCAGGAAAATTTGGAACAATAGAATATGGTTATGTTCACATGGAAGATAGAATTGAGGTGCCAGCAGTGTGGTTTTCTTCATGGGCGCAATTCTCTTCTCCTGTTTGGTTTCTGGGAGTGCATTTTATTGATTTGGTAAGGTGGTGTTTGCAATCAAACGGAAAATATGTATTTGCCACAGGTAGCCGCATGAAACTTACAAAGATGGGAATTGACACGTATGATTCAATATCCGCTAAAGTTGTATTTGAAAATGGAGTTTCTGTGACCTTTGACACCTGCTGGATATTACCTGAAAAATTTGAGGCGATAGTGAATCAATCCATCAGATTTGTTGGCACAGAAGGTATTATTGAGTGTGATACGCAGGACAGGGGAACAAGGTTGTGCAGTACAAAAAATGGGATGGAAACATATAATCTTGGATTTATTCTTGAAACACAGGATCGATATGGAAATACTGTATATAAGGGCTATGGAATTGAAAGTATTGCGGATTTTGTGTATAATATACAGCACCTGAAAAATGGTGGAAGTTTTGAGAATTTGAAGAAATACGCAATCAGCGCGTTCGCAGAGGATGGACTGGAAGCAACCAGAATCGCCACTGCGATACATAGAAGTCTTGATACAAAAGAAATTGTTCATATATAAGGAGAAAAAATATGGCAACCAGAATTCGTCTCGTCAGAAAAGGTAAAAGAAACAGACCCTATTATAATGTGATTGTGGTTAGCGATGAGAAGGATGGCAGGGGAGATGTCATAGAGATTATTGGTTACTATGACCCTCTCATGGAACCTCCTGTGTTTGAGGTAAAAGATGCCAGAGTCATTCACTGGCTCAAACTTGGAGCACAACCATCTGATACAGTAAAAAGTTTCATTAAAAAACGGGGTCTTCTTAATCAATTGAATGCGGATTGACATCATTACAATTTTCCCTGAAATTTTCAGCCCTCTGGAAGCAAGCATTATAAAAAGGGCTCAGGATAAAGGGATATTGAAAATTTGTATTTGGAACCTCAGGGATTTTTCACGCAACAAACATAAGAAGGTTGATGATGCTGCATATGGTGGAGGCAAGGGAATGGTGCTTGCGTGCGAGCCAATTTTCCTTGCAGTGGAAGAGATTAAAAAACATAATCCAGAATCTTTGACAATTTTGACCTGTCCGCAGGGAGAAATATTTAACCAGCAGAAGGCAAAAGAACTTTCAAAGACAAAGGGTTTGATTATTATCTGCGGGCATTACGAAGGTGTGGACGAAAGGGTTCGCACCATCGTTGACTGCGAGATTTCTATTGGAGATTATGTTCTCACAGGTGGAGAATTGCCAGCAATGGTGATTGTTGATTGCATTGCAAGATTATTGCCAGGAGTATTGCCAGAAGAAGCCACGATTTATGATTCATTTTTTGATTGTCTTGTTGACTGGCCTTGTTATACCAGGCCTGAGGAATTCAGAGGGTTGAAAGTTCCTGATATTTTGCTTTCAGGGGATCATGAAAAAATTGCAAAGTGGCGTTTAAATCAGGCAATTGAAAGAACAAAACAAAAAAGACCTGATCTTTACGAAAAGTTTATAAAAGAAAAAGGGGGACCCCATGCATCCAAAAGTCGCAGCTCTTGAATCTGAAATAAAACCAAAAAAGGAAATTCCTGAATTTTTTCCAGGGGATGAACTGGAAGTTCACATCAGGGTTCAGGAAGGTGAAAAGGTTCGCACCCAGGTGTTTACAGGTGTCTGTATCGCAAGAAAAGGTGCAGGATTAAGGGAGACATTTACGGTTCGTAAAATTTCCTATGGTGAAGGAGTTGAAAGGATTTTTCCCATTTATTCACCAAATGTTGTCAAGATTAAACTTGTGAAATCGAGAAAAGACAATCGTTTTGCACCAAGAGCAAAGATGTACTACCTCAGGAAGAAAAAACGTTGATAATGAAAAGCGCCAGAGAAAAGGGATTTGAAGGCGAACAACTGGCAGCAAAATTTCTGAAAGCAAACGGATACAGAATTTTAGAGAAAAATTACAGAACAAAATCAGGCGAAATAGATATCATAGCCAGGAAGAACAAAAGCATTGTATTTATTGAGGTAAAAACAAGAACCACTGATAATTTTGGCACTCCTGTGGAAGCAGTTGATAGAAGGAAACTTGCAAAGCTCGAAATTGTTGCCAGCCAGTATATCCAGAAGAAAAAGATTGAAGAACCTGCTTATAGATTTGAGGTTGTCTCGATAACAAAAATCAATGATGCCTGGCAGTGTGAGATAATTCCGGTGGATTGATGCTTGCAAAAATTCAATCAGTTGCTGTATGGGGGATTGAAGGATACCCTGTAAGCGTTGAGATTGACATTTCAAAAGGCATGCCATCAGTGGCAATCGTGGGTCTTCCAGACCAGGCAGTGAAAGAAAGTAGAGACAGAATCAAACCAGCCATCAAAAATTCAGGATTTGAATTTCCCCAATCAAAAATCACAATCAATCTTGCTCCTGCTGATTTAAAAAAAGAAGGTTCATGTTTTGACCTTCCTGTGGCTCTTGGCATTCTTGCCGCAAGGCAGATGATACCTGCTGATGTGGCATCCAGATTTCATTTTATTGGAGAACTTGCCCTTGATGGTTCTGTCAGGCCTGTCAGTGGTGTTTTACCAATGGCAATGAGCGTGAAACAATCTGGCGGAAAGTTTGTTGTTCCAAAGGCTAATGCCACTGAAGCATCTGTTGTAGGGATTGAGGTGTATGGGATTGAAAGTTTGAAGGAGTGTGTTGAGTTTCTCACCGGGAAAAAAGAGATTTTACCTTACAATGTTGACTGGGACGAAATTCTATCTATTCAGAATAAGTATGATATTGACTTTAAGGAAGTGAAAGGACAAACCCTTGCAAGAAGGGCAATTGAGGTAGCTGTGGCAGGAGCGCACAACCTGTTGATGATTGGACCACCAGGATCTGGAAAAAGCATGATTGCACGAAGGGTACCGACAATATTTCCGCCTCTGACGATTGAAGAAGCGATTGAAATTACAAAAATTCATAGTGTTGCTGGAATACTTGATGAAGGTATCGTTTCGACAAGGCCTTTCAGGCAACCCCATCATACGGTTTCTGATATTGCTCTGATCGGTGGTGGAACAATTCCAAAACCAGGAGAAATTTCCCTTGCTCACAATGGGGTACTTTTTCTTGATGAACTTCCAGAATTTCACAGGGATGTTCTTGAGTCCCTTCGTCAGCCGCTTGAAGATGGAAAGGTTTCTGTTTCACGCGCCAGAGGAAGGATTGAGTTCCCGTCACGATTTTTTCTTATTGCTGCGATGAATCCATGTCCCTGTGGTTACTATGGAGACAGTCGAAGACCATGTCGTTGTACAGTACCACAGATTATCAAATACAGGAAAAAGATATCAGGACCATTGCTTGACAGAATAGACATTCAAATAGAAGTATCAGGACTTGGTTCAAAGCAACTGGTTTCTGACAGTGTTTCAGAACATTCAGAAAGTATCAGAAAAAGAATTACCAGATGCAGAAAAATTCAACAAGAACGGTTTGCCGGTACTGGTATTTTCTGCAACGCTCATATGAATACAAAGCAAATTAAACAGTTTTGTGTTCTTGATGATGAATGTAAAAAATTTCTGGAAAATGCGCTGGAAAAAATGAATCTATCTGCGCGGGGTTATGACAAGGTTGTGAAGGTTGCAAGAACAATAGCTGACCTTGAAGAATCCGAAAAAATTTCACTAAGCCATATAGCAGAGGCACTGCAATATAGAAGTTTTGACAGGGAACTTTGGTAGGAGGAATTATGGATAAAAAAATAAAGCCAGGGGACATTGTGCTGGAACTTCCTCCAGTTGGTGAAAATGCGAGAAATAGTGAAGGCACATTCATCACATTGAAGTCAGGAAGAATTGTTTTTGCCTGGTCAAAATTTTTTGGTTCTCATTCTGATTTTGGTGAGGCAGTGATTGCTGCAAAATATTCAGATGATGATGGCAGGACGTGGTCAAAAGATGACAGAATTTTGATAGAAAAAGAAGGTACGACCAATGTGATGAGTCCGTCGTTTTTAAGATTGCAGGATGGAAGAATTGCACTGGTGTATCTGCGAAAGGACGGGAAAAAGTCCTGTATGCCATATTTCCGTACCAGCGATGATGAGCTGAAAACTCTTTCTGAACCAGTTTCAATTGCCCACGAACCCGGGTATTATGTCGTAAACAATGACCGCATGATACAGATAAAGTGCGGTCGTATTATTGTTCCTGCTGCTCTGCACAGATATCGCGGTCCATCAGTTCTTATGCCAGGAGAAGAACCAAAAACTTTCCTCGCTTCACCTGGAATTATCCTGTTTTTCCTGAGTGATAATAACGGAAGGCAATGGGTGGAGTCCCTGACAAATTATTATAAGTGCTTTCCTTCAGGGCATGGACTTCAGGAACCAGGAGTGATTGAACTGAAAACCGGAAGATTGTGGTCATGGACAAGACCTGGAACAGAAGGAAGACAGTGGTCATCATTCAGCGATGACATGGGACAAACATGGACAGAGCCAGAACCATCTCAATTCGTTTCTCCATGCAGTCCCATGCAGGTGAAAAGAATACCAAAAACAGGTCATCTTCTTGCTGTGTGGAATGACCATTCAGGAATTTTTAAGACAGAAAAACCGCAACCTGTTTCCTGGGGAAGAACTCCGCTTGTTTGCGCAATCAGCGAAGATGAAGGAAGTACATGGAAACATCACAAACTTCTTGAAGATTCACCTGAACACGGATTCTGCTATCCTGCCATTTACTTTACAGAAGAATCTGTTTTGATTTCCTACAATGCAGGTGGCATAACCAGTCAAATTCCTCTTGATACGCAGAGGATACGAAGAATTAGGATTGCTGATTTGTATGACTGAAAAAGTTTTTATTGGTACAAGCGGCTGGAATTACAAAATGTGGCAGGGAGTTTTCTATCCTGAAAAATTGGCTTCAAAAGATTATCTGAATTATTATTCAAAATTTTTTAATACTGTTGAAATTAACTCATCCTTTTATCATTTTCCCAGAGAAACAAGTTATAAAAACTGGTACAACCGTACCATGGCAGGATTTGTTTTTTCTGTGAAAGTTCATCGAAGCATCACGCATATTAAAAGATTTGTTGATGTGGAAGAAGAATGGAAAACATTTGTTAAGGGAGTGAAAATTTTAAAAGAAAAACTCAGTGTTATTCTTTTTCAATTTCCTTCAAGTTTCAGGTGTAACGAAGAAAACTTGAAAAGAATTGAAAAATTTCTTGATCAGGTGTCAGGCAATGAAACAAAGTTAAGATTTGCTTTTGAATTTAGACACATTTCCTGGGATAATGAGGAAATTTCAAACCTGTTAAAATCTCATAATGCTGGATGGGTTATTGCTAATTCTTCAAAGTATCCTGAAATGGAAAAAATTACGTCTGATTTTGTCTATATAAGAATGCATGGACCAGAACAATTATTTGCTTCAGAATATTCAACAGCGCAGTTAAGAGACCTCGCATCTAAAGTTAAAATATGGAAAAAGGAAATGGATGTTTTTGTGTATTTCAACAATGATTTTTATGGATATGCTGTGAAAAATGCAATGAAACTTGTTAAATTGTGCCAGGAGGCAAAATGAAAAAGTTAAGCATGTTTATTTTCATGTGTGTTTTGATTGCTTCAGGATATTGTGGAACAGGATACGTTCGTATCGTGTATAAGGGACTTGATAATACCCACATTCAGGTTTACTACGATTCCTCTTCTGAATGCACTGTCAAACTTGTTTGTAATGGAGAAATTCTTTTTTCAAGGGCATTGCAACCTAATGTTTCTATCTCAGAGAAAATCCATCACACAGGCCTTTCAAATGATACATACACATACAACCTTTATGAACAATACCCTGGCCAGCAAGATATCCTGGTTTCTTCTGCGGCTGTTTCCATTGATGGTGAAGTAAATGGAACACTTTTGTTTGATGAAACCTTAGATAGCCCTGCAAGAATTGGCAATGTAATAGTGCCAGCAGGAAAAACACTGAACATCAATGCTGATATCACTTATGGTGAGATAGATGCATACGGTAACATCATTTTAACAAGCGGAATAACTGTCAATGGCACTGGAATTAACTTTTATAGCCAGGCAGTGTCAATTACTGATATTAAAGGAACAGGAGGTTTTGAATTTGGTGCACAGGCGTCTGGGTCAAGTGTTGAAAATTGCGAATTGTCCAGCATTCGCGTCAGTCCAAATACATCAATTACAGTTAAAAAGTCAAAAGTTGGGTGGATTTATACCTCTGAATCTTCTACCTTAGATGTAGAAGATTCAGAAATTTCTTCAGGCATTGGTGTGGCAGAAAACGCATCAGTAGAACTGAATAACTGCATTATTACTACTGTTGGTCTTGACAATTCTCAGAACTTCAAAGCCAATAATACATGTTTTTTGTATGTTTGGATAAGAGGTGGCAGTCCTGAATTCAGTAGATGTGAGTTTTTAGGAGAAGTGCGTTTCAGCGGAAGAAATACATCAAGATTTGAAGGTTGTATCTTCGGCAATAGTGTACTTTTTACAGATTCTGAAACCGGAAATAACTCAAAATGGTCAGATAGTTCTTCAGAACAACCAATTTTTTCCAACAGTAGTTTTGTGGGAAGGTACGGCCCTTATTTTGAAGGTACAACCCCTTATGCCCCTATTGACCTTGGTATCAATTATTATGGGGATAGAGCACCAGACACTGATTGGTTTTCTATTCCCATTGAACATAATGAACTACCATATTATCCCCAGGGAGGAAAATTTCTGAAAAGAGGAGTCCCTGTTAATAAAAAACACTTTAAAATTGAAAAATGGAATGAGTCAGGTTCTGGTTTAAAGTGTGATAAAGCCCTTCCGGATATCTGGATTAATGATTATGTTGTTGGCCAGAATACAATACCATGGCCAAATTATATGAATACATCAAGGCAAAGTATTTTGCTTAAAGGCAGACAGACACTTCTTTCCCTTGATATCGCAACAAATCATGATAATGTTTCAGGAGTAACATTTAAAGTACTTTTTGATGGCCAGGAGATATCTCCCATAAACTCTATTGTATTAAGTAGAGGTATTCCAGACAATAAAAATAAAATTTTCTATGGCGAGACAACATTAAATTTTATTCTTCCGCCGACGGATAAAGATGTGGTATTGTTTGAAGTTAGGATGGATACAACAAATATCGTTGGATTTGATGATGTAGAAGGGAAAGGAGAAAGTTATTTATATTCAAGAGCACTTGAGTTTTCACCTTCCTATGCAAGACAGTTAAATATACTTGTCCAGCCAGTTCAATTATTTATTACAGGATACACCCCAAGAGTACCAAATGCTTCATCTGTTGCAAATGCGCTGAAAAATTTAATACCTGCAATGCTACCAATTGACAAAAAAGACCTTCATATCTGGACAGCACCTACTACAACCTTTTATGGTGGAGTATTGTCAATGTTCAGTACAACTGCTTTACTTAATAGAATAGCCAATTCTCTTGCCTTGACACAGGGTTTTGTAAATACAACAGCAGCCGTTGGCGACTGGCTTACAGGAAAAGGAACAGCAAAAATTGATTTCATTGTGGCTGTGATGCCGAAAGGAAGTATGGGAGAAGATGTAACAGGAGTGAATCTGCCGTTGAGAAGAGGAATAATATTTGTTGATGAAAGTGCCCCTGATGCTGCACTACATGAAATGGGTCATGCCATAGGTTTGTACACAAGTAAAGAACAATATGACCAGTTCCCACCTGCAGGACTTCCAGTTGAGGGACTGACTGCTTTTGTTAATGATGCCAGTTCTTCAATAACAGGTTTCAGGGGCAGGGTCTTGCATTTCCCAAGGGAGACAGATACCTGGTACGAAGAAAAGTACTGGTATGACATCATGGGTTCTTCTACAACTTCAATATGGCCAATATGGGGAACTCTTGGCGCATTCGGATACTCTTTTCGTCAAATCCTTGGAGATGAAAATAAAAGTGCAAAGTCTTTGGTGAAAGGAGTTCCTTCTGGCTATAAAAGAATTTTTGTTTCAGCGGAAACAATACGCTACGCCACTATTTATTACATGAAAGAAGGCAGTATCAATGCTTTTGAAATTACAGATTTGGCAACAGGTAAGGTAGATGTTCCTCTTCAATGGAGCGGGAATGGAAGAAATGATTATACAATAAAATGTTTTGATAAAGATGGAAACGAAATACTTTCCCAGGACTTTACAATAGTTTCTCCATATCCGAATTATTTAGGATATGGAAGCTGGCCAGAAGAAAGCACCTGGTGTGGAACTTTTGACATACCTGAAAATACTAGTTCAATAAGAATATATCCAAGACCTGGCTGGTGGAACAATTTCCAGAGCACACCAATTTTTGAAGTTAATGCGTTTGATTATGAGCCAATAAAAATCACAGGGCTTTTACCAGGCCAGCAACTTGGTGAAAGTGTTGAGATAAAATGGACACAGGACAATACAAAGCAATTTTCAAATCTCCAGTATTTAGTTATGTATAGCGTAGATGGGGGTAGTAGCTGGCTGCCTGTGGGACTGCCGGTAGAAGGAAACAAAATTTCCTTACCAACTGACTTTCTAACACCATCAGACGACATAGTATTCAAAGTAATAGGAAGTAATGGATTAGGTAAAGTAGAAGCAGAGGTAGGAGGACTGAAGATAGAAAATAGACCACCGAAAGCGATAATAATAACACCAAAAGATGGTTGGGTAGGTGAGATAGGTACAAAATGGATATTAGATGGATATGGAGAGGATATAGAGGATGGGATAATAACAGAAGGGATATGGGAGATAGATGGAGATAGAGTAGATACAAAAGAAGTGATATTAAGTCAAGGAATTCACACAATCACATTTAAAGTAGTAGATAGTGCTGGATTAGAAGGAAGTGAGAGTATCAATGTGGAAGTAAAAGAGATGGAAAACATAGACATCGGGCTTAATGAAGACAGTTTACAGTTATTCATTGAAGGGAAAGATCCATTAAACACATCGCCGATAGTATACTTAAAAGAAAATGGAGTACACAGGGCGATGTTAACGATACAGAATCCAGGGATAGATACGATTTTTACAGCAGCGCTTTATTTAAAAAAGCCAGGAGAGCAAGAGCAATTGTTGACAGAAAAGACCTTTACACCAGGGCCATTTGAAGAGGTAGTAATCAGTGAGACATTTATAGTGACAGAGCCAGGGCAGTATCAGATACGTGGAGAGATAAAAGACATTGTACCCCAAGATACAAATGCAGAAAACAATGAAAGCATATGGATATATAGTACAAAACCCAATACTCCAGTGATAGGAGTAAGTCCAGATACACTTGATTATGGAAGTACAAGGGGAAGGAAAGAGGGATTTATACTGGTGAAAAACTATGGAAATGCAGATTTAACAGTTAGTTCAATAACAATAACAGGAACAGATGCAGTAGATTTCAAAGTAGAGGCAGAATCTCCGATAATCTTACCAGCAGACAATCTAACCTTAATCCCAGTATATTTTGTTCCCAAGACAAAAGGTATAAAAGAGAGTGTATTAAAAGTAGTTTCAAATGATAGTGAAAATCCAGAGGTAGAGATAATTTTAAAAGGAGAGTGCACATGGATAGCAGGAGATATACAGGGAGATAATGTAATAGACATTTCAGATATAATACTGTGTCTGCGACAGGCGATATTGATAGATGAACAGGATATAGAAGCAGCAGATATGAATGACGATGGACTGATAGATATTTCTGATGTGATACTGATTTTGAGAAAGGCGATAGGGCTGGAATGAAATTATCAAAAGAAAAGTGCAGAAGTTGACAAAAAACACATACAGTTGTATAAATTGTATGTGAATAACAGAAAGGTTGTCATTAAATCAAAATCTGTCTGTTTTTATCATACTCCACATCTGCGTATTCAGGAGCTTTCCCAAACGATGGTAATGTCACAAAAGTTATGGAATTCAGTGTATCATCCCTTATCACAATTTCCTTCCATAAGGAAAAAGGGTCAGGGAGAGGACAAATAGAATAATTGATAATTGACAAAGTCATTGGTAGAACGTTCCGCTTAAAAGGGAGGGAAAATGAAAATAGTTTTTCTCTTTCTGGGTCTGCTGGTAGCCTTTTGTGCCCCACTTTTCCCCTGGTCGTACAATATTTCATCTCCAACAGTAATTTGCGATAGAGAAGAATCTCAAAACCAGCTCCAGTTAATCAAGACCAATGACGGTAATTTCATTATTTTATGGGTTGACGAAAGAAGGGGCATTGTGCCTGGTTTTTCGTGGAAATTCAGAGATATTTACGGACAAAAGATCAATTCTTCTGGCGAGATTCAATGGCAGGAAGATGGAATACCAATTGTTGAAGGTTATGGAGAAGGCGTAGTATTTGAAAGACAATGCGATGTCAGGGTGGCTTCTGACGGAGACAATGGTGCTATTTTTTCCTGGACAGATGCTTCTGGTGGAAATATCCAGGGCAATAATGTACGGATAAATAGGATTGATGAGGATGGAAACAAACTCTGGGGACCAGGAGGTATGCTACTTCAAAATGGAGACAGTGGTGGAAATGAGTCAATAAGTTCTGATGGACAGGGAGGGGTTTTTGCGGTCTGGAATTATGGAGGTTACAGATTATGGTATCCAAGGGCTAAAGCCAGTCACATAGGTGGGAATGGTAATGTGATTGCCACCATGGACTCAATTTCTTCAAAAGGTGGGGATGATGGAGAAGGTTCTGCTATTGCAGGTCCTGTGGTGAAAATGAGTTCGTCAGGAACATCCTTGCTGGGTTGGGAAGATAGTCGTGATGGATCTTACTATGGGTGGAGGTCGTTAAGGGTGCAGAAATTTTCAGAAGGACCAGAGTGGACTCTTGGCGGAGTTAGGGTATCCCTGCCAAATAACAACATAGACAATATCGTCAGTTATTGCGATATCGTTAGTGATGGTTCAGGTGGATTGATAGCATTCTGGTCTGACAATAGAAATGGGAACAAGGACATTTTTGCTCAGAGAGTGGATTCTTCAGGAAATATAGTCTGGCAGGAAGGAGGGATTCCTACTTGCACGGCGCAAGGAGAACAAGGTAATCTGCAGGCAGTGTCAGATAATTCCAATGGTGCTATTGTTGTTTGGGTGGATACGAGAAGTGGCACAAGCCAGATTTATGCCCAACGTATCAGTCAGGATGGAACCATACTCTGGCAGGAAAACGGTGTTTTGATTGGAAATGGAACAACTCCTCTGATTATAAACTCTCTAAATGGGAACTATTTTATTTTCTGGAAAAAGTCGGATAAAATCTATGCGCAAAAAATTGGCAATGACGGTGTTGGGTGGTGGCAGGATGGGGGAGTACAGGTTAGTGATTCAAATTTTGATGAATTAAAAGCAGCTTCTGATGTGGATGGTGCAGTGGTTATCTGGACAAACGGGAATATATACGCACAGAAATTGTTTAACAACGGGACAGTCGATATCAATTCACCATTGACAATAACTACTGGTAAAGACCTGCCTACTGGTGCCCTGGAAAAAAATTATAATACAAGGATTGGTGCTATTGGAGGAAATGGTAATAGGTACACCTGGCAGATAATAGAAGGAAAACTACCTCAGGGACTCTCCTTTGATGAGAGCACAGGGCTTATATCAGGAACACCCATTCAATTAGGTATGTTTAATTTTACTGTTTCTGCTTCGGATGGGACATCAACTGACACACAGCAACTTAGATTGTTTATCCAGATTGATACAGGTATGGAGATTTTTTATGATTATGATTGGCCTGCGATTGCAAAAGGGTCAAGTTACCTGCTGGTAACAAGACAGTCAACAAGTGTGTGGACTCCCTCATACCTCTATTGTCAGTTTCTTGACAACAATGGCTACAAAATTGGTAGCAAATTCACTGTTTACGAGAATGACTGGGTTGACCAGGCGGATGTTGCATATAATCCTGTAAATGATAAGTACCTTATTGTTTTTATGGGTGGCGAGTATATTCCCAATAATCCTAATTATCATCTGTATGGTATTTTTATTGATGGAAGTACTCACCAATCAGGGTCTCCTTTTATTATTAAAACTGAACCCTATAGAAATCCGTCAGTCAGGGTTAATTCTTCAAATGGTGATTATCTCATTGTAGCCAATGAGGACAAAGGTGGTGGGAAATGGATTGGCATTATACTTGATAAAGATGGAAATTTCAAGGCCCAATTCGATATAGGACAAGAAGACCAATGGCCCCAGAGTTGTTCCATTGCTTACAACCCATCGGAAAATAATTTTCTGGTAACTTACACTTATTTAACAATGAAGTATGTCTGGGGCAGGATAGTTGCCAGCGATGGAGGTCTGGGTAGTGAAAGAACATTAGCCACTTCTCCAAACAACAATGCTCTTGCCAATTGTAGGGTCACTTATAATGCTAATGTTAATAAATTTGTTCTTGCATATAGCCTTTCTTATCCATCAAGCGTATTTGCAAGATGCATAAATTCAAATGGTGAGCCATCAGGAGGTGCCTTCTATATCTCAAAAACCCTCTTACAGGAAGCATGGGCGGCGAATGTGGCTGTGTCTCTCTCAGGTAAAACTTGTGTCTTCTGGACAAGCAGTGCGGATGAATATGGTAACTATGATTCAAACAATCAATATATCTATGTTCAGAGAATAACAGAATCAGGTCCTGAGTATGAAAAGGATGAGTTGATTACACCTTGCGCAGGATTAAAAAGAAATCCTGTGGCAGTAGTAGGCAATACAGACAATAACTTCCTTGTTATGTGGAAAACATGGGAAGGTAGTCGTTATAAGGTTTATGGTATTTTTTATAATTTACCACAAGCATCAGGAGACCTTAACTCTGATGATAAAGTTGATATTTCAGATGCAATACTGTGCCTACGACAGGCAATAGGGCTTGACCCACAGGATATAGAAGCAGCAGATATGAATGGAGATGACCAAGTAGATATAAGTGATGTGATACTGATATTGAGAAAGGCGATAGGACTGGAATGAAATTATCAAAAGAAAAGTGCAGAAGTTGACAAAAAACACATACAGTTGTATAAATTGTATGTGAATAACAGAAAGGTTGTCATTAAATCAAAATCTGTCTGTTTTTATCATACTC
>Ga0209204_1000555_pt1 | contig 40653 bp, 32 predicted proteins | sample AD_JPNMR2_MetaG_FD_184425 | JGI IMG/M metagenome (GOLD analysis project Ga0209204, IMG submission 184425) | Active sludge microbial communities of municipal wastewater-treating anaerobic digesters from Japan - AD_JPNMR2_MetaG (SPAdes) (version 2) | ecosystem: Engineered > Bioreactor > Anaerobic...
TTAGATACAAGTAGTATAAATAGGACAGAAATATTGATACATATAGGAAATTATTATTATGATAGTCAAGGATGTATATTAGTAGGAAATGGTATTGTATTTAATAATGGACAATATTCATTAGTATTTTCAACAAATGCATATAAAAGTTTATTTGACAAATTAAATAAAATAGATATAGAAAAACTATATATAGAAATAACGGAGGTGTAATATGAATTTTTCAACCAGATTAAGTATTTTATTTAGTAAAGACGCAGTGAAAAAAATAGTAGATGTGGTATATTTGATAGGTAAACCGATAATAGATGCGTTAATTCCTGTTTTATTTGGTTACTATGCAAAAATACAATTTAAAGTAAGTGGGGATGTAATAGAAAAAATAAAGAGACACATAGTTGAATTATATTTAGATATAAATAAATCAGAATTAAAAGATAAAGATAAATTATTTTTATTATTAACATTACTAAAAGAAAGAATAGTGAACGAATTAGAAATAGAACAATTATATAAAGATTGTAAAGATGTAATAAAAAAAGAATTAGAGAGTGATAGTTTATGGTTATATTTAATCCAATTAGTAATCTTGCAAATAAAAAGAAATCGATAGTATTTTTATTTATATATGTAACTTGTATAATACAATTGAATGCTATTGGACTATCTTTATTTAAAGGAGCCGAAACAATACAAAATGAAATAAAAGCGTTAAATAATGAGCAAAAAGAAATTAAAGATAGTCTGAAAGATATAAATTTAAAATTAAATGATCTAAAAGTATTAAGTGATATAAAAGCAGGGGTAAATGATAATACGATAAAGAATAAAGTGAATGAATTAACAAATTCAATGCAGGTATTAGAAGAAAAAATAAATATTAAATTATCATTAATAGACAAATTGGAAAGTTTATTAAAGTTAGAAAATAATATTGGCGAAATACAAACAGATATATCAGCAATAAAATCAATGCAAATAAAAAATGATATAAACAATAAAATGAACGCAAATATATTAACAGAGTTTAAATCAGAAATAAATGGGTTAAATAATTCGATCAAACAATCAGCAGGGAGGGATGTAGTTACAAATGAAAGTAAGTTAATAAGATTTATAATAGGGGCAATAATATCAAATTTTGTATTAATAATAATTTTTCTATTAAAGGATAATATACGGCAACGAAGAGAGTTTCAGGAGTATGTAAAGACAAAAGATTTAGAAGAACAATATAATAATGAAAAGTTTGAGAAATTATTAGAAAGTAAGAATTTTTATAAAGAGAAATTGTTATCAAAATTAACATACGAGGAAGCAGAAAAGGTATTAAAGGAAAAACGGGAAAATGGCAAATAGTATAAAATTTTTTTCAAATCGAGACAACGAAATGTATTTTCAGTTAAGGGATTATAATATATTTAAAAAGGTATATGAATATGTGAACTTGAATGAAAATGATGTATATTTTGTTGTATATGATACAAAATATAAAATATTATTATTAAAAAAGTGTGAAATAATAAATATAAAAAATGCAGTGGTAAAGGTAAATGTTACATCCTATGAGAGTCAATCATTTGATGGGGAGTATTTTTATGAGGTATTAACAATAAATAAGGATGTGGAATTTAATGATAGAAGGGCAAAAATATACATATCATGTCCGAATTATGTGAATGTTGGATATAAATTTTTTGTATATGTAAATATATGTGATATGATGGAATCAGTAAAAAGTGGTTCATTTAAAATAAATTATGATTCAAATGTAATTAGATACGAATCAAATAGGATAGGGGAATATTTATACGATCCAGATTGTAACTCAATAGAGGAGAACAAGGTTGAATATAATGTTATAGATAATATAAATGAGATAATTGTAAATTTTGATATATATGAGAAATATAAAGAAGTAAATGGATCATTTGAGTTAATGCGGATAGTATTTAATGCAATAAATAGTGGGATAAATTCAATAAGTGTGACAAATTGTAATTTATATGATGATAATGATAATTTGATAGCAATGGATATATTTGATAATTATGTAAGTTCAAATATATATCAGTATCAAATAAAATACAAATCAAAATCATTTTTTGGTGGAATAGTAAATTTTTCAAAAACGGTGAATATAAAATGATAGATTTTAGAAATGTTCAGGTATTAAATAATGTATATAACATAAGGGGCAAATCAGAAATAATAATAACAATAAAAGAAGAGGAATTAGAAGGGGATATAGTAGCATATTGGTATATAAATAAGGGAAGTTTTTATCATAAAAGGGATTGTAGATTTGAAAAGATAACAGACACAGAGATAAAAGTATTTGTAGAACCGATAAAGGATTTTGAAGTAATGAATGATATATTTGTATATTTATTTATTTTAAATGGGAAGGATATAATAGCGAAATATGGGATATATTTTTCAAATTTTTTTAATGTATTGGATAATTTTTTAAGAAACAATTTGGATAAATATTGTCTATATGGGCGAATAGTGACAGCATCAAATGACGCAGTATGTAAAATACCGATATTTGTAAAAGTAAGTGATCAATATTATTTTAGTAATGAGAATGTAAGAGGTGGAAATTTTGTATATTATACAGATAGTTGTGGATATTTTTATATACCATTTGAGTATGATGTTGAGTATGTGATAAGTTGTCCATATTTAAATATAAATAATGTAATAATATATAATAATGATACAGAGAAAAGGAAGATAGATTTTTATAGTTTATTAGTATGAGGTAAAATATGATATTTTTAAAAAGGTTATTTGGGCAAAAGACAGAGCCAAAAATAAAATATGAGGATATAAATAATATACGGACTTTGAAAGAAGATTTTGGAGAAGATGAGTATATAACATCAACAGATATAATAAATAAATATTCATTATCAAGTGTATTTGATTATCATGCAGTAACATTATTTAGGTCATATGAATTGATGTTATATGAGCCAATATTAGCGACAGCGTTATCAATATATACAGATGATACATGTATGTATAATTCAGAGATAGATTCATCAGTAATAATAAGTGCTACGAAGAAACAATACAAGCAGTATGAAGTAAGATTAAGAAAATTTGTAGATGAGAACTATTTGGAAGAATCATTTATAGATTGGTTATCAAATGGATTACTATATGGGGAATTACCAATACGAGTTAAAGGGGAGTATGGAAAGGGGATAGTATCAATATATGATTATTATCATCCATCAGATGTATATAGGATAGAGTTAGGAGCAGATGTATTAGGATACTATATAAGGTCAGAGAACATATTAGTTCCACCATGGGAGATAGTATATTTTAGGATACCAGGAATGAGATTTAGGAGTTCGATATTAAATCAAACAGCGAATTTTGAAGAGATATATATAAACTATAGGGACAAGTTAAATGCAAAACTATTTAGACAAATAGGTAAATCAATATTTTTTGATGTAAGGGATTCATATAGATTATATAGGATGGCAATAGATTCATTGGTATTAACAAGATTAACACGCACACCAGAGACAAGGATATTTAAAGTATCATTTCCATTAAATAGGAAAGTTCGTGATGTAATAGATAGATTTAAAAGGATATTTAAAAGGAATTATTATTATGATATGAATAAGGGAATATTTCAGGCAATAAACAATCCGATAAATTTTGGACAGGATGTAATAATACCAGTAGATCCAACATCAAAAGAAGGGGATTTAAGTATAGATAAGATAGGTGGGGAAGCAGAGATACATTGGTTACAAGATGTGAAAATGTTAGAGGACAAATTATTTTGTGGTATACATTTACCAAGGGCGTTATTTGGGTATTACTCAGATATGCCTTCAGATTTAGCTGGACATAATGTAAAAATGTATGTGTTACAATATGCAAATGCATTATTGAAATGTAGGCGAAGTTGGATAGGATTTTTAAAACGGTTATTTCAAATACATTTATCATACTATGGAGTAAATCCAGATGTAAATAGATTTGATATAAAGGTAGCGAATGAAGGAACAGGGGTATTAAGTTCAATGTATAATTTTAATACAGACAAATTAAAATTCTATTCTGAATTTAATTCATTTTTATCATACTTTTTAGGGAAAGTAAATATGGATATGGATTTTAAATATTATGTTAAATATGTATTAAAGAATTTAAATCTATTTAATTTTAATGTGGAAGAATTTTTTAAAGAGAATAACACATTTGATAATATAACAGATGAGATAAAAACAGTATACAATGAATTAAGTGAAATATCAAAAAATGCAGACTATTCAAATGTAAATAAATATTTTAGGGATTTTAAATATCTACCAACAAAAGAGAATATAGAGAAGTGGGAGTATGATAAAAAAAATATAGATAAAATAGAGATAATAGATCACATAAGTGGTAAATGAATAAGGAATTTGTAATAACATACTTTTTATATAAATTAAACATAAATAAATATGTGTTTAATGAAGTTGAATATTTTGATATAAATTGTTTATTTGAGAAATTCAAGAAATATTTTGAGGGAGTAAATAAAGTAGCGAGGTATTATTTTTATTTAATATATAAGATGGAATATGAGGGAAAAAGATTTATAATATTTGAATTTATGGAACGATTAAAGGGGAAATCAGTATACACAAATTTCAAGAAGTTTTTACCAAAAAGTTTTAAAAGTAATTTATATGAGAAACTAAGTAATTATGAGGAAAGAATAGAATTTTTAAAAGTAGTATCATCAATAATAACGCACATATTGATAGAAAATAATATAGAAATGTTGAGTAAAGTGGTAAATAGTTTTTATAATTTATATAATAATATAGAAGATGTTGATGGATTTGTAAATGAATTTTATAAATTTATGGTGATGAAAAATGATAGATAATAGTGCAAGTAAATTTAAAGATATAACATACCAACCTTTGATATATAATGAGAGTAACAAAGTTATTTTAGCTGGCAATGAGATAGTATTAGATGATATATCATACTATAAAAATGTTGGAATATATGTGTATATAGAATGTGTATCAGGGTTGATAGATGTGATAATAGAAGCGAGTGAGGGGACAAAAACAATAAGATTAGATGATTCAAAGGTATGGTATTATAATTTTGGATTAGTTAGATGTCCAAAATTTAGGATAGTTGCAGTGAATGATTCAGTAGTAACAATATTTATAGAGAAGTAAAAGAAAAGGAGATGAAAAAGAATGTCAGAGTCTTTTACAAATGATAGTGATATTTTATATATCCCAACAAATGTATTCGGATATAAAAGTATGGGATCAAAATTAAGTAAAGCAAAATATGATTGTATGTTAAATTATGATAATAATAAGTATAATGAAACAATAATGAAAAATTTTAAACTATGTGATAGAGGTAAATATGGGAAATAAATTTTCATATGAATTTAAGTATTATGAAGATATATTTGATTCTGTTCATAAGACATCATTAAAAGCGGAATATAGTAGATTAGATCCAGTAGGAACAGGATGTTTTGGTATATTAAAAAATATAGATTGTTTGGAATTTGATATACCGAACAAAAATAAAAGATTATGGAAGAGGGAATTTTGGGAAAAGTTTTTGGATTCAGAAGAAACAAAACAGAAATTAAAATTAGGGCAATTTAATTCTTTAATAGTTCATCCGACTGAAGTGGATAAATTTTCATACGATGAGATATGTGCTTCAGTAAGTAGGATGGACATCGTGGATAACTTTGTAGTATCAGATTTTAAGATATTAAAGACACCAGCAGGAGAGGTATTTGATTCATTTATAAAAGCAAAGGTATATTATGGGGTATCAACACGAGCAGTAGGTAATCACAAATTGGAAAAAGGATATTATGTTCCATTATTAGATTCATCATTTATGTTTTTTGGATTTGATTTTGTTCCAAATCCAGCATACTTATCAAAGGCATTATTAATTTATGATTCTGTGTATGATTCAATACAAAATGTAATGATAAGGAATAAAGAATTAAAAAGTGTATCATATATATTAGATACATATGTAAATGAATTGAATTTAAAGAACGAGGGGGATGAGGTAGGTTATTCGGAATTATTAGATAAGTTTATAACTTTAAAGAAGTCATTTGAGGATTCAATAAAATATTATGATGAAGAGATAAAAAAAATAAAAACAGAGAATCAGGTATTAAAAGATTCAATAAGGGATTTACAGAAATTACATTACATATTAAAAACATTTTCGGAGGATTTTAGGAATGTAAAAGTAGAAGAAAAAGATATAAATGAATTAAGACGAGAAAAGAATATAGTTAAAATTATTTAATTTATATTACACTTTAATATAAATAGGTAATTTAACTATAGATTTAAATAAGTTAGAAAAATAAAATAAGAGGTGATAATAATGGCAGTTTCAATTAGAAAGAAAATAGAAGATGCAGTTATAGGAGATGTGGAAACAAGTCAATTAAGTAAGAAAGAAGTAAATCAGAAAGTGGAATTTTATGAAAGAGGATATTATGTTTTAGAATCCAAATTTGGAAAGATATATGATGGTGCATGCCAGTTTTTAAAGGATTATTTTGGAAAAACACCAAAAGAAGATGTATTAACAAAAAGTAAAATAGGAATATTAATGGATTCCTATTCTGGTGCAGTAAGAGACGCAACAGATGGTTTAATAAATGCGTCACCAATATTAGATGCTGATATAAACACATTTACATCAGATACAGATGTAGCAAAATACATAAATCAGGGATTCCAAATAATTCCAGCATTAGTTCAATTGTTAATAGCAGAAGATATAGTAACCTTTGTTCCAATGGATAGAAGAACAGCGATAGTGTTTGTAATGAATTTCTACTATGGAACAACGAAAGGAAAAATAAAAGGTTGGGATAAATTTCAGTCTAATGCCGATCCAGCATTACATTACAAAACGGGTTCTGGAGCATATTCAAGTGGTGGTGGATACAATCGAGCATATTATTCGTCAGAAGATGTAGTAAATGGATTCATAGGAGTAGGAGATGGAACAACAACAAATTTTGGTAGTGCATATGGAACATATTATTTAAGTCCATTACCAGTAGTTTTTAGTAGCATACAAATAATGACAGAGGATACAAATGGAGTAAAAACAACTGTATTAGGTGGATATAATGGTAATGCAGTAAATATAGAAGATATAACATTAAATATGTTTTCAGTAAAGAATGGAATAGATAATTTTTCAATAGATAGTAATGGATTAATAACAAATTTAGAATTCCACACACCACCGGCAAGTGGGACAAAAATATTAATAAATCATTCGAATGATTTTACAAATAGTCCTGAAACAATACCATATTTTAAGATAGCATTAGATGAAATAGATTTAAAGGCAAAGAAATATCAACTAAGAAGTAGCTGGTTAGTATCGTCTGCATTTGATTTCAAAAAAGGACATGGTCGTTCATTAGAGAATGATTTGTTAGCTGGATCAATTGGATTTGTTAGACATGAAATAGACGGACGAATATTAACAAATTTAAAATTAGGAGCAGGGACATCATTACCAGCATTTGATATCTTAAAAGGTGGTTCAACAGCAAATGTAGCTGGTATAAAAGAAATAGGAGCAATGTATTCATCTGCAATGTTAAATGCATTTGAAATATGCTCAAATGTAATATTTGAAAAGACACAAAGAGTAAAAGGAAATCGAGTGATGGTGGGAACAGCAGTGGCTTCAATATTATCATCTATACCAGAGAATTATGGTTGGAAATCTGCACCATCAGATGTTGACGAAGGCGTAATAGGTTCCCATTTTTTAGGAACATTAAATAACAAATGGAAAGTATATTTAACACCATGGTTAGCACCAGAGGAATTTGTTGTATGCCACAAACCAAAGAATGATTTATTTGTATCATATTTAGTTGGGTGGTATTTACCATTATTTGTAACACCAAGAATATATCTTGCAGATACAACGGTTCAATCTGGTTTAATTTCAATGTATGCAGAAAAAAGTGTAAATGAATTAATGGTAGTTCGTTCATCCATAAAGAATTATTCATATGGAACATCAGTATTTTAGTAAATAGGAGAATATATGGGAAATAACATATTTGATAACATATTTGTAAGAGAGGAAATAGATGATGATGGGTTGATAAAACCCATCATCATCCTATCAAAAGAAGTGAAAGAGCCGATAGTGATATGTAATCCAGATGATTATGATAGAATAGATTTTTTTTCGATAAAAAAGAAGATATCAGAGACATTTAAGAATTATAAAGAAGAGATATTTAAGGAGAAAGGTAATAATAAATTAACAAAGAATCAGCAACAGCAGCAACAGCCTCAAGGTGACAATTTAGATATGTCAACACAAGGTAATGTTCCGTCTCCAAGTTCATTATCATTTGGTGATTATCAAGAGCCAATGTCTATAGTTTAATAAAATGAAAAGATATGAAAAAAGATGAGATATATAGATGGATAGAAAATGAAAGAAGACCATTTCCATTAATTGAGGGAGAGATATCAGTATACCAAAAAATAGAAAGGGCGATACGATATTACTATAGTTATGTCAATGAGAAATTGAATTTTCAATTTAATGCAAATAATTCAAGATGTATATATGAAATAACAGGAGTATCAGATGTATACTATGTAGAGCCATCTCGTAGAACATTGATATTATCGACATTAGATTTGACATATGCTTCATTAGGAATAAGGATAATAGATAGGAACATATCAGCGACAGTAGAGGAAGTAGCATATATAAAGAAGTTACAGGAATTTGTATCAGCGGATTTTATGTGGGAATGGAAGAAACCATATTTATTTTTAAGTAAGATACCAGAATACACAACATCATTTAATATAAGTGTAAGTTTAGATATAGATGAGGTATATGATATAATAGATATAAAAGATAAATATGCGATAGATTGGATAACGAGATATGCATATGCATTAGTTAAACAGCATGAAGGGGAAATATTAGAAGCGGGGTCAAAATTTTTGGGAGTGGATATAGGGGGAGGAGAGTTAAAGAGTAGTGGGCAAACCGAACAAAAAGAATTAGAAGAAAAGTTAAAAAATTTTATAACAAATGATTATGTTTCAATATTTTAAATATGAGATTTGAGAATCTGAAATATAATTTAGAAAGTTTTGCAAAAGAATTTAAAGAAAGGGTAAAAGATATATCAATAAAATCAATTGTATTTAAACATTTTATTTTTTTAATTGAAGTAAGAAGTAGTTCAAGAAAAATAAATAATAAGATATATAAAGTTTGTATATATATAAAAGATATAGGTTATGAATTTGTAAAAAATGGATACGAGTTTAATATAAATTTAGATAATAGTGATATTCAATATTATTGTAATTGTCCTTCCTTTACTTTTTGGAATTGTGGATTAACATCAAAATTAATGGAAATTGATGTAAAAAAAGATCTTTTATTGTATCCAATGGAAGAGTATAAAATAGAACCAAAAGGTGAGGAAATAAATACATGGGTTCGTAGATATTCTCGAACATATTATAATAGTAGTTTAACAAAAAAAAATCCATTATTTTGTAAACATATATATTTTTTAATAGATGATAAATTAAGTGAAGAATTAGTAAAGCCAGGAGTAAAATTAGGAGTAGAGAGTAAATTATTATATTATGGGAAATTAAATAGAATTATGGCATATCAAGATTGGGATTATGAGATATATAGAGGTATATTAAGAAATAAATATAAAGTAATTCCGTTTGTTTTTTATGATTCAGATGATTTTTTAATGGAAATATTAAGAAATAGGGAGTTAGAAAGTAAGAAAAAGACAAAAGAAAAAAGTAAAATAGAAAGAAAAAGTAAAGTGAAAGAAAAAAGTTCTATAAAAGTAGTTAAAAATGTTGTAAAAGAAAAGAAAGAAAATCCTATTGTTTGGTATTGTATAAGATTTTATTTAGAAAATTTTAAAACAATAAAATCAGAATACATAAATGAGTTAGAAAATTCCTCAAAATTAAAAAGAGTAAATTATGAGTTAAAAGATTTGAAGAAGCCGAGGATTTCTGAAAATTTTCAAGAAGATGTAAATTTTAAAATTTTAAATGTAGAGTATGAAAAAAAAATTAAAGAGTTATTAGAATATTTTTTAAAAAATAAAATAAATGAAATGATAAAAAAGTATAGATTTTGTATAGGTAGAATAAAAAGAATAAAATCAATGAAAAGAATATTTGTAAATAGAAGAAGAAAAACAACAACAATGTTACCTACAATAAATGAAAATAATGAAAATAATGAAAATTTGAAAAAAGAATATTTTTTTAATAAAAAAGAAAGAATGATGTATTATAGAAGTAAGATGAGGGAAATATTTACGATATTAAAATCACATAGAGATAAGGTATTTGAGTATATAAAAGATTTAATTTTAATAAATAAAGGAATAAAACTATTAAAAAAAGAATATAAGAAGAAAAGATTATTAGGAAAATTATCTGGGGAAAAGAGTTTAAAAATATTATATAAAGATTTTGAAGTAGGAAAAGAAAAAGATAAATTTTTAAAAATATTTAATAAGTCGTTAATATATGTATTTATGTGTAAAGAGTGTAGGGATAGGAAAGATATAGATGATGAAATAATAGGAGATTATGAAAAGATGAAAGAAGCATTAGGAGATTTTAAGCAATATATAAATAAATTTAATGAATTTAGAAAAAATTTTGGAGGGAAAGAAGAAGAAATAATAAGGTATATAAAAAATGATAATAATTTATATAATAAATATAAAATGTATATAGAAAATATTAAAAGTGAATATGAAATGCATATAGAAACAAATAATAAAGAAAATAATAATATGGGGGTTAAAAAATGGAAGATTTAAATAAATATTTATTAAGTTTAGATATAGAAGAGGATGACATAAAGAAGAAGGATAGTGAAAATATATATTATTTATCAACGAATAGATTAAAATATTTATATAATGTATTTGTATATTTAATAAGGGAGATTTCATTATCTGGATCAGAAGAGATGTATATAAATTCTGAAGTAGTAAAAGAAATAAGAAGAGAGGATTATGACAATTTAGTTTCAAAGATAGAGAAATTAAAAAAGAGTAATTATATAAGTGAAAACGAAGCAAAGTTTTTATTATATTTAATTGGATTAGAAATAAAACGAATAGTATCAATAATGGAACATTCATATTTATTTTTCTTTTATGCATTACAATATTCTTTATTTAAACCAAATGATTTATTTGAAAAAATACCAGATATAAAATTATTTACAAAGGGAAATGTAGAGAATTATGATGTATTTGAAAATAAGATGTTTAACATACCATATGAGGATATATTTGTGGAATTTGCTCAAAAAGATGGGACAAAGATAGTAGGGGATTCAATAAAAATAGATGTAAAAAGTGGGGATAACATATTATTTTCAAGGATATTAAAGGAGTATAAAGATGCAAATAGTAAAGAAGTGGTGGAATATGTAAATAAATTAAAAAGTGATTTAGTTACAAAAGGGGTGAAATTTGATACAATAGATATAGTTCCGATAGTGGATTCATATTATTGGAGATTAGAAAAGGGTAAGAAACCAGTAATATATGATATGAATGGATATTGTTATAATCCATATTTATTAAGGATATTATCAAAATCAGAAAATATGATAAATCACTTAATAAATGATAAAACAAGTTATATTGTATATTCAGGTGACATAGAAGATGAAGTAAAATGTAATGTAAATTATTATAATGGTGGAGTAATAATAGATTTTGAAAATATAACACATAGGGAAAATTTAGAAAACATATTTAATGAAATATTTTTAGTTGATATAGGTTTAGTAAAAAACATATTAGATAGTTATCAAGTAGATGATGATAAAATAAATTCAAAAATATATTTTATGTCGAAGTGTAAGACAGAGAATTATGGAATGATAAAATTAGAGATAAAGGATTCATTTATATCAAAATGTGTAATTATATTTAAGATAGAAGATGAGATAAAATATTATAAGGATATGTATATAAGGGATTCATTTAATAAAAAGTATGTAATTCGATTAGACAAATTTGAAAGGGATAATTCAGTAGTATTATATGATATATATAAAACGATGAAGGAATATAAATATTGTGAAGAGGTAAAAGATTCATTTGTAAGGTATGATAATAAGAGAGTAATAAAATTGAATTACATAGATAGATATAAATACTTTTATGATTCGGAAGTAAAATGGGAATTAAAAGATTTATTTTATTCATATGAAGCATTAAAGGAATTTTATGAATTAATGATAAGAGATGAAAATGTATCATTTTCAACAGCGACATTAATATATAATAAAAGCAATAAGGTATTAGAGATATGGGAGATACTTTTTTATTATAAGGGAGAACGGTATTATATGTATTTAAATTTACTAAACGGGGATTTTTGTATATCAAAAGAAAAATTAAATAGGTTGTGGAAGATAAGGGATAATTTTAAGAATATAAGTCAGATATTATCGCTATACAGATATAGTGAAGATTTTGTTGTAAGGGTAATACAAAGTGCATTAGTAGATTTAAATGAGAAAGTAGATTTAGAATATAAAAATAGTATAAGGGAAAAGATAGAGGAAGAAGAATTAGATGAGGAAGAGGAAATAGATTTAGAAGAATTTGATGAATATAGATATGCAGAAGAATTTGATTCAGAGATGTGTAATAAAATAAGTAAAAAATATGGCAATGAGATATTAGATCGATATATATTATTTACGAATTTTAAAAAATGTAATATAACAGATGAAATGGGATATGATAGGATGAAACTATATTTTGATTATAAAAATTATGATTGTTTTGTTATTAAGGATAAAAAGATAGCAGATTACTATAAGGTAAGAAAAAATTACATTGAGGTGTAAAATATGCCTGAGAATATAAATACCCAAGAGGGGACGAAAGAGAGTTTAGGTGATACAGGGAATATTGGGACAAACACTTTAAATGAGGGATCAAAAGATCCATTAGAAAATAATGTAAGTGATATACCGAATTTGGATTTAAGTAAGATGCCAAAAATAGATGAGTTACCAAAAGAAGAGGAAATAAAAATAGATGTAATAAAATATTTTGATAATAAGGGAATGAATACATATACAAGAAATGGGAATGTGGAAGAGTTATTAAATAGTTGTGCTGGTTTTAAGGAAAAGATATTTGCAATAATAAGGGATAAATTAAAAGATTTAGAGATAGAAAAGTTTGAATTTATAGAATATAGTGCTTGGAATTTTGAGGATTTATTAGTAATAGATTTTTATACATTAGTAGGATTTAAAGAAAAAGGTAATGATTTTGTATCATTTGTTGTATTTATAAATAAAAAAGTAAGAAGTTTATCATATGTATTTATATTTGAAGAAGAAGAGATATTTGGGCGAGAGATAATAGATTCATTACAAATAAGTAATGAGGTATATGATGCGACAAAGAAATGGATACAAAAGTTAAGAAAGGGCAAATTAAGAAGTGATTTAGGAATTCCAGAAGGAAAAAGTTTGTATGATGTTCCGATATCAAAAATAGTTGAATATGCAAATAAGAGTCCTGCAAATAGAAAAAGGGTATTAACATATATAACATTGAGTAAGTTACGAGGAAGAAGTGGTGGAAAGGAAAGAAAATTTATAAGTTCATTAAAGAAACGATTAAATATAAAAGATGAAATTGAAATAATAAAAGATAATAATCAGAAAAATTTAACTTTAGATATATTGTTGAGGATGAGTGGTAAAATTTTAAAATTTATAGGATATAGTGAATATTCAAAATATAATGATTTTAATTTATCATATTTGGAATATGTTGTAAAACTTAGATTATTATTTGGAATAAATATTGGAGGTAAAAGTTATTTTCTTGTAAATGAAGATTATGCTGGGGATTTAGGTGATATAAAATTAATTTCAGATTTAGGTGAAAATATTTTTAATGCATTTGAAAATTTTACTTTTGATTATTGTAAAGAATATTTTAGTAAAGTAACAAAAGAGGATTTAAATTTTTCAGCTGGATCAACATTTGATAATAATGTTGCAATAAATGTTGATATATTAGATGAAAAATATAAAAAAGTATTTTCATATAAAAATTTTGATACAAGATATGGAGATGTAGAAAATGTATTTAGTGGAATAAAGGGAAAAGTAGGATTATTATTAGATACTATAAATGATTTTCAGGAGGGAGAATTTGATTTTAAAATTTACATGCCATTTTTGAATGAAAATAATATAGAGAAAATAATTAAAGAATATGTTCAGCATGTTCAATCAGTAGTAGATTCTGATGGAAAAATAAAAAAATTTAAAGAAGATATAGAAACTACATTAAAAAATTCAAGAATAATTATATATCCATATTATTATATTGAAAAAATAGGTGAGAAATATGATAAATATCCTAATTTATCATATAATTTATTAGAGAGTACTGTAAAGTATGAATTAAATAAAAAAAAGGAAAGAAATACTGAAATAGGAGAAAAAAATAAGAGAAAGGAAAGAAATACTGAAATAGGAGAAAAAAATAAGAGAAAGGAAAAAGATAATAAATTTGAAACAATAATGAAATTTGAGGAAAAATTTGAAAGATCTAAAGCATATAATATATTTTATTCTGAATTATTTGAGAAGGAACCATATCAAGAAAATAAAAAATTTGTTATATTTTATATTAGTTTTGATATAGAGAATTCTGGATTAGTTGAAAATATAAAAAATAATTATTTTAATACAAAATTATCTTGTTTAAAATATGCTATTGGGTTGGATGAAAAGGGTAAAAGGGAATATAGGGTATTTGGTATATTTTGTATGACTGGTTATAAAGATTTAACAGCAGAAAATTTTTTAAGATATTTAAGTGATAGAATAGAAGTTCCAGAATTATTAGAAGATAATGTTATAAAGAAAATAGTAGTAAAAGTTATAGATATGAAAGATTTAATTGATATAAGTTCAATGAATGTATATGCAAAAAATAAAGAAAAGAAAATAAAAGAAATAAGAAAAAAGGTAAAAAATTTGGATAATATTTTGGATAATATAAAGCAAGATTTAATAAAAGAAGGAGGAAAAGAGGTAGAGGAGTTTATAAATGATATAAAAATAAGAAATACATTGATAAAGATAAAATTTGATATAATAGATGTTATACATAAAATTTTTGCAGAAAAAGAAAATAAAAAATTTGTTATATTTTATATTAGTTTTGATATAGAGAATTCTGGATTAGTTGAAAATATAAAAAATAATTATTTTAATACAAAATTATTTTATGGAATACTTTTAAAATATGCTATTGGGTTGGATGAAAAGGGTAAAAGGGAATATAGGGTATTTGGTATATTTTGTATGACTGGTTATGAAGATTTAACAGCAGAAAATTTTTTAAGATATTTAAGTGATAGAATAGAAGTTCCAGAATTATTAGAAGATAATGTTATAAAGAAAATAGTAGTAAAAGTTATAGATATGAAAGATTTAAATGATTATTATGGAGAAAATTTTTTAATTGATATAAGTTCAATGAATGTATATGCAAAAAATAAAGAAGAGAAAATAAAAGAAATAAGAAAAAAGGTAGAAAATTTGGATAATATAAAGCAAGATTTAATAAAAGAAGGAGGAAAAGAGGTAGAGGAGTTTATAAATGATATAAAAATAAAAAATACATTGATAAAGATAAAATTTTATATAATAGATGTTATACATAAAATTTTTGAAGAAAAAGAAAAAAGAGAGGTATTTGTAAAATTTTATAATTATTTTTATCAAAAGTTAGATGAAGTAGATTTTGGTAGAAAGTTAGCTGGAGGAACAGGAATATTTAGAAAAGAAAAAAAGGGGATGTTAATTAATGAGCCTGGTAATATATTTGATTCAGATTTAAAATTTGAGTATGTATTTTCATTTTTAATATCAGTGTTATTAAGATATATAGAAGAAACATATGAAAATGTAGATTTTTTTAAAGGAACAAATATAGAAATATTGCAAAAAGGGACAGAAACATTAAAACCGATAAAAGAGTATAAGGAAATAATATATCAAATATTTGGTAAATATATAAAGGAAAATTTTTATAGTATACCACACCCAACAAAATATATAGGTTTTTGTTATGAAATATTATCAGATATATTTTCTGATGATATTGTTAAATTAAAAGTTGGGTTATTGAATTACATAATGAATAATGAATACTTTAAGGGATATATAAAAGAAACATTTTTGGGTAAGAAATTAAGAAGTATAAATCAGTATATAAAGAATATAGCTATAAAAGAAGAAGATATAAAATGGGGAAAAGATATTTCAATTAAAGACATTTTTAGGAATATAGAAGAAAAAGTAAGGTATGATAATGATGAAACAAAAGGGTATTATAATATTTATAAATCAATTTGTTTGATGGTAGTTTTAAAATTTTTTTACACATATTTTAATGAGAGAGATGAAATTGAAATAAAAGAGGTTACAAATAAAGTTAATGAAAAGGGGTTTTTATATAAAAATGAGGTTGAGAAATGTTTAAAAAAATGTAAAAAATATATTGATGTTGCAAGAAATGATAAAAATATAAAATTGTTTAAATTAGCGATGTTAATGATAATAACAGAGAAAAATTTTAATATATTTTGTTCAGAGTTTTTATTAGAGAATGGTGTTGATATAAATAAAAATATGAATTATGAATTGAATATAGGAAAAATAGTAAATTATAAATATGAATTAATGAAAAGAGGATTAGATAAATATGAATGTGCATATGAAATAATAAAGAAATTTTTTGAAATGATGAATAAGAAATTTGTAGAAAGAATATATAGAAATATAATGGAATATTTTAGATCAAATAAAATAGATATAAAAGAGGAAGATTATATAGAGGAGTATTCTGATATAGGGTTTGTATTTAGGTGGAAAAAAGAAAATGAATCAGAAATGGAATTAAGATTTTTAGGAGATAAAGTAGAAGTTTATAAAGGAAATAAGTTTGAAATTAAAATGAGAGATGTGTTAAGAAAAAGATTAGAAAAGAATAATTTAAAAGATTATGAAGAACAAGCAGTAATATTAAAAAGAGATATTGGATATTTAGAAGAATACATATCAGAAGAGAAAGAAAGATATTATATTGAATTTAAGAAATTTTTGTATAAAGTTAATAATAAAATTCAGGTATATGTAATAAATGAGGAAATAATAAATTATTTAAAATGTTTGTATGTTGTGGATAAAGATGATATATTAATTGGAGAAAAATATATAGTAATAATTCCTCCAATAATAGAAAAAGATAAGGTAGATACATATAAATTGATAAGAAAAGGGGAATTAATTTTTGAAGGTGATATGACAATTGAAGAAATAGGATTAGTATATAAAGAGAATATAGATAATATGAGTCAAGATTTAAAATCTCAATATATAAAAACAAATCAAATTCCTCTTGAAGAAGAAGAAATAGGAAAAGTTTTTTCGTATGAATTAAAACTAATAAAAGAAGGACGAGATTTTGAAGAATATTTGTTTATAATAAAATCAATTAAAAGTGAAGTTTCATCAGATATTATGTCAGATATTTTTTTAAAAATGTATGATGTATATATAAATAATGAAAAAAGGGATTGGTTACCTGAAATTGGATTAAAATCTGAATATTATTTAGAAGATATAAATAAAAATTGTCCTAAATTAGTAAAATATAAAGGTGAAGTAGGATATTATGTTATACAGAAGGGGATATTGGAATTATATAGTGAAAAAGATGAAGTTAAGGATTCATGTAAAATATGTGATTCGTATGATGAATTGATAAAATATGTAACAATGCAGGAAAGTTATAATGATTTTAGTAGAGGGGAAATATATATAGAAAATGGTATAGAAAATATTAATAAATTAAGAATAAAGAAAAAACTTTATATAACTTATGATTGGCAAAATGAGAAGCCGTTTATAATGTTTAGTGATGATGATATTGAAAATTATATTTATTTATTTTGTTATTATGTAATAAATTTTAGTAATGAATTAAATGGTCAATATGATTTGTATGATAGACATAACACAATAAAAAATAAATTACAATCTTTTTATAATAAGAAAAATATTAAATTTGATAAATATGATAAATTTTCATTTGAAATATTTATATTTTTATTATCATTGTGTGATTCTGTTTATATAGAAATAAAAAAAGGTGATAGAAATATAAAAGTAATAGAAATAATAGATAAAAATATAGATAAAGATGAAAAACTAAAAGAAGAAAATATAAAAAGGTTTAAAGATGAAGTTGATTCTATTATATTAAATTATGTAAAATTTAATGAAGAATCATTGATTTTTAAATTAAATAAATGTTTAATGAGTGAAGAAAATAAAATTGAAGAAATAAAAGACGAATTAGAAAAGTTATATAATGAAGTAAAAGAAAAAATAAAAGAAGTATTTAAAATAGGGAGATCATCAATTTATAAATTTTTTGAGAAATTAATTCTAATGTTGGGTGGGAATATATCAAAGAAAGTAATATGTTATGTTTGTGAAGATTTAATAAGTAAAGAAAAGAAAAGATATGAATATGAATATGAAGAAGAATATATGTCAAAAATTGGTAGAGAAGAAAAAGATAGATTTCAATTTATAAATTTAAATAAAAATAAAAACGAAAATGAAAATATAGAAATAGAAGAATTGGATGCTGAATATGAAGATAAAATAATTGGTAGTGTAAGAACAGAAGATTTATTATCGGAATATAAGGAACAGATAGATAAAATGCGTGGTAAGAATTTTATTGATTCAATATTTGAATATATGTTTGATGTTTATATACGAGAAATAGGATTAAATAAATATATATATAATAAAGAAAATTTTGAAAAAAAATTAGATAATATAGATTTGGGGATTAAAGTTATATTTCCTAATAATACGAATGAAAAAGTAGAAATTGCAGGTGAAAATTTAGAAATAAAAAAATTAGATGGTGGGGTGGAGTATTATGTAAAGAGTAAAGATTTAAGAGAAAAAGTAAAGACTACATATAATGATATATTATTTTATAAAATAAAAGAGACTTTAGAGTTTACAGAAAAAAATTTAATGTTTTACAATTTAAAGTCTAAAGCTGAGAATGAAAAGAGTGATGAACTAAGAAAAAAAGATATGAGAAAAATTAAAAAGTTTATAGATTTTGGTGTAAGGGAATGGTCACAAATATATTTAACTTGTATGTATTTACATATAAAAGAAATATTAAAACAACAAATGTCATTCAAAGAAAAGTATAATATAATAAAAAGATTTGCTACACATCCACAAATAAAAAAGAAGATAAAATATATAGAAAAGAATTTGGATATAGGTATAAATATGTATGATGGTTATGCAGAATATTTGCTTTGGATTCGACAACAAATATCCAATAAGATAGAGAACTCAACAATATATGATTATGTGTCTATATTAAATCAATTGTATAAAGATTATGGGATATCAGGAGAAGAAAAATTAAATGTAATGTTTGTAGTATTTTATTTACAAACAAAAGTAATTAAATCATTAATTAAGAAAAATAGATTTGAAGTGGCGGTAAATGATGAAACTTTTGAAAGAGAAAGTTTTTTAGAATATTTTTATTATGACTTAAATGAGGATAGAGATAAAAAGTTTTTTAATGACTTTTTGAAAGAGGATTCTGTATTAAGTGATATTTTTGGAGTGATAAAGAATTTAATAATAAATCTTTTAAAAAGTGAGTATGGAATGAAAATAACTGATTCTATAGAGATGCGGAATGAAATAGATACAAAATATAATTGTTATTATTTGATAACTGATTCATATGTGAATGAATGTTATAGGATGTTAAAAGAAGGGGAATTTGATTTTGCTTATAAAAATATATATGTATTTGATGTGGATAAAGAAAGTCAAAAAAGAAGAGATGTAAAAGGTAATAAATTAATAATGATATGTGATTCAGAAAAGATATACTATCAATATAAAAATTTTGATAATGTAAAAGATTTAAGAAAATATTTAATGAAAGAAATAGATTTATTAAAATTTAACATTATAGATAAATTAGATTATGATTTATATAATTATTTTGAAAAAATGAGTAAAATAGATTTCAATTTAGTAAGTGTTTATAAAATATTAGATAATTACAATTCAGCGACATATAATTTTATGTATAAGTATTTAGATTTTAAAGAATGTCTTTTATATAAAAAAGAAAAAAGTTTAATATTAAGGAGTGAGATATGAAAAAGAAAAAAATATTTTTAGACGAACAAAATTTAGAAAATCAAGAAGAAACAAAGCAAGAAAAAGAAGATAAAGAAGAAAAAACGAATGAAACAGAAGATATAAGTATAACATATGGTTCAAAGGGTGAGGGGGAAGGAACAGAGGAAAAATCATATAAGGACTATTTTTTTGAAGAAGTAGAAGATAAGAAGTATAAAATAAAGGGAAGATATTTTGATAAGAATCAAGATGCATTTGTTTTTGAGATATCGGAAGATGACAAGAAGGAATTTGAAGAGTTTAAGGATTATAAATTGGTATCCTTTAATTTAAAGGATACCAATTTATCTTATAATGGGTTTAAGGATGAATCAGAATATAAAGAGAATTTTAAAATGTATTTAGATATATTAGACAAAGTAAAATCAAAAAAGGAAGAAGAAAATGTAGACATATATTCATTAAAATATAAATTTTATAAATTAGAGGAAGAGGACAAGAAAGATATAGAAGGATTAGAAGCATATGGTGTATTGATATATGATGTGACAAAAGATGGACAAGGAGTAGTAATAATAGACACAGAGGAAGAATATAATGTAGTAAAAGAAAATATAAAATCCGTAAAAAGTGAATTAGAAAAAAATGAAGAAAAAGAAGAATTCAAAAAATACTATGATAACATAAAAAAATATGGAGTAGATTATGTATATAAGAAGGTATTAAATAAGGATTTAGACTTAATGAATAAGGGAGCATTAGTTCCAAAAGAGGAAGAAGGGGGCGGGGAGAATATGAATATTGGTATGGATACTGGATATGAAATAGATTTTAATAATCAAGAAGCAAATACAACAAAAGAAGAAAATGTAAAAGATTCAATGTATATAGGTTCATATAAAGTAAACACAAAAGAACGGAGATGTTATATAAAAGATAGTTTTATAGATATAGCTGGGGGGACAACAATAGATAAAATAGGTAAAATAGCGGAAGATAATTATGAAGAGTTATTAGGGACAAAATTAGAGGGATATTCAGTATATTATCAAGTATATAGGGATAAGAATTCAGATAAATACTTTGGTAAATTTAATTTTGAGGATTTGTCTGGATTAGAAAAGGGATTTTCAGTTGATTTAGAATTTGATAAAAAATCATTTGAAGAATTTTTAAAGACATTATCGATGAGTGATTTATTTAAAAGTAAGATAGAAGGATTAGAAGAATCAAGTGAAAAGAAGACAATAAATAAAGAAGCAGAAAAATATAAAAATTATGGTGACAAGGAAATATTTAATGAGTTAGATAGGGTATTAAAAACAGATACAAGTGGGGAATTTAGTAAAGAGTTAAAAGCAAAAGCTGATACAATGGAAGAAATAATGTCAAAAGGGACAGCGGACAATAAGATAGTAGTAGATTCAGAAAATAAAGGGACAAAAAAATTTGTATTTGAATTTTTAGATGATATACCAAAAGAGTTTATAGAAAGTTTTAAGGCACTAACATCAATGTATAAATATAAGATAGTGAAGGAAGCAGATAATTATATATCATTACAAAAGGTAATGGATTCATATGTATATAATTGTTTATTTGACGGAAAGGATTATGTTGTATACAAGGAGTATGATAATAAATTAAATAAGAAAGAGTTAAAGGCATTAAAGATGAAATCAAAAGAACTGAAAAAGCATTTACTTGATTCAGGATATGGGGAAAGAGAAGCAAGAGAGATAATAGAGGATTGTTTTGAATTTGTAAATAAGCCAGTAGAAATAAAATTAAATAAGATGATGTTTGATAATGAATACTATATAAAATTTATAAATTCAACAAAAGAATTATTAAATAAATATTGTAAGATAATAGATTCATATTCAATAACAGATTATTCAAAATTATATAATGTGATAAAGAATATGGACGAGGAAGATAGAAAAGAATTATTAAAGATTTGTTTTGAATTTATAGAAGATTCAGTAAAGGTATTATTATTAAAAGATATAGCAAAAATAACAGATTCAGAGGTATCAACATTATTAGATAATAATTTAATAGTGAATAAATATGGAAAGGATGAGAAAATAGTGTATCAAATATACACAAGATTATATGAGGCATTTTAATGATAAATGAGGCAAGTGGCTCAATAGTAATACCAAAGGAATTTTCCTTTGCAATAAGGAATGTAATAGATAGTATAATAGATGTAGTTGGGATAGAATGTGAAGTAGAACGATGTATAGGAGAGAAGAATGAGAGTGTTTATGGTTCAATAAAGATATTTGATAAACCGATAAAGACGAAATTTATATTTAAGTTACCAGATAGATATGATAAGGTAAACAATTTTGGTTTAAATTTATCAACAGAGAATTTTGAAGGTAGATTTAAATTTTCAGATGATGTAAAAAGGTTTTCGATAGTAAGGTTTAAATATTCAGTAGATGGGATAAATTATAATGATATGAGTATGCAGGTTACAAAATTTTATACATTTGGTGTAGATATAGAGGTATTATGTATAGCTGTATTATCACCATATACAAATGTAATAAATAACGGAGGTATATAATGATAAAAAGTATATCCCCAGCGGTAAATTTTAATGTATATGATAAGTCACAATATGTAGACGCATCAAAAAATGTATCATCTTATGCAGGGTTTGTAGTTCAGGCAAAAAGTGGGCGACCACATAAATTTTATTATACTGTATCAAAATCAGATTATATAAGGGAGTTTGGAGATGTATGGTTATCAGGACAATATTCAACATCAATGTTATTAAGATATTTAGATAGTTATTCGTCAGCAATAGTAGTAAGAGAAGTAAACACAAAGACAAAAGATGCATTATATCCAACTGTATTTATAGGTAAGTATAAGAATAATGCAGAGGGGATGTCAAAAAGCTGTAAACCGTATGATAAGAACAATCATACTACAACGGGTGGATTATGGGATTTATTTTTTGATTATAACGAGGAAGATAGAAATTGGGGAAATGTGTTTGCAGATACAGATAATAATTCAAGAGTAAGAGCAATAAATGAGAATTTTAATACAGATTATACATTTTTAGTTCATTATAAAAATCCAACAGGAGAGATGAATAAAAAAATATCAGTATCAATATATAGACATTTTTCCAAGAAATTAGAAAAAGAAGATACAATAAATTTAGTAAATAATAATGAGGACAATTCAAGATATGAAATAAATCTTAGTGAATTACAAGTAGGGGATTTAATAGAAGTAAGGGCATTAGAAGAATATTATATATTTTCATATAGCACTTCGACGAAATTAAATACAGAAATAAATGATACATTTACAAATGTATTTTCAAAATTAAGTGTTGATAAAATAACAATATATTTTAAATATGCGGGGGTAGTAGAAAGTTCAGATTTTAGTGTAAAAATAAATAATGTTGCACAAACAATGATAAGAGGAAATAAATTAACATCTTCAATTTATTATGATAAAAATAATAATATATTATATGTTAAAAAGGATATCCATTTGGTAGAGGAAACAACAAAAAGGATATTTAATGTGGAGGATAATGTAACAATATCATTTAAGTATGAAGGGGAAGACATAATAAAAGAGTATGTAATAGATTCAAGTTATGAATTTACTAATAGTTGGTTATCTGAATATTATGTGTATATATTATCATTAAAATATACAAATAGTGAAATCCCAATAAATGAAGGAATAATATCAAATATAAAATTCGAACGGACAAATGTTCCTGAGGTAGATTTAATAGAGAATATAGAAAATAAAGAGAAGTTTTTTATATTATGTGTATATAAAAATGGAATGAAAGTATCGTCATATGTATTATCAAAAGATCGGACATTAAATTTATTATTTCAATCAAGACAAACATTACTAACAAAAGCGGTGAATGATGCGGATGAAAATATAAATATAATAGATAATGTAAATGTAACGACATTACCTGAAGAGATAATAGAGCCGATAGGGATAGATGGAGGTAATAATGGGTCGGATTTAGAGGAAGAAGATTATTTTAGGGGATTAGATATGTTTTCAAAAAGAGATGATGTGGATATATTCTTTTTAGTTCCACCTGTAAAAGACCCAGACATATTAGATAATGCGAAATTTAATTCTGTAATGGCGAAATATTGTATAAATGTATCAAAAAAGAGGAACAATGATGTATTTGTTCCTTGTGTAACATTAAAGAAGAAATCAGCATATGAGCATGTTCAGTATAGATTAGGAAAGGGGAAATATAGTGGAATTGGATTAAATATAGATACATATTTAGCTGGAATATATGCCGATTGGATAGAGGTATATGATGATATAAGACGAGAATATCAGGTGATACCACCATTAGGGGACATATTAGTGGTATATTCTGATATGTTTTTAAATTATGACTATTGGTTTGCACCAGCTGGACGAAAGAGAGGATTATTACCAAGTTCAGTAGTATCATTAGTGAATAATTTTTCAAATAAGAGTGATCGTGATTTATTATATAAAAATCAAATAAATCCAATAATGATGAATTCAATGTATCCAAGTCCAGTGATATTTGGACAAAAAACAGCACAAATTGTATCAAGTTCATTGGATAGAATAAGTTGTGCATTTTTAACAATAGTATTTAATAAGGTATTTACTCCACAAGGAGATGTAGTATTATTTGAAAAGAATGATGAAGAGACACGAAGTTTATTTAGTTCAATGATAACAGATTATTTGGAATATGTAAAGATAAGAAAGGGAATATATTCATATCGAGTTGTATGTGATGAGACAAACAATACACCATATATATTAAATAATAATTCATTTGTGATAGACATATATGTTCAATTTTTAAAAGATATAGAAGAAGTAATGTTTAATTTATATTTTGAGCCAACTGGTGGGGAGGTAACTGTTAAATAATGTTTGTTTATATAGAAAATAGTTTATTAACATATTTATCAAAATTATTTTCAATAGATAAAAAAAATATAGTATTTAGACCAAAAGACATAGCATTAAGGTATTTGATAGAAAGGAAAGAAGATTATAAAAATATATATCCATTTATATCATTTTTTCGAGAGATACCAACAATAGGAAAAGATGTAATGACAATAAAGACAGCAGAAGATATGAAATATTCAAAATTAATAAATAGTTATGGAAAGTTTTTACCAGCGATATTTAAATATAATTGTTGTTTATACATAGCGGATTATGAAAGGACAGTAGAGGTATTTTATTATTTAAATAGTGTAATACGAAAAATATATTTTATAAACTATTCAAATTCAAAATTGGAAGTAGAATTTATAGATAAAAAATATGAAATGGATATATATTGTGATGGAGTAACAGACGCATCAAAATACGATGAGTTTAGTTCAGTTCCAATATATCAATATGATTTTACAATAAGTGTAAGGGGATTTATAATGGACATAACAGAAGAAGAAGAAAAGAATATAATAAAGAAAGTATTTATAAATGTATATTATGATGATTGCAATGTAGAATTTAGTAAAGAGATAAGGTAGGTGAAAAATAATGGGAGTTACATATAATATATCAAATTTATTAGAGTCTTTTACATCGTTTCAGAGACCGTATTTATGGCGAGCGGATTTTTCAAATTTAAGAGTAGGGACATCAGTAAAAGTTCCATTAGCAGAAAATAAATATTATACATTAACATCAAGTATTCCAGATGTAAAGATATCAGAAAGTAATATTTCATTATTTGGATTTAAATATAGTTTTAATGGGATAGCAGATTATAGTGGTAGTTTAAGTTTATCATTCATATTAGACGAGTCAGGAAAAGTTTATGAGGATCTATTAAAAACAAGTAAAATGTATTCAGCGATAATAGATGATGGTTCAAATGTATCAAGTGTATATATATCAACACCGCCAAAATTTTCTTCATATGTAGTAATAGAATTATTAAAGACATCCAGGTATGATGATGTAAGATTTAAGCCTGGTTGTAAATTTATATTATATTATGCTTGGATAAATTCAATAGGAGGAAAAAATTTAAGTTATACTGCTGGCGGTGAGGAATATTTTACAGTTGAGGTAAAATTAAATTATAGTTACTATAAGTATGAAAAGGCATAATATTATGGATATATGGGAAATAAATTTGATTATTTATTATCAATAAAGAGACCGTATTTATGGAGGGTAATAATATCAGGATTTCCATATAGTTATTTTGCAGTAACAAGTAGTTTTCCTTCAATAAAATTAAAAACAAAAGAATATTATTATGCAGGAGTTCCATTTTATATACCAGTTGGATATGATTTGGGAGGGAAATATATAGTAAGTTTTATATTTGATGATTTAAATATAGTGTTTTTTGAGTTAAAAAGGAAGATATTAGAATATTCGGATATAGATGCTGGATTTTCAAATAGTAGATTAGGGGAATATGATGAAATAGAATTATATTTATATTCTAATTGGTTTCATTTTATAGATAATACAAAAAATTTACCAGAAGGATATAAATTAGGATTTAGGTTTAAAGATGTAATAATAACAGGAATAGATAGTGAGGCATTAAGTTATGATGGAGGAAATAGACATATGTTATTAAATACAGAATGGCAATATAGTAGGGTGGTAATTGGATAAAATATGTCAACTACCCCAACCTATAGAGGTTGGAGCTTGTAAAAGCTCAAGTTGACTACCCTAAGTCCTTGAAGGACTACGTTATATAGGTCATAACACCTACGGGCGTTTCTCCTAACTCGTAGCTCTGTTGCTTAACTTTAAACAATCCTGTGAGGTAGGGATAGTGAGTTAAGTGTAAAAAGCCTATATAACATTGGGAAAGGAGACATTACCCTTTTTAAAAGGAGAATACACTTTATGTTAGTGTATGTTTTAAATAAGCATGGGAAAGGAGGGAAGGCGTTTCCTCCCCAACTTAAAGAAGTTGGGGTCTCCACGCCTTAATTTAGATGAATTCTACAATACAAAATTTATTTTTGTTTCCATATAATTTATTTGAAGTAAAAAGTGATCATTGGTTATTTGAAAAATCAATATTTGTATATACATTAGAATTTGTAAAATTTTTAAGTTTTGAAATAGAGAATGTAGACATAGGTAATTTTAAAATAGGGTTTCCAAGGGCAATAAATTTTAATGATATAAGATTAACAGCGTATTTTGATTATGATACATTTGTAAATTATTTATTAAGATATTTTAATAGTGGAAGTTTTTTTGATTATGATTATTTATATGATGCATTTAGATTTATGGATAATGAGGATGTAGTTTTAGAAGAAACAGATCAAAAAATAAAAGATGAAGATTATAGGACGGAATATAGTTTAGGTTCAAATTTAGAAATATCATTTAAAATATTAAATGGAAGAATACAAATTCCTGATAATTTTGAATTAAAAATAGAAGAAAAGCAGGAGTTGAAAAAAAAGAAGGAAAAAATATATGATAAAATAGTAAATAAAATAAAAAGTAAATATTCAGAAGAAAGGATAAGGTCAAAGGGTCGAGAGTTAATAAGTGGATATTTAGACGAGTTTATAATGAAAAGTTATGATAAATTAAGACAGAAACGAGATAATACAATAAATAAGTTAGCAGAATCGATGTTAAAATCAGATAATAGGATAAATCAGGAATTAAAAAAAATAGTGAAATCGGAATTAAATTCATTAAGTTCAGAAATAGAATCAGAGATAATAGATGAAATAGATAAATACAAAGAAAAATTATTAGATAGTATATATAAAAATAACACTGAGTATGATATAGGTAAAGATGTATATAAAAAAAGTGAGTATAGAGAAAATGTAAGTGTGATATATAAATATGAACCATTTAAGATAGTATATGATGATGTATTATTTTTTCCAGATGTAAAAGAAATGAAGATGTCACAGGAATTAACAAATGATTTATTTAAGGTTGATATAATAGCAATAATAAAGAGTTATCCAAAGATGCAATTTACACAAATAGATAAAAGTGGTAAAGAAAATAAAATGAAGGGAGGAGTTGAGGTATGAATATAAAGATAAATGTAAATGAATTACCGTCACAGAAAATAGGGACATATAATTACAATCAGGATTATATTGAGGTGAGACCATTACTTGGAAAAGATTTTATAACATTAAAAGATGTATTTATGAATAGGTTATTTTCGTCTATGGATTTTTCGAAATTAAATATGGAAAATATGGATATGAATAAAGAAATATTTTCAAATATAAATTTATCAAGAGATTTTTTAGGAATGATTGTAAAGTTTATATATGATATAGTAAAGGATTTAATAATGAATTATCCGCATAAGGAAGAAATACAATTTTTTGATTATTGTTACATATTATATAAGGTAATATTTTATTCCAGAAGAAAGGAGTATGAATTTGAGACATCAAATGGAGAGGTAAGAAAGATAAAAGTGGATCATAATGAATTAACATATGTAATAAATAAATATGATAAAAATGAATTTATATTTAGATTTAGTTCAGATGAAGAGTATAATTATATATTGTCAGTAGTAGAAGGAATGAATCCACAACCAATAATAAAAAAGGAATTTTTATTACAGCCATTTAGTTTTCCAAATTATTTAAATATAAGTAAGGATTATAGTGAAATATTACCATTTGGGAAAAATAACAAAATAATTTTTGATAATTTATATTTTGAATCAGTGGAACAGATAATAAGCATATTTAATAAGTATCAAAGTTTAATTAGTTTTGGAATAAATAAAAATGGGGTGTTTCTTTTTTGCCCCCTTATTATTTCAATGTTTTCTGACATGTTTTTTGGAAAGTTATATTAAATGTATGTATTATTTGTATGAAAAGGGATACAATGAGTTAATAGTGACACCATTAAATATAATAGAAGAGATGTATGGATTTTCTATATATTATAAGTATATGAATATGGTAGATTATTTAAGAATAGGATTAGAAATATTTAAAAAGATAAAGGGATAATAATATGGCTGATGAGAATAAAAATGAAGAAAAAGTAAAAGTAGAAGAAAATAAAAAAGAAGAAACTGCAAAATCTGAAAAACCAACAAGTGGGTTAGATTCTGATAGTATAAGATTAAAACAGATATATGTATTTTCAGATATATTACTTATGATGCAGGATCATTTAAAGTTTTATAAAGAGATGATTAGTGAACATGCTGATGAAAAAGAATCAAAAAAAATCTTTATGGAGTATTTAAAAAAAGAAAAGGAAATAATGACATCAATAAATGAGTCATTAAAAAGGATGAATGAAATTACAAAAATGATGGGTAAAAGTAGTCCAGAAGTTCAAATGATAGAAGAAATGACAAAAATGTTTCAAAAATATTTTAGTATATTTGAGAAGAAAAATATTTTTGAAAAGACAATAAAAGACATTTTGGGAGATGTTGTAGAGAAAGTAGCACCAGATATAAAAAAGTCTTTAGGTATATTTTCATCATTGTTTTCGGATAAAGAAAATAATATTTTTAGTAAACTTAGTGAAAAATTAACAAAAATATTAAATTTAACTGTTATGGATGTATTAAAAAAAGTATCAAAAGGATTAAAAATAGATGTAATATTGAATAGTATAACAGATTTTATAGGAAAACATCCAAAATTAGTATCGATGATAAAAATATTTCATGGTTCATTTCTTTTTCTTCGTGGGGTGATAAAATTAGGTGTTGAATTTACAAAAAGAATAATAGGGACTGTAGTTAATTTTGTAAAGAATATAGTTTCATTTGCAAAAAATTTTATATCTGGGTTTATTGGATTTATTTATAATATATTGAAAAAGATATATAGTGTATTAGAAAATTTATTTAAAAATATCGTAACGGGAAAATATTTAATTTCGATATTTAAGTATTTTTATTTCCAATCAATGTATATAAAAGAAATAATAAAATCATTATTTAAATTTATAGGGGAAACTATATTTCCATTAATTTTAAAATTGATAAATGCAATAATGCCATTATTGAGGGCAATATTTACTGAAATGGGAGAATTATTTTCAAATGTATTTTTTTATAAATTAAAAGTATTTTTAAATAAAATTTGGATATTAGAATGGTTTATAGGAGATAAGAGTTTAGTATATGAAGGAATAAAAAAACATGGTATTTTAGAAAAAGAGGAATTTAAGGATGAATTTCAATTTTTTGAAGACTTACCTGAATTTATGAAAAATGTATCACCAGAAGATGTATTAAAATTATCTTCAAAAGATAAAGATTATATAAAAGATTATTTGGAATATATTAAAGAGTATACAGAAAAACAAGTATCTAATTATGAAGCAGAACCTAAATGGGCTAAAGCATTTAACCCTCAGCATGTATCTTATATGGAAACTACGGTAAAACCAGTATTAGAAGAAATAAGAAATTATTTAGAATGTTTAGTAAATAGACAAACAGTAATGGAGAGTCAAAGATAATAAGATGGAAACAAAAACTTTTGAAGTAAAGTCAGAATTATGGAATAAGATATATAATAGTAGAGATGAAAATACAAGTGGGAAATCGTCGAAGATTTATTTTTTTAGATTTTCAAGGAATTTAATTTCAGATTTTTCGTCTTTTAGGGGATATATATATATAAAATTTAATGATTATTCATTAAGTGGAATAAATTTATATAATGTATTTAAAGAGGATAAAATATTTAGTAAATATCAGAAAGAAATATTTAAAGAATTTTCAGAATCATTATGGGAAGAATTTAAAGCAAAATATTTTAAAATTGTAAATAAATCTAAAAAATTTAAATCTGAAAAATTTAAATATGAAAATTTTATAATATCATATCCATTTAGAAAAAGAAGTGATTTAAAAGTAGATTTACAATATTCACCAATAAGTAACTTACCATATGTAAGTGAATTAAAAGAGGGATTAAATTCATTTATAAACTTATTATATTCATTTTATGTAGGGCATGAGGATTTAAAAAATGCGACAGTTGGTTTTTTTAACGTATTTCCAAAATTATTTAAACAAATATTTAAATCTACATCAGCAATGATACCTTCACAATATAAAGATTTAAGGGAAAAAGTAGCAGAAATAGGAAATGTTGGATTTAATAATTTTGGTAATATAGGTGATTCGTTAGGAAAATATTTAGATGAATTAAAAAATAAGAGTAAATCTGTGATAGAAAGTATAGGGGAATTTAAAACATTTACCAGATTACGATTGACATCATCATTTCATATAAATTTTGAAATACAATTTAATATAGATTTATTGAGTGAGAATCCATTTGATTATTTCTTTTTAAGATACATATTAGGATTCTGTATGTTTCCGAAACATACAAGTATAAATTTTTCATCAATATTTGGAAATGAATTAAGAAATTTACGGGCATTTAGTTCATTTAATGATCCGTCACAAAAATATAAAATAACGACATTTATACCAATATTTTTATTTTTAGATGATGTGGTAATGACATCAATAAATTTTAAACCATCAGATCAAACTGTAGTTCGGAATATAAACATAGGTAAAAAATTATATGAGGTTGTATTACCAATGAATGTGGAAGTAAGTATTGGATTTTCAACGAGGTATGCATGTGATGTAATAGATATGATAAAAATGTTTTCAACTCATTTAGCGAGATTAAAATTAGAGAGGGAGGAGTGGAAATAAATGAGATTAAATTTGTATAATGAAAATGAATTTGATTATTTTAATTTTTTAAATATATTTAATGAATATGAAATAAAAGAATATAAATGCGTGGACGGGGAGAATTTTAGATTTGATTTAATTTATTATCATTATAAAAATGATTCAGACTATACATTTTATGATATAATGTATAATAATAAATATTTACATTTTATAGTAAATGATATATTAAAAGAAAAAGAATTTGAAAGAAGAAAATATTTTGTTGGATTATGATATTAGTATCTGTTCCTTATTATAATAATATAAAAGATATAGAAGAAGATATAAAGAAAATAAATATAACATTAACTTATGATAAAAGTAGTAATCAATTGAAATATGAATATAATTTGGAAAAAGCAAAATTGATATTTTTTCATTTATCAGATGTTATATTTAGTAATATAAACATATTAAGTTCAATATTTAGCTCACGGGGTAGGTTAGAGTTTATAGTATCTGAATTACCTGTTGCATTTTTGAATGTGAATTGTGAATTTGTATGGTTAAATGATTTTGATTTTTTATTACCTCAGGAAATAGGAAAGGTAGATATATCAGGATATAATATGAAAGAAGACAATTTATTAAAAGGTATGAAGGAATATATAAAATCAATAAATAAGGAAAAGAACTATATAAAAGATGATGAAGAAATAGAATTTTATTTATTTAATTCTTGTTTATATTTAAGAGATGGAGTTATAAAGAATTTTTTTGGATATAATAATTCATTTCCATATAGTAGGGTAGAAGAGATGAATTTATTAAATTATAAAAATTACAAATTTTATTTTTTAGGATATTCATGTAATTACAAAATAGTATCAAATAAGGAATACTTTGATGAAGCTGTAGAGTGTTTAAGTTTTGATAAGGAAAGTGAAAAGATAGTAAAAAATTTTTCAGATTTATATTTAAATAGGTTAAATGCAATATATCTAAGAAATTTTAAATACTATGAAAATTTTAATGATATGTTTTATTTGGATAATTATGTTAGAAAATATTTTGATACAAGTATGGTGAATGATGTATTCTTTTTATTTTATGATTATTTTTTAAATAAGACAAAATTATATAGTTTAACATTGTGTTATGATTATTTTAACATTTTATATAATGAAAAAATAAATAAAAAAGAAAAAAAGATAGAAAAAATAGCAACAATATTATATTTATATAATAAAAAAATACAAGAAGGTGGATTAATGGAGAATCCAATAATGATGGAGTTTGAATTATCTAATTGTGAATTTGAGGAATATAAAGATAAAAAAGTAGATTCTGAATTGAGATATATAGGAAAATTTTTTCAAGGATTTAGATATTTTTTAACGAATGTAAGTTTTATAGAGGGAAAATATCAAATATTATCAAATTCAAATCCAAATTATTTTGAGTATAAAGATACAAAGTTAAAATGCGGGGGAATTCCATTTACAAATACATATCCATTTAATTTAAATACTGGTTCAATGGCGTTAAAAGATGACGAAAGTGAGGATAGGGTAATACAAATAGTTCCAGAAGAAAATAAAACGAAAGAAACTAATAATAAAAGATATAATGATTATGCATATGTTTATAAGAATAATGGAGATAAGTTTAAATATATAATGACATTATTAAATACATATACACTATCATTTTCAGTTCCATATTCAAATAAGCATAAATATTTTTTATTTTCATTAATATATTTAGATATAATAGATTCAGTTGGTTTAAGTGGATTTTATTTTGTATATGAGTATCAGATACAGAAATACAGAGGTTCATTTATAATAAGATATAATGTATTTAGGGTGAAATAAATGATAAAAACAGATGAAGAATTTTTTGGATATGTAGATTCATATTGTTCAAAAGAAGATATAAAGAAATTATATAGTGAAATGAAATTGGGGGATGTGAAGGATTATATAGCGAATTGTGTAAATGTTAGGATATATGGAGTAAATGATAAGGAAGGGGAGCCGTTTGTTGCTACGATAGTATATCCAGCAATGATGAATTCAATACTAAGATTTTTTAGGGTATTACCAGAAATAGGTTCAAAAGTGATATGTAGATGTTCGCCGTATTTTAAACATGTTTTTGTAATAGGATATTTACCACCGCCATTTTTTGATGGTAGTTTTTTTGAGAAATTAAAAATAAAATTTGATGGGTTAAAACCTGGTCATTTTGTGTTTAAATTTACTACATTTTTTATGTATATAAATGATAATGAAGGTAATATATATATAGGAGATATATATGGTTCAGAGGTATGTTCAAGATTTTATATGAAATTGAATTACGATACATATGAGTGTTTTGTAAAAAGTTTGGTAAAATTTATAGTAAACGATTTTATAATAGATGGGAATTTGGAAGTGAAAGGTGATGTAGAAATGAAAAAAGGTTTAATAGTTGCAAATGATGCGATAATAAATGGAATAAGTTTTATAAATCATGTGCATAATGTTGGAACAGGACAAACATCACCGCCCATAAAATTTTAGGTGAAAAAATGAAAGAGGTATTACCTTTTTGGGATTTAAAATATGATTTATCTGATTGTATAGTTTATAAGGTAAAAAATTCGAAATTAGAGGTAATAAAGAATAATGATAAATATTGTTATGGTGTGGATGCAATTATTAATTCAATTACGAATTATATTAGGACTGTTAAGGGAGAAATTCCTGAGTATTATGAATATGGTAATCCGTTTATTGATTTATTGTTTGATAAAGATACGGAAATTACGAAAGAAGAGATAATATTAATAATAGATGAATTTTTTACAAAATATGAAACAAGATGTGAATTAGTAGATGTAGAGATGATAAAGAATAATAATACAATAATGTTTGAAATAAAAATACGGATAAAAGAGGAAATATATAAATTAATATATAAATTTGATAGTTAACATATAGGAGAATAAAATGGAAAGTGTATACAAGTATAATTATTTTACGACACCAGAGATAGAAAGATATATAAAGGATTTATTGGTAAAAGATATAATAAATTTGCCATATGATGCGGACATATCAAAATTAGAAGAGCAGGAAAAAGTGAAATATGATAATGCAATGGAGTATGTCTCATCAACATTTTATATATTTGTAAAGATACTATCACATTTAATATCATTAAATAATTATCATTTAATACGAGTAGCACAAGAGATGTTTCCTGCGTATGCAAAATTACCGTCATCTGTATTTAAATGGGCAAGGGCATTTGGATATCCGATATCATTAAAATCACCGGCGATTGGAATAGTTAGGTTAAAATTACCAAGTTCAATACCGAGTTATTTGGTATCTGGATTTGAGATTACTGTGGATGTAGATAAGTTATCAGTAAGTTTTGGTGGAAAGAATTTTATGTTTTTAAATCCATTTTCGATTGTGGTTAGGTATGGGGAAGGGGAATTAAAAGAGACGGAAGATTATTTTGATAGTTACAACAACACATTTTATTTTTATAAACAGGATCGGGATTTTTTAGGTAATGAGATAACAAAGATAAAAAATGTAACAGAATCAGGTATAATGGATATATATTATTATGTAGTATCAAAAGTTGAAAGTGAAAATCATTATGTTGTAAAGGTATCAACAAATATAGGAGTAAATATAAAGAATAATTACATATTAAAATTTTATCAGGGAGAAAATGAAGTTGGGGAAATAAATTTTACAAATTCGAATACAAATGTAAATCCAATGATATTTAATAACAATAATTTTTTAATAGAGACAAAAGATAGTAATGGGGAATCACAACCAATATATTTATATCAAGTTGAAAAGAATAAAGATGTATATACAATAACAAATACAATGTATAGACCATATTTTACAATAAAATTGGAAAAAAATAATTTGATTTCTGATTTTGAGTTTATAAAAGTGTATGATTCAAATGGTAATGAATATAAAGTAGTTAGTTCATTTTTTGATGCGATAGATAGAAAATATGCGGTTGTATGTGAGGTAACAGATGATTATAAATTAAGATTTGTATTTGGAGATGGTAAAAAGGTATTATTACCTGAAATAAATTCTGAAATAACGATAGAGACATATTCAACATTAGGAATAGAAGGACACATACAAAATGTTCCAGTGGGATCAGATAAAGATTATAATGTAAAAGTATATATGAAAAATTTAGAGCCAAAATCAATATCATGCAAATTAGAGATGCAGACTCCAACATTTAATGCAGGGGATTATGAATCAATAGAGGAGATAAAACGAAATTATTCAAGGTATGTATCATTAGGTGGATATATGACATGTTCGAATTATGATTCATATTTAAGTTATTTTTCAAATAAGATACCAGGAATATTATATATGAATGTTTGGGGGGAAAAGGATGTTTCAAGGAATCCGAACATATATAATTTTAATATAATAAATTTTTCATTTTATAAGGGATTAGGGGTAAAAGATATAGATTATTTAGATTACAATCAATACAAGACATTAACAGATGTAGAAATAGATTATATGCAAGAAATATCATATAATGGTGAATTAGGATATTATTTATCATCAGAGTTTAATGATTTAAGTGGTAAAGTAAGTGAGGAATTTGATAAAGTATCACCGATAGAAGTAAAATGTAGATTATATTCTGGACAAGTAATTCAATGTGGATTTGATGTAGAGTATTATATAAGTGAGGGTGGAAGGATAAATGAGATATATGAATATTCGATGAGGTTACTATATTATTTATTTTCATTTAAACGAAATAAACCAGGCACAGATTTTATGGTGAATGAGTTTATATATAGGTTAAAAGATAAGTTTAAAGATGTATTGGTTGATATAAAAGTAGAATCATTTATAATAAATAAATTTTTGTATAATGAGAATGGAGAGGATCAATATTATAAAATAAAGAAACAAAATATAATATATAATCCAATGAAATCATTTTTATTAGGGGACATAGAGAATTTTGTAATGTTTACTTTAATACCAGATACAAATAGTGTAACTGTGGATAAAGGTGGAACAGATTATACATATGATGATTTAATAGAGTCATATATAAAGTCAATTGGGGGAAAAATATATAATATTGTATCTGTTGATATATTATCAGATTCATATAGATTAGGATTAGATGATGTAGTTACGGATAATTTTTTTGGGGTGGTATCGAATTCTTATTTACATAATTATAATTTATTTGATAATTATGTAACAGGAGTAAAATATTTTGATAAGAAAGAGAATAGATATTATAAATTTATAGAAGAACCATATGTAGTAATTGGTTCAACGAAAAAATATTATTATACATTTATGAATGGGACAGAATTAGTTACGGTATATGCAACCGATAAATTTGAGTATAATTTTAGTGGATTAACAAAAGATATGTATGATGGATATGACTTTTTATTTTATATGAATAGAGGGAATTTATTTGTATCAGATAAATATTTATTAAGGTTTAATCCAAAATATTTTAATTATAGTTATAAGATAGTATGATAATAGAAAATAATCAATACATAGTAGATGATTGGTTTAATCCAGAGTTAGATAAGGAAACAAGGGAATTATACTTAAAAGAGTTTCGAGATATTGTAATAAATAAATTTTTTCCTTCAAATTATTTATATTACAATAGTGAAGTTTTAAAACCAATACTAAATGTATTTACATATTTATTATTTACAAATAATGAAAAGATACGGATTTTATATGATTTAATGGATTTTGATAAAATAAATGTAAATTTAATTTATGATTTTTGTAAGCATTTTAACATGCCATTATATTTTGATAAGGAATATTTTTTAAAACTTGATGAGTATACAGAAGATAAATTAGAGAAAAAGAGAAGAGAGTATATAAAGATATATTATAGGGAGTTATTAAAATTATATTTACAATTTCGAAATTATAAAGGGAATAGACACACGTTAAAATATTTGTTTGATAGTTTTGGATATAATGTTAAATTTTGTCAAAGGTATGTTAGGATAGGATATTATAATTATGAGTTAGTCAAGCCAATATATTTAAAAAATATAGATAGGGAAGTAGATATACTTACTTGGGTATATGAGCAACCAGATATGAGAGATAGGAGTTGTATGTATTTATTTGAGAATTATCGTGACGAGGAAGGAAAAGAGATATTTAGATACTATGAATGGAATACAGAAATGCCATTAAAGATGTATTCAAAACAACATAATGAATATTTTCTTGTAAAAGAATTTACAGATAATTATAAGACATACTATGAGGAAGTAGACGATAAAATATATATGTATTGTGGAAGGGAAGATGTAACAAAAGTTTATTTATATCATAGTTATTATCCAACATCTTGTTTTAGGGTAGAATTTTCATTAAAGTCAATGTTTAGTATATTTAGTAATGCGGAATCAGGAGAAAAAAGAGAGGTATATTTATTTAATAAATTTATATATGAATATTTTTTAAATATAATAAATAAAGTATTTCCTGTAAATGTTTCAATGTTGTTTATAGTTAGAAATTATTTTAGTTATAAAGAACAAGAAGAATTGATGAATGTAATAGATAATGGTTCATATAGTCCAGATGGATATATAGAAGATGCATATAGATTATTTAGTAATTGTTATTTAATATTTTCAAAAAAAGAAGGGTGTAAAGAATTAGATTTAAGATATAAATATAAATATTATATAGAATTCAAAAAGGTTGTAAATGATATATATGAGTATAATATAGAAAATGTTCTTTTTTATAAAGAGGAAGAGGAAAAATACTATAACTATGATGAGGGAGAAGTTGAAGGTGGATATATTATTAATGATTCGATATATTATTATAATTTTATATATATGACAAAAGAAATAGAAACTGAAGTAGAAAAAGATATTGGGTATTATGAAAATGTTACAGAAGAATATTTTGGGTGTTTAAAGCATTTAGGAAGATATGTAATATATGATATAGATTTAACAGATGGAGATACAACAAAAAGGTGGAAAATAAGGTTATCAAATACAAAAATAAGGGATTCATTATTAGAAGAAAAACCAGAGAATTGTTTTTTAAGGTATTTTGAAAGAGGGGATGGGATATTTTATATACCTGGACAGAGTGAATTAAATACTGTATTTGAACCTGATTTAACAAATAATATATTAAATACTTGGATATATGATAGAGGTGATAATGAAGAAAATTTAAAGGTATTTGAAACTTTAAAGTTTTTTAAATTTATTATAGATATAAATAATATAAGTTATTTTTATAATTATAAGAATGAGTATATATCGGAGTTGATTATATATAAAGGATCTTATTATAATGTTGAGATATATTATTATGTATGTTTTGATTGTATAAAAATAGAAACTTTGATAGATTTTATTGAAAAATTTGGGCAATTTGAAATGTGTATAGATTTAGAAACAATAAAAGGAGGTAAAATAAATGCGAAAGAGTGATTATGTATTATTTTCAAATATTCTTGATTCTGAATGTAAAACAAATATAGTTCGAGGGGATCCAGCAGATTTAAATACACATCAAAGGGGGAACAATAATGTAACTGGAATAATAGATGGATTGGTTGTTCATATAGTTAATTCAGAATATGAGCCATATGAAGGTTCAAGTGATCTTTTAAAGATATATAATGGTAGTGCACGGGTAAATAGTTTGAACAGATTGGATCGACAATTTGTTTTTAATTTAAATTTACAACAAGGGTATTTGATATATGACTTTTCAAGAAGTGAGAATAATATTTTGATTAATTGGAATGAAACAATTAATAAATTTGAGATTTTAAAAAATAAAAACAAAGATGAATTTGAAGGAGATTATTATTTTGGAATATTTGTAGAAGGAGGGAATGAAATAAATGAGACTGTAATGTTTGGTTTTATGTCAGTTGGGAAATATGAAATGGCTCAAGAACATCGAAAGAATAATCAATTTATAAATTATGATCGGTTACATGATTTTGTTCGATTGTGTAAGTTAAAAATAGAAATAGTAGGTGGAATAAAAACAATTTCAAAGATATATGGATACACGCCAGGAACTGGATATTATACTCCATCCGAGAATGATCCAGATAAAAATTATATAGTTTTTAGAGATTATATAAGGAATCAGATAATAAGACCAGGATTTGATTTTGAAAGCCACTATCATGATATAAAATTGAATAATAAAAGTAATTGTTTTTATTTTTTGAAAGATAGTAATAATATAGGTTTTTATGATAATGAAATGTTGAGTAATCATATGAAATATATTCCAGATATTGATAGTTTTGGAGGGGAAATAGATATTGGTCAGCAAGTTATTCCTTCTGCCGGTTGGAGATTTTTTGAAACTAATTATATAAATGTTTTTGTGGGTGAAAAAATGAATAGATGGTTATTAATTGAAGTTGGAACTTCAGATGACTTTGATGCTGTTAAGTTGGGGTGGGATGCTATTTTGTTACAT
>Ga0209204_1000557_pt1 | contig 40531 bp, 42 predicted proteins | sample AD_JPNMR2_MetaG_FD_184425 | JGI IMG/M metagenome (GOLD analysis project Ga0209204, IMG submission 184425) | Active sludge microbial communities of municipal wastewater-treating anaerobic digesters from Japan - AD_JPNMR2_MetaG (SPAdes) (version 2) | ecosystem: Engineered > Bioreactor > Anaerobic...
CCTGTACAAGTTCACCGATTCCTTTTTCAAATGCCCCGCGCTTTGGTTCCTTCAACACAAACAATGCGATTATTGCAAGAACTATATTCGGCAACGAGACTAACACAAAAGGTATTCTCCAACCAAATGTTGGACCTACAAAACCTCCAACAACCATGCCAAGGATTCCACCTACAGACATCGCAGATGCTAAGATGGCAACAACCTTTCCTCTACTCACTTCATCAAACATATCGCCGACAAGAGAATAAACAATCGGAAAACTCGCTCCCACTCCAATTCCAGTGAGGACACGCCAGAAAAACAACTGACCAAAGGATGTGGAAAACGCCGTCATGAGACACGGGATCTCCCCAACCAGTATCGAGTAGATCAAAAGATTCTTTCGATTGTACTTATCTGACAGATAACCCCATACAAGACTGATGAGTGCACCAATAACGGTGAAGACAGCGCCGACAAGACCTATCTGGGCGTCAGTTACGTGAAATTCCTGTTCGATCATACCGATGGTTGGAGACATCACCATCTGGTCTGCGTTGAGAAGCACCAGAAGGATCACAAGGAAAAAGACCGACAGAACCGTTTTCAAGCTACCGCCTCCCTACATTACAATAGTGCTATCTCAATAAGAGAGCAAGCACGATGACACCGGTACCCGCAATCTTGAACGCACCTATCGGTTCTGAGAGAAGCCAAAGGGCAAGAAAACTTGCAACGACAGGTTTGAGATAAAAGACAAGGCTTGTTCGAGATGGCCCAAGTTTCTCCATTGCTTTGAAGTAAGTGACATACGCGAGACCTGTCACAAAAACACCGGCATAGATCAAAATGAGCCACTGCGGTATATTGATCTGAGGTATCCTCAAATTCCTCGTAAGAATCAGTAATAAACCGTATATGAGTCCCGCGGAGAAGATCGAGACTGCAGTAGCATCCAATGAACCATATTTGAGCGTGAAATCTCTCATAAGTACAGCGTAGAGGGCAAAAGTTATGGCAGCACCTATTCCAAGTAACAGACCAACTATGCTGTCACCTTCGATTCTTCCATAGGAAAGAATCATGATCCCCACTAAACCAATCGCGACGCTCAGAAATCTTTTGACACTGAGTTTCTCTTTTCCCAGGATCAAAGAAAACACGGTTACAAACAAAGGATTGGTTGCCATAAGTGTTGCAGCAGTCGATGCATTTGAGAATTTCACGGAAAGTTGTAAAAGTGACATGGACAAGACACCGTTGATTGATCCAACTAAAGCAAGCGAGAGTATATCTTTGAATGGTATCTTTCTTCGAACGAAAACCAGTAAGAAAACACCACCAACGAAGAATCTGAAGAAGGTTAGAAAAAAGGGATCTACTTGGCTCATCAAAGGTTTGGTGAGAACTTCCATCGAGGACCAAAACAAAAGTGTGGCTGTCAGATAAAGATAGATCAAAGCGCTCACTCCTCTTTTGACTCTGTCAGCAACTCAACAAATATCTGTACTATTAGTGGATCAAATTGAGTTCCTGCATTGACTTTCAATTCATCAATAGCCCTCTCAGGTGATAGGGCACTTCTGTACGGTCTGTCGCTGGTCATTGCGTCGTATGCGTCAACCACTGCTACTATTCTTGATTCTATGGGTATTTGTTCTCCCTTTAGACCATCTGGGTAACCTGTCCCGTCGAATCTTTCGTGATGATGCCTTACCACCTTAGCGATATCCACCAAGCCTGCCTTTTCAAGTAGATCAGCGGCAATCACAGGATGAATCTTCACCAGCTCAAACTCATCAGGTGACAGTTTTGAATTCTTGCACAGAATTTCCCTTGGTATTGCGATCTTTCCTATGTCGTGGATCAAGCAAGCCCAGTAAACTCTGCTGACAACTTCATCATCCAAGAACAAGCGTTGTGCGATTTTCACAGCAAAGTCACTCGATCGACTCGAGTGCGCAGCTGTGTATGGTTCATGATAGTTCAGGATCGTCATCAAGACATCGTTCATCCTCGTGACAAATTGTCTTTCATTGGCTTCGTAATTTCTCATTTTGAGAAAGACTCTTACTATATTGAAAAGGCCTCTTACCAATTCAACGACACTCTCATTAAGCCGTTGCTCTGAGTGATTCAAAAGGATCAAATATGAATCTTTGTCCGAACCGATATTTATTGTCTCATAAATTGGGGCATGAATGATACTCTGAATCTGAAATGGAACTTCCTCAGTTCTTCCATCCTTTATGGATAAGTCTTTGTCCAGCACAGAGATATTTTGAACACCGTCTTTGGTCTGAAGGTAACAGATATTCATATACAAAAAGGCAACCGAGCAGTCAGGCGTGGTAGATCTGACGATCTTCAGAAATCTCCAACAGAATTCTTCGTCCTTTGTTGAAACCGCAAGTTGGCCGAAAAAGTCGATCGACTGAGTAAATCTTTCAACTGTTTCTTGCAGCTCCTTAAGGGTTTTCTCAAGTCCTCTGTTCAAGTTCTCCAGTTCTTCGCTCTGCGCTCTTATTTCTTCGTTTGCCGCCGTCAAGTCTTCATTTTTCCTGTCAAGCTCTTGGAGTGTTTTGTTCAAAGCCTTGGTGCGGACCGCCACCGCTCTTCTGAGCGAGAATATCCACAAGGCGAATAGCCCAGCTACAAGAACAAGTGACAGCAAAGATGTCTTGAGCCAGTTTGGAATCACATTTACATAGGTGCCCAGATAACGGCTTAGTAGTTGGTTATAGTTTTTTTGATCAGCCTTGATCTTGTACAGATAATCGTCGATGATCTGTATGAGCATCTGATTTTTGTCTGAACCTTTGCTTAGCGCAAATCTCAGTTCCACCGGAGAAAAAACTATTCCACTTATATTGAGTGAGTACCTCGGTGCATTCTTCTGAGCGAAGATTCTGCTGACTACACAGACATCTGCGTGATTCTTCTTTACAGCTTCCATGCCTCTTTCATAATCTTCAACAACAAGGTATCTGACACTCATTCTGAAATCTTCGATCTGTTTCTTCAAATATGCCGCATAAACGTCGTTGTTGACCACCGCTATGATCTTGTTTTGAAGATCTAACAAGCTGTCAAGTCTTCCCGTTGCGCAAAGTACTCCCCAGTTTATGATAACCGCTTGGTTGTTGAAATCAAACAATTCTGATCGTTGCTGTGTGTATGCAATGGCTGTCATGAGGTCTATCTCACCGTTTCTCAATTTGTCGAGCAATGCGCCAAACTCATCAAAAACGTATTCAACATGCCAGTTATTCTCAGATGCTATCTGTTCAAGTATCTCAGCATACAAACCGGATATCTTTCCTCCTGAAAGATCAATCAATGGGGGATCGTGGTAGACACCCACCTTCAATGTTGTACAAAGACAAACGCAAACAATCATTGTACACAGGAAGATAAGCCATCTCACAGTTTCTACCCCCGGACTTGTTTACGAGATTATAACATAATTCAATCCTTGAATCATCACAGCTTCGAACAGATCGTTGATTTACAATGCAGGTATAATAGTTGCGGAGGCAGAGACTTGAGGATAGACAAATATCTCAAATTGACAGGATTGGTAAAAAGAAGAACGATCGCTCAGCAGATGCTCTTAAAGGGAAAGGTCTTGGTGAACAACAGAGCAGTCAAGCCATCGTATGAAGTCAAACCAGAAGATCTTTTGAAGATTATTCATCCGTTCAAGGAAATCGTTGTGCGCGTTGTGTCAGAGACAGAATATGAAATTCTAAGCCAATCAAGGCTCGAGAATCTCTAAGGAACTCACCTGAATCTGCTCTCCGTCCACAGATAAAATCATGTGGTCGTCTTGTATCTTGAGAATCTTGCCACTTCTAACACTGTCATTCGATTTAAAGGAGACTTGCTCTCCTTCCTTTTGAATCAGCAGACCTTTCCAGATTCTTGTCAAAGCCTCTGGTTTGTTCGAGTATCTTTTGAGCAACTGATTGACATGTTTGAGAAAGATTTTCAAGATCGTTTTCAAATCGTAGTTTTTTCCAGAAATCTCACGAAGACTTATCGCTTTGTCTTTTATCTCTTGCGGTATATCGTTGTTCACATTCATACCAATGCCAACTATAACCGCCTTGAGAGTGTTTTCCTCAAAAACAGATTCACTCAGAATGCCTGCCAACTTCTTTTGCTGGTGATAGATATCATTGGGCCATTTGATCTGGGTATCGATTTTCAAAAAAGAAAGCGTTCTGACAATTGCAACGGAGCAAAGTTTAGTAAAAAAGGTCGGTTTTGTCTGCTTTCTCGGCTTGAAGAGGATTGAAAACCAGAGCCCTCCTTCTGGCGAATGCCAGTATCTGTTGTATCTACCTCTACCAGATGTCTGTTGTTCTGCGATCACGACTGTGCCGTGTGTAAGCCTTTGCCAATTTTCTTTCAAAAAATCATTTGTGGATGGCAAGGTCGCAACCCAGATTACTTTTTCGCCAATCATCAGTAGATGATCCACTTCCACACAAAGCTCAAAACAAGACCACTTGCTGGGCTGATCCACCAAGTGTGATTCACTTTCTTAACGAATATGAGCCTATACAACAATCCTATCGCGATACTTGCAACAACGAGCAGCGGCTTTGAAGCGAGTACAAAAACAAAGATAGCCAGTCTTTCTGATATTCCATCCACGTCTGGTAAGAACTCCTTTGCAGGGTAATAATTACGAAAGACATAGGTGATCCCCACAGAAACTACGCTCATACCCATCAAATACATAACAAACTCTGGAGAAAGATAGGAGTTTCCAAGTGAACCTACAAAGAGCAAATTCACAACAAGGGCAACGGCAATACCAACCAATTCAACAAGATCCACTACCCTTTTGTTCTTCTTGTACCACTTGACCCTCAGGACATCAAGGACAGCGTGCACAGAAGAAAAACCAACCAGCACCAAGATACCCACGAAGGATTTCAATAATGTGTCAAAGGTGAAGGCCAAAATCGCCAGTATCGACCAAACGATATGACCAAGCAATTTTCCATTTGAGTAAGTTCTTATCTTTGCGTTGTTGGTAAAAGCATGATCAGCCACGACGTGACCGAGCAAGATGTTTAATGGTAGCACGCTTCACACCTCCACTGTTGATTGACTCAAAGATCTTCGCTGGGATACTTTTCATTTCTTCGAACATGATCTCAACCCAGACATTATCGCGAAAATCATGGTCACATGCTCCTTCTTCAATGGCTTTTTTGTACACCTCTTGAAGTAGCAGTGCCTTTGCATCTATTGACCAGTTTTTCACAACGTATTCTTTTCCAACTTTGGCCATGGTTTCATAAAGACTCGCATCACTCAACAACCGTTCCACCTTCTCTGTAAACTTGGAGAGCAACGACTCTTCAACGAGTAATGCACCTTGACCATCTACCAATACATCTGCTATACCCATCTTCGCTACTGCCACCACCGGTGTCCCAGCTGCCAACGATTCAAGTACGACCAAACCCTGAGTTTCACTTTCAGAGGCAAAGACAAACAAATCGGCCTGCCTGTAGTAATTTGCAAGAACCTTTCTTGGCATATAACCGGTAAAAGTAACAGATGATTCTACGCCAAGCTCCGTAGCCAATTGCTTCAGTGATGCCCTCTCAGGACCATCACCCACGATGATCAAATGAAGATCGTATTTCTTTTCAAGTAATGCCTTCAAAACCTGTATCACGAAGACCACGTTTTTTTCCTTTGCAAGCCTTCCGACGAACAAGAGAATCTTCGATTTATTTCCGATATTGTGATGTTTTCTTATATCAAAATCGTTGTCACTTTCAAAGAGTTCTACATCGATCCCTGTTGGAATGACATCCACCGGCCTGGTTACACCATATCTCAGAAGCTCATGCCTTATCTTTTCAGTAGGCGCGATCACTCGATTCACCATGTTACAGAACCAAGCAGAGAATTCTTCCATGCTCTTCGCCGAAGGGGTGAGTGGCTTTGGAATATAATGTCTGTACTCCACCAATAAGGTGTGATAGGTGTGAACATGTGGGATCTGTAAGCGTCGTTGCACTGTCAATCCCCTGAAGCCAAGTGCAAAAGGTGCATGGCTGTGAATCACTTCTATTTTCTTTTGCTTGGTGAAATTCAACAACGGCAACAGTCGACCACTGTTAGGGACTATATGATTCTGTTCCCATTTAAACTGAATACCACCTATGGCAAAGACTGTATCATCCTTGGGTCCAATTGGTGCCACAACATAAACTTCATGTCCAAGTTTCTCAAGAGCTCTCTTGTAGAGGCTAACAGATGTTGCAACCCCATTTGCTTGGGGTATATATGTGTCAGTGAACATCGCGATTTTCAATGATATCACCACCTTTGAAAAAGTACTCTACTACGAAAATCGTCAGCAACCAAGATATCGAAAGCCCTATTCCCATCAAAATACCAAATTCCTTCAAAAGTTTCCCCTCTGCGAGAGAAAAGCTTCCAAAGGCAGCAACCGTTGTCAAGGTACAAAAAGTGATCGACTTCAGAGTCTTCGCAAGCCCCTCAGCGTCCCCAAGTTTTGAAGTATGGTACATGTAAATCAAGCCATCCACGCCCGTCCCAACAAGTATTGGTATGAGAAGCAGTGTCATGAAAGTCGTATGAACCTTTGTTGTGAAACCTATTCCAAAGGCAATTACGATTGAAATTACCACCGAACCAATTATCAACATGCTCACTTTGATTGATCTTATGGTTACCAACAACATCACGAAGACTCCCAAAGTAACAAACAGAGAAAGCCAGTAAATCGTTCCTCTCATGTCGTTCATCACATTGTACAGTATTGCTGGATAACCATAGGATTTGACATTGTTCTTCTGGAAAAAGTTGTAGACTTGCTTTATTCTGTTCTGCTTGTACAGATCCTGCGCTGTGTCTGTGTACAAAACGAACTTCGTCTTGCCATCTTTCTCGTAAAACAGCATCGGCACATCCTTCTTCAATTCGTTTAATACGTCTTGTAGATTTTTTGAGTTCCGCACCATTGAGAGCATTTCAAGAATCTGACTGTACATGCCAACTCTCTTGAAAACAGCAACAAGCACTGGATTGTTCACAACCTGGAAAAGATTCGAGTACATACTCGGTAAGCTCTTGACAAAATCATCGGACGCGTATTCCAAAATGTTCAAGACGGAAAGTGGGGGAATGAGAAAACCAGAATTTCTTATTATGGAATCTACCCTCTTGAGATCGTCAAGATCGTCTGCCAAAACACAGATTTCTCCAAAACCAACCTTTTGAAAACTTCTTTTCACTTCGTCAAAGGCTATCGAGGACTCAGCCTTCTCAGAGACTAACCCTGAAGGAGTGTACCAATAATTCTTTAGATTCACTATTCCCAAAGGTACAAAGACAACTACAATCAATAAGGCTATGATCCTGATTAATCCTTTCACCTTACCTTTGAAGAAGAACGAAAGATCTTGTTTTGTGGCACTTTCCTTCACACTTGGCTTGAATACCAACAAGAGTGAAGGCAGGAACAGAAGCATTGTCACGAAGAATACAGACAGACCAATGATTGCGAATAAACCCATCTGCATAAATGGCTTTGACATCCCAAAAAACATCGATGAAAAGGCCCCTACAGTTGTTAGAAGAGCAGCCAATGCGGGACGTACAAATTCCGAGACCGCAGTTGAGATTGCATCGGGTTCAACCTTTCCTTCTTTGACATGAGAGGTGACCTTTGTGATCATGTGAATACCATAATCGATACCCAATCCCAAAACCATGGCGTTGACAAAGGATGTCACTATATTTATTTCGCCCAAGAAGAATTTCGTGATTCCCAAGGTCGTACACATAGCAACAATCATTGACACAAGCAGAAGCCCTAAGATGGGGATGCTCCTGTATCCAAGATAAATCACAAGACAAATACCTGCAAAAGATATAGCAGTTGTCAAAAGAAAATCCTTTTGCACCTGCTCGTTAGATTCAAAGACACCCACGGCTGTCCCCGTGAACAGGAATTTCACATTGGTCTCCTTCGATACCTGCTGGGCGATCTTCTTTAAATTCATTATCGCTCGACTCACGCGGTTCACATCTATGATGTTATCTCTCAGCACGAAATTTATTATGATGACGCGCTGATCCGGCGAAACCATTATAAACTGTTCTATTCCCTTTCTCTTCTCGTACTCTTCGAGTAGCTGCTCAACGGTCGCAAAAGATTGAGCAAGCTTTCTGTATTCCGAAAAGTCCAAAAGGTTACTGCTGTTCAAATTGAAGGAGTTACTTATGTCTTTGAGGCTGTTCGAATCTATCGCGAGAAAACCATATTTGATAAAAATCTCTGGGTTGTCGAGTTTCATGGTTTCCACAATGTATTCTGTTTGTTCAAATCTTTCTTTGAGCTTTTCAAGTGCAGCCTTGGTTCTTTCAACATCGCCATTCGTGTATGCGATTACAGTGAGCGTATTTGAAGAGAGTTTCTCGACCAGAAAATCGATTTGATCTACGTAGAAGTCTGCCTCCTTGGGTGCGAGGCTTGCCAGATCTGAGTTGATGGTAAGGTTAGCTATGCCGTAGTAACCAAGTATTACTGAGACGACCACGAAAACCAGAAAGATCAAGAACCGGTTCTTCACTACAAAATCACCGAAAACCACCGTCTCACCACCAACATCACCAATATGCAGGCAACTGTTCTGATCACGTGGACCGACAATCTGTAGTAACTAAAAGAAGTCATCAATGAATGAACGAAGCTGAAAGAAATAGAAAGCATGGGTGGTAAATTGAAGAACTCAAGTATCCTAATATATATGGGTAAAAACATATACGGTATAAAGAAAAGAGGTACAGCGAAGACCTTCCTGAAATCTCTTTCGATCAGTGCAACAACACCACAAAGTATGATGGTGTAAAGAAAGACAGCCAAGTTCAACTTGAAATAGTCAGCCACATAATTCGTGTTGAGAAACACGTAGCGTATCTTGTCTGATAACGAAAACCACAAGGTATTGACAACGACAAAAGGCAAAATCAAGGTCCAGTAACTGGAAGCCTTGGCAATCTTTTTGGATGAATACAAAAGTCCAAAGCAATTCATCGGTTTTTAACCACCTCTATGCCATATCTGTAAGAAAGTAGCATGAGAGAACTGAGTAATTCCTCCGAACTCTGTCTCAGATCGATGTCAACCTCTTCGCCCTTCAAAGCCATTAGAACTGCCTTTGCCACATCAATGTGATCGCGAAGGATATTTCCTGAGTCTGTTAGCACTATTCTTGGTCTATACAAAAACAACACTCCATTGGAAAAAAAGGACGAATGTACAAGATACTCACTGCTTTCGATCTTCAAAAAGATCTTCTTCTCAACCGGTCTGTTACCGGTCTTTTTTTCAATATCACTAATCATTTCTTCATAAGCAGAAAGCGAGCCTGCCAGAACAACTGATTTCTGGAGTGACAAGTTCAGAGTGATCTTTTGTCCAATCGAAAGAGCCTTTTTGTAAAAGAGAATCTGTTCAGCTACCGTCTTCAGCTTGTTGATCAGCGACGCATAGGGTGAAGATGTAACAACACGCGGGAATGGGTTTATGGTGAATGATTCACCCTGTTTGTTCACCGGCCAGTATGTGAACACGAAAACAGTGAAACAAACCAGGAATACCACCACAGCCATTCCCGCTGATGTCATTTGACCATCTCCAAAAGAACCTCCAGTCCCTTGATTATGTAAGGATCATTCATGTCAAGCTCTATGACCTTTTTAGTGTAGTCCACCGCGGCTGATTGGCGCTCGGTATCCGTGGCTTCTTGCACAAAGACATCTGGATCAATTCCTATCTTGTGAATATCTTTCCCCGATGGGGTCATATAATGTGCCGTAGTCAAATAAAGTGTGCCACCGTTACTCAGAGGAAATCCAGTCTGCACCGACCCTTTCCCGAAGGTCTTCTGTCCGACAATCTTTGCAATCTGATAATCCTTCAAGGCTCCTGTCAATATCTCCGATGCTGATGCAGACCCTCCGTTGACCAGTACAACTATGGGCACGTTTGGATAATTGTTACCTTTCGATTCGTACACTTCTTCCACGCCGTAAGCGTTTTTCGTTTTGACAACAATACCTTTGTCTATGAAGTAACTGGCAACCTCTATGGCGCTGTTGAGATAACCTCCAGGATTGTCCCTAAGATCAACGATCAATCCCTTGACTCCTTTATCGAAAATATCGTTGAGGGCTTCAGCCATTTCTTCAGATGTCTTAGCTCCAAACCTTGTTATCAGCGTGTATCCCACTCGTCCTTTGGTTGTCTCGATAAGTGCATGTTTTACTGGAATTATCTGTATCTTTTCTCTCACAAGCTCGAAGGTCAAAAGTGAGTCAACGCCCTCTCTCACGACTTTTATCTTAACAGTCGTCCCAGGCTGACCTCGCAGTTTTCTGACAGCTTCCATGTACTCCATCTCACTCACAGGTTGGTCATCAATGGTCACTATTCTATCGTTAGCCTTCAGCCCAGCTTTCCAAGCAGGTGTCCCGTACATCGGTGAGATGACTTTGACTGCCTTGTACTCGCTGTCGTAGGTGACTTCAATACCAAGTCCTCCGTACTCACCTTCAAGCTCTATTTGTTTTTCCTCCATCGCTTCTGGGTTTTCATAGTAGGAGAAGTCATCTCTAAGGCCCTTGACCAAACCATCGATAGCTGAATCCATGAGTTTGTTCAGGTCAACTTCGTCTTTTTGATAATACGTATTGAGTATGTAGGATAGAGTCTGGTAAAAGGGCTCAAGTGCTTTGTTGACATCTTTTGGCGTAACGGCTGCTGAAAGAATCCAACTTGCGAAGATCACAGAGACCGAGAGAATAATCACAAATAGCAGAGAATTTCTTTTCATTTGAATCCCTCCTCAGAATTCACTCGCCTTTCGTGCAAATATCATGAAGGCCGTGTGAGCAACCATTCTGTCGAATGGCCTAAGCCTTTCTGCAACTGGTTTATACTGTCTGAATAAACTTTCCCAGACCTCCAAATCGATGAAACTGTACTTCTGAAGTTCTTCAAGCACCATCTGAACCTGGTTAGTTGTTGGACAAACGATGCCAAGGTTCCCCGAACCAACTAATGCATCGTAGCAGTTGCGAACATAGTTCCACAGATCGGGTACGTCCAGAAAAATGGCGTCTACCACTTCATCGAAACCATCGGCGATGTCTTTCAGTTTTATGGTAACTCTTTGTAGCAAACCCCATTTTGATAGATTGGATTCTGCAAGAGTTTTGAAATCTTCCCTTTTCTCATAGGCAAAAACCTTCCCAGAAGGACCGACACATCTTGCAAGCGCAGCGCACATGGCACCACTGCCAACTCCGGCATCTATTACCGTATCACCTTCTTTGACGTCCAGCATCAACAATATGTAGCCGATATCCTTGGGATAAACGATCTGCGTTCGTCTGTTCATTTTGAAAATCTCATCAACGAGCCTTGGACGCATTATTCTGAAATAGTTACCATTTCTCGACTCACACTTGCTACCGTATGGCTTGCCAATCAGATTTGCGAGATCGACAACCCCCTTGTGAGTGCCGAAGGATGTTTCTTGGATCTGCACGATGAAATTCGATCCATCCTCAAAAGCAAGAATCACTCTATCATTCAGTTTGACAAAATTCTCGCTCATGATCCTCCCTCAATTGGCCAACTGGACCATATTTGCCTCGGAAAACCATATCGTATATCCACATAGTTGACTAATCGGTCCTTTCTCTTGCCATCTACAGTGATATAAACTGAATCTATCGCTTTGAAATTCTCAAAAATAGTCCTCAGTAATTGGTGTACAAAGTAACGCTCTTGTTGAAAATCAATACCCAAGAGCGCAGAAGATCTAAGGTCGATCACCAAGGCTTTTTCGACAAAAAAATATGCCCTGAGAAGATTTTTCGGCACGAAACTCATTGTGCCTGGAACAGGATCTGAGAGTTTTTCAAATATGAAATTCAACACATCTTCCTTTTCATAGTTTAGACTCACACTGACCGGCAAGAGATTCTCGTCGAGATAGAATATCGTGTAGTTTCTACAGAAAAGAACAACAGGCAGCAATACCATGAAAATCAGTATTTGTTTTCTCATTCACTGAAGCAGCTCCTTCAAGTAATCCTCGATCTGCGATATTCTTGAACTGTCAGAAAGCAGCACAACCATGCACAATCTCTCAATGGGTAAATTGTACAGAGGACATATCTCCAATTTCAAATTGAACTGTGCTGCAATCTGCTGGGCTATCTTCTTATTCTGCGCGTAAACTGGCCAATCAGAACCCTCAAAATCGGGCGAATAAGACCGTATTATGATTCTGTCATCTCCATCTGAGTACAGAAGAAGAAAACCGTTTTCGGGAATTTGCATAATCTGCTCAAACTTCAAAGCGACAACTTCCTTGGTTGTAAAGGTTTCTTTGAAAAGGATGACACGAATCAATCCAGGCATTTCGATTTTTTGGTCGATCTTCTTGTCTGTTGGAATGACTCTTATCGACTGACCTGGTTGGTAGATCTGATTGTCAATGGATACAAAACCATTGCTAATGATTTCGATCTGATTTTGTCTGCCTGCAAATGACAACGCATTCGATCCATTGTATGTTATATCGATTATATCATCGGTCTGAAATATCTTGGTTATCATCATGTCAGGTAGAACGATCTTTGACTGTTCCTGGATGAAAGGCAATTGAAATGCCGACAGGATATCAACCAGTGGAACCACTTTGCTCTTCGTGGTTGCTCCATCAACGACAAACACGTTGGAATCTTTTGCAAAACCGACCGTGTGACCATTCCACACAAGATATTGAAAATCACCGACTTCCCCAGTTGATGGACTGTCAAGTCTCATCATTCTGGAGTAATTTTCGATGAAAGACACAAAAGAAGACCAACTCATCGTGTTCTCAATATCTGCCGATGAATACATGAGCTTGTTGCCAACATAAAGATCGAATGAAAAACACACAAATGCACCACAGATCACAAGGAAAAACGTTGCTGCTCTCAATACTTGAAAACACTCCTTCCAACGAATTCTCTCAGAATAGAACTCCTTGGTATGTCTTCGACATTCGTTATGGGCAAGAAATAATCAAGAAGTTTTGTCAGTCTCAAAGCTTCAGAATACTCTGGTTCGTCTGGTGAGATTTGAACCAACAGTTGTTCTGCAAAGATCTTGAGTACAGCGAGTTCATACACGATTGCCGAGTTAAACATAGCATCTGCTTCCTCTTGGAATGGGAAGATATTTCTCTCTTCCCCTCTTCTAACACTTGGCCACATTCGAAGTGTGTCGAGAGCCGAATGACCTCTGAACTTGTAGTCGCGTACGATTCTTCTCAATAATCTTGTGTCGGTTGTCGTTATCCTGTTGTGCGCATCGAGATTGAGCTGAGTGAGGGCGCTCACATAGATTTTGAACTTGTAAGATCTATCAATCGAAGAGGTCAGTCTCTCGTTCAAACCATGAATACCCTCGACAACAATCGGCTGGTTTCTATCCAATCTGATGGGTTTATCCGACCAGACTCTCTTACCGGCTTTGAAATCAAAGCGTGGTAGCTGTACCTGTCTGCCTTCCAGTAACTCAATCAGATGTTTGTTGAACAGTTCCAAGTCTATCGCTTCGATGGATTCAAAATCGAAATTTCCCGATTCATCTCGTGGCGTTCTTTCTCTGTCCACGAAATAATCGTCAAGAGAAATGCTCATCGGTTTGAAACCAAAGACTTTCAGCTGGATCAAAAGACGCTTTGCAAAAGTAGTTTTGCCAGAGGAAGATGGGCCTGCTATTAGAATCAAACGGGCACCACTGTTGGCGAATTGTTCGGCGATCTGGGCAACTCTTTTTTCATGCAATGCTTCATTCAGTAGCATCAAATCTGTTACTGCACGCTCACCAGAGGCTATGATCTCGTTCAAGTCAGCCACAGTGTTTATACCTATCACATCGAGCCATCTGGCGTATTCAAGAAAGACCGATGACAGCTTCGGCAGAGGCTTTGGTTTTCTGACTTCCTGTGGATTGTGTTGATCTGGCAGTATCAGCAGAAAGCCATCTTCTTGTTTTTCCAGATCAAAATACTTCAGATAACCTGTGCTTGGTGGCATGTAACCATAGTAATAGTCGTAATATGCAAGACATTTGTAGAGCTTCACCGTCTTTTTCTTTCTGAACTTGAACAATCTTGTTCTGTCTGCATCGCCCTGGTTTGAAAAAATCTCGAAGGCTTCGTTCTTGTAGAATTCTCGCTTCTCAAAAACGATATCTCGCTGAACTAATTCGTGCATTCTCTCTTTGATTTTCAATATTTCTTCATCGGTTAACCTTTTTCTTTCGCCGTTTCTTCGCAACTCACAGTAAAGGGCATTGCCTATAGAGTGCAGAACCCAAAGTTGCCAGTTCACATACAGTTCTTTCAAAACCATATGAAGCAGGAACAATACGCCTCTTTGGTAAATTCTCAAGCCATCGAGTGTTGATAGATCAATAAAATCCACAGTCCCACCTCTGTCAAGAGGTTTGTTCAGCTCCACTATGGCGTTGTCAACTCTGGCAGCCACGATGGGTGTTGTGTGGTAATTACTGTACCTTGACACATAGTCGATCAACTTTTCACCCTGATTGATCGACAACTCTTCTTGTGTGTCTTTGATCTTCAATTTGAGTTTCTCCAAGAAAACCACCTCTCCAGAGCTGTTGACGTTGATCCCTGGCAATGGTAAAATTATATCACGGTGGGGCGTCGCCAAGCTGGTAAGGCATCGGACTTTGGATCCGACATTCGGAGGTTCGAATCCTCCCGCCCCAGCCAAATAAAAGCGGGCTAAAGCCCGCTTTTGTTTTTTCATCAATCCTATTTTAGTTCATTCAGCGCCGCTTCAAAATCGATGTAGTTTGGATCGATCTTTCTGAGTTGCTCCAAGTAGAATCTTGCGCTGGTCGCATCTTCAAGCGCTTTGCTCAAATCGTACAGATTATAGTACGCACTTGCGCGCATTTCGGTCGAAGCCTTTGTATCCAGGGCTATACTCGAAAAACCGGTCTCGACTTCGATGATGCTTTGTATCAGATATTGCAGGTATTCAGGATAAAGATAGGGTTTTATCTCAGAATACAACAAAGAGAAATAATTGTACTTCACCTCAGTGTCTTCTTGGTTGATCTCGTACATCCTTCTGGCAACATCCAGTGATGTTGGATATTGCTCATAGAGATTCTTCACAAGTAGTGTCTTTTCTTTTTGAAGCTGCTGCCATCTGTCTTTGGTTTCAGTTGCATCGGGAGAAATGGAATCCTGAATTTTCTCGACCAGGACTATGTATGCACTCTTGAGTGTATCAGGCGCATTGGGCAAGATGGCCCCATCCTCAGAAAAGACTTTCGCTCTTAGATCGCGCTGAAGTATGTCGAGATCGGTAGACGTCGAGGTGTCGCTGACTTTTCTCCAAAAATCGTATATCTCATTCGCAAAGACCAATTCCACATTGTTCTGTTTCACGTAGTTGTCATACCACTCTTGCATCTTTTGAGATTGTAGAGAATTCTTCTCTTTTTCATAGCCGTCTGAAAGTGCAAAGGAATTGAAGTCTTTTACTACTGTCGCATCCTTTACCTCCAAGACATACCATGAACTTCCTAAGGGAATTGGTCCAATGACCGTCCCGGTTGCCCCCGAGAATATGTCGTTTTCATATTTCTCATCGAAGATACCTCTTGTGAGACCGGGATAGTCCATTGCATTCAAATTCATCGTGCTTGCAGCAGAATCAAAGTCAAGCTGAATCAATTTCTCTATGAAAGTTTTCGCTTGGTCTTCATCTGTAAAGGAAACCAACTTAACATCGGCTTTATCGTATTTTTCCCTTATCTGATTGAGATTTTCTTCGAAATACTTTTTCATCTCATCGGTGTCAACTTTGGCAACGGTGTTCATGACCTTTTCTTGAGTTAAAGATTTCTCAACTGCTGGCTTCAGAACCCTTGTCAGATAAGCATCGATACTTCCATATTGTTGCTTGAAGTATTGTGACAAAGATTGATCTTTCTCTATCTGCTTTTTGTATTCATTCAGCTTTGCTTCGATTTCCTTCTTACTGGCAGTCAGCTTGTTCTCCTTCGCATAGTGCAATATCACTTTGTCCTTCAGGAGTTGTGCGAGCAAAGAAGCCTTCTGCTGTGGTTCCTGAAAGAGAGGGTCAAGCGTGTTGATGCCGTATCTGCTGAGTAAGTTGCCGTACTCACTGTCGAGTTCCGCTGGTAAAACCCAGGTAGAAGCATCATGCACAGGTGAATCTTTCACCTTGATATAACCAACTGCCTGCTCAATCGATGAATTGGTCGCTGAGGTTCTGCCTGAAAAGTAAGTGGCAACTGACCACCAGGCAATCCCCACAATAAAAGAAACTGCTATAATCCAGACTATGACCTTCTGCCATTTCTTGAACCATTCTCTCATTCGGCTGCACTCCCTTCAAATGCATCATCATCATCGCTTTGGGTAACAAGTGGAAAGGCTATCACATCTCTGATCGACGGTGAATCCGTCAAAAGCATAATCAACCTATCAATGCCTATACCCAGACCACCGGTAGGTGGCAATCCGTATTCCAGAGCCCTTATGAAATCAAGATCCATCCTGTGTGCCTCTTCATCACCAGCATCTCTGAGTTTCAGTTGAGCCTTGAACCTCTCCAATTGATCATCGGGATCGTTCAGCTCACTGAAGGCATTCCCCATCTCCATTCCAAAGATAATTGGTTCGAATCTTTCAGTCAATCTCGGGTCCTCTCTGTGCCTTTTTGCCAGCGGAGAAATCTCAACGGGATGATCCATCAGGAATGTGGGTTGAATAACTTGATCTTCAACCAAATCCCATAGTTTCTCAATCATTCTCGCCCTGGTGTTCGTGTCGAGTTCGACACCACGATCCTTGAGGGCTCTTTCAAGCACTTGTTCTTTGTCTTCGAGTATATCGACACCGAGCTTTTCCTTTATGAACTCTCTCATTTTGAGCCTTTTCCAAGGAGGAGTAAAGTCAAGTTCTGTACCCTGATAAGTTACCTTGTAAGAGCCGTGTAGATGAAGAACAAGATCTGATATCAATGTTTCAGTCAGTTCCATCATGTCGTGGTAATCTGCGTAAGCCTGATACACTTCGATCGATGTGAATTCTGGGCTGTGTTTATAAGAGATTCCTTCGTTTCTGAAGTTTTTGCCGAGCTCAAAGACCTTTTCAAAGCCGCCCACGATATATCTTTTGAGATGAAGTTCAGGGGCAATTCTCAGATACATGTCACAATCGAGTGCTTCAAGTTTTGTTACAAACGGTTTTGCCGCGCCACCACCAGGTATGAAGTTGAGTATGGGAGTTTCAACTTCGACAAAACCTCTCTTGATCAGGAACTCTCTTATGAAAGAAATAGCCTTGTAGCGGATTTTGAATCTCTCCAGAGTTGAATCATTGGCTATCATATCGACGTATCTCTGTCTGTACGCTACTTCTTTGTCTTTCAAACCGTGCCATTTTTCTGGTAATGGCCTTCTTGATTTACTTAAAAGTTGAAACTCTTTGACGTATATGGTCAACTCACCTGTTTTGCTTTTGAAGGGAAAACCAATTATCCCGACAAAATCACCCGGTGCAACATATTTCTTGAACAGTTCATATTTTTGTTCCGACACTTCTTCCTGCCTGATGTAAGCTTGAATCCTTCCGTTGAAATCGCGGATCGTGAAAAAGCACGACTTGCCATGCAATCTGATAGTCATCACACGCCCAGCGGTTATGACCTTCTCGTTTTCCAGTACTTGACCGGGTTGAAGAAAATCATAAGACTCGTGGATCATCTTTGTGTCGTGTTTCTTTTCAAACCTGTATGGATATGGATTGATCCCAAGTAACCTGAGTTCCTCTACTTCTTTTGCACGTTGTTTGCGCACTTCTTCTATCACGTGACCACCTCATTCTTGCTCGATAGATCTTGTGCTGATACCTACGATCTCATATCTCACAGATCCGGAAGGAGCTTTCAACTTAACGATCTCGCCGACCTTCCTCCCTACGAGTGCCCTTCCCACAGGAGAATCAACGCTTATCTTGTTCGAAAAAACATCGGCCTCCTGTGGATTAACGAGCCTCACCGATCGTTCTTCGCCGGTGTTCAGATTCTTTATCAACACCCATGAACCTACGGAGATTTGGGTTGAGTCCATGTTTTCAATGATCTCGAAGTTGTTCAAGATCTGCTCTAATTCTGCTATCCTACTTCCGATCCTTCCCTGCTCATTCTTAGCTTCATCGTATTCGGTGTTCTCGGCGAGATCACCGAGTTCGCGTGCTTCTTTTATTCTCTGTGAGATCTCGTACATGAGTTTTTGCTTGAGTGAGTCCAGTTCTTGTTTTAGTTCTTCGTATCCTTCTTTTGTGAGCTGAATCACATTTTTCTTGTTCATTTCTCCACCTCCTGATCTTTTTTCAGTTCCCTGACAATCTCAAGGAATTGGTCTATTTCACGAAAATCTTTGTAGACAGATGCAAATCTTACATAAGCAACCTGATCTATCTGTCTGAGTTTTCCCATGACCAACTCACCTATGAATTTCGAAGGTATTTCAGTAGATCCCTGTCTCTGAAGTGTCAATTCAACCTCTTCAACAAGTCTTTCAAGGGTTTCATAAGAAATTGGCCTTTTCTCGCATGCCTTCAAAACACCATTCAACAGTTTTGAGCGATCAAAGGTTTCCCTACGACCGTCCTTTTTTACCACTATCAATGGTAACAACTCATATCTTTCGTAAGTCGTGAACCTCGCACCACACTCAGGGCATTCCCTTCTCCTTCTTATTGCCGTTCCATCAAGAGTGGGTCTCGAATCCAGGACCCTACTGTCTGGGAAACCACAAAAAGGGCACTTCATTTAACCTGCCCTCTTTCTATTTTATCTGCAAGTTGTATGATCTTTCTCATTCTTGCATAAACCATTGATTTGCTCATCTTTGGCTCCATCATTTCACCAAGTTCTCTCAGGCTCAAGTCTTCATTCTCGATTCGCAACTTGGCAAGCTTTTTCAAATCATCTTCCAATGAATCTATACCAATCTGTTGATCGATTATCTCTATAGCTCTTACCTGTTTTACGGTACTGATTCCTATTCTATCAGCATTTGCAGACAGAAAGTTCATACTTCTGTTAACATCAGATGCCACTGAACGTTTTTGCATTATCTGCTCGACAACTAAAGCCGATTCGATTGCCCCAATCAAATTCAACGTTTCAATCAAATCATTTGCCCTTCTAATAGAAAGTTTGTAATTGTATCGCGACTGCCAAACCTTTGACTCTATACCGAATTTGTCTTTGAGAAAACGACAAATCTGTGTCAGGAAATTCTGGGAACTACAAGCTATTTCCATATGATAAGAGATGTTTGGATCTATCACTGAGCCACATGCAAGGTATAAGCCCCTCAAAAAAGACCCGAAAAGAACAGCATCATTGGCTATCTTAGTTGGAATCTCTTCGCTAAGGAATTCATCTTGGAAGTTCTTCAGGAAAGTCATCGGCAGGTTGAACTGGACTCCTCTTTGTTTCCACAGTCGCTGAGTTTGTACGACCATCGTTTCATGTTCCACGGATGAAAAGGCATCGATGAGTCTCAGAAATCTCCTTGCTGTCTGTATGTTAGGTAATGTGATTGAAGCAAAAGTACCTTCATTTGATAATCTCAGCACACCCTTGGCTTTCATGAAGCCCATTAATTCAGCCTCAACTTCGTTCAAGGTTGAGATCTGTAGAGAACACAGTTCATATCTTATCCTCTCGGAGAAACTCATCTTCCTCATCCAAATTCTCTCCCACAGATTTCGAGAATGGTTTTGGCAAGTAGGTCGCTGTCATGTCTCGCCTTAATTCGAGGATCGTTTGGCTCATAAATTGTCTTAAACAATGGTCTTAAAACATATCTCTTGTCGACAGTACCTTTTGAAATCACTGGCTCGGCTCCCTGAAGTTGATATGAATCAATCACTTGCTGAGGAAATTCCGAGTTATTTGCGATAATGAAGTCCAAAGAGTCTCCCAAATACTTTTCGATCTCGTGAACGTGGTCCTGCAAAGTCATATTGAGTGTCTCACCCGGTTGAGTCATTATGTTAGCAATGTAGATTTTGACCGCGTTTTTGTTTTGGTTTATCGTCTGCGACACGCCTTCGACAAGAAGGTTTGTTATGACACTTGTGTAAAGACTACCTGGTCCGAGGAGTATCAAATCTGCTTTTTGCAAAACATCGAGTACTTCATCGAGGGCTCGTACGGACCTATCGAGTCTTACAGAGATTATCTTTGCACGCTTCTGAGTGATCTGGGTCTCACCAACTATTGTGGTTCCGTCATCATAAGTAGCGATGAGCCTAACTAACTGCTCACACACTGGTAGAACTCTACCCTTTATGGCGAGGATATTCGAAGCCAGCTTGACAGCCATGTTGAAACTGCCTGTCATTCTCGTCAGAGCAGCCAGGATGATGTTACCGACGCTGTGGTTTGAGAGCGTTCCATTGCTTTGGAATCTATATGAAAAAATCTGGCTCATCAAACTCTCGTCTTGCGCAAGTGCTATTATGTTATTTCGAACATCTCCAGGAGGAGGAACTTCCAATTCTTGTCTAATTCTTCCTGAGCTTCCTCCCTCGTCGGTCACTGCAACAACCGCTGTCAGATCGAGATCATAGGTCTTTAGCCCTCTCAGAAGAACTGATAAACCTGTACCGCCACCAATGGCAACCACTTTCATTTATTCACATCCCTGTGTTCCACATAGACGGTAAAATTGTCTTTGAGCATTTCAAAAAGTCTTTCTGCGATATAAACCGATCTATGCCTCCCACCTGTGCAACCAATAGAGATCGTCATCGTCGCTCTTCCTTCTTTTCTATATCCATGAGCTGCCAGAGATATCATTTTTGCAGTACATTCTATGAAATCCTTCACCACATCGTATTTGCTGAAAAACCTTATCACTCTTTCGTCTTTGCCATCGAGTGGTGCCAGTTCTTTATCATAAAAAGGATTCGGCAAAAATCGAGTGTCAATGACAAAATCCGTGTCAAGTGGTACACCGTACTTGAAACCAAAACTTCTTATTCGGATCATGAATTGCTCTTCTTCTCTCAACAAAGAGCCTATTTTCTCACGCAGTGAATGAATGTCCAAATCGGTTGTGTCTATGACGATTGAAATTTCTTTCATGTCTTTGAGCATCTCTTTTTCCTTCAAGATGGCTTGTTCAAGGTTCAAAGTTCCTTCAAGAGGGTGACGTCTGCGCGTTGTTGCAAATCTTCTGAGCAACTCTTCAACAGAGGCTTCAAGAAAGATTACCGTGACTAAACCGTCGTAATTCTCGATCAATCTATTGACTGCCTGAACTGTATCACCAAGTTGCGCACTCCTAACATCTATGACAAGTGCAACCCTCTCCACCGAAGAACTCGCCAAGAGCGCCATGAAATCATTCAGTAAAAGAGGTGGTAGATTGTCTATGCAAAAAAATCCCATGTCTTCCAGAACTCTTATCGCGGTGCTCTTCCCTGCACCAGATAATCCCGAAACCACAAGAACTCTCTTCATCTTATTGGATCCCCCAAATCAATCAGCTCAACTGTGAAAGGTAGATCAAAAAGGCGCTGGTACTTGAGTATTTTGTTGGAAAAACTTGAAGGATCGCTGGTGACAAAGAAATTCACCTTTCCGTTGTCGCGGTTGGTTTTCATCAACGCCCGCCAGACCTTTTCGGCAACGCTCTGCGCTGGATCAAAAAGGATGAGTTCTGGGAAATGTGCTCTTATCTTGTGGGCTAAGAAGGGAAAATGAGTGCAACCAAATACCAAGGTAGAAGTACCACTGTTTCTCAGTATACCCATACAATTCTCGATCTCTTGGTCTGCTTGTGATGAATCGATCAAACCCTCTTCAACTATTTTCACAAAGCTCTGGCATGGTATTTCAAGTACCTCTTTCGCACCCTTACTCTTCAAAATTCTCCCATAGATACCATTTTGAACCGTGAATTTCGTGGCGATAACAGCAACTCTTTGAAGGTCTGCGGAGATTTCGAAATCCAGTATTCCAAAATATGGTATTTGTGTTTGAACTTTCGCAGATCTGATTGACGCATCGGCTGTGTTGCATGCAGTTACTATGCAATCGACACCAGATCTTTCTAAGAAATCTAAAACTCTGAGAGATATAACCAAAATCTGATCTTGTGTCTTGGTACCGAATGGAGCATTCAGTGTGTCAGCAACATAAAAGTATTCAGCATCAGGCATGTATTTCACAAGCTGGGTTAGAACAGTTAAACCACCTATACCTGAGTCAAAGAGACCTATTTTCAAGTTGATCTTCCCTCTTTCTAATTGTAACCTGCCCGAGCTTGGCAACCAGTTGTGAAATGGTTTTTTCGCACCTGAGTTGATCCAACATGACGTTTGCCAACATAACTAACAAAATCTCATCTATTTCTGCGTCTATTGCGTTATTCTTGATCTGCGAATACTGTGTCTGAAGGCGGTTTATGATGTTTATGAGTTCCTCCTCGTTTGCGTCGGTCATGAGATCATAGGTTTTTTCGCCTAATCTAATTGTGATACTTTTCCTCATAAGCACTCTCCGTGATTCCTATTATCTTCTGCAGTCTTTCAACCAAGGAACTCAATGAACTGCGGTAACTTTCTACAAGAGTCTCAAGTTCTCTTTTTTCTTTGTCCAATCTCTCGATCTTGCTCAGAGCTTCGTTCATCTGACTCCAGAGCTGTTCGTTCTCTTCTTTCAATCTTGTATAATCTTTCAGAACCTTGTCCACGAGAACCTCAAGCTCGTTGAGTTTATCCAACGCTCTCACCTCTTGGAAATAAAGTATATCACAAATGAATATTGTTTTTCGCTATACTATGAATGGTAAATAGATTTTTGGAGGCGATCGAGTGAAATTACTCGGCGAAGTTCTGACCATTGAAGATGTGATAAAGGTTGGAAGATATTTCGAGCAAGTTTCACTTTCGTCAACGTCAATCGAAAGGATGCACAAGAGCAGACAAATTGTCGAACAGATCATCGAGAATGAAAAAACCGTCTATGGGGTTAATACAGGTTTTGGTGCACTTGCGACCACAAGAATTCCAAAGAATGACTTGATCAATATTCAGCGCAATATTCTTTTGTCTCATGCATGTGGTGTAGGTGAACCTCTCAGTGAAGAAATAGTTCGCGCGATGATGTTGATAAGAGCGAACTCACTTGCCCTTGGATTTTCTGGAGTCAGACCCGTTGTAGTTGAGAAGATCTGTGAGTTTCTCAACAAGAGAATCACCCCTTTTGTTCCTGCAAAAGGCTCCGTTGGCGCAAGTGGCGATCTATCACCGCTCGCTCACATGGCTCTGACGATGATCGGAGAAGGGTATGTGCTAAAGAATGGTGAAAAGGTTTCAACAGCCGAGATTCTGAGAGAAAAGAATGTACAGCCGATCGTTCTTGCGGAGAAAGAAGGACTGAGTCTTGTGAACGGTACACAGGCTATGTCGGCGATCCTTTGCGTTACGACCAATGACGCTTTGAATCTGCTTTATCTTGCGACTCAAGTTGCTTGCCTTTCGGCAGATGTACTTTTCGCTTCGCCTGATGCCTATGAAGATGTGGTGTGGCTCGCAAGGCCACATCAGGGTCAAAAAACTATCGCAAGACTCATGAAGAAGTTCTTTGAGGGCAGCAAAATAAGAGAATCTCACAGAAGTTGTCCCCGCGTACAGGATGCGTACTCACTGAGATGCATACCACAGGTCTATGGCGCCATTCTTGATACTGTGAAGTTCGTTAAGAACACAGTACAGACAGAGATCAATTCAGCGACCGATAATCCCCTGGTCTTTGGTGACCAAGTCATATCCCAGGGGAATTTCCACGGAGAACCTCTTGCACTCGCTGCAGATTTTCTGTCGATAGCGTTAACTGATCTTGGAAACATGATTGAAAGGAGAATTGATAGACTTTTGAATCCCAAAGTGAACGAGGGTTTGCCGCCTTTTCTGACTCAAAGAGGTGGTCTCAACTCCGGTTATATGATATGGCAGTACACCGCAGCCGCGCTGTGCAACGAAAACAAAGTTCTGGCACATCCAGCTTCAGTGGATTCCATTCCGACGAGTGCCTATCAAGAGGATCATGTGAGTATGGGAATGAATGCCTGTCTCAAAACTCAAAGGATCTTGGAAAACATCATCTCTCTCGTCTCGATTGAGCTGATGTGCGCAACAAAGGCTCTTGAATTTCGCAGGCCATTGAGGTCTTCAAGGGAAAATGAAACGTTGGCGGGCGAGATAAGACCACTCTTAGAGAACAATCTCGATGATGCTTTTTTGAATGATCAATTCTTGAGGGTGCGTGCTTTTGTTGAAAAAAGAACAAAATCGATCACACAAGAGTGGTGGAATGAAAGTGTATGAACAAATCTGGTTTGAAGATATAGAGCAGTTTTTGATCTGTTCAAGAAGGTATTACATGGAACAAAAAGAACACAAGGAGAAACACGCTGTGATCTCTGAACAGGAAACAAGAGAAATGATGAAGCTTGGCTTTTCAGTGGAAAGACCCGTGGTGAGCACGGAGCTGTTTGGATTGAACCTTGTCTCCGGTCCACACGTGGTTGTTCCAGATGGCGATAAGTGGAAGATAATACTCAAAAAGAGTGCGAAAACTTTCAAGAACAAATATCTCATGGAAGCAGCTTTTCACGGCTACATCTTCTCGAGTGTGGGATTCATAATCTCGCAAGTGGTGATAGATTCACCGTATTTCACCAAGCAAGTCGATTGGAGAGATGGCTTGAGCCGTTTGTTCGGCTTGATTGAAAATCTCGCGGAATTGAAGATGCATGATCTGCCTGATCCCAAACCTGTCTCACAATGCAAAACCTGCCCACATGTTTTGGAGTGTACAGATGTATTGGTGAAGAAACAGGACCTGCTGGCAGTTCATGGTTTGAATGAAAAAACGAGAATAAAACTGATCGAAGAAGGCGTGAATAATCTTTCGACTATTGTTCAGAGTGAGAAACTGAATCAAATCAGTACAGAAAGCTTTGAGAAACTTAAGAAAAAGGCAATATCTCTTCTGCAAAAAAGAGAAATAGTTCTATCGGATTATCAAGAACTTGGCGATGGCGTTTTTCTCGATATTGAGTCTCATACCAACAAGGATTTTGACTACCTGTTTGGTATCCTTGTGGAAGATAAGTACACTCCATTTCTGTGTGAAAACGAAGAACAGGAGTACAAGACATTTACAGATGTTCTCAGCTTTCTTGATCAAACAAACGGCGCGATCTATCACTACTGCGCTTATGAACCTTCAAGATTCTCCAGCCTCTCAGAAAAATGGCCTGACCTGAAACCTATGGTTGCGAAGATCAGGAAGCGGTTCGTTGATATCTATCAAATTCTATCGAAACACGTTGCACTCCCACTTTTTACATACTCTCTCAAGAGCGTAGCTCGTCTATATGGTTTCAGCTGGCGAACAGATCTCGATGGCTTGAGAGCGAGCAGATACTTCCAGCTTTGGCTCAGCACACACGATGGATCGTATCTGAAAACTGTTTTGGATTACAACGAAGACGACACGCGTGCCACGAAGTTAGTCTGGGGGAGACTCAATTCGCTCCGCAATAATTAAGTTACCCTATGTTAATGTACAAGTCACCTGCGTCCGTCATAATTTGACCGACCAGTCAGTAAAGGAGGTATGATTATGCCAGTGGTGGGAGGAATCAAAGGTGTAATTTATAGACAAGCGGGGAAGCTTGTCTCGTCGGTTCTTCATCACACAGATGAAGACGGTTTGTACAGACTCTTTTCTACACTGAGTGCATTTACAAAGGAACCATCCAAGAGTGCTCTGAAGAAATTAGCGATCATGGCGAAGGAAAAACACCCGATGATAACAAGTTGGGTGAACGTCTTCAGAAGGTCCAGCCCGAAGTGTGTAGAAAAGATAATAAACAACTTGATAATCAACGAATTTGCAATTGGAGAACCATTGAGGCAGCAGAAAATGCACGAGCACAAAGTCGTTTTGCCAAAACTTGGCGTGATAAGTCCCACTTACGCGTGCAATTTGAACTGTGTTGGTTGTTACGCGGGTATGTACGGACGCAAATATGAACTGACCAAAGAAGAAGTTGAGAAAGTCATAAGAGAGGCCAACGAACTTGGGATATACTTCTGGGTTATCACAGGTGGAGAGCCATTCTACTGGCCACATCTGATGGACATACTTGAAGAATTTGATGATAACTACTTCCTGATTTACACCAACGGTACCTTGATAACCGATGAGGTTGCACAGAAACTCTCAAAGCTCGGGAACGCAACTACTGCCATATCTGTTGAAGGGTTTGAGCTTGACACTGATTGGCGACGTGGCAGAGGCGTCTTCAAATCGATCATGGAGACATGGGAGAGACTCAGAAAATACGGCGTACCTTTTGGCGCGTCGATTACTGCGACCAGAATGAATCATGACACGTTGATGAAGGACGAGTTCTGGAAATTCCTCGAAGAACAACAAGTAGTTTATGCTTGGGTCTTCCAGTACATGCCTGTCGGCATCAATGCCTCGATGGATCTGGTCCCGACTCCTCAACAAAGATATGAGAGATTCTTCAAGACAGATGAAGTTAGACTTGGTGGAAAATTCGCATTCGTAGCTGATTTCTGGAACCATGGTTTCCTAACTCATGGTTGTTTGGCCGCTGGTTCGAAATATTTCCACGTCAACGCCAAGGGCTATGTCGAACCCTGTGTTTTTCAACAGTTTGCAGTGGACAGCATCAGAGAAAAATCCATTTTGGAAATACTCAAATCACCATTCTTTGAATCCTACAAACGAATGGTGCCGTATTCGAACAACTTGTTCAGACCGTGCCCGATCATTGATAATCCAAAGGTCTATAGAGCGATGGTTAAACACTTCAACGCGATACCACAGCACGAGGGCTCTGAAAGGGTCGTCGAAGAACTGGCTCCAGAACTCGATAAATTGGCTGATGAATGGAAGACTTATGCCGATAAACTGTGGTACGAGAAAGGCTATGTCGATAGATATCCTGTGAACAGAGGCATATACAACTACGAAACACGCATGAGAAGATATGCAAACAAAGAAGAAGCTCTTGCCGTCGATAAGAAATTGAAGTGAGGGGGATATTCCCTCACTTCCTTGCCAAGGCAAGGAGTGAAAGAATGCCTGATACACGAGAAAGGATTCTTGAAGCTGCGAGAACCGCTTTTTCCGAAAAGGGCTTCGATGGTGTCAGTGTCGAAGAAATAGCGCAACGTGCAGGTGTGCGCAAAGCACTGATATACTACTACTTTCCCAGTAAGGAGATTCTTTTCGAGGAAATCTGGAATAACGCACTTGAGGAACTCGAGAGACACATCTTCAAAGAGATTGAGAACGAGAACTACTATGTGAAAAAGATCAAGCGGTTCTTGAAGGCTTATATAGATTTCGTCACGAGCAGAAAGGTCCTGTCGCGTGTTATAGAAAGAGAGAGACCTGCCGTACTCAACACCATTACAGACGATTCTGAAACAACTTGGTCCAGATTGAGAGAGCGCTACGATACCTTTGTCGATAAAGTGGCAAAGCTCATCGAAGAAGGTAAAGAAAATCACATTGTGCATCCCGATGTTGACTCAATAGCCGCTGCGAAACTCATTGCTCAAGTGATGAGTGGTTCATCCGCAACTGAAGCTATACAGACTCTGATCTTACGGGGCCTGATGAAAGAGAGTTGAAACTTTCAACTTCGAAGATTATAATCTTTTATGTTGGGGCCGTAGCTCAGCTGGGAGAGCGCTACCTTCGCAAGGTAGAAGCCGTGGGTTCGAATCCCATCGGCTCCACCAAAACGGAGCTGTCATGGCTCCGTTTTTTGTGTTAAATTCTTCTTGGGAGTGATCAAGCGTGGCCCAGATGATCCCACCGAACAACCTGGAAGCTGAAGAAGCTGTACTGGGAAGCATTTTGATAGACCCAAGCGTTGTCAACGATGTGATGGAGATACTCAGAAACGGAGATTTCTATTCAAAGAAGCATCAAGCAATCTTCTCGGTGATGGAGAGACTTTACGAGCGAGGAGACCCAATTGACATTCTGTCCGTTTGTGAGGAGTTAAAGAAAAACGGACAGATGAAGTTTGTTGGCAGTGATTTGGATGTTGCAAAACTGGCGGAAGCTGTGCCAACTTCTGCGCATGTGATGCATTACGCAAAAATAGTCAGGGACAAATCGATTTTGCGAAGTCTCATAGAAGCAGGGAGAAATATCGTTGAATCTGCCTATGGAGAAAAAGAGGTCGATGAAATTCTGGACGGGGCAGAGAGGGTTGTTTTTGATATAGCAGAGTCGCGGACCACCAAAACATACGAGCACATTGGCGCGATCATGCATCAGGTTTTTGAGAATCTCGAGGAACTCAGAACAAGAAACGCAAATGTACTGGAACCAGGAGCCGTCGTCAGTGGACTGGCTACTGGCTTGAAATCTCTCGATCGTCAGACAACGGGTTTTCACAAATCAGATCTTGTGATTGTTGCGGCTCGCCCTTCTGTTGGAAAAACTGCCTTTGCTTTGACGATAGCGAGGAATATGGCGGTCAAGTTCAACTATTCTGTGGGATTGTTCAGTTTGGAGATGTCAAAAGAACAACTCGCTCAAAGATTACTTTGCACCGAATCAAGAGTCGATCTTCACAAACTTCGAACCGGTTTTCTCACCAACGAAGAATGGGATAGACTCACTGTGGGTGCCTCGGTACTCTACAAAGCCAATTTGATTGTTGACGATGAGCCATCGCTCGACCCAAGAACACTGCGTGCGAAGGCTCGAAGAATGAAAAGAGAATACAATGTCGATGCCATTTTTATCGACTATTTGCAATTGATGCATGTGCGGGGCGGGTTTTCTGAAAGCAGACAGCAAGAGATTTCGGAGATTTCAAGATCTTTGAAGCTCCTGTCCAGGGAACTGAATATAGTCGTTGTGGCACTTTCCCAACTTTCCCGCGCTGTTGAGGCTCGCGAAGACAAAAGGCCTCGACTGAGCGATCTGAGAGAGTCAGGCGCGATAGAACAGGACGCCGATACAGTTCTTTTCATATACAGAGATGAATACTACAAGAAGAGCGATCGAATTCACGAGCCACACGAAGCTGAAATAATCATAGGGAAACAGAGAAACGGTCCAATTGGTACAGTAATTCTCATGTTTGAACCAAAAACGGCCTCTTTCTATGAAGTGGAACAGGTGGTAAGGGAATGAATCTGAGAGTTGGACTTGGAACCGACAGACATCCCTTCAAAGAAGGAAGAAGATTCATTCTGGGTGGTGTCCAGATAGATTTTCCCCTTGGCCTTGATGGTCATTCAGATGCCGATGTTCTGTGCCACGCGCTAATAGATTCACTACTCGGCGCATCTTCACTGCAGGATATAGGAACACATTTTCCACAGACAGATGAATGGAAAGACGCCTCAAGCTTGCAGATGCTTGGCAAGATTGTGCAGTTGTTGTCAGACAAAAACTGGAAGATCATCAACGTTGACGCAACGGTGATTTGTGGTGCCGTAAAACTCTCAGACTACAGAGACCAAATGATAACCAATCTCTCGGAAATCTTGCAGATACCAAAAGATTGTGTCTCGATAAAATTCAAAAGCTCAAACCAACTCGGATTCGAATCAAAGGAAGGTGTTTCGGCTTTTGTCGTGTGTCTAATTCTACGGGACTCTGCCAGTTGATGGTCTTTGCCCGTCAAGTACTTCTTTCGCGATCTTGATCAGCCATTCTTCATCTGAAAAGATCAAAACACCTGACTTGGCAAATGGTTGATTTACATTGACAATCTTTTCAGATCTACTCAGTATAACCACAGCACCCTCAAGCGCTTTTCTTCGGACGTTTTCAACTGTTGAAAGATCTATATTGAGTTTCACATTGTTTCTGGGTAACTTCCCTTTTATCGTGCCATCTGCTGTGACATACACTGCATCGTAACCCAGTTGCCTGAGTCTGTCTATCTTTGACTCATTTTCTACGAAGATGGGATATATCGTTTTTCTACTTATCAGTGCTCTAACAACATCGGGGTCAATTATGCCTGAACCGTTTAAGATGGGTAGAACACCGCTGTTGAACAAACCCTCTCCAAGATAGGTGAGAACTTGGGCTGTTATGAATGCTGACCGAGAGACTCTGTCGAGTGGATCTGGATCGGATTCATCAAGTGTGTCAAGTGTTCCAAAGACAACATATTCAAAACCATTTGAACGCGCAACCATACCTGCAACAAATCCGACATCGCGCGCAATTTCAAGGTTCTGGTTGCATCCAAGCGATAACAGGCAGACATCTTTGACCAGTTTCTGAAGAGATACCGCCAGAATTGCCCCTTTTGTTGCTTCTTGCAAGTCGAGAAAAATCTCAACTGACAAGACCACGTTCGAGCATATCAAGAATAAAAATACCAGGCCCACCCTTAGTGTTTTCCTCAACGACGACATCTGCAACCTCCTTAAGTGATTCGGTACCGTTTTGAACCGCAACCTTCAAACCAACTACACTCAGCAAGGGGATATCGTTGTCGTTGTCTCCAAAAGCGACCGCACCTTTCAAGTCCCAATTCCTATGATCTGCGATCAATTTGAGCGCTTTGCCCTTGTCCACTTGTGCAGGAACGAAATCAAGATAATTGCCAAAGGATTTGAAAATCGCGAGTTCCGGAAAAATACCTTTCAAACGAGCCATCGCGGAATCGAGTACAGTTGGTTCATCTATTGCAAGAAGTTTCGTTGCGCCTTTTTCTTTGACAACCTCTGCCAGATCGGGAACAACGGTGAGCTCAATCTGTGAGTGGTCACTGTACGCTTTTGCGTGATCATTTTCTTCTTCAACAACTAATTTATCATCGACGTATGCCTGCCTGTGAATCTTCATTTCTCTGAGTACCTTGACCAACCTTTCTGCCGTTTGAGGATCTATTTTGACATCCAGTATTCTCCCAGCTTCAGGTAACCATGCGACCGAGCCGTTGTAGGCGATCAGTGGAAACTGCTCCGAAAAATACCGTTTCAGTAATTTCACCATTGAGGGCAACATGCGACCACTCGCAAAAACGATTTCTTTTCCAAGTTCCATGAGTTTTCGTATGGCTTCGAGATTCTTTGGATGAATATCGTGAGTGTCTTGTAAGATTGTCCCATCCAGGTCAAAGATGAATATCTTCAAGGCTCCACTCCCTCCGTCCAGATGCGTTCGAAGTATCTCACATATTCTTGACATATTCTTTTGTCCTCCACTATGATGAGCATCTCTGCATTACTCGAATACCCACTTTTCGTTGCATTTGCAGACCCTGTGACGACTGTTCGTCCATCGATTATAAACAACTTACTGTGCAGTGTAAAGTCCTTAATCACCTTGAGCTGAATACCTGTGAATGGCAGTTTCGACAGACTCGAGTTTTTGAAAAACCATTCGTCTGACAAAACTCTTACATGAATTCCCCTGCTTGACAGTATTTTGAGTGCCGCCCACACCTGTGGATGTGTCATCGCATACATGGCGATGTCCAGTGTTTTACTCGCCTTGCAAATCTGTTCAAGCACAGTTTGTTCCAGTTCGAAATTCTTAATGAGTATCTTCGATCCCGAGAACTGAACTTTTCTTTCAATGCCTTCCCACAGATCATCGAAGAACTGCTGAAATTCAAATGCCAAATTCGCATCTTCAATAACAAGAATATCGTTGAATGAACTGAACAAACTGTGAGTGGTGAAGTTCGCTGAGCCCAAAATCAACGTCTTCTCATCAACCACTATTGCCTTCATGTGAAACAAGGAACTTTCCGCATCTATCCTGACAGGTATCGAATCACTCTCGACAGGTGTTTCACTGATCACTCTGACTTTGATCCCTCTTCTGTGGGCATTTTCAAGGGCAGCGATTATTTTTGGTTCATCTATGGAAAAACTGCACACCGATACGCTGAACTCGGCATGGTCGATGATATCCACAATGAAAGCAGAAGATTCAACCGGTGTAAATATCGCATTTTGTGCCAGGACCGTGCATGATATCATTAAGAACAGGACTATGTATTTCATCAGAATCATTATACAGGAGTGATAGTGATGGCGGCAAAGATAACTGACCAGATTTTACATCTTTCAACCGGTCCAATAGGCACAAATACCTATATACTGAGAAGTACCCCATTGATAGTAATTGATCCCGGTTATGGCATCGGCGATGTAGTCAATGAAGACTGCATCGTTCTTCTTACACACATGCATTTCGATCACATCTGCGGACTGAAAGAACTCAATCCAGCGAAGGTATACATATCAAAATCCGACTTGGCAGGACTCTTGGATCCAATCTTGAACAAGTCTCGTTTTTTTGGTGATGACTATTCTTACAAAGGTCAGTGCGAGATATTTTCTGAAGAACTGGACATAGGTGAATGGCACTTCGAAATAATCCAGACACCTGGCCACACTGCTGGTTCTGTTGTCATAGCGACAGATAAAGTTTTTTTCACTGGTGATACAATCTTTATTGAGAGCATCGGTAGGACTGATTTTCCCGAATCCGACGAGAGATCCATGCTGGAGAGTTTGAGAAAGCTGTCGGTTCTTTTCAGGCAAGTCGATTCAACTTCTTTGGTACTGCCAGGGCACATGGATTATGGCACTGTTGCAGATGTTCTTGGGAAGAACGTTTTCCTCAAGGAGGTCTTCGTATGAAAAAGATATTGCTTGCTCTTTTGATTCTGTCGCTCTCCAGTTGCATGTTGAGGCCTGTTCACGTACCACCAAGTGCATATTCGCTGACTTCAGCTGTCCGATCGGTTCAAGATGGATACACAATGGCATTTCTTGAAGAGATAGACGGCTATGGTCCCGTAAGGCAAGAAGGTGTAGTAGCAAGTTATCTGAGAAATGGAACAAGTTATCTGCTGTATGGTTTCAAATTCTATCAGAACTCGGCAAAGGATAACTGGAAGAAGATAGTCAAAGAGCTTGGTGCTTGGAATTCAAGAACTTATCTTGATCTTCCAACAAGTGGACTCTACAGTATCAAGAAAGACGGCAAATACATTGTCGCGTGGTGGAAGGATATCTGGCTTTTTGTCGTTGAATCTTCAACAAATGCAGAGGTTTTTGCGAACTACGTGATGGACAATTTCGCTCGACTGGGAGGACTGAGAAGATGGTAATTCTTGCCCACAGGGGCTACTCTGCCAAGTTCCCTGAGAACACACTGAAGGCTTTCAAAAAGGGTTTTGAGTACGGTGCGGACGGTCTTGAGCTTGATCTAAGGCTGACTGCGGACGGAGAACTCGTTGTGATACACGATGAAGATCTACAAAGACTCTTTGGTGTTCAGCAAAAGATTCGAGAATTGACTTTGAAACAACTCAGAAAGTATAGCCAAGATGGTGAGACGATTCCAACCTTCGAAGAAGTGCTTTCGATCATTCCAAAAGGCAAACTACTGAACGCTGAGTTCAAAGAGCATGAAGTGGCTGAAGATGCAATAGATTTGATCGAAAAACACGGTCTTGTCGAGAGTACAATCGTATCTTCCTTTCATCATGATTTGATAGCGCGATTGATCAAAGAGTATCCAAAAATGAAATTTGGCTTTCTGATTGGTGAAGAGTTGAGAGACAATCCAATCGAACTCGTTAAGAATCTGTTGAAACACAATCCTTATTCGATGCACTTACCTCATCAATTAGCCGATTATCCTTATTATTTCAGCATCATATGTGATTTGGTAAAAAAATGTGGTGCAAAGATCTTCATATGGACACTCGATGATCTGCAAGAATACGAAAGAATCAAAGACAGAATAGATGGTGTCATCACAAACGAAGTTGATATGTTCGTAAAGCACCTAAGAGTAGAAGCTTGATAGAGTCCTCAGTAATTATCTATTTGCTGACGTGGGGGTGGATTACATGAAGTATCTGGTCTTCATCTTCACACTTCTGAGTGTAGCTTATCTTGGCTTCACCTTCAAATTCGACGGCTGGCTTGAATACGACTTTGAACAGCCGACAGATCTGGCTAAATTCTCTGTAATAGTTCCTTTCATGGAAGTTTCTTTTACGGCAAGTGGTGGTTTTAAAAGGGACAATCAGGTGATTCCACCCTACGCAGATACACTTTGGTACAACTACTGGTACTGGGATGAAGGTTTTCTTGAATGGAAAAACGATTATCTTTCAATTCAAGCTGGTGTCAAACAGCATTCAGTTGGTCCCGGAAAGATATACAAATTATTCGTTAGAGAAAACGGTTTTTCATATCCGTCCTTTCGTTATCAAACCCTCGGCAGGTTTAGGATTGATATACTCTGGGCAGGACTCAGACTTGTGGAAAACGATTCAAAACCTGCGAAGGGTTTCAACTACAGATCACTTGTCTACTCACCTTTCGATGGTCTTGAGATAGCCTACGAAGAAAGTGTTTTGTATTTGAACAGATTCTTCGATCCGTATTATTTCTTCATACCGATACCCGCACCTGGAATACAGGAATTCTGGCATCTGGATGACAACTTAATGATCGGTGGCTGGGTGAGATATTCAGCAAAAAACTATTCGGTGTACTCTGAGTTTCTCATTGACGATATCAACATGAACAGATTCCTGAATCCTGAGGGCTTTCAAAACCCAGACAAAATGGCTTTCTTGTTTGGTTTTTGTGGACAGAGTGGGCCGTATACACTGACATTTGAAGTAGCCGGTGCGACTGCCTTCACTTTTCAAAGGACTACCAAGATCAGACCATATGAATATGTGCATTTTGAAGATTCAAATCTCTCCATTGAGCAAAACATGATCGGTTACAAACACGGTGAGAACAATATAGCCTGTGCGATCAGTCTGCAGTATTCAAAGGACAGTTGGTCGATCAAAACGATTTACGAAGGACTGATCTATGGTACAAGAACACCCGACAAACCATGGCACGGTGGGAGCATTCCATCAGGTACTCACTGGCTGGTTGGAGATGTGAAATCTCAGTATTCATTCATGACCAGAATTGCTTACAACTTCACCAGTTTTCTACCGTGGTTTGAAGATCTCACAACGGGTGTGAGATTTGGTTTCGTCGGCGATAAACCATTTGTCGGTTTCGATCTTTCTTCTGCTGTTCTGATAAATCAATGAGGAGGTGATACCATGAAGGGGCTTGTGCTGTGCGCTGGAAAAGGTACCAGGCTCAGACCTTTGACCTACACAACAGCGAAGCATCTGATACCGGTGGCGAATAAACCCGTTATCGAGTATACACTGGATTTCATGAAAGATGCCGGTGTTACAGAGATAGCAATAGTTGTGAGTCCAGAGAACAAAGATCTGTTCAAGGAAGTTTTGAAAGACGGAAGTGAGTTTGGCTTGTCAATCGAGTATGTTGTTCAGGAACAACCAAAGGGCATAGCACACGCGGTTTATCAGGCGAAGAATTTCATACAAGATGAACCTTTCCTGATGGTCTTGGGTGACAATTTGATTTTCGAAGATATAAGATCTGTTGTTCAAAGCTTTGTGGAGACTGAGACAAATGCCGTGGTACTGCTTTCACACGTCGGTGATCCACGAGCCTACGGTGTGGCTGTTCTGGAGAATGAAAGAATAAAATACGTCGTCGAGAAACCAAAAGAACCACCAAGTGATCTTGCAATAGTAGGTGTGTATATGTTCCGCAAGGATATCTTTGAAGCGATAGAGAATATCAGACCATCGTGGCGAGGAGAGCTTGAAATAACCGACGCCATTGGGTATCTTGTGCAAAACGGTTATTCAGTCAAGGCACACATAATAACAGGTTGGTGGAAGGATACGGGTAAACCCGAAGATCTGCTTGAGGCAAATAGAAAGATTCTGGACAACATGAAAAAGGAGTACTGCTATGGCAAGATCGACGAAGGCAGTACTATACAAGGTAGGGTTTGTATTGGAAAGGGATCAATTATCGCAAACTCACTCATCCGTGGCCCAGTTGTTATAGGCGAAAACTGCAAAATCATCAACAGTTATATCGGACCATATACAGCGGTAGGTAACAACGTCTTGCTTGAGAACTGTGAGATCGAGAACTCCATTCTAATGGATCAGAGTAATATCGCAAATGTCGCTACACGTATAGATTCATCCATACTTGGTAAAGGTGTGAAGGTCTTCCAGAACGGAGCAATGCCAAAAGCAGCTCGTTTAGTCGTGGGAGATTTGAGTTCTATACAACTTTGAAAAAAGCCCCCATAAGGGGGCTTTCTTATCTGTTTTTGACCCAGCGTATTACCATTGGACTTGCAATATAGATCGAGGAGTATGTTCCAACCACCGTGCCGACGGTCATGCCAAAGGCAAATGGTTTGATTGCATTCCCAGCGAAGAGCAAGAGCACAAAAACCACGAAGAAGGTTGTCAAAGACGTGTTTACTGTTCTTCGAAATACCTGGTTTATGCTGTCATTCACGATAGACGCTATTTGCTTTCCTTTAAACTTCTTCATATTTTCTCTTACCCTATCGTATACGATTATTGTGTTGTTCAAAGAATAACCTATCAATGTCAAGAATGCAGCCACTGCAGGGACGTTCAGTTCATAATTGAAGAACGAGAAAAATCCCATTGTCACAACAACATCATGTACAAGTGCAAGTGTTGCACCTACACCAAAAACAAAGTTGAACCTCAACGTGATATAAACCAGTATCGCAACCAATGTTATGATTACAGCACGCCATGTGAGTCTTCTGATTTCTTCAGCGGCAGATCCACCTGTTTCGTTGAAAGAAATCACCTGACCTTTTATATTCTTTTCAGAGATCTTTGATTCTATCTGTGCTTGAAGATCAGCTTTTTCTTCGGCCATGAACGTCTTGGTGAGAGTCACTGAGAATTTGAGTATATTCTCTGGATCACCAATGGACCGAACTCTTGTGACCCTCGCTGATGCAAAGTCGCTCGATATTTCACCCAGAACCTTTCTGACATCGGCTTCGGTGAAGTTAGATGACTCAACTCGCAGAATTAGTTCAGAACCACCCAAAAATTCAACACCGAAATTGAAGCCTCTTGTGAAGATAAAGATTAGGCTTATTGCGACTAATACCACGGAAATTGATATGAAGATTCTCCTTTTTCCAACAAAATCAAAGTATTTCATGACTGAGCTCCCCCTTCTTCAGTGACTGTTGGCTTACGAATCAAAGAGCTGAAGGCTTCGGTCAGAAGTCGTGAAAGAACTATGTTCACAAAAAAGCTTCCAAGGACTCCTATGATCAATGTAATAGCGAATCCCTTAACAGTTCCTGTACCAAAGTAATACAAGACCAAACCAGCGATAATGGTAGTGAGATTCGCATCGAACAGTGTAATGAAGCACCTGCCAAATCCAGAACTTATTGCTGCCTTTATTGATTTTCCTGCTCTCAATTCCTCTTTGATTCTCTCGGCAATGATGATATTTCCGTCCACCGTCGTACCAATGGTGAAGATGATACCGGCGATGCCGAGGAGCGTCAAAATTGAACCGGTTGCTGCAAGCACACCCAACAGCAGAATAGTGTTGTAGATGAGTGCAATATCGGCGATAACGCCTTGTATTCCGTAAACGATAACCATATAGATGAATACTATTATCAATCCAACAATACCCGCCCAGAGAGAAGTTCTAACGATATCCGAACCAAGCAACGGTGCTACCCATCCAGCTGAAACCTTTTCGAGTCTTGCTGGCAAGGCACCGCTCCTGAGTATTGCCGCAAGTTGTTTTGCCTCTTCGATCGAGAAATTACCAGTTATCTCAGCCTTCCCATCGGGTATAACAGACACAACATAACCAGCAAACTGCACCACGTTATCCAGAACAATTGCAAGTCGTTTTTCTTTCGCGGCGGCACTCCCAACAGAAGATTCTGGGACTACCAGTTGTTGTGTGATCTTCTTGAAGAGTTCGGCATCTTTGCTTGCCAATTCAAAGGTGACTTTGTACCCGAATCTCCCTGCCCGTGTTTCAGGAACCGGGCTTGCTGAAACTATCTGAGGCGAAACCAGTTTCATATCCTTTATGAGCATTATTTCTTCTCTCACAAGATACCAGATCTTCCCATCCCTTGTAGGTAGCCATTCGGCTTTCTTTATTCTGGCTAAATCTTTCAATCTTGGATCGGTCTGTGGATCGATTTGACTTTCTTCCAGAACCTGTCCGAAATACATCACGCCAGTCGAACCGAGTAGTTTTTCAGCCCTTGTTGTATCGGTTGCGGCAGGGATTTCAATCACTATGAAAGAATTGTTCTCTCTGAAAGTTTTTCTCACGGTTGCTTCTGTATACCCTGCTGCGTCCAATCTGTTTCTTAGAACCGTCCACACATTGTCAACAACCTCACTTGGATTTTCAACCCCTTGTTCCACATCGACCCTGTACTCCAAACGTGCTCCACCCTTGATATCAAGTCCCAAAGGTATCCGCTGAAAGATCATCGCCAATCCCTTATATGACTGCCCTTTGCTCGGCCATAACAGAGCAAGAAAGGCGGCAAAAATAACAGCTATTACAACTATGAGCCTCACTCTGTTTGCTCTCATGATCATGTCCCCTCCTCAGTTCTGTTCCTTGTCTTTTTCCTCCTGTTCCTTTGTTTCTTCTTTTTCCTTCACTTCTTCCTTCAAGACACTTGCTATCGCTCTTTTGGTTATCTCAAGCTCTGTCGACATCGCGCTCTTGATCTTGATCGTGTCTTTCCTGATGTCTATGATCTTCCCAACGATTCCACCAACGGTTATGACCGTGTCGCCGCGTTTCATGTTTGAAATCATACCGCGGAACTGTTTTTCTCTTCTGCGCTGCGGCAGGATCATCAGAAAATAGAACATCGCAAAGAGAATCACCAGCAAGAAAATAAAACTAAAACCTGATCCTGTTGCTGTAGTAGTTGGAGCACTCCCTGTAGCTCCTGGAGCAGCACTGTAGATTATCTCCACCTTAAATACCTCCTTTTTGCTTTTCGATCTTAAATGATTTTACCAGAATTTTGTAAACCATCGGAATAAAAATCAGTTGAAATCCCAAACCAACCAGTCCCGAAAGAATATCAACTCGCACCTTCACATCCGATTTGCCCAAGTACACTGCCAGTATCCAGACAATTTTAGCCGAAACAAAATCAAATACGCATGTCAAATAGAGATTTCTGAATTTTCCTTGAAATACTGGCGCTAGCAGTCCAACCGTTACAGACTCAAGAACCATAGGCAAAAGAAGATCCACCTGCGGAAGACCTGTCGCAAGAAAACTCGCTGTGGGAGCGAAAAATCCTACAAGCACCGAAGTCGTTGTACCGTGCAAGAGTGCGACCAGAATCGATATGAAGGACACTGGCAGAATGGCTCTGGCAATTGTTTGCGAACCTGTTATGTGTAGAAAGTACAATACTGCCGTTGCTAACGACGTCCATAGTAAGAAAAACACCGTTTTTTTGGTCAAAGACATTTCCTCCTACACCACGTTCTTCTCACGAACGACGCCTTTTTCGAACCTGTCAAGGTTCAATTCAGTTATGTCCACATGAAGCGTCCTGCCATAGATTATCATCTGAGCAAGAGCTTCTCCAACCGCTGGTGCGAGCATAAAACCATGACCGCTGAAACCGATGGCATAGTAAAAACTGGGTACCGATGTGGATTCTCCTATGATTGGCTGTGCATCGGGCGACATGTTGTAGTGCCCTGACCAATGGCGAACGATTCTCAACTTCGACAGAAATGGAAAGATCGCGCACATTTTCTCTGCCATTTCTCTTTCAAATCTGTATGTCACATTGTTGTTTATGCCCGGCTTCTCCTCTGGATCACCCTGACCCATGATGAACTGTCCATGTTTGGTTTGCCTCATGTAGAAATTCCCAGAGAAACTTATCGCCATCGGGTTGAAAAAGTTTTTCACAGCCTCCGTTACCATTATCTGGTGCCTGTAACTCTCGGTTGGAAGATCCACACCAACCATATTTCCAATCTCTCTTGAATGAGGACCGGCTGCATTTATCAGTATCTTTGCTCCAATCTTTCCCCTATTGGTGAAGAGTTCGAACCCATTTGGAAGTACCTCAACTGCCATGACCTTGGTATGTGTCATAATGTGTACACCGAGTTTCTGCGCAGCTCTTGCGTATGCGAAATTCGCGAGATGCGGGTTTGCATGGCCATCTTTCTGGCAGAAGGTTGCCATTTTGACTCCACTGACATCGATATATGGGTACCTCTGCTTAACATCCTTTGGTGTGAGAATCTCAACATCCAGCCCAAGTTCTCTTTGCATCTGAACATTTTTCTCAAACTGCGCTGCCTCCTGATCGT
>Ga0209204_1000558_pt1 | contig 40504 bp, 40 predicted proteins | sample AD_JPNMR2_MetaG_FD_184425 | JGI IMG/M metagenome (GOLD analysis project Ga0209204, IMG submission 184425) | Active sludge microbial communities of municipal wastewater-treating anaerobic digesters from Japan - AD_JPNMR2_MetaG (SPAdes) (version 2) | ecosystem: Engineered > Bioreactor > Anaerobic...
CTGGGATAGCAGCTTCTTAATTAAGGGACAATTTTTTGTTGACCTGAAAAGCGTTCTTGCCGTATCTTTGTATCATGCTTGTTCAGTTTATCCGGAAACCGCTGCGCTATCGATATGATAATGTGGTGTTAATCCTTATCGGAATTAACCTGCTTGTTTTTTTGGTACAGAATCTGGTTGCTCAGGCAACTTCGTACCTCGCATTAAATCCCGTGGCGATGGTGCGCTTTGGTATGTTCTGGCAGCCCCTGACGTACATGTTTACCCACGGAAGTATTTCTCATCTTCTTTTTAATATGCTGGGTCTGTTTTTCTTTGGAACCCCCATGGAACGCCATGTGGGTTCCAAGGAGTTTCTGCTCTATTATCTTGTTACGGGTATTCTGGCGGGGCTTTTTTCGTTCGGGGTTTTTTTGCTCACCGGTTCCTATTTTACCTATCTGGTAGGGGCTTCCGGCGCAATTTTTGCCGTGCAATTGGCCTATGCGACCTTTTTCCCTGATTCGGTGGTTTTTCTCTGGGGTATCCTTCCCCTGCGGGCGCCGGTGATGGTCCTTGGTTTTACCGCCCTGGAACTTTTTTCTGCCATTACGGGCACCCAGAATGGGGTAGCCCATGTAACCCACCTGGCGGGTTTCTTGTTTGGCTGGCTGTATTTCCTGGTTCGTTTTGGGGTTAATCCCTGGAGATATCTGGTGCGTCGCTCCTAGAATGTTGAATGGTAATAGAGGGAGTGAGCGGGGGGCGTTGAACCCTAAAACGAGCTACCCCACTGAATCCCCAAAAATTGGGTGGGCGCGAATACACAGGGCGGGGTAAAAAGAGAAAGATGGCGCTTTTCTTTATAGTATTTTTTGCTTTAATCTTTTCTTCCCCTATGGATGCCCAAACGGTGGTGCGGGGCGAGGTCCGTATCGATTTAGAACCGGTATATCTTTCGTTTTTAGAAGAACATGGTCCATTAGATACGACCGTTGCGCGCCAGCGAGCCCTGGAAGAGGCCTTTCTGAATGTTTCTGCCCACATTTATGGCTGGCGCTTTGCCTATGAGATAGGCGAGCGGGCCCGACAGATTGAAGAAAAGCTCGAGCTATTCTCAGAGGGCACTATCCGCTGGGGGGATCCCCGCTTTTCTGTGACCGATGCTCGGGTAGAGGGATCTACCTTTGCCATCTGGGTAGAGTACCGACCGACCCCCGAAGAAGAGCGCCGGCTTGCTTTCTGGAAATCAGGGCAGATCCTTCTTTTACAAGGGGTGGGGACCGGAGCTCTTTCGGGGCCCGGCCCTGCAGGGGCAGAGGCTGCTCCCAATGGAGGTGGCTTGCCCACAGTACCGGGGGCTTCTCCCGGCGAGGAGGGGGATAACTCTTTGAGGAAAGGCCGCTCCACCGGCGGGGCTAGTTCCGATTCCCCGGAGAAAAGCGCCCTTTCTTCTCAAGATGGGCTTGCCGCCGGAGGTTGGGCGCCCGTTCCGGGACCCTGGTACGATGGTAAACGCCGGGCCCTGGAGGATGCGGCCCGGGCCGCCATTCGGGCCTACCTGCGAAAAACCGAGCGAAACCGCCCAAAGGAAGCCCACGGATACATCGCCCTCGCTTCCTTTCCCCGCTATTGGATACAGGCGGGACGCTGGACATGCCAGGCCCGCTTCCGGGTTATTATTACCGATGTGGTTCCCTTCGCGGTGCATTAATGGCGCGAGAGACGTAAAGAGGTGGAACTACTCTTCTTTTGGGGCCTGTCGGATTATTCCCCAATGATTTTTACCAGCACCCGTTTTCGGCGCTGACCATCAAATTCACCATAAAAGATTTGTTCCCAGGGGCCAAGATGCAATCTTCCCTGGGTAATGGCGACGACTACCTCTCGTCCCATAATTTGCCGCTTCATGTGGGCATCGGCGTTATCTTCTCCCCGGTTGTGGTAATACGACGAAACGGGCTCATGGGGGGCTAGTTTTTCAAGCCAGATATCAAAGTCGCGATGGAGCCCACTTTCGTCATCGTTAATAAAGACACTTGCCGTGATGTGCATGGCGTTTACCAAACACAGCCCTTCCTGAACCCCCGAGGCCGCAACGAGGGCTTCCACCTGGTCTGTTATGTTGATAAATTCCCGGCGTTGTTTTGTCTCAAACCACAATTCCTTCGTTAAGCTCTTCATAGGGTAACTATAAAACGCAAGTCCTTAAATGAAAAGCGGCTCCTTGCTTGGCGCGTGGCGGATTAACAGAACCGGGGTTGCCTAGTCTCCAACACCGATTCAGGATGTGAGGTAAGCTGTATCAGGAGGGAGTGAAGCTACAGGCGGGCTTTCTTCTTCCTCTCTTTACAGAGGCGCCCTTCTAGGATACGTTAGATGGTATAGCACATTGGTACGGGAGTTCTCATGGATATCCAGAACACGGTAAAGAACCTGCATCCCCTGGAGGTGCGGATTATTCGGCAGTACAAAAGGGGGGATGAATTAAGTATCGAAAAAGTAGAGGCAGAGCTACAGTTTAAGCCGGGCAATGGGAATCAGGCCCTTTCGTGGCTCCTGGGAAAAGGCTTGATTCAGGAAATCCGGCGGGAACCACTTGTGTTTTTTGAGTTAACCGAATTGGGGGAGCTCTGGGCCCGAGAGGGAACTCCGGAGGAACGAATTCTGCGCCTTCTTGCCCAGGAAGGGGCCCTGACGATGGGAGAACTTGCCCAGCGCTTGAAGCTGGAAAACAAGGATGTGGGAAGCGCCTATGGCCTTTTGTCAAAGGCAAACCTGGTAGTAATGGATGAACAGAAGCGGGTTTGCCTTGCTCCAGGCTGTAGCCTCGGGGCGGATGGTTTACCAACCGCAGGACCCGGAAGCCAGCGACTCCGGCTGATTCGGGGGCTCCTCGAGCGGGCGCTAAAGCTCCGGGAGGGAACCGGCAAAGGCGAAGACAGCAGTGGTTTGCTAAAGGAAGAGAGTCTCTCCCCGGAAGAGCGGGAACTTATGAAGAGTATCGCCAAAAAGCGGGGGGCCGCCGATAGCGCTTTCCGCATTGTGGAACGGGAAAAGGTGATTTACACCTTTACGGAACAGTGGCAGGCGGTGTCCCAGGCCCTGCAAGAGGCGGGAATCACGGGAGATGAAATTGGCGCCCTCACCCCTGAACTGTTAGCCAGTGGGGCCTGGAAAAATGGCCGATTCCGTTCGTATAACATTCAGGTGCCTCCTACCCGTCTTTTAGTGGGCCGCTCTAACCCCTACGCGCGATTCCTGGAAGATGTAAAGGACAAGCTGGTTTCCCTGGGTTTTGAAGAATTTGATGGATCCCTGGTGGAAACGGAATTCTGGAATTCCGATGCCCTTTTTATGCCCCAGTTCCATTCTGCCCGGGATATCCATGATGTGTACTACGTGGCCGAGCCCCAGAAGGCCCAGTATATCGAAGAGCCCTGGTTAAGCCGGGTTGCGGCGGCTCATGAGAACGGCGGTGATACGGGAAGCCGGGGCTGGCGCTATACCTTTGACCGGGAATTTACCCGCAGGCTTATTTTGCGAAGCCAGGGAACGGTCCTTTCTGCCCGGCAACTTCCCAAAGCGAAAATTCCGGGAAAATATTTTGGTATTGTGCGCTGTTTCCGCTATGACCGGGTGGATGCGACCCACCTTTCGGATTTTTATCAAACCGAAGGGATAGTTCTGGGAGAGGATGTAAATCTCCGTACCCTTCTGGGGATGCTCGAGATGTTTGCTACAGAAGTAGCCGGAGCCAAGGAAGTAAAGTATGTGCCGGGCTATTTCCCCTTTACGGAGCCATCGGTGGAGGTTCATATCAAGCATCCCGTCCTCGGTTGGTTTGAGTTAGGGGGCTCGGGGATTTTCCGTCCCGAGGTAACCCAGTCGCTGGGAGTAAACGTGCCTGTGGCGGCCTGGGGTATCGGTATCGATCGGATGGCCCTCATGGCCCTGGGACTTAACGATCTACGGGAGCTTTTTAGCTATGATATCGAAGCGGTACGGCTGCGCCGGACGAAGGAAAGCCTCTAATCCTCAGGAGTTACTGGTATGCCAAAGATAGAAGTACATGAACAGCTGTTGTATTCCCTCATAGGATATCGATGGGAAGGTCGGGAGGCCTTTGAAGAAGCCCTTACCTGTGCCAAGGCGGAATTGGACGAAGACTCAGACAAGAGCCTTCCCGAGTCTGAGCGCATTCTTAAAATTGAGTTGAATGATACGAACCGCCCCGATCTCTGGTCCACCGCGGGACTTGCCCGGCAACTCAGGTTGTACCATCGATCGACGCCGATCCCTGTCTATCCCTTTTTTAGCCGTCCGGGGCAGGCCTTACCCACCACCTATCGGGTGATAGTGGATGGGGTCCTGAAGGATATTCGTCCGTATATCGGTGCCTTTGTGGTAAAGGGTAAAAAGATTGACGAGGCCCAACTGAAAGACGTAATCCAGACCCAGGAAAAGCTCTGCTGGAATTTTGGCCGCAAGCGGCGTTCCATTGCCATGGGGGTGTATCGGACCGCTCTCATTCAGTGGCCCGTGCGGTATGTGGCGGCAGACCCCGAGGCTACCCGCTTTGTTCCCCTGGGAATGGAAGAAAAACTCTCCCTTCGCGAAATTTGTCAGAAACATCCCAAAGGAATAGAATACGGCCATATCGTTGCGGACTTCCCCCGCTTCCCCTACCTTACCGATTCGGCGGGGGAGACCCTCTCGTTCCCACCGGTGATTAACAGCGCCCGCATTGGGGCCGTGGAGGTGGGGGACGATGAACTCTTTGTGGAAATGACCGGTACCGACATGGAGTCCCTTGCCCTGGCTATCAGCATCACCGCCTGCGATTTTGCTGATGCGGGATGGACGGTTCAGCCGGTGCTGGTGGAGTATCCCTACGATACGCCCTTTGGCCGACAGGTGACCTTCCCCTACTATTTCCAGGAGCCCCTCTTTTGTTCCTTGAGCCGGATCCATCGTTTCCTGGGAGAAGCCCTGGATCAGGAGGCCTGTCTTGCGGCGCTCCGTCGTATGGGGGTGCGGGCAGAGGCCGCAGAGGATCGAGAGGCCCGGGCATCTCGTCCCGAGCCGGGGATTCGGGTGTATCCGCCGGAGTATCGTAACGACTTTCTCCACGCCGCCGATGTGGTAGAAGAGGTGATGATTGGCCGGGGGCTTAATAATTTTGCGCCCCTTAAACCCCAGGATTTTACCATTGGCCGGCTTACGCCGATAACCCTTTTTAGCCGCAAGGTGAAGGAACTCATGATTGGCCTGGGATACCAGGAGATGATTTATAACTATCTGGGTTCGAAAAAAGACTTTATCGAAAAAATGTGCCGGGATGGCTCTTCCATTGTACGGATCAGTAATCCCATGACGGAAAACTACGAGTATGTCCGGGATTCGGTGCTCCCTTCGTTGCTTATGTCAGAATCTGTATCGGGTCATGCGGTGTATCCCCACAGAATATTCGAAGTAGGCAAGGTGGCCTATCGGGATAGTTCGGAGAACTATGGGGTTACCACCCGGCAATACCTGGGCTTTTTGCATGCCGCTCCGGAGGCTAACTTTAATGTGGTGGCAAGCCAGATCCAGGCTTTGTTTTATTACCTTAATCGGTCCTACGAAGTGGCAGAGGTTAGCGACAGTCGCTTTATTCCGGGGCGGGTTGCGGCGGTGCTCTGTGGAGGCGTAAAAGTAGGGGTGTACGGGGAACTCCACCCTCAGGTGCTTGAAAACTGGGGTATTACGGTGCCCTGTACGGCCGCCGAACTAGATCTGGACGTGCTTAAAGATAGTCATTAAGCAGTGGAAGACAAGGGATGTTCCCCTGGTCATCGCTGGAAGGAGGTTCCTATGGCCCTTTCTTTTGAAGTAGTATCCCTACCGGTCCCGCAGGATAAAAACGTGATTGTGGGGCAGGCCCATTTTATTAAGACCGTGGAAGATATAGGTGAAATTCTCGCCGCTTCAGTGCCAGGCATCCAGTATGGGCTTGCCTTTAATGAAGCCTCTGGCCCCTGCCTTATCCGCACCGAAGGGAACGATGAAACCCTGGTTCAGGCCGCCGTGGCCTGTGCCCAGGCGGTGGGGGCGGGACACACCTTTTATCTCATCCTGGGGAATGCCTATCCTATCAATGTGCTGGATAGAATAAAGGCCTGTCCCGAGGTGTGCCGAATTTTCTGCGCCACCGCGAATCCGGTGCAGGTCGTGGTGGGGGTGACTGAACAGGGCCGGGGTATCATGGGAGTAATCGATGGTTCAAGCCCGAAGGGGGTGGAAGAGGCCCATCATAAAAAGGAACGGAAGGAATTACTCCGTCGCTTTGGCTACAAGTTCGCCTAGGAGGTGCTTTTTATGGATGAAAAAACGATTCGATGGGCGGCGATTGCGGCCCAGAAAACGGAACTGACCGAATACTATGTGTACACAAAACTGGCAGATATGGTGCAGGATCCCCATAATGCCCAGGTCCTTCGGGACATTGGGGCGGCGGAGAAGCGGCACTCCGAGTACTGGCAGGGTAAGACGGGGGTAACCGTAAAACCGAATCGATGGAAAATCTGGAGGACCCTTTTTATGGCCCGCCTGTTTGGGCTTACCTTCGTGCTCAAACGGATGGAAAAAAATGAGGGAACCGCCTCTAAACGGTACGAAATCCTTGCCCAGGCCTATCCGGAAGTGCGTCAGATTATGAACGATGAGGCGGAGCACGAAAAAAGTCTCCTCAACCTGTTGGATGAGAAACTCTTACAGTATGTGGGATCCATTGTTTTAGGACTGAACGATGCTCTGGTGGAATTGACGGGAGCCCTGGCGGGTTTTACCCTTGCCCTGGGAAACACTAAAACGATTTCCCTGGCAGGACTGGTGACGGGCGTTTCGGCGGCCTTCTCGATGGCCGCCTCGGATTATCTTTCGTCGAAGGCCGAAGGGGATAGTCGGGCGGCCACCTCTGCCATTTACACGGGGGTAGCCTACCTTATTACGGTCATTTTGATGATTCTTCCCTACCTGCTCCTGGACGCTAAATTTATAAGCCTCGGACTAACCCTGGCCATTGTCATTCTTATCATCATGTTGTTCAATTATTATCTTTCCGTTGCGAAGGACCTGGATTTTAAGCGGCGCTTCTTTGAAATGGCCTTTATCAGTTTGGGAGTGGCGGCCTTTTCCTTTGGTCTGGGGTATGTGCTTAAAATCTGGCTTGGCGTGGATGTGGAGTAAAGCTTAGGAATCAACATGGGTCGTCCTGTTTGGGTTGGTTGATAGGGTAAGGCGCCCAAACAACGAAGACCCACAAAAAGCCCCGAAGCTTAATAAGGGGGGAGCATTTTGAATCTTTTAGAGTTGAAACAGGTTTCTCTTATAAAAGGGGGAAAGGCCCTGTTACGGGATGTTTCGGTGGATATCTGGGAAGGATATGTTCACGCGGTGATTGGCCCTAATGGGGCAGGAAAATCAACCCTTGCCCAGACCATAATGGGCCTTTCAGGATATCGGGATATTGAAGGGGATATTCGTTTCCAGGGAGAGTCTATTAAAGGCCTGTCGGTGGATGAGCGGGCCCGCCGGGGCATTACCCTGGTGTTTCAAGAACCCGCCCGGTTTGAAGGGCTGGGAGTAGTGGACTTTATCCTCGCCGGGGCAAAAAAGAAAGAGCGCCCTGTGGTAGAAGAGGCCCTTTCGATAGTGGGGCTTGACCCGGCTCGCTATATGGGCCGGGCGGTGGATCGTACCCTGTCCGGGGGCGAACGCAAGCGAATAGAGCTTGCATCGGTGTATGCCATGCAGCCCCGTCTCTTGCTGATGGACGAACCCGATAGTGGGGTAGATATCGATTCAATCCAGCATATTTTTACGGTGATTCAAAAATTAAAGGAACAGGGAACAACGGTCCTTCTTATCACCCATAGTCCTGATGTGCTTAAACAGGCCGACCATGCCTTTTTGTTATGTGCCGGGATGGTGGTGGATAAGGGCCCCATGGAACGGATGTATGAATACTTTAACGGGAAGTGTACTCCCTGTACCCATATAGGGTTTCCAGAGGTAGATAAGAATTAGGGGCGAGGTCTCGCCGGTGGGTAAAATATGGCAAATACGGAATTAGTAGCAGAACTTTTAGCGTCCATAAAACAGCATCACTATGGTCCCGATGTGGCCCATGTGGAAATTCATGGGAATGAAGTGCTGGGGGTCCACCTGGTCCCGGGCCTTGAAGTTTCGTCCCGGAGCCTCCCCGATGGGGTGGCGGTGGAAATTCGGGTGCAGCGGGGAGTTCATATTAAAAACCCCGTTCATTTTTGTTTTGGCCTCCTACCGAATCAGGGAGTTCAGAGAATCCTTTCCCACACCGTGATAGAAGAAGGGGCCTCTGCCCGGTTCATCGCCCACTGTACGTTTCCCAATGCGGTGGATGTACAACATCGTATGGAGGCGGAAATCCACATTGGAAAGGGGGCTTCCCTGGGATATTTTGAACGGCATGTTCATGGCCCCCGGGGTGGGGTGCTTATTGTACCTAAAACAAAGGTATATTTGGAAGAAGATGCCCGGTATACAACCGAATTCGAACTTATCGAAGGGGCCGCCGGCACAGTGGAACTCGATTATGAGGGGGTGTGTAAGGCCGGTGCCACATTGGACATGAAGGCCCGCCTCTATGGCCGGCTGGAGGATACTATCCACATTCGGGAGGCGGTGCGGCTTGAGGGGGAAGGTTCCACCGGCGTTCTCACAAGTCACATCGCCTTAAAGGACCGGGCCCAGGCCACTATAGAAAACGAGATAATTGCGGAGGCCCCCTTTGCTCGGGGCCATGTGGACTGTAAGGAGATTGTCCAGGGAGAAGCCCAGGCCCGGGCCATCCCTATCGTGTTTGTGAAGGACCACCGGGCCCATGTTACCCACGAAGCGGCCATTGGCTCAGTGGATTCTAAGCAGCTGGAAACCCTCTTGAGCCGGGGCCTTACCGAAGATGAGGCAACGGACCTGATTATCAAGGGACTTCTTAGTTAAAAGAGTGCCCCCGCCCAGTGCCCTCTGATGGTTCTGTTGGAGTATGAAAAAGAGAAGGGGCTGCTCCGGCAGCCCCTTCGTTGCCGATGGGCCCCTCTTAGCGAAGAGGAAAGAACTCCTCACACGAATGGGAGCCCTTAACTTGTTTGTGGAGAACAAGACAGTTCCCCGTCCGGCCCACATCTACTTTGATAAGTTGTTTATCCGCATAATAGGTGCGCTGCTCTTCCCACTGAATACAGGCATAACACCGCTTCATTCCCGCTTTTTTAAGATCCTGTTCCATAGAGAGCTCCTTACTTTTTCGTTTTCCCGAGGTGCTTCGCTGACGTATACTGCCGTGAAGGCCTCTCTTTTCCCCAACGGGGACCCTTAATAAAAAAGGGTTATCTTTCTTTGTTGTAACACGCTTTTAACACTTTGGCAATGAATTTTTGAAAGACCCTCTATGGGGAATAAAAAAAGAAGAAAAGAAAAAGATTACCCTCACCTTATCAGCACTTTGAATTATAGCTCCTGGAGACTGCGGCAGAAGCGGCGGTAGTGGGGCCAACAACACCTTATCAGCACTTTCAACCAATAGCTCCTGGAAGGGCGCAGGGGGCTGTCTGTGATATGCCTTTTATAAAATTTGTATCACCAGGTTTCCCCTGTAGGCACCTTTTCTAGCGGCTCCTATCGATAAGTTCATCTAAACGATCATCCTGACGGGGACGATTTTCTTTTCGGCGTTTCCGTTCTACATAGTGGAGTGCCTCTTGGGCGGCAATCTGGGCATGTTCGTACCAGATGGAATAGAGTTCATTATTGATGTTACTGGGGTAGGGGGCCCCTTGAAGGGCTGACACAAGCTGGACAATGATGTCACTTGCTTTTTTACGCATGGGTGGCTCCTATAAATTCTAGTTAGGTCTTCTGTACTTAATCTTACTACGGTTTTTGTCTTTTTGCAAAAGAACAGCCCTGTAAGAACAGTGACATCGCAGAGAAAAGGCGCTTTCCTGATAAAAGGTCTTTTAAAAGCCCCGGCGGCTATTGGGTAATACTAGGAATGATGCAGAGAAGAGGGGGCCACCACAGTGTCTGGTGTCACTTTTTTCTCTTCCTTTTTCAGGGAGAAGGGCGTATACTAATCCTTATGAAGGTCCTTTTTATTGGTGGCACCGGTAATCTTTCCTATGATTGTACCCTTCGGGCCCTTGAGATGGGCTATAAAGTTACCCATCTGAACCGGGGGAAAAGGGCAGACAAACAGCTGGCTCAGGTAGAGCTTATCCAGGCGGATGTGCAGGATGAAGCTCATATCAAAGATGTGCTTGCCCATCGAACCTTTGATGCGGTGGTGGATTTTATCGCCTATAACCCCCAGGAGGTAGAACGGGATATCCGGCTTTTTGCGGGCAAAACCGCTCAGTATGTGTTTATCTCCACCGCTTCGGCCTATCGTAAGCCACCCCTCCATCCGGTGATTACCGAATCTACGCCGTTGTGGAACCCCTATTGGGAATATTCGCAGAAAAAAATTATCTGTGAAGAAATTCTGTGGCGGGCCTGGCGGGACAGGGCCTTCCCCATGACCATAGTTCGGCCATCCCATACCTATTGCCGGGAGTGGATTCCCACCGCGTGGACCAGTTCTGACTTTACGGTGGCCGCCCGCATGCTCCAGGGAAAAGAGGTGGTAGTTCAGGGAGATGGAACGTCCCTGTGGACCCTTACCCATAGCCGGGATTTTGCGGTAGGGTTGGTCGGCCTTTTAGGGCAACCCGCCGCAATCGGGGAAGCCTTTACCATTACGGGGGACGAGGCCCTTTCCTGGGACATGATTCATCACAATCTGGCTGCCGCATTAGGGGTGGAACCGCGGATTGTGCATGTCCCCAGCGAGTTCATTGCCCGGGTAAGTCCGGAACTGGGGCCCCACTTCCTGGGGGATAAGAGCTATAGTGTTTTGTTTGATAACTCTAAGATTAAACGCCTGGTTCCCCAGTTTAAAACGACGATTCCCTTTGCCCAGGGAATTCGCGAATCGGTGGCCTGGTACCTGGAGAATCCAGAGCGGCAGCGAGTTAATTCCCAGATTGATGGAATAATAGAAGAAGTGCTACGCCGTTGGAAACGAGCCATGGAAGCGGCGTTTTCAATGTAAGGAAAGGGAGCGGAAGGGCCTTTAGAGTCCGTGGTAGGGGCCAGGCAGGGTTTCTTGAAAAAAATCAACAAAACCCCTGTTTCTTCTCTTGAAATAATTATCAGATGTATAGTATCCTAAGGGCCTTATGAAAAAATTCGGTCCCATTTCGTTTTATCGAGAAGCACTCCATATTGCTTTGCCGGTGATGCTCCAGCAACTTATCATGAGCCTGGTATCGCTGGTGGATAATTTTATGGTGGCCGGCCTGGGTGATATTAAAATGGCCGCCGTCAATGTGGCAAATCAGGTGAATTTTGTGTATCTCGTGGCGACCTGGACCCTTTGTGGGGCGGGAGGAATCTACCTTGCCCAGTATCGAGGAGCTCGGGATAAGGCGGGGATGCAGCAGGCCTACCGGTTCAAGGTAATTATGACCTTCCTGGTAACCCTGATATACATGTCCCTGGTGTGGACCATCCCCGAAAAGCTCATCGCCCTCATGACCAACGGCAATGCGGCCCAGGACGAAATCATTGTGTACGCCGTTCAATACCTTAAACTCGTGTCTTTCACGTTTATTCCTATGGCCCTTTCTACTTCTATCGGGACGTCCTTCCGGGAAGTAGGGCTGCCCACAATTCCGCTGGTTATATCGGTGCTTTCCACCTTAGTGAACACCTTTGGCAACTGGGTTTTTATCTATGGAAACCTGGGGGCCCCCCGGCTCGAGGTCGCAGGAGCGGCCTATGCGACTATCATAGCTCGCCTTGTGGAACTTACGGCTTTTTTAACCTATAGCCGATGGAAGCGGGCGGAATTCTTTGTTTCCCTGTGGCATATCTGGCGGGTAAAAATGAGCCTTATGGTCACCATTTTGGGGAAATCGCTGATGATGATTGTTTCGGAACTCAACTGGGTGCTTTCTGAAACGGTCGTTACCGCCCTCTACAATAGCCGGGGTGGCGCGGAGGTCGTGGCCGGCATGGCCGCAGGCTGGACCATCGCGAATATCTTTTTCTTAGTGTTTAATGGAATTCACTCTGCTACTGCGGTGGTGGTAGGGGGGGTCCTGGGGGCCGGACGCCTTGAGGAGGCCCGCAATAGGGCCCGCTGGCTGTTAAGCGGTTCTTTAGTGGCCGGTGTCGTGGTGGGAGTGGGGGCAGTCATAGCCACCGGTCTTATCCCCTTCGTTTTTGCCAATTTAACCCCCGCCGCCCGCTCGGTGACCTCTGGTCTGGTGCTTGTTATTGCCCTGTACATGCCCCTGTGGACGATATTAAACGCCCAATTTGCCATAAGCCGGGCGGGGGGAGACACTGCCCTGGGAATGTATGTGGATGTGTCGGTGAATACCCTGTTGTTTGTTCCGGGGGCAATTGTGCTTACCCTTTTTACACCCCTTGGACCGGTCCTCATGTTTGGTATTATTAAGACCACCGACATCGTAAAATATCTTATTGCCCGATGGTATCTTAAAAAGGAACGCTGGGTACGGAATCTTACGGTTCAGGAACAGTAAGAGCCAAGGAATAGGTGGAGCGGGGACAGAAAAGGCTAACCAGGCCGGACCCAGTTTGATATATTATTCGACGAGGGACCCGGCGGCCCCATCGCCCGCATCGGCTGTCGAGTAGCAGCTACCTTGTCTTCATAATCGAAAGACCCGCTTTCTATACATTTCTCCAAGCCGTCTAAGGGTTTCCGGTACAGGCTCGTTATTTGTGCGATGACGGGCCAGATCGATGATAAATTGATTCATTGAAAAGTGGCGAAAGAGGAACAGCCGGCTATATGAAAGTGGGTCCTGTTCATAAAACCGCAACAGGTGCTCCGTATAGGGCCAGAATAGTTTGCCCTTGCTCATTTCAGAGTATCCGATAATCCACAGGGGAATGGCGGGGAAAATTGTCTGGGCCCGATAGGCAAATTCTGCCATTTTTCGAAGGCCTTCGATTAAAAGCGACGCCACAGCGGGCTCTCGGTTCAAAAATTTTAAATCCGTGGTTCGGGGCGTATGAATAGGAGTTTTGTTCAAGATAAGAATTTGTCTACGGTTTTGAATTCCTAATTCAGGGTATTGTTGAAAAAAACGTTCCAGAATTTTCCCCGATGGACCAATAAGATAGCGTCGATTTTTGGCCTCCTGTTCCCGGCGGCCCGGATTGTCTGCTATCAAAATAAGACGAATATCATCGTGGGGGCCTATGTCATCCCATTCATGATTGTACACTACCGGTGTTTCAATGGGATATGAGCTTTCCCCCCGTTGGGCTATCAGCTCTTTCTGGAGAGAAAAAAGAAAAGGCGCCCTTTCCAACAGGGTGGTGCAGTAATTTTTAAAATCTTCCCGCAGTTGATGAAATGCAAGGAACGTTTTTTCGTCCATGGTTCAATATCCCGGGAAAGAATCTACCACGGGGAAAAGAAAAAAGTATAGAGAGACTTTCCTGGACCCCCGGCCGTAAAAGGAGATAATTCTTGACTTTTTTTTATCTTTTTCTTAATTTTTCTTTTGTTCCTCAAAGGAAGATCAGGCTTATCGTGCCGGGCATCAATGAAGAAGCAGCAGTATAGGCGTATCTAAACATACTGCGGGACTTCCTGTGATAGAGGAAATCTAATCCTTTATTTACCGTGGAGGTCCCCGTATGAAAGACTTGAGTTCTTTGCCTAAACAAAAACTTGGTTATTTAGAAGCAATTGTTTCTATTATAACAAATTCTCTCCTTGCAGCACTTAAGATCTGGGTAGGAATGCTTTCCCGGTCTGTAGCGATGATAGCAGATGCGTGGCATACCTTATCTGATTCTTTTACATCGTTGGTAGTAATAATAGGATTCTGGGTTTCTGGAAAACCTGCCGACAAAGAACATCCCTTTGGTCACGGAAGGGCAGAGCTTATTGCGAGCATTATCATCGGAACACTTCTTGCTGTTGTGGGATTTAATTTTACCGTCGAATCAATAAAAAAATTGATAGCCTTCGAAAAGACTTCATATTCTGTTCAAGCTATTATAGTGTTTGCGGCATCGGTGATAATTAAAGAATTGCTCGCTCAATTTTCCTTTAAATTAGGGAAAATAACGGGATCTACTTCCCTTATTGCTGATGGCTGGCACCATAGAAGCGATGGAATTGCATCTCTGCTGATAGTAATAGGCGCACTTCTTGCTCGATATCTATGGTGGATTGACGGTTTCCTGGGAATAGTTGTTTCGGTACTTATCTTGCAAGCTGCATACAGTATCGTAAAAGAGAATTCAAATAATATTATGGGAGAAGATTTGGCGAGCGGTATTAAAGAGGAAATCACCCAGTTGGTGTATACTTATTCTGATAAGGTATCAGATGCTCATCATTTTCATATTCATAAATATGGGGATCATTCGGAGCTTACTTTTCATCTCCGATTTGATAAAGCCACAAGCGTGGAAAATGCCCATGATATTACTTGCCAGATTGAAAAATTGCTGAAAGAAAAATACCACTATGAGGTAACCATCCATGTGGAACCCGATACGAAGGAAGGGTGATTTTTTTGTTCCGAATCATTGAGCGGCCGTAGAGGACCGTACTATACTACATACTATGGGCCAGGAAAATATCCATACTTATAAAAGCGGAGAGGTAATCTTTTCCGAAGGAGACCCGGGAGAACATATGTACGTCCTGCTCCAGGGGGCGGTGGAGCTTCGCATTAAAGTGAATGGGGCCGAATCGGTAATCAAGGTAATCGAAGAACCCAATGATTTTTTCGGAGAAATGGCGCTTATTGACGGCAAGCCCCGTTCTGCCACGGCTGTGGCGATAAAAAACACACGCCTTCTGGAAGTAAACCGGGAAGCCTTTGAAAACATGATTCTTACCAATGGAAAATTTGCCTTAAAGATCATCAAAATTCTGTCCGAACGAATCCGGCAAACCAATGAACACATCGAAAATCTTTTGAACACCAATCCCCGGGATCGGATTAACCGGGGTATCGTGGATTATGCGCTCCGTGTTAACGAGCGAATTCACGATGGAAGTTACAAAGTACGGGTCCTGGACTTAAAAAACTGGCTTAATACAAAATTGGGTATTACCCTGGACGAAATTGATAATCAGCTCTTTCGTCTTTTAAAGGCCCAGACTATTAGCTATGCCCCTACCAGCGCTCAATCGAAGGAATGTATTATCGTGCCACCCGCTTTCGTGAAAGAATACAACCGCCGGACTTCGCAGGGGGTGCGGTGATACTACTGGAGCGGTCCCTTTCTTAGAAGGAGGGGCACCCTTTTTACTTCCTTTTGCTGAGGGCTTGTCTCGATGAACCATGGCGCCTTCCATCGGGAGAAATCCCTCTCTTTTTGGGGACGAAGGGCGCCCCTTCCCGTGGGGAGGGGGCCCCTCTCCTTTCGATAAAGAAGGGCCCCCTTCTTGAAAGAGTCGGTTGCTACTTTTCTGCAAGAAGCTTGTTTATGGCCCGGGCGGCCTCTCGTCCTTCGCCCATGGCAAGGATCACCGTGGCAGACCCCAGCACGATATCGCCCCCCGCATACACCCGGTCCAGGCTGGTTTTTTGGTCTTCCCCTACTAAGATGCGACCTTTTTTATCTACCGCCAGGCCTTCGGTGGTTTTTATCAAAAGCGGATTGGATTCGTTCCCCAGGGCGACGATGACGGTATCACACTCGAATACATATTCCGATCCAGGAATAGCCACGGGACTTCTTCTCCCGGAAGCATCGGGTTCCCCCAGTTCAAATTTCTGGAGTTCCATGGCCACCACCCGGCCCTGTTCGTTGCCAAGAATACGGGTAGGGTTCCGCAGGAAGTTAAATACCACCCCTTCTTCTATGGCGTGGGCCACCTCTTCGACCCGGGCGGGCATTTCTTCCCGGGTACGGCGATATATTACGTGGACCTGTTCTGCCCCGAGGCGCAGGGCCATGCGGGCCGCATCCATGGCCACATTGCCTCCACCCACCACTGCTACGATGCGGGATTTGTAGATAGGGGTTGCGGCCCGGCTGGTGTCGTAGGCCTTCATAAGATTAGCCCGGGTAAGATACTCGTTGGCGCTGAAGACCCCCACGAGGTTTTCTCCGGGACATCCGAGGAATTTCGGCAACCCTGCCCCGACACCCACAAAGGCCGCATCAAAACCATCTTCTTCCAGAAGTTGCTGAAGGGTCCTGGTTCGTCCTACGAGAAAGTTGGTTTCTATCCGGACCCCCATTTTGGTAAGGAGTTCGATTTCGGCTTCCACAATCCTTTTGGGGAGTCGGAACTCGGGGATCCCATAGACCATCACTCCACCCGGTTTGTGGAAGGCCTCAAAGAGGACGACCTCATGGCCTTCTCGGGCCACGTCGGCCGCGACGGTGATGCCCGCGGGGCCGGAACCTATGACGGCTACCCGTTTGCCCGTCTTTGGCTTTACCGGCGGTGGTGTTACAAGTCCCTGTTCCCGTTCCCAATCGGCCACAAAACGCTCGAGCCGGCCGATAGAGACCGCTTTGTTAATGTCTTTAAGACTTTTGCCCACGGTACATTCAAGCTGGCACTGTTTTTCCTGGGGACATACCCGGCCACATACGGCGGGCAGAAGATTGGTCTCTTTTATTGCGTCAATGGCGGCCTTAAAGTTGCCCTTCTGGATTTCCCCAATAAACCGGGGAATAGGTACCTGCACAGGACAACCCTTCACACAGGGGGCATTCTTGCATTGGAGGCATCGTTCTGCTTCGAGTCTTGCCTGGGCTTCGGTGTACCCCAGGGCTACCTCTTCCACATTATGGGCCCGTTCCTGGGGATCCTGAGAGGGCATTTCCTGGGGGGGGATGGCGAGCCGTTCCCGGGGAGTAAGGGTCCCCGCCTGTTTTTTAGCGAGCAGTTCCTGTAAAAGGGTCTGGGCCTGTCTATCTAATAGTTCTTTACTGTGATGTTCCATTAGCGGCTTCCTCCTGCCGGGAGTTGTTCAATCTGGAGTTCCAGATGGCATTTGTGATGATCCTGATCTTCCCTTTCTTTATATGCCCTCAGTCGCTGCATCATGTTATCAAAGTCCACGAGGTGCCCATCGAATTCGGGGCCATCCACACAAACGAATTTGGTTTCTCCCCCCACACTGACCCGGCACCCGCCGCACATGCCGGTTCCGTCGATCATGATAGTGTTAAGGGATACCACCGTGGGAACCTTGAAAGGCCGGGTTGTTTCGGCACAGAATTTCATCATGATAGGGGGCCCAATGGCCACCGCGAGATCGGGGGGCGGGCTTTTTTCGCAGTATTCCTTTAATGGCTCTGTGACCAGGGCTTTCCGCCCGTAGGAGCCATCATCGGTAACGATGATGAGTTCGTCTGCGATGGCCCGCATGCGGTCTTCGAAGATCACCAGGTCCTTTGTCCGGGCTCCGATAATCACTATCAGATAGTTCCCCGCGGCTTTCATTGCCTGGGCAATAGGGTGAAGGGGTGCCACCCCAATACCACCGCCCACGCATACCACCCGCCCAAACCGTTCAATATGGGTAGGGTTCCCCAGGGGCCCCAGGATGTTTTCCACAAAGTCTCCTTCCTGCTTGGCGCCCAGCCGATGGGTACTGGCTCCCACGGTCTGAAAAACCATGGTGATGGTGCCCCGTTTGGGGTCTGCGTCAGCAATCGTAAGGGGTATCCGTTCACCCCATTCGGAATCAATCTGAACAATCACAAACTGACCGGCCTTCCTGTTCTGAGCAATAAGAGGAGCTTCTACCTCAATTTCGAAGACCTCTGCCGAAAGTTGTTTTTTTCGGATAATCCTATTCAATGGAAACCTCCCCTTCATGGGTATATGTAATGCGTTGATGTTAAAAAACGCCTTTGTTCATGTAAGAATTGCCCGTTGGGTTTCCCGGGCTTTTATGTGAGCCATCTATAACGCCTCACTATATCAATCTTTCAATCATCAATAATAATAGATAACCGGTCGTCTTCGTTTTGGAAGGTATTTACGGATTCGGAAAAACCCATATAAGAATCCGCCAATGTGGGCTGCATAGGCTACGCCATCGCCTTCCATGCCTCCAAGGTATCCTAACCCATTGATGAGCTGAAAAATAAACCACATGCCAATTACTACTACCGCACTTACGGTGGTGGGTATGAAATTAAACAGGAGCACCCGGACCCGATTGCCGGGGAACAAGACGAGATAGGCCCCCATGATTCCTGAAATGGCCCCACTGGTGCCTAAGGTGGGGGTCAGGAGGGCGTCCTGGGTAAGCACACAGACCAGGATGTGGGCCGCCGCGGCAACCACCCCGCTTACCAGATAGAAAATAAGGTATCGGATATGCCCAAGCCGATCCTCCACGTTATCCCCAAAGATTGAAAGGAACAGAAGGTTCCCCGCGATATGGGCGATTCCTCCGTGCATAAACATGGAGATAAGAATCGTAAGATAGACGGGAACCGGTGTTGGGGCAAGTCCCGGAATGGTGTACCGTTCCCCCCGCCAACGGTCTACCACTACTTTGGGGGCGGTGACGATATCCCTACCGGTAAGAATTTCCTGAGGCACCATGGAGTAGGCCATGGTGGTTTCTACGTCAGTCCCAAAACCCTGAAAAAACACAAACATCCCGATATTGATGGCAATAAGAAGCCAGGTAATATAGGGAGTCCGAAAGCGGTAGGTGTTATCGTCCCCAATAGGAATCATGGTGCCCTCGACAAAAAAAGGTCTTTTGTAAAAGCATACTATACTGTTGGTCTTTTACTCAAGGGTCATCGACTCAGAAGAAAGTGATAAATTTGAAATATTGTTCCATTTATTTTTTGTTGTCTATATATTACAAAATTAGTAATATATAGACAACAGGATGTTGAAGGGAGGTTTATATGGCTTTTGTATTAGACCCATTACCCTATGCGTTCGATGCGTTAGAACCGTATATTGATGCAAAAACAATGGAAATCCACCATGACAAGCATCATGGTACGTATGTGGCAAAACTCAATGCGGCGCTAGAACAGGCTCCGGAACTCCAGGGGTGGACCATAGAAGAACTTCTACGCCGCCTGGATGCGGTTCCCGAAAAGATTCGTCAGGCGGTGCGTAATCATGGAGGGGGCCACCATAACCATAGCCTGTTCTGGAAAATCCTTACTCCCGGTGGCAGTAAGGAACCCAGCGGCGAGGTCGGTCGTCTAATAGAGAGAGACTTTGGGTCCTTTACCTCGTTTAAAGAACAGTTCTCCCAGGGAGCGGCCAACCTTTTTGGGAGTGGCTGGCAATGGCTGGTGCTCACCCCTGAAAGGGGGCTCAAGCTGGTATCCCTGCCTAATCAAGATTCGCCCCTTTCGTTAGGACTAACCCCGATTCTGGGGCTCGATGTATGGGAGCATGCGTACTACTTGAAATATCAAAATCGGCGAACCGAATACATCGATGCCTTCTGGCACGTGGTAAACTGGGAAAAGGTAGGGGAACTCCTGGAAAAGGCTGGATAAGGGACTGTAAGTAGGTTCTTTTGTGTCGGGTCTTTTTGTCAGAGAGGGCTGCCCCTCAGGCAGCCCCCTTGGAGTTCTGAGTAAATGCGGAATGCCCTCTCACAATTTTTATCAGAAAGGGGGGATTAAGGTTTCAACCTATCATCCCAAAGCCGAAACCGACCAGGGTGGATAGAAGCACCACCAGGCTTACGTAGGTAATCGTTTTTTTGGTCCCCAATTCTCCCCAGATAACGAGCATGGAGGGTAAAGAAAGGGATGGTCCCGCCAGGAGCAGGGCCAGGGCAGGCCCCTGGCCCATCCCGCTGCCTAACAGCCCCTGAACGATGGGAACCTCCGTAAGGGTTGCAAAATACATAAAGGCCCCTGCGAGGGCGGCGAAAAAATTGGCCAGCAGGGAATTCCCTCCGACCAGGCGATTGACCCACTGGGAAGGAATCAGAGCCTCGTGGCCTGGCCGTCCCAATAAAAAGCCCGCGACAAGGACTCCCCCAAAAAGAAGGGGAAGAATCTGGAGGGCAAAATCCCGGGTTGCTACCACCCAGAGGTGGAGATCATCCTTTGTGAACCACCGGATAAGGGCATATCCCAATACAAGGGCGAACCCCGCGGTTATCCAGTACTTAATTGAATAAATGGCATCCCAGAGGGGAGAATTCCCCTGGGAACTCGCCCAATTAACGAAAACAAGAATACCTATCATCGAGAGCATGTATACGGCCATTTGTCCAAGGCTGCGTTCACCCTCGTCTCTGGTATAAGAAAACATCCGTTCATCCGCAAGACGGGCTTCATCTTCTTTTCGAAAGAGGAACTGCATGATAAGGCCTATCACAATTGAAAAGAGGATGGCCCCCACCATGCGAGCCAGGCCAAGTTTCCACCCAAAAACTTTATAGGACATCACAATGGCCAGAATATTAATCGCCGGGCCTGAATAGAGAAAGGCGATGGCAGGGCCGAGGCCGGCGCCCTTCTTGTAGATCCCCTTAAAAAGAGGAAGGACCGTGCAGGAACATACCGCAAGAATGGCCCCCGAAATCGAAGCAACTCCGTAGGCCAGGGGTTTAGGTGCCGAAGGGCCCAGGTAGCGGATTACCGAACGTTGATTCAGGAAGACCGTGATGGCCCCGGCGATAAAAAGGGCGGGTACCACGCAGAGCAGAACATGCTGTCGGGCATAGTCACTTAACATGAGAAAGGCTTCCTGAATTGCGGTGGCCACCCGGGGAGCGTCAAAGGGAATAAAATAAGCAAACAAAAACACCAGGACCATGTAGCCCAGGGCCCTGTTGGGGGAGAGATTTTTTTGTGCCATGAGAACCTCCAGTATAGGCGGGCTTCGTAGATTCGCCTCGTATTGTATGAAAATACCGCGGGCGATGTAGGTGCTTCTCAAAAGCCGAACCTTTATTGTTGCAATATATTGCAATATTACAACAATAGTCAAGGGCTGGAACTAATAAACATAAAAGGATGAGTAGCGTGCTAAAGTAGTCGCCACGGCAAGGGGCGGATGTCCTTCATCAAATATTGGTAATTTTTTCATGAACCATTTACAATGAGCACAGATATTTTCTAGGAGATATCAATCTGTTTTTAGGGTAAGGAGGAAGTTTATGAAATCGGTACCACGGTATAGCCTGCGGTGGTGGTTAACTATTGTTTTCGTAGTATTTATGGGCTGTGCTTCAGGTCCCCAGCCGGGACAAAAGGAAGGAGTCCCGAGTAGTGGACCGACACAGAGCACCAATCTTGATGCTAAACCCCTCAGCCTTTCTATCTTTCATGTGAACGACACCCACGCAAAATTGGAAAGCGCCTTTGTGGAATTCCGTATGGACCTGAGCCCGGACCTCAAGGCAAAGCGTACTTTTATTGAGTTAGGGGGCTTCCCCCGACTCTGGTCGGCGGTGGAAACCCTGCGGGCCCAAAAGCCGAACAGCCTTTTTCTCCATGCAGGAGATGCCTTCCAGGGGACCCTCTATTTTACCGAGTTTAAGGGCCTGGCGGATGGCGATTTTTTGAATTCCATGAAACTCGATGCCCTGGTGGTAGGGAATCATGAATTTGATAAGGGACCCCAGGTGCTGGCGGACTTTATCAAAACGGTGAATTTCCCTGTCCTGGCCTGTAATGTGGATCTCTCTGCTGAACCGAGACTAAAGGATCTCATTAAGCCCTATGTGATTCGAGAAATTGGTGGAAGTCGGGTGGCTATCGTGGGCCTTGCCAATTCATCAACCCCCGATATTTCGAGCCCCGGACCTACCGTTAAATTCCTTGATTCCCGGAGCAGCCTTGAAAGGGTTATCAAAGAACTGGAAGCAAAGGGGGTTAACAAAATCATCGTTCTTTCCCACGAAGGCTTTGAGCTTGATAAAGAACTGGCCCAGAAGGTTGCTGGCATTGACGTGATTGTGGGCGGCCATTCCCATTATCTCCTTGGGGAAACAAAAGATATCGGTTTGAATTCTGTGGGTCCCTATCCTCTTGCCCTCACCACGCCCCGCAATGAGCCAGTGCTGGTGACTACCAGTTGGCAATGGGCCTATGTTATTGGCGATCTGGATGTGCGGTTCGATGAACGGGGGGTGATAACATCCTACCAGGGAACCGCCCGTTTTGTAGCAGGGGCGGATCGATTCAGAGTGTATGATCTTCCTGATCAAGAGGGAAAGTTGAAGCGGGTGCAATTCCAGCGAACCCCCGAGGGACGTTACATCTCTTTTGAGTACGATGGAAAAGCCTATAGTCAGGAGCCTGCTGTCGCATCTCGCGATTCCTATGGAACTGTGATATCGGCTTTAGTGAACAAACTGAACGCCGATCCCCGTTTTCTCTTTGTACCCCCCAAAGCGGAGGGGCTTGAAAAACTTGCTCGTTATAGCCCCGCTATTAAGGCGCTCCAGGCAAAACTTGCTACCACTACCACGGAGGTGCTGAAACGGGGAAATAACCAGGGTCCGGGCCCTATTATCGCAGATAGCATGCGGTGGAAAACCAGGGCCGATGTGGCAATTATGAATCCCGGTGGGGTGCGCATAGATCTCCCCGCGGGGGACATCTCGGTGGCCCAAATTTACGAACTCCAGCCCTTTGCCAACACCTTAGTGACGCTTACGGTGACGGGGCAGGAGTTAGTGAATATCTTAGAAGACATGGCTGATTTCTGTATTACCAGTTATACCAAAAGCCCTGAGACGGCCTACCTCTATGTGTCAGGGCTTCGCTTGCAATTGTTCGTAAACAACAGCAAGGGAAGCCGGGTTCGTGAAGTAGAGGTGCTCTCCGCCGATGGTTCCTATAAGCCCCTTAACCTGGCTGGTTCCTACAGTCTTGTGGTGAATAACTTTATGGCCGATGGGGGCGACAGGAATGAAACCCTTAAGGCGATTCCCAAGGCACGAAAATACGATACCGGTTTTGTTGATTCGGAGGTAATGCTCGACTATGTGCAGGGTAAAACCCTGCGGGAAACAAAGGAAGAGCGGGTTAAAAATGTGTTCTAACTAAAAAACTCCCGGGATAGGCGGCGCGGTATCACAGGGGCCTTGGGCCCCCTGTGATGCAAGTAGTGCCGCCGCCCCTTCTATCCAGTAAACGTTGCATCCAGCGGTGAGGGGCTCTCTTACCGTACCAAAATTCTGCCATTTTTTGCCGGGAAAATCTCCAATATATCTATTATCTCTAATATCTATAGTATTGTATTGTAAAAATTTAGCAAAATTTTGTTGTGTTTTTAAAAATACTGTGATATATGTGTAAATGTCCCGTGTGTAAATGTCCCGTGGGATGAAAAATAAAGCGTGAGAGGTGTTTGTATGAAAAGAAGCGTGATGGTGGTCGTAGGTCTTGTGCTGGGGGGGCTCCTGTTTGCCTAGGAAGTTAAAATGAGTGTTGGTCTTACGGGGGGATTTTCTCCGGTGTCGATCAAATATGAAGACCCCTCAGGATCAATGGAGATGACAGATAATGCAGTCTCGGTAGGAGCCTTTTTTGATGCTACCTATGTTCAGTTGAGTGTGGGGTACGCTTTTACGGTAGCAAAATCAAAAGCTAAGATGACTGTGGGAAGTAGTAGTCTTGAATCGGAAGGGGAAGTGCAAGCGAATTGGATGGATATCCAGGCCCTCGGGAAATATCCCTTCAAAGTAGTAGAAAATATCGAGGTTTTCCCTCTCGTGGGGATCGAATATTGGTATGCCCTTTCTAGGAAAACCAGTAGTGGTACTACGCCCGAAGATTCTTTAAAATACCTGCGGGATTGGTATCTCCTTTTTGGTGCCGGGGTGGATATAGGGGTCGCAAAGAATATTTATATTCGGCCCAGTGTTCTTTATGGTATTAACCTTACTGCGAAGGACGAGAATATCCCCAGTGATTGGAAAGCCAGCGGTTCTACCCTAAAGGTGAATTTAGCTGTTGGGTATACGTTATAAATAACCCTTTAGGGAGAAAAGGTTTTTCTAATACTGTGAAGATATTTCCATCGGCGTAAAAGATTTAATAAAGAGAACATTTTTTAATAAACTTTAAAAAAGGGTTTCTATCTCATAAAGTTTTTAGGGCCCCGCCGCCTTCTGAGGAAGGGTGTGGGGCTCTTCTTTTTAAGGATTGATTCATTGAGTTAAGAGAAAGTGGTGCCTTTTGAAAGAAAAGCTCGCTGATAGAAGGGTAAACCTAAGCGGCGAGGGAAAGGCCCTTTTCTCTAACGGCCCTTCTTAAAGGGCCCTGTGGACTTTTCTGGAACAATACCCTGGGGCCCGCTTTTTTATCTTTTTCTAAACAGCGTGACGTTCTTTCCCGATTGCCAAAAAGGTGTTTTCGGTTCATTATACAAGTATGAAACACACTTTTTTTAAAAGTTTATTGCTGCTGGTAGGTATTGTCGGAATAACGGCTGGGAGCCTTGCCCAGGAAACAGGGCCCGCAACGCCGGCGTCGCAACAGAAACCCGATGCCCTGCGAAGTTACCGGATGGGCCGGGATTTAGAAATACAGGGCCGAATAGATGAGGCCAATCAGCGGTACGAAGAGGCGGTGCAAATCTGTAAGCAGGAAATAGCCCAGAACGCCACAAACATGGATTCCTATACGGTGCTTACCTGGGCGCTGTTGCGTCAAAAAAAATATAGCGAAGTACTGGAATGGGGTGCCCAGGGACTGCGGGTAAATCCCAACGATTACCGGGTGATTGAGACCATGGGAGAGGCCCACTTCTTCCTTCGCAATTACGATAAGTGCCTCCAATTCATGCAACGATACATCAATGGGGCGCCCCAGGGAGAGCGGGTTTCGGTGGCCTATTTTTTCATGGGGGAAGTATATCGGCTCCAGAAAAAGTGGAACCATGCCGATATGGCCTACTCTATGGCGGTTCGTTTAGAGCCTAACATGCCTATCTGGTGGTTCCGATTGGGGTTTGTGCTGGAAGCCTTAAACGACTTTCCGAATGCGCAAAAGGCCTACGAACGGGCGGTAAAGTTAAATCCTACCTTTAAGGATGCGCTAGACGGACTGGAACGGATAAAACGACGGGGCTAGGGTGCCCCCTCTTTGAGTTGTTTGAGTGTGCTGAAGGGCTCGACACGGAAGATTCTTTCGTAGAGGACTACCATAGTAGAAGGTTACTAGAAACCGGCGACCCATTGGTTAGGTTTAAGAAGCTGGTTTTTGAAAAAGGCCCTGAGAGGGGCTTTCCCTTTGTTCGTTATTTCTTACCAAGAAAGGAAACCCGGTATTTCAAGTGCAAGAGGAAGATAGGCGAGTACAATCGCCATACTCAGCACGAGCCGGGAAGTGAGTGGGGCAGGGGCCCCCCTGGCAGGGGTGGTAGCGGCGGGAGACGGTGTCTCCTGGGGAATGGGCTCTTGTTGTTCCCCTTCTGAAAGTTCCAGCAAAAGCTGGTCCAAACTTTTTATGGGCGTGCGCCAGGACAGGTTCTTCCCTCTTTCCAGGAATTCTTCAAAATAATAGATTGATTGGCCTATCAGGGCCCCGAATTTGCCCGGGAATACCAGATCCCGCTGGATGCTTGCCTTGGATAGAAATACAAGGGTTTCTAATAGAAGGGCCCGTTCCAGTCCCCGCTCCAGAGCACCCTGGGTAAGAGGGAAGGCCCCTATCTCTATAAGCACTTTCCCTGTTGGAATAAGCAGATTGGCCCCTACGATGCCTGCCATCACCAGAAAGGTGATAAAGAACTTGTTCCGCTTACCCAATAGCCAGCTGTATCCCAGAAAGAGAAGCCATAAATAGAGACGGGCTTCCAGGGTGTGGACCAAAAATACCGCCGGCAAAGCTATAAGCCCTGCCCAAAAAAGCTGTCGGTTGCTAAAAGGTGGAACTGCTTTCATGGGTGTCTCTTTTGATAAAAACCGCATGGTACCACCGGGAATGGGATATGAAGAATTCGCAGAACGTGCCGAGAGCAAAACCGGTGACAAAACCAAAGAGGAGGACCGGCGGGGCAAGATACAAAGCGCTTTCCCCAAAAATAATGAAACGGGCCATGAAGAGTTGAACCCCATTCGATACGAGGGCCCCTACGGTGCTAATGCCAGTAAAACCCATCAAGGAAGGGGGAATCAATTTCCGGAGACCATACATGCAGAGGGCAGAAGAAAGGGTTCCCCCTACTGAAAAAAGGAATACATACGAAAAGAGACTTCCACTTATGACTGCCTGACCGAGTACTTTGAGAAACACCAGGAGCAAAAAATGGGGGAACGATAGTATATCGATGCCCAGCATAAGCGCCAGATTAGCAATCCCGAGCCGAATGAAAGGCAACGGTTTGGGAATCATATATTCAATTGTTGAAAGAAAATAACTTAATCCCGCAAGAAGGGCTAGCTCCCGGGATACCCTTTTTTCTTTACCAGCTTGAAGCATCAATCCCATCCTGCCGAACATTTCCTGCTATGCGAACAAAGACCCGATTGGGAAGGCAGGCCGCCCAATCACCTGCTTTTTTTAGTTTACCCATGGCCACGCAGAGTTTATCCGGACAGGGAGAATCACTGATATACGCTTCTCCCTGGTGAATTTCTACAAATGTAGTCCCCAATGGTCCAGGGATAGCGAGATGTTGAATGCTCGAAAGCGGATATACCCACCGGGAACCGCTGGCCTCTATCACCACCTGCAGGTTGTCCTGGGCGCCCTCGTAGACCGCCCAAAAAGCAAACCCAACCCCAATCACAGACAACAACACAACGAGCCCATCCAGGGGGCGCAGTAAAAAACGGGTCCGTGATTGTTTCATACTAAAAGATTAGTGACAACCTCCGCAGCCGCATCCGGGTCCGCAATCTTCGCCACAATCATCACCACAGGCATCATCAAAATCTTCGTGGGGATGTCCATGGGCAAGTTCTTCTTCGGTGGCAGGCCGGACAGAACGGATGGTTACCGCAAAGGTAAGGTCCACACCGGCAAGGGGGTGATTGGCGTCTATGGTGGCCATACCATTGGCAACCCGGGTTACCGTGACGATGCGCGGCCCTTCCGCTGTATCTGCCTGGAACTGCATCCCCGCTTCCACTACGTCTACTCCCTGAAAACGATCGAGGGGCACATTGATAACGAGACTCTCATCCCGTTCTCCATAGGCTTCTGCGGCAGGCACGGTAACGGTAAAGGAATCCCCTTCCTTTTTCCCTTCCAGGGCTTTTTCAAGGCCGGGGATGATGTTGTTACTGCCATGCAGATACGAGAGGGGTGCCGATCCCTGGGAGGTATCGAGTACCTGGCCTTCGGCATCGGTTAAGGTGTAGTCAAAGCTGACTACGCAATCTTTAACGATATTCATACGTACTTGTACCATAAAAAGAGCGTTGGGTAAAGGGTAAAAAATGTGATGGACAAATTACAGTTCCCTCGGTTATACTACAGAATAGTTACATTCCAGTATTGCTTTGTAAAACAAGGAGTATGCCATGGATAACAGAACGAGTATGTTGTTTTTTATAGCCCTCGTGATTCTCTTTGCCTTTACCTTTGTGTTTGGGATCGATGCCCTTGCCCTTCCCAATGTCACCTACGGTATTCTTGCCCTGATTGGCTTTGTGGTTTGTATTAGCTTTAGCCTTTTTCAGTGGGCCCTGCTTAAAAAGGAACGGGGAGCCATGATGCCCTGGTTTATGACCTACGCGGTGGTTATTGGTATTATTTTCGTGTGGTACCTTACCCGCTGTGGTTCTGCCTTTAAGTGGTGGTAAAAGAATCGCATCAATCGAGCGTGTAGCGTTTTTGAAAAAACCGTGCCCCCGGAACAGCCCAGGCGTTTTGGGGGCTCCAGGGACCAGAGCCCGCGGGAGTATCCTTTTTACAAAGCAACGTGGAAGGGAATAACCGTTGCTTTCTATAACAAAAGCTGAGTATATTTTTCATTATGAAAATCCCTGTATACCCTCAATTTGCTCCCATATCATTAGAGTTTAAAGATGACCTTTTGCCCCGCCTTAATCTTACCGTAGATGGGGTTTCAGAGTTCACCTTTTCAAATCTATATCTTTTTAGGCATCGCTATCATTACCAGGTATCCCATGTGCCTAACACCACCGTTATTATTTCGGGGGAATTGGAAGGAAAACGTTTTTTTATGACCCCCTGTAATGTACCGGAGCGAAGTGTCCTGGAAGACCTCTTTGCCCATCATGATTATTGGAAAAACATCTCCGATTCTCTCATGTGTCATCATTGTATAAATCTGAAAGAATGGGGCATCACTATAATTGAAGACCGGGATAACTTTGATTATCTGTACCTGAGAACTGACCTGGCAGAACTCAGCGGTAAGAAATACCATAAAAAGCGAAACCTCGTGAATGCGTTTATCAATTCCTACTCCTATGAGAAACGTCCCCTTACCAGAGACCTTATTCCCGATGCCCTCTATGTCCTCGAGGAGTGGAAAAAAGAAAAAGGTGTAGAAGGGGATTACCTGGCTGCCCGGGAAGCCCTGGAATTATTCGAAGATATTGGGCTCCGGGGCGCCATGTATTATGTGGATAATGAACCCGCAGGCTGGTGTCTGGGAGAACCAATTGCCAAGGGAAAGATGTTTGCTATTCATTTCGAAAAGGGACTGGAAAAGTACAAAGGAATTTATCAATTTATTAATCAGGCCTTTGCCCAGTCCCTTCCTAAACATATTCTCCATATTAATCGGGAACAGGATCTGGGAGACGAAGGGTTACGGCAGGCAAAGATGACCTACCGTCCCTGTGGCTTTGTCCGAAAATACCGGGGATATTTTGGAGTGCCGGCTCAGTCCTCTAACCCTTCGAGTCCCCTCTCTTTTGAGTAAAGGTACCCTCGCCCCACTTCGAGAATCTCACACAAGGAATGGGGGGCCCTTTTTTCGAGGGAGGTCTTAAAGGGCCGGGGATCCAGGGAGTTATGGGGAAAAAGGTCATAGTGGGTTGGGATCACCAGACGGGGCTCCGCCGCTCCTGCAAGACAGGCCGCTTCCCAATGGGAAAGATTGCCATAGCCGGCGTTGATACACACCAGCATGAGATCCGGCCCCCGATGGGAAGCTTCTGCTGATGAAAGGGCCGCATGTTGTTCCCCTTTCCCTTCTTGCATAGCCTCTTGAGGGCTTGCCGCAGTATCTTCTTCTTGCCATCGCTGCACCGTTTCTCGCACATCCTTTCCGCCGAGTTCCAGAAGGTGCTCTGACCACGCCGTATCTCCCGTGTTCCACAGGGTAATGCCCCCCGCGAAACGAATCAGAAAACCCATGTGGTTAAGGTCAGTCGTGTCGGTGGGAATGGCAAAGGTCCCCCGTACGAGCACCCCCTTATCGGCATTTCCGGATCGGAGTCGCTCTGCCGCTGCTAGGATGCCCGGTTTCTTAGAAAAGAAAACCTCTTCTCCCACCTGAATAAGACGGAGCTGTTCTAAGGGGATCCCCGCTTTTCGGGCCACTTCCAGGGCAAGCCGGGGACCCGCTATGCGGAGCCATCCCCCCTGGTGGAGAGGTTTTTTCTCTTTGCTTTGGGGGATAGGGGCTGCCAGATTCTTTGCCGGCGACTCCCCTTGTTTTGGCGATGCTTCAACGGCATGAGAAAAGGACTGGGCCACCCCTTTCAATGTCTCGGGATCTGCGTGATCACAGTGGGAATGGGTAAGGAGAATGAGATCCACCGCTAATTCTTCCGGCAAAACCGGCGGAGGAAATTTCCGGCTTTTTTCGGTAGGCCCCGGAACTATCCCCCTGGTTGCACAGTAATCGCTGAGGTAAGGATCGATGGCCACCGTAAAGGACTGGCTGTCTTTGAAAATGAAAGAATTCTGCCCTAAAAACCAAATCCCCAGGTGGAACGGAGGGATATGGGCCCCCCGGATCTTTTCCATTAGTGAGGAACTTCCTTGGTGATAAGACGCTGTAGGTATCATAGGGATACGGTTATCATACTCCTTTTTTATGCCCCTGTCATGGGGGCGGAAGAGGGCAAAAAAAATTGATGAAAAGGGGTATACCGGCGGTTCTGCGCCTTTAGGTCCCCTTTTCTGTTTTTAGTTTTATTTAAATATCTTTATATATATTAAAGGCTATTTTTCCTTGCTTTTTTAAAAGAAGAGGGAGTATACTGAACCCTGATGACGTATACGATTCTGGTTATTAATCCCGGCTCTACCAGCACAAAGGTAGGGGTGTATCGCAACGAGGAGACCATTTTCAGTGCCACCGTGGCCCATCCTGTTTCTGAACTGCAGCAGTTTGACACCGTGGCGGATCAACTGGATTTTCGGGAAGGCGCCATTCTAAAGGTCCTGGAAGACCATGTGATAGATCTTAACGCCCTTGATTGTGTGGTTGCCCGGGGCGGTCTGGTGCGTCCTTTGCCCCATGGAATATACCGGGTTAATGAAAAAATGAAACAGGATCTCCGTACTGCCTGTTATGGGGGACATGCGTCAAACCTGGGAGCCCTGATTGCGGATAAACTGGCCACAAAGCTGGGAATCCCCGCGTATATCAGTGATCCGGTGGTGGTGGATGAACTGGATGAGGTAGCCCGTCTTACGGGCATAAAAGAGATAAAGCGACGATCTATCTTTCATGCCTTAAACCAGCGGGCGGTGGCCCTCCGGTATGCCCGGTCAAAGGGGGTACGCTACGAGGACCTGGTGTTAATCATCGCCCACATGGGAGGGGGTGTGACGGTGGGGCTCCATCGACGGGGACGGGTGGTCGATGTGAACAACGGGCTTGATGGCGAAGGGCCCTTTGCGCCTGAACGGGCGGGGACCATTCCCGCCGGAGACCTGGTGACCCTCTGTTTTTCAGGGAAATACACCGAGCATGAGATCCGGAAGCTGCTTACTGGTCAGGGGGGCTTTGTCAATCTGGCGGGCACCAACGATGTGCGGGAACTGGAACGGCGAGCCTCTGAGGGAGATGCGGAGGCGGAACTCCTGTTGCGAGCCTTTGTGTACCGGGTGGCGAAAGAAATCGGCGCCCTGGCGGCCGCCGCGGAAGGAAAGGTGGACGCCATTTTACTTACCGGCGGCATTGCCCATGATGAAGCCCTGATGGCGGCCCTTATTCAGAAGGTTTCCTGGATTGCCCCTGTAACGGTGTATCCCGGCGAAGGGGAATTGGAAGCCCTGCGGGACGCGGGCCTACGGGTCTTGCGGGGAGAGGAAATTCCTGTAGAATATTGAACAAGTATCGGTAAAGAAAGAAAAGGGAAGATACATGTTACAAACAATAGAAAGTATCATCCAGGAAGCCCATCGGCTTGTGTCGATGAATCCTAGCGGCATGCCGGTGCTTGCTGTAGCCGCCGCCCAGGATAGGGAGGTCCTTGAAGCGGTAGAAACAGCTCGGAAAGAAGGCCTTGCCCGGGCAATCCTTGTGGGGGATAGCCAACGGATTGCAGAAGAGGCCCGGCACCTTTCCCTGCCCCTGGATGAATATGAGCTTATCCACGAAGAAAACGTAACCCAGGCGGCGGCTACGGCGGTGCGTCTGGTTCGGGAAAAACGTGCTTCGGTGGTGATGAAGGGGCTCCTGGATACGGCGGTTTTGCTCAAGGCGGTGCTGAACAAAGAAACGGGCCTCCATGCGGGGCGGCTCGTGAGCCACGTGGGGGTTATAGAATCACCGTACTATCATAAACTGCTCATCGTTACTGATGGGGCCATCAATATTGCCCCTTCACTGACAGAAAAGGTAGATATCATACGGAACGCCTGCGATTGTGCGAGGGCCCTGGGGATAGCGCTGCCAAAGGTAGCTCTGCTTGCGGCCCTTGAAAAGATTAATAGCGAGAAGATGCCCTGTACCGCCGAAGCGGCGATTCTCTCCCAGATGAATCGCCGGGGGCAAATTCCCGGCTGTTATATCGATGGACCCCTGGCCCTTGATAATGCCGTCAATAAAGAAGCGGCCCGCATCAAAGGTATTGAAAGTGAGGTAGCCGGAGATGCGGATATCCTTGTAGCCCCCGATATTGAGGCAGGCAATGTTCTTTATAAGGCCCTTATCGATCTGGGAGGATCCAAAGGGGCGGGCCTTGTGATGGGGGCCGCTGCGCCGGTGGTGCTTACCAGCCGTGCCGATACGGCGGAGGTGAAGCGGGCTTCTATTGCCCTGGCCCTGCTGGTAGCCTCTGGGACCAGAGAAAAACAGTAAAGGTGGGATTTGCCTTTTAGGGAAGCCAATATCGGATTGCGGCTCCCCAGAGTACCATAATAGAGGAGTTAACTTTTAAAAATGCAAAAAGATCAATACATCAATGGCTAACTTCTTAGGAAAGTACATGATACAATGAATACGGGAGCATAAGGTATGGCAAAACGGGGAAAGGTAATCATCGATCAAGAAGCCTGTAAGGGGTGTTACCTCTGTGTGCGGGCCTGTCCGGTAAAGGTGCTCGAACCTGACACGAAGGTCAATTCCAGTGGAACCTATCCGGCGGTGGCCCGGTATGTGGAAAAATGTATCGCCTGTGGGAACTGTTATCAGGTGTGCCCTGATGTGTGTATAGAAGTGTACGAACTCGAAGCGGGCGAGGCCCCATGAGGGGATGGTTTTTGCTTTTCCCCTGGCGGACTGGTGTAAAAGAAAAGCCTTTCCTCGCCAGGGGAGCCTCCGTTGCAGAACCTTGTTTGTTCTTTGTTTCGGGGGGGACAGGCGTTTAGCCGAACTCTCCCGTAAGGAAGGGATGGAGATATGACTAAAGAAAAGCGTTTAATGAAAGGAAACGAGGCTATAGGTGAAGCGGCGATTCGGGCGGGGTGTACGGCCTATTTCGGCTATCCTATTACCCCTCAGAATGAATTGACCGCCTACATGGCTCAAAACATGCTCGACAAAGGGCGGATTTTTATTCAGGCGGAAAGTGAAGTGGCGGCCATCAACATGGTCTATGGGGCCAGCGCCGCGGGGGCCCGGGCAATGACCAGTTCTTCGAGCCCGGGGGTAAGCCTGAAGCAAGAGGGCCTTTCCTATGCGGCGGGGGCGGACATTCCCCTTGTTTTGGTGAATGTGGTACGGGGAGGCCCTGGCCTTGGTTCTATTGCCCCGAGTCAGGCTGATTATTTTCAGGCGACCCGAGGTGGGGGCCACGGCGACTACTATACCATCGTGCTGGCCCCCAAAAGCGTCCAGGAAGCGGCGGACCTGACCTATCTTGCCTTTGACCTTGCGGATACCTGGCGAATGCCGGTTGTCGTGTTAGCCGATGGTATGATTGGGCAGATGATGGAGGGGGTGGTCTTACCCCCATCGCGGGATCTCGCAGATCTGCCGCGTCGAGACTGGACGGTGGGCCACATGCACGGCCGGGAGGCCCGGCACCTTACCTCCCTCGATCTGGTGCCCGAAAGCCTTGAGGCAAAGGTACGCCAGCGGTTCCAGCGATACGAAGAGATAAAGGCCCGGGAGGTTCGCTACGAAGCGGTGGATGTGGACCAGGCGGATCTCATCCTGGTGGCCTATGGCACAGCGGCCCGGGTGTGCCTGGGGGCTAAGAAACTTGCCGACGCAGCGGGCCTGCGGGTAGGGCTTTTTAGACCCATAACCCTCTGGCCCTTTCCTGAAAAGGCCCTGGCCCAGCTTGCCAAAAGGGGGAAGCCCTTCCTGACGGTGGAGATGAGCATGGGCCAGATGGTAGAGGATGTAAAGCTGAGTGTCCTCGGGCAGGCGCCGGTGCACCTTTTGGCTCACTGTGGTGGTGTAATTCCCACAGAAGAAGAAGTGTTTGAGGAAGCAAAACGGCTTCTGGGACGAGGGTAAGGAGGATTCCCATGAAGAAATTATACGGACATCCGGAAAGTCTGAAACGGGTAAGCACTAAGTACTGTGCCGGCTGTGGGCATGGAGTTATACATCGTATTATCACTGAAGTCATAGATGAAATGGGGCTCCGGGAACGGGCAATTATTACGAATCCCGTGGGTTGTTCTATCTGGGCGGATCTCTACTTTGATTTTGATTCGGTCCAACCACCCCATGGGCGGACCCCCGCGGCTGCCACGGGGATTAAACGGGTACTACCGGATCACCTTGTCATCTGTTACCAGGGTGATGGAGACCTGGCTGCTATTGGAACAGCCGAAATTATTCACGCCGCCAACCGGGCGGAAAAGTTTACTACCATTTTTGTGAACAATGCCATTTATGGGATGACCGGCGGGCAGATGGCGCCGACGACCCTGGTGGGCCAGAGGGCCACCACGGCCCCCTATGGCCGCGATCCTGAAGGGGCGGGAATGGGCTATCCTATTCGGGTGTTGGAACTGCTTGCTACCCTCGGGGGAACCCGTTATCTTGCCCGGGGGGCGGTTAATAACGCCGTGAATGTCCGAAAAACAAAGCAGTATATAAAAAAGGCTTTCCAGGCTCAAATGGAAGGGAAGGGTTTTACGATGGTAGAAATCCTTTCCCAGTGTCCCACCAACTGGCAGATGGATCCCCGGGAATCGGTCGAATGGCTTGAGAAAAACATGATTCCCTACTATGGCCTCGGGGAAATAAAGGATGAGCTTGCCGCGAATGAGGATGCGGCTGCCGCTCGTATCTATCAAGATGATGCAGTCGCATGCCGTGAGGTTGCCGAAGGGATGCCCGCCGGTGTTCGCCATGCAGAAGATGAGTCAAACGAACCTTTCGCGAAAAAGGGAGTAGCCTGATGACTGAAAAATCTTTTTTTGCTGGGTTTGGGGGCCAGGGAATCATTTCTCTTGGTCAGCTCTGGGTGTACTTTGCCATGGAAGAAGGAAAAAATGTAACCTTCTTTCCTTTCTATGGGGCAGAGAAACGGGGAGGTATCGCCCGGGCAGGGGTGATTGTCTCAGATGAAGAAATTGCAAGCCCCCTCGTAACCAGGGCCGATTCGGTGATTGTAATGAATACGGATTCTCTCCCTCTCTGTGAAAAAATACTTCGGCCTGGTGGAATCATGCTGGTAAATAGCACCATCGTAAAACAAGAACCAAGTCGAACTGATATTAAAGTGTATAAGGTCGATGCCCAGGCCATGGCAGAGAAAATCGGAGATCTTCGTATTGCTAACATGGTAGCCCTGGGCGCCCTGGCAAAAGTGACGGGGGTATTACGCCTAACTGAGGCAGAGAAGATACTCAAGAAATTTTTCCCCGAGGGTAAGCACAAATTCATACCTATGAATCTAGAAGCTATTCATGCGGGCTTTCAGGCGGTGTAGAGTTTTGTGAGCCCCTCGTCCGGGCCTGCAACCGCCGCATTTTAGTAGTAAGTTACAAGCTGGCCCGCATAGATCCCCGACTGGCCTGCACAGAAGGGGGCCCTTGTCTCATCGCAGTGGCTGGACCTTCCAGATCCGTTCTACCCGTTTGAGATTGTGCTGGGTTTTAAGTATCAGCTTGTAGTCCCCCGCTTCGGTAAAGGTTATAGGGGATAGGGTGATGCTGGCCCCCTTCTGGAGGGTTACCCGTTCTTCCCGAATCGTTTTATTTTTGGCAGGGTCCAGGTCCATCTTATAAAAAAGTACCTGAAATATGCCGTCCGAACCGGTGCCATTGGTGATCACAAATTGAATCGTCGAGCCCACCTGGGCAGGGATTTTGTCGGTATAGACGATAACATCGTTGGTGATGGTAAAGCCGACAAACTCGAGGGAATCCCCTTTCTCTTCTCTTTCTTTAGTCTGAGACTTGTCCCCCGAAGCACCCTGGTCCTTTGGCTTTTCTGCGACCGCTGTTGAACGATCCCCAATGAATCGTCGCACCCCCAGAAAACGGGGAGAAAAGTAGGAATCCCCAAGGGGACTGATGATAACCCCCGTTTTGGGGCCCTGAGAAACGGCGTGAATCATCTGGTCATTGGGGAGGAGAATCGCCACATGGCTGGGAATGTTTCCAAAGGTGTTAAAAACGAGGATATCTCCGGGGAGGGCCTTTTCGAGACTGAGGGGAAACCCTTTCATCCAGATAGCCTGAGACGACCGGGGAATGGCAAGGTTGGCCGCTTCCTGGTACACATAAGAGGCAAAGCCGGAACAATCGAAGCCCTGGGGTGAAGCTGCCCCGTACACATAGGGGGCACCGATATACTTTTGGGCGATCTGGACAATCCGCTGGCGTACACTCTGTTCTTGTTCGGAAAGCCCCTGTTGCTGGCTATACAGCGAGAATGCCCCGCCAAGGCCCAGCCCTAGCCATAAAAGAAAAAGAGCCTTATGGTTCATATTATAAAGGGTACTACAGAGAAGTGCTTTTCACAACGACAAAGGAAAAATACCATCAACCATAATAAAACAATTGGGGCAAATCGCTTTTATGTGCCCATGCTTGAGGGCGAGAAAATTTACTGGTATCCTTAGCAGGAGCAACGTATGGCCGTATTAATCTCCAGTTTGGGCAATGTACCGGATATCATCCTGGAAGTTTTGGCTTTCACTAATATGGAAGCCATACCCCTGTACCAACATCATCCTGCGTTTAAGGAAATAAATGAAGCCTACCAACACCATTTTAAGCAGGATCCGGTAAAAACCGTGTGGATTTATTCCACCAAACAGAACAATATGGAAGACCTCTGTGGCGCGCTGGAACGCTGGAACCAGCGTATGGGGAATCTCTTTACTTTTTCATTTATCATTTTGCCCTTTGAGGACATTACTTCCCAATGGGAAGTGGAGTATTCCCGGGAAGTGGCCTTCAGGCTCGTAAAAAAGGCCCATGACAAATACAAAGAAAACCTCTACATCTCCATAGCGGCGGGCAGAAAAACCATTGTGAGCGATTTACAGGAGGCGGGCACTTTTTTCGGCTGCGATGCCTTTATCCATGTTTTGGATACCGCAAGAAGAGGGGCGCCAGGTAAATCAAACATTTCTGGGCACGTTTCCTTCCTGGAACGGGATATCTCAACCATTCCTCAGGATGAGATCGTCCCTATTGTTCCCATCTGGTATGGCAAAAGCAGGGCGAATCCCTTATCAAAATTGATTTCCCATCCCTTTGGTATTGCCGTTGAAGGTTCCCGGCAGTTTTTAACGCCCGATCAATTTGAGAGGGGCCAGCGGCTGGTGATGACCTGCAAGCAACTGATAGAGCAGGCGGGCAACACCTTCAGCCATCAACATGACCAGGTCTTGCTGGAAAACTTCCCTGTGTTGCAGCAACTTGATGAGGAACGGATCACCTCTTTTAAAGAGCGGGTCATCCGTTCAGAAGAGGATGTCCGCCCCTTGCCCAAGATCGATCTCCATTGTCATCTGGGTGGATGTCTTGAAGTAAAGGATACCGTGGCGGTTGCCCGGAAGGCCCTCGAAGAATACCCCGGGGAAAGGCCCTTTCCCGTGGAGCATGCCCGGGATGTGGTAAGCCAATGGAAAAAGGATTCCCCACGTATAAAGAACACCCCTTACAAAGAACGGCTTAAAACCCTGGCCGCCTTCGAGGGCCACGAAGAGGAACTGGAAAACCTCTGGTATGGTCCGTTCCTGGATGAACGAAACTTTGCATCCATCGGCTTTGATGCCTACGAACGGCTGGGGGACCTTCAGGGGTCGGGCCTGTTGCAAAACAAAAGGGCTATTGAAGAGACCGTGGTGCTCCTGCTTGAGAAAGCCCGGCGCGACGGCTGTATTGGCCTAGAGATCCGCTGTTCTCCCCAGAACTATACACAGGAGGGTTTGCAATATAAGGATGTTCTGGGAACCATCTTACAAAGCGTGCACCACCATCGGGGGCCTCTTATGGTGGGGGTTATCCTCATTGCTTCCCGCCACCGGAGGATGAGCGAAATTTATAAAAGTGTGGAAATGTATGAGGCCTTAGCGGAGGACCCGGATGGGGAATTTCAGGCCCTGTTCAAAGCCTACGTTAAGGGCTTCGATGTGGCAGGGGACGAAAGCGCCCGCGCTCCCCATGAAATGAGGAACGCCTTTATTCCGATTCTCCAGCAGTGCCTTTCTATTACGATCCATGCGGGAGAAAATCAAGAGGCGGATAAGATATGGGAGGCGGTGTACGAACTCAATTCGGACCGAATCGGCCATGGCTTGTCTCTTATTAGTAATGAAGCGCTGCTAAAAAAATTCGTAGATAGAAACATCGGGATTGAGCTCTGTCCTTCATCAAACTTTCAGATAATTGGATACCGCGATTATGAACTCCGTGCGGGAGGAGATAAGGAGTATCCGTTACGAAAGTACCTTGAGAGGGGAGTAAAAGTTACCCTTAACACGGATAACCGGGGCATTTCCCGCACCACCTTGTGTAGAGAGTTTGTCAAGGCTTCTCACATGACACCGGCCGGGCTCACTTTTTTAGAGGCCCTGCAGCTTTGCAAGAACAGCATCGATATCAGTTTTTTTGGTTACGAAGAAAAACGGCAATTGTACCAAACAGCCCAGGAGCGACTAATAGAGTGGTTGGAGGAACGGTATGTTTTGCTGAAATCGGACTAAACCGAGAAGAAGCATGTCTGTTTACACACCAGAAAATTCCAAATCTAAATTGACATTTTAACTTTGAGATTCTAGAATAAAATAATAAAATAGAGGCCCTGATAAGTTTATATTAGATGCATATTTGAGTTTTGTTCCTTCAAAATTGTGGTTAGTAGATATCGGCGAATTACAAAACACCTTGCAAAAAACAATGCCCGAGAAAGATGACATGAACAAAAATAATGGAGAAAAATATGGCAAAGAAAGATGAAAACAACACCAACGAACCTTTAGAAAAGCAACTCTGGAAAGCAGCTGACAAGCTCCGCAAAAACATTGACGCAGCGGAATACAAGCATGTTGTGCTTGGTTTGATATTTCTAAGATATATTTCAGATGCATTCGAAGAACTTCACGCAAAACTCAAGAGCGGCAAAGGTGAGTATGCCGGAGCAGATCCTGAAGATAAAGACGAATATAAGGCAGAAAATGTGTTTTATGTACCCGAAAAAGCCCGCTGGTCGTACTTGCAATCGAGGGCAAAGCTGCCTACTATTGGTAAAGAGATTGATGAGGCGATGGATGCCATCGAGAAGGAAAATCCATCGCTCAAAGATGTGCTTCCCAAAGTGTATGCCCGTGGCAACATCGACCCAACGAGTTTAGGCGGACTCATTGACCTTATTTCAAATATTGCGCTTGGTGAGGCAAAAGCACGTAGTGCCGACATTTTAGGTCATGTGTTTGAATATTTTCTGGGCGAGTTTGCATTGGCAGAAGGTAAAAAAGGTGGACAATTCTATACCCCAAGATGTGTGGTAGAACTGCTGGTTGAGATGCTTGAGCCTTATAAGGGACGGGTGTTCGACCCCTGCTGTGGCTCGGGCGGTATGTTTGTGCAATCCGAAAAGTTTGTAGAGAGCCATCAGGGAAAAATCAACGACATTTCCATTTACGGACAGGAAAGCAACCACACTACGTGGCGACTGTGCAAAATGAACCTGGCAATTCGCGGTATCGACAGCTCGCAGGTAAAGTGGAACAATGAAGGCTCGTTCCTTAACGATGCCCACAAAGACCTCAAAGCTGATTTTGTGATAGCCAATCCGCCGTTCAACGACAGCGACTGGGGAGGCGAACTTTTACGCAACGATGCCCGCTGGAAATATGGTGTTCCACCGGCAAGTAATGCCAATTATGCCTGGATACAACACTTCTTATACCATTTAAGCCCAAGCGGTATGGCTGGTTTTGTGCTGGCTAAGGGTTCTCTTACATCCAAAACTGGCGGCGAAGGTGAAATACGCAAAGCCCTTATCGAGGCACGGCTTGTGGATTGTATTGTAAACCTTCCGGCTAAACTCTTTTTAAATACTCAGATTCCGGCTTGCCTGTGGTTTCTGAGTAGAAACAAGGCAAACGGTAAATACCGTAACCGCGTCGATGAAATTCTTTTTATCGATGCCCGCAATATGGGACAACTAATCAATCGGCGAAACCGTGTACTCACCTCCGAAGATATTCAGAAAATAGCCCAAACTTACCACCAGTGGCGAAATCCCAACGGAAAATACGAGGACATCAAAGGTTTTTGCTGTTCTGCCAGCATCGAACGGGTGCGAGAGCTCGACTATGTGCTCACTCCCGGCCGATACGTAGGTCTTCCCGACGAAGAAGACGACTTCGATTTCAACGAACGATTTACACAACTTAAAAAAGAGTTCGAAGAGCAATTAAAAGAAGAAGAGCGACTCAATCAAGCAATCATTGAAAATCTAAAAAGGCTGAAACTAGAATGAGCACCGACCTTGTTAGAATAGAAGAGATACAAAAGCAGATTTATACTGTTCGGAATGTACCAATCTGAGTCAAGATAGTTTACGCCAATAGGAGGGCATAAACTATGAGGTATTCAGAAGGATTTAAGGTAGCCATAGTCAAGAAGACACAAGATGGCAGTGGTAGATCAGTATACCAGGTGGCAC
>Ga0209204_1000560_pt1 | contig 40422 bp, 44 predicted proteins | sample AD_JPNMR2_MetaG_FD_184425 | JGI IMG/M metagenome (GOLD analysis project Ga0209204, IMG submission 184425) | Active sludge microbial communities of municipal wastewater-treating anaerobic digesters from Japan - AD_JPNMR2_MetaG (SPAdes) (version 2) | ecosystem: Engineered > Bioreactor > Anaerobic...
CCTGCTGGTTGGGAGGCATCTGGGCTGCCGATTGCGATTTACGAAGCAACGGTGGCTTGCCAAGCGGGCCGGCTGTTCGCTGGATCGCTACCTTGCCAGCCAGTGCTGTCAGAGCGCCAGAAGCAGCGAGATTCACGATCGCTTCCGCCTTCTGGGCCGGCGTCATCTGTTCCCAATTCTCAATCGTGTCTGCGGCGTAATCAGCCAAATCGGTCGCCATAACCCCAGCGAACACAAGTGCCGTTGGTATCGGCATCACGGCACCGGCAACCAGCGCACCAAGGCCAAGAGGCGATTCAACGAACTCGACAAGTCCAAGCGCGTTATTCACCGCAGCCCGTGTCACGGCCCCAAGCACGGGGTCTTTGGCGTCCAACTGCGTTAACTTCGCCAGCGTATCATTGCCGAGCATCTTCTCGATACCGGCACCGACCTGAAACACCGGATTGCTGAGCAACGCAAGTTTTTCAGCAGTACCGAGCACTGGCGTCTCAGGCTTAATCTCCAGCTTGGGAAGAGCAACGAAAGGGGCATTCTCAGGTTGCGGTAGCCCAGGCACTTCAGGTGGCGCGCCAACGGACATGCCTTTGGTTTCTGGCGGCTCGATCTTGGGAGTTTCCAAGCCGAACTGTTTCTCGATCGCCCTCTCGATGCCAGTCGGTTTCAATACGCCCTCTGTTGGTACTTCAGGAGGTGCGCCCACGCTGAAGGTGCCAGTGTCGGCGGCCGGCGCCATCGCCGGCTCAGTCGCAGGTTCGCTTGGGAAAAGGCGTGGCACCTCAGGCGGCGCGCCTACCGAGAACTGAGACGGTTGCGAATCCTCGGGGAAGGCCTGTGCAAAAAGCTGTTCCAGCGTGTTTTGGTCCGGCACGCGGGCACCTGTCACACGCAGTTTCCGGCCATCTGGCGATGTGAAAACCCATGTTGGCATGGCTCATTCGACTATTTCACCAACATAATCGCCAACCTGAATCTGCCGCCGTTCCGTGGCTGGCGGAGGGCCTTGAGTACCAACGGGCTGGGACTGCATCTTTTGGATAAGGTCCTGAGTCGCGGCCATCTCTGCTACGACAGAGTCCAGATCACGCAGGCTCTGCTGGATTGTGGTCTCAACCGCTTTCCTAGTGTCTTCGTCGCTCGGCATTGCAAACGACGAACTCAGCGATGAGATTTGGGCCAACGTCGAAGTTATCGCGGCGCGTTGCTTGTCCAAGGCGCTTAACCGGGCGGTCAATGTTGCCAGCGCGTTCTGCGCTTCCTCGCCCTGTAATCTCCGATCACGATACTTGGCGAGATTGTCCATTGCTTCTTTCTTCAGCGAGAGCGCTTCTTTGGCGAGCTGATTCGCCTGCTGCTTCGCGTTGTAAGCATTCGCGCTGATCTGGAGACGAGTCGCGTTCTTCATCTCCTCGATCTGTTTCCGCGTGTCCAAATCCTCTTGATGCCGTCTGGTTACCTCGGCTGTCTGAGCGAGGCCCATCGCGGACGGTAAGGCTTCCCAGTAACCGCTTCTGGCAATACCTTCGAGCAGCATCTGTGGCGTAAGCTGTGGCTGTGGAACCACGCCTGGTTCCTCGCCAACCGGCCCAGCAAGCTGCGTCTGAAGCCATTCTCCGAATTGTCGTTGCGCCTCGTTCTTGCGCAGCCAATCTTCGGCCAACCGTTTCTCGCGGTCTTGTTCCATCTTCAACTGCGCTTCGGCTAGTTGCGCTTGTTTCTTCCGGTACTCGTCGAGCGCACGCTGAGCAGCAATGTTCGCAAGCATCTGCTGCGCTTGCATCATCGCGTTCTGGCGCATCAGCGCTTGCTGTTGCGCAGAAGACATCAGTTGCGCGCCTGCTTGTACGGGCGAAATCAGATCAAGATAACCAAGCACTGCCATATCAGAACCTCGGTGGTAATGCGGCCTGCCACGCAGGATTGTACGTCATTCCATACATGGCGGGCCAGTTAAACGCAGGTGTCCGGGGCTGGAGTAGATTGGTCAAACCAGCGCCCAAGGCCATTCCGCCAAGCTGGCCAAGTGTGTTCGACCAGAACGCCGTTTGGCCCGGCATGCCCGCTGCTTGGGCGAGAAGTTGCTGTTGCGCCATCCGCTCCTGTTCACGTAGCTGGACTAACTGCGAAGGGGTGAGCCCAGCGAGATTCGAGATATCGGTCGGACGCGCCCAAGGGAATGCGCTCGGCGCTTGCATCATGGCTTGGATGCCGTATCTTATGCCCTCTTCACTGGTGCGGCCCAAGTCACGCCAAGTGAGTGATCGATGGAGCGGCGTGCCGGTTCCGAGTCCACGCCCCAAGGCAGATGCAGCGGTAGCCCGCATAACGGCTTGCGTGACATCGGGTGGTAGCTCGCCGCTCAAGTAATCGCTTATCCGGCCCATCGCAGAGCGTACGCCGGCGCCATATCCCGGTATGCCTGATTCGAGCATCATGGACAGGTTGGCGGCGTTGGCTTGGTTGATCTTCTCGCTGACAGTTTGGGCTTGGGGCAGCGACTGCACCATCGTGCGCAGGGACTCCGCCGTCGTTTTGCCAACATCGAGCCCCGGCAAGTTCGCAGCCTGCAACATGCGCCGTCGCGCCAGATCAGCAGCGTTACCGCCGAATATACCGCCCAGCAGGCTCCCCAGCCCGCCGGCAGCCGTCGCAAGTATTCCGCCTAGTGCCATAAATCAGATAAATCGTCTGAACATTCGCGAAGGCAACGCACTCCCGTGACCTGTGGCAACAACCGTGTACTTCTGCCCAGTCATCTTATCGAGTTGCCGTTGCAATTCGCGGATTGCCTTTTTCATTTCTACCTCAGCACGCTGGGTTTCCCCGATTTCTTCCAGCTTAACCGCAAGCGCTCCGAGTTTCAACGCTGTCTCGTTCTGAAGAATGAACCAGTCAAGATCGCCTGACACCGGAACATGTTGCAGTGTGACGATCGCTTCGATTTTGAGATAGTCGCAACCACAGCAGCTTGTCGCGCCGGTCACGTAGCTGCGCCGGTACATCGGGTTGACTTCGTCAGGTTGAAATCTCCCAAGCAACCGTTCGACACTTGTGTCGTACTGGTACAGCAACACCTCGTAATCCGTGGGGTCTTTCTGGATACCCGTTATCCCGCCATCGAAATAGTGTGTGCTGACCGTACCTGTCACGCTCAACGTGATATATTCGCCGTCCACTACGTTGCCGCTGTCCTCAGTCCTAATCCAGTTCCCGTTCTCGTCCCTGCCTTGCACCAAGATGCGCTTACCTTCGTCGTCCGGATTTGTCGCATAAGCTATGACTTTCTTGCCAGTGCCGCTTATGTCGCTTACTGTGCAGGACATCCCGTGGTCAACGAGTTCAACTGCGCAACCGGACAACCTCCATTCGCCGGGAGTGTACACGTTGCCGAATGATCTGAACTCGTACCACATGTTGCGAATCGGCACGGGCTCATCGCATACAGCGGCAGCCTCGATCGTCGCAACTTCGCGTGGCCAAGTAAGGCAGTTGTCTGTGACGCAGAACAAGGCACGCTGCACAGTGCCCCACCACCGGCCGCAGTTCATCAGCCGTTCCTGTGCTTCGTTCAGCCACTGGACAAGGCGCGGATCATCTGCACAGACGCCGAGCACATGTGGCGTCCGACCAGCTTTCAGGTTTGCAAGTGTAAGTCTCATGTGGCCTTGTAGTACACCCTCGCTGTGCGTTTGATGAAGTACACGCCAATCATCGGTGGCAGGTTATTATGCGGTTCATCACTGCCGGCTGCGCAACTCGTTCCACTGCAATCTTCGTTCGTAGGATGTTTGTGCATTACCATTTTAGAGTCGCTGTCCCCTTGAATGCCTTCGCCACTGCCGATGCGCGGATCAAAGTATCCGTGGGTGTGCTCTGGCATTTCATCCTCGGTGAGTGTGTGTTCGTCCTCACCGGTCACACCTGTGTCTGTCGTTGATTCGCCAACATTGATTGCGCCTGCGTTTGTGAATGTTCCCACGCCAACAGGGAACTTGGCAGAGAAATCCGTGTCAACCTCCCACATCGGTCCGCTCGCAATACCCGGCGTTCCAGAATCGCCGCCATCGAACGTGTCCAAGTCCGACAATGTTCCAACCCAGATCAATCGCACGTCGCTCGATGCTGGAACCGGATGCGGTCGCACCCATGCAGACAGACTCGTGTTCCAGTACCACAACCCGTCCTGTTCCCCGGAGTTGATCCTTATCCACGGGTAAATCCGTGCATTCACCCCTGGGATATTCTCCCCATAGTTGTAGTAGATGTTTCCGACCTGGTTGAATGCCACGGCTGTGTGGTTCAGAATATCCTGAGCAAATATGTTCGGATCGCCCGGATAACATGTATAGGGCAACCCCGAAAATTGCAGTGTGATCAATCCTGTCATGTTTCTTCCTCAATCTGGTATTCAAACGGATCAATATCGCATCCTTCGACGGTTTTGCATGCTTCATCGTCGCACCGAATGTGAGGTGCCTCGACGTCCACGTAGGCCGTGAGCCGCATGGCTTTGATCCTGCACGAGCCTTTCACCGAGATGATCGGCTGGAACTTATAGCCGACGGTTGTGTCAGCATCTGTCGCTTCGTTGCAGGTTTCAGACGGCGCCGGCAGTTCCATTCTCGTTCTGTACTGTGGATGCCGAGCCTGAAGAACGAGACAACCGTAGGGGTGATAAGCCGTTTCGACGGCCTCGGTCTGGCATGTCGTGGTCATGGCGCATTCAGACCAGCTCGCCCATGACAATGGAACTGGATACTCATCGGGCTTGTACTTCACGATGATCAGCGCCGTCCCATCAAGCGAGTCAATCCACAGTTCGCCCTTGAGCAGCCGTTTTGGCACCAATGGTGTGTCAAATGCCATCTGGCGCGGCGCAAACGACCATTCAATAGGCACAGCTTCGTTGTCCAACTTAGAAGATTTGCTGAACTCCCATAGTTCGATTTCGCCGTCGGCGTTCCTGCCGATAACAAAGCACCTTTGTTCGCCCATCCAACTGGCTGTCAGAACCTGATGTATCTTGAGACCGGTCCAGAGCCCGTCCCACACAGGCGGTTCCGTTTCCCTGAAACTCGCCACGGGGTCGAAATCCATCACCACGAGCCCATTGTGTACCACCCCTTGGCCGTCAATTATCTGTGGGCTGCACGTCATAAGCAGTCGATTGTCGTACAGACAGCCGCTGCTGTGCGATAAGAGCCCCCGGCTGTCGTACCGTAAGAACACGTCAACTTCACGGCTGATCGGTGTGTTTGCCCACGTACCGAAATTACGCCGAGCGATGGCGTAACTCCTGATGCCGTCAATCGCGCGCATGAAGATATCACCATTGACGACGACACAGCTTCGGTCACTCAGAGCCCCATGTTGGTTCTGACTGATTGTCTGGATCGGGTTGGTCATGTCCAACCAAGTGTCTCGGTCAAGCGGCGCATTGCACGAAAACACCGAGTTCTCGGTGAACACGTGGATAGGGCCTTGGCCGGTTGCGTTATCCAGCATACCCGGAACAACAATTGCGGTGATTCTTCCCGCAACAGACGGCACGACAAAGTTGGCACCCGTCAGGTATTCGCATTCTGTCTCTTTCAGCACATCCTCGCGGTTGCCTTGCCCGTAAACAATGTCTGTGGCTCTGTACGAGTGACCATCTGGTAGCGCATACCAGATTCGGCCCCATGCGTAAACGCCACATGTGCCGCATTTAATCTCATCTTCAGCCGGCCGTCGGCTTGAGCCACCATCGAAAATGACCGGTTGGTCAACACCGTTCTGCTTGATCAACCATCGTTCGGCTTGGAAGAACCATACGCGAGTCAACAGCGAATTATCCGGTCCATCAGCTGGCGTTACCTCGTCAACACTGTAATCCCCATAAGCCGAAATCTGGAACAGTCGGCCAGACACGGACAGCACAAGCGTTGGCGGGTTGTTGTCGGGATAGTACACCGCAGCCCCTTGGAACAGCCCAGTTTTAAAATCTTCCTCGATGTCTTCCTGCTCGCTGAAGACCAACTCGTGCCGCACAAGCGCAGGCCGGTGTGTGACGTAACCGCCTCTGTGGACGCAATTCACGGCGAAGGCCGTTCTGTTCGCCATTGCGGCGTCATCAGGTGGCGATGCGGCGTCCATCCCACCGTCAAGGCGGGTGAACCCGTCATATAGCCTATCGCCTCTGTTCAATCCGTTCATGTCGCGTCAGTCAACGCTGTCCCAACAACTGCGGTGTCCAAGTCGCTTTTCTGGTAGCACACAAAGGAGAAAACGTTGGTTGAACCTGTCGTAACGGCTGTCAGGTCAGGTTCGACACCGCCAGTCCAGAGCACGTCGGCCGGCCACGTGCACGCATACGCGGTCGAGCTATCTTGTTTTACGATCACAAGGATTTGCTTGCCCGGAATCAGCCCAGTGAACGTGAAAGATGTCGCAGCTAAAAGTTCTACGTAGAACACGCGCCCAGCCGACCAGTTAATCTCCGTGCCTGCACCGATGTTGATCTGGCCATATGCGATGCTGTTGTCTTGCACAATGCCACCGCTTTCGATCTGCGTGCTCATGTTGGCCAATTCCTGAATGATTTCGTCAATGGTGACGTTGAGATTTTCCAGTGAGGCTTCAATGTCAGCGATCTTGGTCTGGAGTTCGCCCGTGGTGGCTTCCTGCATGCTTTCCACCGTTTTCTTCAGCTTCACCTGCCAATAGCGCAAAGACGGAAACCGTTGTTTCACGTCTTCTGGCAATGCAATTTCATTCTGCGCGCTCATGTTGCGTCAAACTCGCCGTCAACATCACCAAGCTTCACGCCATTGACCCAAACCTCGCCCATCGTCGTGTCTGCCACCAAACTGCCATCCCAAGTCACAGCAATAACCTCGCTTGAGTAGGCTGCAATAATTGTCGAAGCAGGAGGGCCACTGACGTGCGGGTTCGTGAATGCTGTCCATTTCACTTCCATGCTGTATGGGTTCGGATTGTATGCGGTGACAATGAATCTGTAGGCCCCTGAAGGAACGCGTGGATAGGTCCAAATCCATGTGCTACCGCCCCAGAACGGATTTCCATTGCCCATTGTGCAGTTGGGCCACAGGTAACCGCCGCCAGTTCGGCTTTGCCAATATGGAAAATCAGTGAGCATCTGTCAGTGATGTACCAATCACAGCACCCGTCGCTTTGCAGCACACAAAGCTGAATACGTTGTACGAACCTGTGCTAACCGCCGTCAGATCAGGCGCAACGCCCCCAGACCACTTGACCGTTCCGCTCGACGGTGTGAACGTACAGCTGTAAGCTGTCGCGCTGTCCTGTTCGATAATGACTAGGATTTGTTTCCCGGCCACCTCGCTGTCGAATGTGATGGTGGTATTGCCCGTGAGCTTCAGGTAAAAGACGCGATAGCCAGCGTTCCAGTCCAGTGTCGGCGATGTTCCGCTCAGCGTGAGTTCGTCGTACTCGACATCTTCGTCTGGGATTTCAGACACAGCGCTCGGTGTGCCGGCTGTCACTTTGACGTAACCGTTGCCAATCGCCGACATGTCAACTTCGTCGGTGAGCGTCGCGTCGGCTGCACTGCACCAGTATTGGGCGTCCACAGGAGCCGTGCCCGTTGTCGGCGGCGCGGTCGGACCCGATGGCGATACCTTTGCCCCTGAGACGATCGTTGTCCCCGGCACAACGTTGTCCGGATACTCGCCCGTGGTCGAATCCTCGATGTTTCGCAGTGTCACGCTCGTAGTCGAGCCGCCGGGAACTGCAGCCACCTCGAACCAACCTGCGCCTTCGACTTGGACGATTTGACCCTCGAACATCCACCGGTTTTCTTCCACCGATACGACGACGGTCGCGGCCTCAGCCGGCATCACAAAATCGGCCGTGGTCGTCGTCCACGCATTGATCCCGTCAGCGCCGGCTGCGCCGTCCGCCCCATCAGCTCCAGCCGGTCCTTGCGGGCCGGGCACAGCCACCGTGACAACTTTATCGCACGTCCGACAGCAGTCTCGTGGCGTAGGTATAGCTTCCATATTATCCTCTTACGCGCTTCAACCGGGGATTACGGCGTTTCGCTGCCGCCGATGCTGCCCTTGTCCGAGCCGCCAGAATCGCCCGCGCTCGCTTGATCGGAATGCCTTGTCTGCTCGCGATGCTCTGGGCAACACGAGCGAATCCGGGATGGGCCGTTCCAAAACGTTTCCGCAGGCGTTTGCGCCGACTTTTGAAGTACGAGTCCAATGATCTCGCCATAACAATCCTTTCTAAGGTTTAGCCGCCAATGCGCGCACGAGCGCCTCGATAACAGTCGCTATCGACTCTTTGCTCTCGGTATCCTGATTGAGCGAGCCAACCGCAGCGCCTTGAGTCTTGTCGGTCTGACTGGCCTTCCAGTTCGCGAGAGCCGACTTGGACGCGACGAACGTGCTTGCCTTGGCCTTCGTAGTGATGGTTCTTTCGGTTCCATTTGCGTCAACTGACCTGTCAATCTGCTCTGTCGAGAAGCTTGCACATCCGCTAATCAACAGACCGATCAGCGGCAACACAGTATTTCTTTTCCAGTTCATGTTCGAGCTTGGTTAAGGATTCCGCCAAAGACGAACCGCGCGCAGACGCAATGGTTCTGTCATGCGTCGAAAGCGTGGCGCAGTACGTTGATGGACACAGCATCGTCAGAGTGACTTCAGGCTCATCCAACATGCCCATTAGACTGTCAATGATCTGCGTTCTCATTTGAACCTTTCCTGATATTGTCCATGAAGCTGTCAGCGTCGGACGCCGCATGCACGAGGGCTGCGACGAAAAACCCGATACCAGCGCCAACGAACAGGCATACGGCTCCAATTATCAGTGTCATCATTGGCCATTCTCCTTTCCGTTTGCTTGTGCTTCCTTGCCCCGCTGGTACGCTTTTACGCCAAGCACAGCGAAGACCAGACCGGCTTCCTCAGCTGTCAGCGGTGGATACTGACCTGTCTTGACCGCAATAACAACACGAGGCGCAAGCACAAACAATATCACGAGCAGGACGCTTACCCTCATCATTGAGGGTTTTCCACTAGGACCGTTTAAAAAAGCAATCAAGTTTGTCATATGTTCTCAATACGCTATTACAGCCCATCGCTTTATCTTTGTTCCAAGGGTAAACGGAACAGGCCCGATTGACCGTCTTTTGCCGAATCCGGAAAGCGACGCGAACCTGAGAACCGTCTTCTGGTCTGTTCCGGCTGACATCAAAAACCAATGCTTGCATGCCACTCCTGGTGTGAGCCTGTCCACCCTTGCAGCAAAGGTCCCTGACAAGGCGCAGTTCCGTGGAAACCTGTTGAAACCATACGGATACCACTCAACTGCCGGCACGTTGGCATCGATCGTGCCGACGCCCAACCCAATCCTTATCGCGCTTACGGACGGAACCTGCACTCCGAATGTCCAGAACTTCTCTGGACTTGATTCTGAGCCAGCGTCGATGAACCACGCTTGGTTCGACCAAAACGCCCCCTCCTTCGGCTGTGACGGGTTGGCTGTACGAACAGCATTGTATGAAATCCACACGAAGCCCTGATTACCCCAGTCCTCTCCCCAAGAGTTGGCGACTTTGAAGGCCCCTTTTTCGCCGTCCGAGACTTTGCCATCGCCGTTAACGTCGGTCCAAACGGTGTCGTCGTAACCAACAATGCACATTTCGTGGCCACCGCTTTTCCCAGAGGCCGCTACGCAGACAATCTGCCCAGAAGTAGCATCGTCGAGGTTTGTAGCAGGGTCGTTTTTCGTGCGTGCGGTCTTCCATGAGCCAATGTACGTTGCAACAACAGCAAGATGGCCAGACGCGAGAATATCCTTTAGACGGTCCACGTCTAAGTTCAGGCCGCCGACGTAGCGCGGTGCGTCGAATGTTCTCCTGCTCGCGAGGAGCCACGCGTTGGCATCCAAAATGAACGTTGTGTAGTTCCCATCATACGGCAGTTCTGAAAGCCTGAGTGCCCCGTGGTCAGCAACGAACGACATGCCTGAGACTGGATACGTGCCCCTGTCAACTCCGCCTGAAAGCCAGTTGTACGTCCACTTCGGAGAAAACGCAAAAGCTTGCGGATTCAGCCCGTTTCGCTTGCAGAACTCGTAGGTCGAGGCGTAGTACACCTCGGCCCACTGCACGCATGAACCGATGTTGCCCTGATCGCCAATTGGCGGGAACCACGGTGTCTGGCTGTTGTCAACCTTGGGCGGTAATGCTCCAGCCAGTTTTACGCGCGGTTTCCATTCTTTTGAGGATGCAAGCAGCGCTTTCTGTTGTTCTGCCGTCGGTCTGATTGCGCCTGTTGCGCGCAGTTCGATACCTTCACCAGCAACAGGCTGCGCGATTACAGTCAACAGCAGCGTTGCAAGTTCAAGGATGTTTCGACTGGTTTTCACGCATTAATCTTAATTCGGTCTCGATGGCCATCAATCTCTCTGCAACCTCGCGCTGGAGCTTGATTTGTTCTACGCAGTAGGACTCGACCTTCTCGATCCTGCGATCGTGGTCTAGCAATCTGGCCTGCATCTCTGCGCGAAGCACTGGTACTTGTATTGCGTAACTTGTAAGCGCAACAATCACGCCGGTGATCAGTGATGTCACAATCGGCTTGTACCACTCCATTGCCCAACCGTTTATCTTTTCACGCACCATTTGTCGTCAGTAGTTTCTGGTTACGTTATCTACGCAGACATTGCCGTTGCCGGCTTGCAACCGAGCAAGCAGCAGCCAACGTCAACAGAATTATCGCGTACCGATAAGCCATATCTTCAATCCTTTCGCTGTGCCATCGCCAATCTGGTCGATGTCAACCGTAATCTCGGCATCATCAGCAATGCTGTTGTCGCTAATGACCGGCTGTGCCGCGGCGGTGACAGACGTTTTCTCGCCGTTATCAATCGTGATCGGCGTCGAAAGTATCGATGTGCCGTTCTCGTTGATGTCAACCGTTACAAGGCTTCCAGACGTTTGCGCAGTTGACAACGACGCGCGCACGGCTGTCAATGTGAACGATCTCGGCACTCTGAACGTCACCTTGGCAGTGCCGACTGTTAACGCTTCAGTCTCGCCTGTGACAGCAGAGCCAATCTCGATCGGCAATGGCGCCCAACCAAGTGTGCCTGAACCGTTGTTGGTAAGCGCGCCAATTGCATGTGCAGTCGGCCACGTGTACGTTAGAGACCGAATCGTTGTTTGTGTGCCCTTGTTGAGCGTCACGTTACCGTAACCATCGACTGTGAGAGCCGCAGTAGGAAATACATCCGATTTGGTCACGTAATTTGTGACCATTGTACCCCATGTTCCTGTCAATCCCTTGGTTTCCCAGTTGTAACCGGGAGACGCCTGCACATATACATTAGCGTCGGCTACGGAAACATCATTGAAGTACAACTTATTCATTGCACCCAGCGCTGTGTAAAGATTGGTTGCTGATTCTTGAGCGCTAGCGCCAATCAGAACCCAGCTTGTCCCAGCAGGAGTATCGTTTGTCCACGTTAACGTGTACTTCAATGTAAACGTGTCTCCAGTAGCAGGCGTGTTCGTCACAGTAACCAGAGCCGTCGCAGTTGGAGTCGGACTTGTTGTCCCGGCTGTCTGAAGAACAACTGAGCCTGTGCCTGTCCCGGTAGCAATCCCGCTGTTGAGATAAAGTGTGCCACCGTTTTTGTTGGTATCGCCATAGTGCGCTCTACCGCCCTCAATTTTTATGGCATACCCATTATCGCCAGTGTAGGCTTCATCGCCACCGATGAACGTGTCCTCCCAATAATTCACCCAATTCTGATTGAGAATATCCTTCATATTGCCAACACCGGCTTTACCAACGTAAATCGAATCGATCATAATAGTCGCATTGGTAGTACTCCGACCTAACTTTCCAAATTGAATATATGGTGATGATATCTTGGTCATTATATCGTTACGACTGTGGGTCATCCAGAACCATGCATCCGTATCCTGATCGGCTGAGCCCCAGTTTTCTTGAATTTTTGCTGTACAGATGTACGTAGTAGCATCAAACACGAAGGACGCCGACGGATAGGCCGAATATGGAGAAAGCAGGCCCGTGCCAGCCGGCATCCATATCCTGCATCCAGCGATAACCTTTGAACCGAGAAGCGGCTTAAACCATTTCGAGTCGAGATATACTTTGGCCGTCAGGTTGGCCGAAGATGCAGGAAAATCGATGCGAAGGGCCTTTTTGTTGGCTCCGCACGAGTTTGTGACCTCCACGAAAGATGCCGTGACACCTGTGGAAAGTGTTATACTCGTAATCCAGTTTGTCGGGCACGACAAATCTGGATCAGGAAAATAATTGACAGGCCTGTCAAACCATCCGCTCGTATCACCGCGAGGAGCCTGATATACACCAAAATTTGAATCATAAAGACGTGACACCGGAACATCGTATGAAATATTTTGAACAGACGTAACATCAGCGTTGTATGAGCATGGCATGGATGAAAACTTGCAGTTCTTTATCGAACCAACAAGCGCCCTCTGCCACGCCCCATTAGCCATATGTCTGAAATCAAATGAACATCTATCAACAGCAGGATATGAACTACTTGGAACAAGCCTCACTTTGATGGAACCTGTGGCATTGGTGTGAGACGCCGGCGATGGTAGTGTAAAAGTAAACACGTTGGTGACCTTTGAACCTGTCGATAGCGTAAATGTTCCGTTGAACTCAGATTCTACCGCATCCCAAATCGTGACTGATACACCCGGTTTTAGGTCAATGGCTTGGTTTGTTAGAACCAGTGTACATGTCATCATGTCAACTGGGTTTACAGTTAGCGAAGCAACGTAATTTGTTATAGCGTATCCAATATTTACAACATCAGCCTCTTTATAGCCAGATGAAATGGTTGTATAACTGACGGACGTCAACATCATTGCCATCGGGCTTCCCTGATCATGAAGACCTGATAAAGTCGAACCTACAAGGCCATTTGCCATAAACCCAACCTCATAGCACTCATCCACATGGATACTAGACATTGTTACAGCACCGACGCCTTGATAATCATCGGCGATCTGCACGCCTAACACGCAGCCGTCTGCGTAAATACCTCTGACGTCGTACACACCACTTTCATTGGACAACACCAAACCACGGCTCAAGTTCCTGAATCTACAATCGTACACAGCGCATCTTTGGCGTTGTACAAACAAACCGTCACATGTCCATGAAGGGGGGTATTTATTCGTAGATGTAAACGCAAGTCTTTCAACGGTCGTCTGTGGATTATCAATGATCATGCACGCAGTGCCGTTGGACATTGTGCCCACTATCCAGCTTGTATCCTGACTATCTCCCATCAATACAAGGCTGAAATTCGATCCTACATAATTCACCACTAGCGATTGAGACACGTAATATCGGCCGGGTGGGAAATAAACAACCGCAGGCCCACTATTTGGATAGCCTGAAAACGTCTGAGCAAACGTGATTGCAGCCTGTATGGCTGTGTAATCATCCGTCATGTCCGTACCGGTAGCGCCGAACCAGCACACATTCACCGGCTGACCGCGGTAGTATCTGTTCCAATAACCGCTCGACCCAGCAAAGCACGTGCCCAAGTTTGTCGTGCCGGTGCTTGTCCAGTAGAACATTCCGCCGCCGCCGTCGTTTACGCTCGTGCGGCCGTTGACCCAAGCATTCGTTTTTGTGCTTGAACCTGCGATGGTTTTCAGGTCGCTGACAGTGTTGACGATAAACATGTCAGGTTTCCAGCCGAGCTGTGTCTGGATTGCGTTGGTAACTCCGTCCAAATAGCCAAATTCAGTCGCGTCAACGGTCGTAACACCACGGAACTGGCTCGCGTTTATCACACCCGTACCGTCGTATTTGAGCGTCGCGCCAGTCCCAACTGCCATTGTAGCGGTGGTATTTGTGCCGGAACTGATTGTGCTGAACAAGCCTTTCTGGTTCAGTTGTGTTTGGATCGAGTTCGTTACGCCGTCCAGATAACCGAACTCGGTGGCGTCAACGGTTGTAACACCGCGGTATCTGTTTGCGTCAATAACGCCTGTACCGTCTGTCTTCAGGATTGCGCCGGTGCCAACCGCCATTGTGGCCACTGTGTTCGTGCCAGATGTGACCGACATGAAGCTTGCATTGGTCACGCTGACTGGCGCAACCCACGCCGGCTTCCCGGTGCCGTCAAGCGTCAACACATCGCCAGCCGATCCCGGCGCGATCGTGTTTGTCGTTACAGGGTTGCGTACATAGGGCGGCACCTGCGCCATGCACAGACCGCACAGTCCAAGCAAACAAGCAATAGTCAGTCGTTTCATGAGAGTATCTTGTCCCAAGAGGATGTTGTTGCGTTCCAGTTCCATTCCTCGCCGGTGTCTATGCGGTAGTATTTGGCGCAATCAACGCCGGGCGGATCAGTCGGGTCGGAAGTACCACACAGGATTCCGCCTGAGCCAGCCGATTCGGACAAACACGCAATCAGTTCGGCGAGGATTTGAGATAGTTGACCCTGCATGAGCGAGTTGGCGCAGCAGGTCTCCAGTTTTTCGAGTGCAGGACAGTCTGGCATAGTTGAAGCGAGGAGTTCGGCCATCGAATTTACCGTATTGACGAGCCGCTGGTACTCGGTAAGGCAACCCGTATCACAGCCTGTGTAGCTTGGCATACTTGACTGTATGTTTGCGGGCGGCACCGGTCAAGGCACCGCCCGCAGATTTTATCCGATCAACCCCGGCCTATCAGGTAGGTCGAGTGCAGCAGGTGATGACAACATCAACGTCATCCGCAGTCGGGTTGGTCAAAACGAGCTCATCTTCACTGTCGCCGTCTGGATCGCTCGCCTCCCATGTGCCGAGGGCAGACGTGTATGCGTTGGCGTTCAGTGCGGCTACCAGCGCGTCGAGGTCGGCAACGCATCCCGTGCCGCCGAAGCTCAGCGGCTGGCCGTTGACGGTGATATCACCGTTCTCGATTTCGATACCCTCGCCTTCCTCGCAATCACCGAGGTCCCAATAGAGATCGCAGCGCTCGTTCGCAGAATCGTAGTACTGCGTCGGGTGTCCTGGGTCGTCGTTACATGTCTCGATCTCTGGCACGCACGCAGGCTCGCGCTTGTGGAAGAATATCGCAGACAGTTCAGGCTGCGACGGTTTCCACGCAAGCTCGAAGTCGGCGTAGAACAGGCCTTTGTTCTGCTTGTAGTTCGGGCAACCGAGATCATGCGTGACGAACTGCCATTTGCCTGCCAGATCGCGGGCCATGAACGGCATGTCTGGATGGACGCTGGTCGCGTCGGCAACCATGCACGTTCCAGCCGCCCTGTGCCAGATGTACGTGAAAGCGTACTGCGCCTTCTCGTAATCTGGGTTGGGCTCCATCCGGAGACCGGCACCTGTCTGCCAATTCTCTGTTCCGTCGTCGTCTTCGGCGCTCACATTGCGATAGGGCAACACAACTTGATACCTGTAATTAGCGCCGATTTTGCCAACGTAATTGAACCGGAGCTCAAACGGATCGACTGAAATGGCATAATTACCGAGTTGGCCGCTGAACCCGTATCGCCAATAATTGTTGGCGTCAGTCCAATCAGTGTAACGCCAGTAGCTGCTCAGCGGAGTTGTGGAGTCGCTGTTGGCCTGTCTCATGAGTTCCCACGTGGTTTCCATGCCCGTGATCAATTCGATCAGGCGTGGGAAATCTTTGCCAAGAACGTTGGTGTCCATGTAACCCTGCAACGTCATCGGCATGACCATGCGCTGAAGCGCTTGCGGAGACAGCTTGTACACCGTTGTCGGGTCAGCGTTGGTGTCGATGTAAATCTCGCCATCATCGCCGGATTCAACCCACTCGAACGTGAAATCCGTCAGAGTCGGGTTACAGATTTTCTTCGTCTTGGCGTGCATCGCCGCTCGCTTCTTCATGTAGTACGACATGATGATGTCGGTAGCCGGACGAAGAATGTTGTTGATGATCTGATCGAGGTGGTCTCGTGCATGGGAAACGTCCCTGATCTGATCGAAACACAGTAGAGCCGACTCCCAGCTTGAGATTTCCTTGTAAACGCTGTAGCGCGACCAGCCCCAGCCAATACGGGATGCCTCGACGTCGCAAGGCGTGCCACTACAGGCTGCGATGTCTTTAGCTTGCCACGCTTTCAGCGGATTGGGAAAGACCTGTTCGTACTTATCGAAGTACTGAACAGTGCCTTGGAAGTTTGACCAACTCTGGGTTTGCACCTTCCCAAGCCATGTTCCAGACATGGGGTGGAAGGCCTTTATGACTTCATCTTGAAAATGCGGAGTCTGGTCAACCAGATAGTTGACGAACTTTCGCGTGCAATCTTGCATATGCCAAACCAATAGAAACAACACGGTTAACGTTTGCTTCTCGGTTGGCGAGACCGATGGCGTCCGTTCGTCGGAAACCATCGCGTCCTGAAGACGCACGCCTTTGGCTGACGAGCCAACTACCGCGCCGGGTGCGATTCCGGCTTACGCTGATCGAAAATGGATATTACTTCAGCGATTTTGTCAAGTCAGAAATTAACTGAAATAGTCCTCCAACTTCGCGAAGGCATCTTTCTTCACCGGCTTGGCAGTGCCGGCAGCATCGCCAGCTTTGGCTTTCGGCGAGCTCTGGCGGTACTGCTCAAGCTCGTTTTCGAGCTCTTTCACTTTGGCCTGTAACCTTGCCCTATCGTGTGCAAGCGGACCGAACGCCACAATCATGTTTCTGGCAATGGCTTTGATCTCGGTGAGTTCATCGTCGCTCAGGTCATCCGAGCCAAGCAGGGCAATCTCGGCGTAACTGGCATATTTATCGGCGATCCTTTTGAGCTCGGCGTCGTCGTCGAACTTGAACAGGTCAGGGCGCTTGTTTGCTTCGCGCTCGATGGTCTGTTCCCAGATTTGTTTCTCGCGAACCCGTTTTTTGGCGAGCGTTTCTTCATACTCACGCTTGAACTGTTCAGCCGCTTTTGTGGCTTCCTCGTTGGCCTCTGCAATCGCAGCAATCTGGTCAATTACAAGCTGCGCTGCGTTATCGAAACGTTCATGCGCGTTCGTTATCGCTTCGTGCGGGTTCCGACTCCACATCGCAAATAGCTCGTTGATGTCCTCAGGTTTACCGAGCCTATCCTCAGCTGTCACAGGCAAGCGCTGAACGAGCTTGTATGCATTCTCGATGCGCTTTTGGAGCGGTTCGACATACTTGGCCCTGTACTCTGGAGATTTTGTGTATTCCGCGTACTTGAGTTCTTCGGCGAGTTTCTTGTTGGCGCGTTCGAGCTCCTCGATCCTGCTTTCGTACTCGCTTTTGACCTTCGCATGCTCCTCCTTCAGCTTTTGGTATGCCTCACGAAGTTGTTTTGGGCCCTCAAGTTTGTCTTGGATAGCCAACCTTTCATCCGGCTGGGCCGGTTTCGCTGAGATGTCAGCCAGTAATTCCTCGGCTGGCGATGGCTTTTGCGCTTCACCCGGTTTCTTGTCCTCAGTTGGCGTTGGTTCTTTTTGGTCGGCTGGCGGCTCTGGCGGTTGGGCAGGGACCAGAGGTTCAGGTTCGGTCGCCGGCTTGGCTTTGGGCTCCTCTGGGGGAACCTGTTGGCCGCCGAAGTAATCGTCGATGGCCTTCTTGGTGGTCGTTGGCTCGACCTTCGGCCTCGGCGCCGTTGTCCCAAACGGTCCTTTTGCTGGTTTATCCGGCTTTGCCGGTGCCTGTGCTACTGTCTGTTGTCCTTTCATATGTGTATCTGTCTTCTTTTGGCAGACCGAATTTCGGTGGTTTCACGAAGCTTGGACGGTCCACAACTGTCATCAGACGCTGGACAAATTCAGTCGCGCCTTCGATTTTTTTGCCCCCATCATCATCGTGGCAGACGTCCATCGCATAGTGCAGCAGACACGCTTGGATGAACGCTCTGTTCTGGGGGTTCTCGGCGAATGAAGATGCGAATGCTCGCCCGTCATCCTGTTCTCGAAACACCTTTGTTGGGTCAATCAGACTCATTGCTGTTGTGTTGGTTGTGGAGGTTTCGCAGCAGCCAATCTGCGTTGCTGTTCAATCTGGGCCGCTGTCAGGTAATCCTTCGCTTCAATCTCCGCCTGAGTCTTAAGTTGTTCAGCGGCAAGTTTCTGCTCATGCGCTTGCTGGCGTTGCTGCATCCGCTGTTGTGCCGCCATCTGCTGAGCCTGTGCCTTGGCCTGGGCTTGGGCCAAGATCGCCTGAACTTTGGCTTGGTCCTCCGGAGACATCTGCGGTCCTTGCTGTTGCGACATGGCCGCAATGGTCTGTCCAACCTGTTGCAGAGCTTGCATGATCTGAGTGATCACCGATTTCTTGGTCTCATCACCGGCGATCTGGTTCAGCACTGTCATGATGTGCTGGATAACGTTCGACAGGCCCAACAGTGTTTCAGGAGCCGGCACAGAACCCGTCTGGGCCAACTGGCGCACTCTCGCAGCGAGCAGGACGGTCAAAGACTGCGCGTATTGGAGATGATTGATTCCCTTGGGCACCATGACTGGCACAGCCTGACACAGCGATCCAAACGCGAGACTGGCGAACACATCTGTGTCGCTCGGTGGTTTCGGTTCATCGGGAACGAGCATGGCTGTTTTGTCTGGGTCGTCTGTCTGCGCCAACGTGAAGTCCCGAAGAATGATGCGCTGTGATTCTGGTGGGTAAAGCGCAATGGCTTTCACAAGCTCCGCCGTTTGCGATAGTTCAAGCATCTTGTTGCCACCGCCGATGGCGCGCTCTGGCACAACCGTCCATCTTTCAAAGTCAGATATTTCGTCCCAAACGCCTTGTTTGCGCATTTCCTCTTGGAATGAACGCACGTCTTGGTCCGTACTGCCAGGGAGCGCAAACCGCCGGCAAATCTCTCGGTATTGTTGCGTTCTGTAAACAGCTTGCATCTGAACCATCGAGTTCAGCAAGACGCCGGCCTGTTGGACTTGCGCCATCACCTGCGTGGCTGTCATGGCCTTTGCAGTCCCGGTGTCAGGTTCGGCCACGAAGGACGCGCTGTTCTCGTTGATGAACTGGCGAAGCATTGCCAAGCCAGCATTCACCAAGTTGTGGTTCACAGTGTAACGTTCGGTTGCTGGCACGTACTCGACGCCCCTTGGCAGAACGCTCATGTTGGCGAGCATCACATAGGCAAGCTTTTCCCTGTCTTCCTCGCCAACATTTCGGAATAGCTGGTTGCAAGCTTCGAATATGCTGTCCATGAACCGACAGAACAGCCTGTTCGTCATGTTCAGCACAGGGTAAAGGAGATAGCCTAAACCACGCACGCTGTGGTACTTGAACGGCGCAACGTTCCCGCCGTCTGCATACTGCACATGCAGGATTTGGTCAATTGAAGTGGCGAAATGTGACTTCTGCTTGTAGAGGAACGTTGGCTCGGATTTCTCGATCTTGTCCACTTGATCCTCGATGATGCAGAGCTCCCATCGAGGTTCGTCTTCGTCGTCTGTAAGCTGGTAAAACCACCAGAGTTTCGCCGACGGTATGATGTCGCTGGCGTAATAGAGACCGTTCTGCTTGAAATCTTCGGCGAGCTTTTCCGGAAACTCGATGCCAGCGGCTTGGTCTGATCCGAGATCACGACTTGCGAGTTCGGCCACGAGCCGTTTAACCGCTGGCACGTTCCACCCTGGATCAACCCGTTTTCTGGTCACATACCGCATAAGCTCAGCAGCCGTCGCTTCCTGATACACTGCGAAGTATTGGAGGTTCGAGAAATCAATCAGCGTGTTGCTGGGAACTTTCAGGTCTTCCACCGAAAGGAGACGCGGACACCATGCAAACGGGTCATCCCACATTGACGGTCCTCGCCCATGCAAAACCACGTTCGCATCGGCTCCGCGCAGAACCTCGTAATACCGCATCGAATCGCGCAGAATACGATTGATGCGCTTGGTCACAACCATAGATACGATATCCCGTTTTTCCTTGTCTTTGGTGTCAATCGTGACCGTGAAAAATCGCTCGCCCCTGAGCGCCGATTGCGCAAGCTGTCGTCGCGCCTCATGCGCTATCCGTGGAGCTATCAGGGGCTGAACGTTGGTGAATATGTTGTTTTCTTCAGCCTCCCGTTCCGTGTAAGGCGAGACGCCGTTGAACAGATTATTGATTGCGGCGCGGTTCGAGGCGCGTTGCGCGGCATCATCTTCCTTGAGTTTGCCAACTATCTTGGCAACTTTCGACGGGTCAGATATTCTCATGGTCAGTCACCACCGGGGCTTGAGACTACGGCCTGCTTAGGCTCGGCGACGTAAGCCCACGCTGCCGGCTTATTGGTACACAATCGCTCAAACCATGCATCGTTGTCAACTGCTTCGATGCGCCATTAGTGAAATGCAAAACAGCCATCGGCGGCCCTGGGTGACACTCCCCACGCCTAAAGGCGGGGGCTTCTGACGGACGCTTGCCCTTGCCCGCCCGCTTGAGGGGCAGACAGCGGGGCTGCGTTATCCGGCACGGGTGTGTCCCACCCGGCTCGACGCAAGATGTTCAGCGCCGCGTTGTGGTCCCGGTCGAGCGACAGGCCACAGGCGCAGGCGACCCAACGGGTAGAAAGGTCGAAGTCTTGGAACACAGCGCCACATTGAGAACAACATCTGGACGTATAGGCGGGGTCTACGAAGGCGACCTCACGACCGGCGCTTTCAGCCTTGTACGCGAGGTATTGCCGAAACGTAGCCCAGCCGCTGTCCAGGATGCTCTTGCTCAGATGATGATTGCGCACCATGCTGCGTACGCGCAAGTCTTCCAGCGCGATGCGGTCGTACTCGCGCACCAGGCTGGCGCTCAGCTTGTGCAGGAAGTCGTGACGCTGATTGGCAACGTGCGCTTGCTGACGATGGACGGCGCGCAGGGTCTTCTTCCAGTTGGCGCTGCCGCGCTTAGCCCGCGCCAGCTTACGTTGCAGGATGCGCAACCTCCGCTGCCCGGCGCGGTAGAAGGCCGGATGTGCAACCTTCGTGCCCTCACTAGTCGTCAGCAGCGCCGAGAGGCCCACGTCAAGCCCGACTGCTTTCCCGGTCTTGGGCAGCGGTTCTGGTTCCGGCACTTCGCAGGCAAAGCAGGCGTACCACCGCCCGGCCTTGTGCTGGATGCGAACGGTCTTGACCACGCCCTCCAGCGGTCGATGCCAGCGGACGCGCACTCGCCCGACGCCGTACAGCTTCAGCCGTCGCCCGTCCAGGCGCACCCCCATGCCGAACTGCTTGAACAGAAAGCTGTTGAAGCGGTTGCGGCCTTTGAAGCGCGGATAGCCGGGCTTCTCGCCCGCCTTGACGCGCCGGAAGAACGCCTCAAACGCCAAATCGACCTGCTCGATGACACTCTGCGCCGTCTGGCTGAACATCTGATCGGCGTGGGGGAACGTCCGGCGGTAGTGTTTGGCAAGCGCGTACAACTCCGCAGTGCTCACCCGGCGACCTTCGAGCTGGTAGGCGACCTTGCGCTCGGCCAGCGCCATGTTGTACAGGCCCCGGCAGGCGTCCAGCACGCGCCACAGGTTGGTTTCTTGCGAGCGCGTAGGGTAGAGGCGGTAGCGGTAGGTGCGGAGCATTCAGACTGCCTTTTGACTCTCGATGTACTGCTTAATCATCGCCAGCGGCGCGCCGCCAACAGTAGAGACAAAATAGCTGTGCGTCCACAGCGTTGGCAGACGGCTTTTCAGATGCGGGAACTCCTGACGAAGCAGGCGCGAGCTGCGACCCTTGACGCGCTTAACAAATTTGTGGATGCCGAATTGTGGGTCTACTTCGCACAGCAGATGTACATGATCCGGCATCACTTCCAGTTCCAGCACTTCGCTTCGTGTTTCGTCCGCAACCTGCTGGATGATAGCTTTCAGTCGCTCGTCCACGCCGTTTACCAGCACCTTGCGGCGGTATTTCGGGCAAAAGACGACGTGGTACTTGCAGGAGTAGACCACGCTGTTGTTGCTCTTGAATTCGCGTTGCTTAGTCATAACAACATTATACAACAGGAGGTTATCTAATGCAACAGACGTTTGGATTTCAGGGAAACGGCACTTCATCCCCACAGCTAAAGCTGGGGGCTTTCGTGCCGATTATTCGGTAAGCCCTGATCACTGGTGGAAGCAGCAAATCCGCAAGAATACTGATAACGCAGGTTACGCATAACAGTTCAATCAGTGAATGTGCTGCGCTGGTAGTTTTCATGTGTTTCCAATGATTTCGTTGGCAGAAACCGATGTTGGCTGGACAAAGTCGGAGATGTGGACGCCATAATTAACCGGCAACAACACAACCTGAATCCGTAGTCGAAGCGCTTGTCTGAGTTCGTCTTGGTTGAGCGTTGCCATTGTGTAATCCCCGCCCTTTACCCAAACGGTTGGCTTGATGCGTTCCAGCAGCCCAACAACATTCGTTTCCTCGAACACGACCACGTCGTCAACGCACCGCAATTCACGCAGAACGCTCTCCCGCCAAGTTACGGGTTGGATTGGCCTGCCGGCGCCTTTCAAGGCGCGCACCGAGGCATCCGAATTGAGGCCGACGATGAGTCTGTCGCCAATAGCACGCGCACGCTTCAGGAGATCAACGTGTCCAGCGTGGAGAAGATCGAAACAGCCGTTGGTTAGTACAGTGATCATGGTTCGTTCAGCAGAAAACGAAGTCCGGAGGGCAAAACGTGGTAGTTTCCTTTGGATTGAACATCTTTGCTGCTATGCCAAGCCACTCCGTCGGGTCGTGGCCTGCATATCTTTCCAGATAGTGGCGTTCATTTGAGTGCATGCCTGTAACGCCGATGTGACCCACTGTGCTCACCCGTGCCCACCTTGTTAGAATACCGTTGAGGATGAAGTATCGTGTAATAATGGCATCATCCATCTCGTACTCTGGGACGATAAGTTGTCCTCCGAAACCTGGTCTTGGTTTCCATTCCCATTCTCGCGATTCAATGTAATCAACGATTCCTTCCACAATTCGCGCCTCGGCTAGCGATCCAAGGTTAGAATACCAATATTCTTCTCTGTCTTTCATAGTGCGAATGAGCGAGCCAATCGTCCCGGGCCTCTGGTCGTCAAGCACGATTTTGAGCGCATCTTTCCTCACGATTGCGTCACCCGGCATCCAACACACGTATTTCGTTCCGAATGATACGGCATGCTGCAATGCGCGAGAGACATGCTTTACGCAGCCCATCCTCTCCTTGAAAACTATCCACTCATCGGCCAAGCCCTTGCACAGCTTTTCGGTACGTTTTGATACTGGCCCGTCGAGGCAAACAACGATCGGCCAGCGCCAACCGGCACGCCTGAGGCTTTCGAGGCAGCATCGCAGGAAGATCGGCCTGTCGTGCTCGATTACAAGTTGGACACAACTATCGAAATCACTCGGATTCATGCGTGTCCCTCATTGCTTCAGCCACACGCGCCATTGCGTAACGGGCGTCTCGGTTGAATCTAATTGGCCTTGCAGGGTTTCCAGCCCAGATTTCGTTTGGCGGGACGTCATGCGTCACGACGCTGCCGGCGCCAATTGTTGCGTTCTCGCCGATGGTGATGCCGGGCAATACGACGCACGCGGCGCCGATCGCAGCACCCCGCTTTACGACGGTCTTCTGCCACATTTTCTTTGATGGCGACGGTGGATACCGATCGTTGGTGAAACACACATGTGGTCCAATGAACACGTCCTCTTCGATTGTCACGCCCTCTGGGATGAAGCAAAACGCGCCAATCCGCGTTCTGTCGCCGATTACGACGTTGTTGCCAATCTCGGTGAACGCTCCGACGTTCACGCCAAAACCGAGTTTCGCCGTCTTATAAACGTTGCTTGGCTGCCAGATCATAATTGTCTCTTGAAGTGAGCTTTTTCACGGTCTCTGTCAACAAGTTCAAATCCCTCTGTTCTGAACAGTCTGACCACGCCAGGCCAGCCGTACTCCAAAATGTGAGTGCCACAATAACCGGTCCAATCTTGGTTTTCGTTTTCGCCGACAGGCACTTCGATTATCCAATCTGTGGCCGTTGGACAGTTCTTGATCACCCCTGACAGTTCATGAGCCTTCATGTGCTCAAGCACATGCATGGCAACCACGCAGTTGGTTTCTGGAAGCCGCGTGTTCCACGGCCAACTGTCAAGTTCAAGCCATTCGATCTTTGGGTGTCTCACTCCGTTGGCGACTGCGCTTCTGCATATCTCTGCCATGTACCATCTTTCTACGTGTTCGACTTCGTCGAGGACTTTCGCTGCGAATTCTCCTTTCCACGGACCAAGTTCGAGCACAGTAAGCGGTTTGGTTATCGTTTTCAGGCGAGCGACGGCATATTGATGATCCCCATACGCCTGATTGTTGTACTGACTCCAAACCCTTTCGTAGAAAAGTTGATGTGCCTCAAACGGCCAAGTGTCATACATCTTTCGCCAATAGTCCCAATCGAGGGGTATCCTGATGCAATCGGCCAGTGGTTGCACAAAAACGGCTGCTGCTCTGGCTGCATCAGTCTCAATATGCCTCCATAGCCTTGGAAGATGCACTGTAAACCACCATTCGTTGCAACTCCCGCGACAGGATGGGTCAAAAAAGCTTTTGAGAAGCAACAGTGACTGGATGCTCCTGTCAGCACGTGTCCTGTGATGAATTACTTCGATCTCTGTCGGTTCAACCGCGAATTCGGATTGGCCGCTTCTGTTGGGCAACACCATCTCCTCGTGAATTGCTCCGGAGTACCGAATGCCGGATGCTTTTCTTATCAGCCTTATTCTGTAACCGTCTCCGAGCACGTTGACATATAGGCCATCAGCGGACGTGCCCGACAACCTGGAGATTTCTTCATTCACTTTTCCGCCGTTCCTTACCTCCTCGTCCGAAGCAAGAATCATAATCCATTCAGTGCCAATCGTATCTATGCCAAGATTCCAAAGCCCAGCATATCCATCTGTCAGGATAAAATCCATCGGAACAGGTATAGCGAACATGTCTAGCCCGTACTCATCGGCTTTCTTCGCGATCATGTCGGCCAGACCAACTCTGAAGTATTCGTGGCAGACTACAACGACTTGATCTGCGAAAGGCTTGATGGACGAAAGAACCCTATCGTAGTGCTCGTCTTTTCGCCCGCAGATAGCCGTGACAACACCTATTTTCCCCGCCATCGTGTTGTTACTCTGCGGTGTCTTCATCTTCAACGGCTTTCTGACAATCTTGCGCATAGCTCGTGGTGGTAATCAAAGGTGTCGAAAAACGAATCTATTCTTGCCTGATGGTGTACGTCTTTGCTGTGGACTATGCATTTCCTCTTGCTCATCGGCCCATAGACAACTCTGAGGGCAGACATCACTGGCCATTCATGCACAGGATGTTCCCACGTAACGTGCGGTTTGTGTAGCTTCGGTTGCCAATCGGGCCAGTTCTCACCCTCCGAGACGGTCCCGTCCGAGTTATGCATGACGTTCATGCGTGGCAACATTACGATGTCGCACTTGAGCGTCGTGATGAACCGCAGCGAGCTCCATAGTTCAGGCGATAACGTCTCGTCCGTGTCAAGTTGAAGCACCCAACCATGCCTAACGAGAGAAGTTGCGAAATTGCGCTGCACCGAGAAGTCCTTATTCAGAGGATGCCTGATGTATTCCACCCATTGAGCCGCGTAGTCTTCGATACCATCATCTGGATTGTCGTCGAGAACAGTAATGATCCTGTCAACCTTACCAATGGCATCTTGAATGAGGTTCCGATACCCGTCGGCATACCACTTCGCGATACAAACAAGCGTAATCATGCGTAGCTCAAAATAATCCTCTCAATCCAATCTGCCGCACGGTCCCACGTGTACCGGTTTGCGTTCGCAATGGCGCACTTGGACATGCATTGTCTGCGTCGTTCCGGCATCTCTGTTGCTACCTTGATTGCTTCAACGAGACTGCTTTCGTCTGGCACATACCAATTACCGTCACCCTGATGAAAATTCATGTCGGCGACTTCAGGCCTTGAGCGAACGATGATGGCACAGCCCGTGTCGGTAAACTCGGTGACGCCGCCGCCGTCTAGAACGATCGGGACAGCGCCGCATGCCATCGCTTCGTGAACATGTAGTTCCCATCCGCCGGTGGCAATGTCAATTATGTAGTCAAGGCTCCTGTACCACTCGGCAAGCTCGTTCTCGGGCAGATACTTGTTTATCAGGCGGATTCTGGTATCGTCGGGAACATTCGGCGGTGCATCACCGTATCCCTTCAGTTCAAGAATCGCGATGGATTCGTTTGGGACGACTTGAAGGAATGCGTTGATAACCTTGTCTGGCATCTTTCGCTGGAGGCATGGTTTGCTCCATCTCGCCGCATATCCGAAGCGCAACGGCCCTGAACGTTGCGGCCTACCGACAGGGTTGAACACGTCCTGGTCAATCCCCAGTGTCGCAAGATGAATCGGAACTGTCAGGCCGGAACGTCTGAATGCGTCATAACAGAACTTCGATGGAACGATCACGCACTTGGCCCTGTTCAAAGCGAAGACGGACTCCGCCGGCAATTTGTCCTTTTCCCAGATGGTAATCACGATGTCATTATCGGCCACCCTCGATGTCACTGCGTCCAGCGCGTCAAACACGATCCGCTGGCAGCCATCAGTAGCCACGGCACGGGCTTTCCATGGATGTTCCACGATGGTTTCGTCGGACCGAGTCGGAATCCAGTTAACCCGCACTCTGTGCAGTCGTCGCGCAATGTTGTAGGCCCATCTCCCGATGCCGCTGTTCGCGTCGTATAGGGCACGCCATTCTACTTTGGCCGGAGGCTCGATGTCAGGCAGGTTGCATCCCGTCCCGTATTGAAAACCACGGTAGTTGAAATAGCAGTTCGGAGTCCCAGAGGAGTATTCGACGATCACTGGCCTCTGGAGGCCAACTGCGACCGAGAGCGCAAACGTCTGGTTGCTGACGACGAGGGCTGACGATGCAATCAGTTGCGCCATCTCACGGGCGTCTGCGACCCTCCTAAACGGCACTGGCCCGACCTGTGCTACGAAATCGGCATGTTCCTCAGGCAATCCGACAAATACTGCCATTTCACCGTACTTTTGGTGAATTGCTTTCCAGTCGAATGCCTTTGATCTGTACCGCAGACTTCTGGCGAACACCACCGGAAGCGAGTCTGGCACGGTCTCGCAGGTCAACCACGGTTCGTCGTCGAGCCACGACGGTGCTTTGAACCATTCAAGGACCAGCGAACTGAGCCGGTTTAAACGGTGTGCCTCGAACTGCGAGGAGTAAATCAAGTTCCTGAACTGATTAAGGTCAACGCAGGTTTCCGGTTGCTTCTCTGAAAACGACACGCTCCGGATGTACGGCTGTGCTTCAAGCAACGGCCTGATGAAATCGAATCGTGCCAGCGAAAGCGGTTCGCGTGTCCTGAAGTGATTATTGTGCGGGGATGGCCCAAGCACGAGATGTCCGCCGCCAAACGCCTTGATCAATGGAAGCGCATAAATGATGTCGCCCAAATCCCCAGAATGCCAAAACGTGTCACAGTCGGGTTTCGTAATTGGCCAGATGGAAGCGCCAACTATTTCCGAGATTGCCACGTCGAGCTTCGGGCTCGATTGATTTTCAGGAACGGCAACTTGAGGGCTCGACGAAATGAGCCTGTACAGTTGACCTTTCTTGTCACCGTGAACGAGAACCGCACCAGGCTTGACTTGACTGAGGCTGTTCCATTCGATCTGCGTTCTGTCTGGTCCGAGCGCGAACTGGATGAGGTTTGTATGAGCGAGCTCGGCTTGTAATTCCTCTGACAGCGCTATGTCGAACGGTTTCTTCGGATCCGACTTGATCTTGTGAATGAGGTGGTGCTGGAGTTTGCCAGGGTACACAGCTACACCGTTCATCACGAATAATGGCAATGGCGGCTTGCAGGCGATAAGCGGTCCAAGGAATGGTTTGCCAACCCTCAGATATTCGTCTTTGATGTCCCGCCACCAGTTTCGTCTGAGCGGAAGACAATCAGCTTCAAGAAACATCCACGCTTTTGCCCCGATTCGCTCGGCTTCCATGGCCGCTGAAACAAACGCCAGGTTCGGTCCCAGCGGCCAACGTTTCCTTCCGATGAACGGTTCCTGCTGATGCACGACAACATGATCAGCACCTTGCTTGGCAATCTCGGATAGGGCCAAGACATCTCTGTCAGGCAATCTGTCTGGCAAAAGAACAAGATAGGGGATTTTGTCACCGCCGAGCTCGACATGGAATCTGATCAGCCGTTCAGCCGCGTCGAAGTCCAACCTGCAAAACGGCAGGAATATGACGAAGCTCAGGTCTCGCGCTCGTTCAGTATCCAGCACTTTGGGTCGAGCTCTTTGAGCGTGGACGACGGCGTCCACCTGAGGATGTGCGACAGTGGCACCCACACTTTCATTGCGATCAGGCACGAGCACACGGCGCACTGGTTGAATCTTTTTAGGTGCTCCAGTTGGAGTTGCTGGCGCGTTTCGAGTCGCCACAGGACTAACAATTTTTCCTGTGCCTTTGCCATCCAAGTTGCCACTCTGCCTGACGGTTTTACGTTGTAGATGCAGTTTGCGCATATCCGTGCTCGTTTAATCGCTAGTTCCTCAGGTACCGGTTTGACGCGGAATCCCAACAGGTGCGTTAACGCGGCTGCGCCGTGTGCGTAGTGTGGTCGCTGTTTTTTTCTTTCCGCACGATTTGCACCCTGATTTTTTCTGTTGGTTCTGGATGTTCGCATAGAACGCCTTGATCGGGTCCGATGGTTGCGATGTCGCCTCGGTCTTCAATGTGAGCGACAGACCGAGTTGCTTTCTTTTTGCCACCAGCAGGTCGTACTGTGCCTGCTCGTAAGTCGCCCTTGGGCGTTTGTTCCGCATCCGGTAACGCCAGATGTCGCGGGCTACAATCCAAAAGCTGTGGCCGGAGAATTGCGCGCCTGTGTCGGCGTCTGTGTATGTCCAAGGGCCTTTCTTTGGTACGGCCAAGTTCAGTGGTTTGACGAATGGGTCCAGTCTCATGCCTCGATTAAATCGTGTTTACGAATCAGCTTCAAAAACGATTGGTTAGCTTCTTCGAGCCATCTTACCCTTGTTGGGCGCGTTCCAAGCCGTTGTAAGACGCCAATCTCGAATCCGTTGCGCCGTGCAACTTCGAGCCCAGCAACGAACGCATCGAAAAGGTCTGGGGATTTCCCAAGCCGTTTTCGAGTGTTTGATTTGGGCTCGACATCTTCTTTTCCATCTTTGGTGATCAGGTATTCACGCATCGAGCCTTCTTCAAATAGCGACTGCGTGAGCCCGCGAATCTGGCCAGCGACGATCGCGTTGCGTGCCGCAAACCAAAGTGCGCTGACCATTTTCCCGTACAGTTCGCGTTCGGTCTTCTCGGAACCGAGCGTAGGTTTCCGGTCAGGAGGTCGCCCGCCGAACTCGATCGGAACCACATGCGGGTCCCAGATTCTAGCCAATGACACCGCAAGCGCTCCGTGCCCTGTTGCGTCAAAGCCGCAATGGTATGGTTTCACAGAAAACTTCTGGGCGTACTCCCTGACGTATTGCGCTATCTGATCCTCGACGGTTGCTGGCTTGCCTTCGCTGTCGAGTTTCCCTGTGATGGTGGGGATCACAAGCGGTCCGTCTGTCACGGCACAGATTTGGTAGCCGTGTATGTCTCTGCCAACGGTGAGCAGAACAATCGCGGTCCTGTCGCCGTCGTCGAACGAAACCGCTGGATCGAGCCCAATGAAGTTCGTCAGTTCAGAGTTCGCGTCCCAGATAGGCTCGCCGAATGCGTTGCCCCGTTCGCACAATGCGCGGGTGATCACGCGCCGGCCAGACACATCGGCTGGCATGATGCCAAGGTCCATCATCTGGAACTGCCACGATTTCTCCCCGTACCTAATTTTGTCTTCCTCGACCTGACGCGGCGTAATCAGATATGGAAACTTGGGCTTTTCCGATTGGAAATTCGGGCCGTCAAGGCCGTAGAGTTGGATTGCGATTGCGTTGTGGCCAACTGCCGGCCACGTCATTGTCTTGTCAGTAGTGCCAAGGCCTTCCCAACCACCGATCTCTTTGGCAGGCTCAGCAATGACACCGAGCGCGTCCATTCTATCTTTCGGGTTACCGAGTGCAACGAACTTCGTTTTCGGGCTCTTGCGCAGGTTAGCCGTCGCGTCCCAGAACGTGCGCGGCATCAACGAAGCTTCATCGAATATGCCGATAACTTGGTCGTTATGCAGTCCAACGTAGGAATTGTGCACAACAAGACCGGATGTCACGAATGACGGGTGTCCCGACACTGTGAGATTGTGGACAGTACAGCTTCCATCACTGTTGACGACGAGTCCAAGACTTGCTGGTTCGAGAACCTCAACAGACGCCACCCCCGCAGACGTAGCAAGCATTCCTTGTGTATGTCCTGAGAACGTCTCCTCGATTTCTTGTGCAATCTCTCGTCTATCTCCACCGTAAATTCGCATTGCTTCATCGGCGCACACCAGCACGTCATTGCATGTTATGTCAATGGCTCTTTTCCATCCTGCTCGCGTTAGACATTCATGATTTGGCGTGGCAACAATTTCTCGTCCATCAATGGTTCTGATGCGAACCAGACGATCAGCTAGTCGAGCCTGCGTCGCTTGTACAGTACCTACTCCGATTGCGTTGAAAACTGCGTCTCCAGGTTTTATCTGCTCGATTGGCTTCTGTCCTTGCGGCGTGTCAATTAGAGTCCCCGGCGGAAAACAGCCAATACCAACCCATTCGTCGCCGACACGGCAGGCGAGACCAATGATCGCATCCTTTGGGTTACGTTTTTCATCCTCGTATGGTTCCGTCGGATAAATCCTGAACTCGCTGTCAACGATATAGCCGGGAGCGTCGGGCCGGAGTTGTTTGACTCTGCGGACGATTTCGGTGATTGCGCCCCAGACACGCAGTTTCAATCCCTGCATTGTAATGGACGAACACAATATGCTCGTTCCGACCGGCCTGCAAAAGAACTCCGCGTAAGCACACATTGCAGCCGTGTACGTCTTGCCGGATGCAGCAGGTCCAAGCACTGCTATTGTGTCGTAGATAGGCCACGCCTCGATGATGCGTTCGGCGTAAGAATGCATTTGGAACCACGGCGCAAGGGCGCGGATCAGTTGTTTGAAATGATGCTTGGGGCCCTCACCGTACTTTTTCCCGTCGAGCTCGACGTAACCACCCATCGCGTACATGTAACCCTCGATCTGGGCAGGGTCCTCTGTGGTCCAGCCCAAACCGTACATGTAGGTCTTTGGTTTTGCTTTACCCTTGAGCGGCGGCATTGTTTCTGAACAAGTAGCACACTGTCTCGCAGAAGTCCACAACAAAATGCTTGACTTTTAATTCCGTCATTGGTAATGTTGCGACATGAAGACGAAAGTGCGTGAGTCTGATTTCCCTCGGTCTCCATTCGAGATTGATGAGAACGAATTGAAGCATTTGGATAGGCGAGTGAGATGGAGAATCCTGCGCATGCGCGAAGGCCGGTGCCCACAATGCGGGCGTGTCCTCGAGACTGACATGCGACTGTGCATACGTTGCACGGTCAAACAACGCGAAAAGGGCCGCCGGAGATTTGGTTGCAAGCGTCGATGGCGCAGCAGATCGTACGAACTCGAAAAGCTGATCAACGATGCCGAGGATGACGCAAAGTGAGTACGAGGCTTGGTTGGCCCGTACTGAAGGCGTAAAGCAGGTCCACGGCTGCGACGAAGTGTACCGTGAGCTTGCGGTACACACGCAAATCCTCGGTGAATGCAGACGCCGTGGTTGGTACATAGTTCATGCGCGGCCTGACGTTCCAACAACGACGGGCAGAGGCGTACCCGATTTTGTGATCGCAACTGAAGGCGGCAAAACGTTGTGGGTCGAGGTGAAAGCTGCCAAGGGCAAGTTGAGCCTCGAACAACGCGCTGCCGCAGCGTGGCTGCAAAAGCTCGGTCACGATTACGCCGTAGTCCACAGCCTGCAAGAGTTCATCGAACTTGTGCGCAAAAAGTAAGATTTTCCACTTGACAAAACGCTGAAACTCTGATTGAGTTTCGCCAATGAAACGTCGTGACGCAATACTTGAAATCAAACCAGATTTGCCCTGCCGGAACTCCTACGGGCCGGGACCCGGTCGTACATGCAGAAATACCCGGTCGCAAGATTGGGTCAACTTCAGCGTCACGAAGGGCGGCCCGCTTCAAAAAAATCAATCCCCTAGACATGAAAACCACACAAGCGGAAGAATTACTCAGAACACGCCCCATGACACCAGAGGTGCTGGCGATCTCAAAGCTCCAAATTGTTGGTGACGTAGTACCGAATTCGTGGTACCACAACATCACGCTGCCGTCTGGTCGTTCCGACGCGCTCGGAATTGTGATCTTAGCGCATATTGTCTCTTGGTACGTTGGACAAGGGACTTACTTCGGAAACACAGACCAGATCATCCGTGCACCTATCGTCCGCTCCACGGAACCATATCACGCGACATACAAAGAAATCGCAGAGAGATTCTGTGTTACGGCACGCATGGCGAGGAATGCGTGCCATCGCCTCAAGAAAGCGGGGTTGCTCACAATTCACATCGAGCCAAAAGTTCACCTCGGTGACGACCTCTGGGCTTACAACGTCGCCTACTTCATACCAAATTGGGACAAGATCACTGAATTGGACACCCGAAACGCAGAGGAGGCAGAATGAAAGCAAGACTCAAGACACATCCGGTAACGCGAGAAGTATTCGAAGTTGGCAGGCGTGACTGGAGCGGCAATTCGATCCCAAACCATTGGTGGGGGATGATAACGTTGCCATCGGGTCATTGCGACCTGCTGGCGATAGCGATTCTCTCCGAAATAATCTACTGGTATAGGCCGACCGAAATCCGGTGCCCTGAGAGTGGTGAAACGCTCGGGTTCACAAGGAAGTTTGACGGTCCTCTCTACCAGCGTTCGTATTCATCGTTGGCAGCCAAGTTCAAGTGTTCGGTTAGGGGCGTTAAGGCTGCGTGTTACAGGCTCAAAGCCCTTGGGCTGCTGGATATAGTGGTCAAGCACGGGGTACGGACAAATGGTGGCTCTGTTTTGAACAACGTCACCTATCTGGTGCCACGCATTGACAGGTTGGACGATCTTGCAGGCTCCGCGCCATTTGGTGAAGTTCATGGTGAAGGAGACACTACGGTGTGCGCTGACCAGACCAGTGCACACCATGGTGTGCGCTTAGCGCACACGTCCATGAGCACTCAGTGCACACCACGGTGTGCAACTAATACGGAGATTCCATGTACGGAGATTCCTACGGAGATTCCTAAATCACCCCCTCTTACTCCCCCTCAAGGGGGAGAACCTGTTCCGGCGAACAGCGAAAAGGCGAAGCGAGCAAAGACTGACAAGCCAACCCCTGAGCAGATCATCGCCATGCTACCAGAAAAGTTTGCCACGCCAGAGATAAAACAGGCATTGTCAGAGTTTATTGACATGCGTCAAAGAACTAGACGCCCAGTCAAAACTGAATACGGAGCGAGGGGGATAATAAACTCGATCGTTGCTTGCGGGACGCCTTTGCTTGCCTTGGCTGCAATCCGTCAGTCGGTTGACCACGAGTGGCAGGGGATATTCCCGCCCAAGTCCAATGGTACGCAACCGGCCTGGAACGGCACGTCTCAGGGTGGAAGAGCCTCGCCGATCGAAATCTTGGCTGCTGAAAAGCGAATCAAACAGCTTGAAAAGCTTGTTCAGGAGCTCGATGACGACCTGTACTATGTGACACGGTCAAATGCGAGGCCTGAACAACTGAAGAAGCTGGATGAACTTGATCGCTACAGAGAGATGCTCGAAAAGGAGCGGCGGTTTGTTGCAACCGGCCGGACGTCTGAGCTAGACGGGGTGGAACATGATCACTGACGCCTTCTACAACACGCGTGAACTGGTCGAAAAGGCCATTGTCGGTTGCCTGTTGCAGGACTTCGACGCCACGATGCGGTTCCTCGTCGGGTCAGGCATAGACGGGCCAAACTCGTTCTCGAACGACTTTGCCAAGACGATACTCGAAACGGCGTTGGCGCTGTCCGAACGCAAGAAACCGATAGATAGCACGACGGTGTACACCGAGATTTCCAAGCGCGGCTTATTCGCCAGACGCCACAGCGAGCTCGCGACATACATATCGGCTGCAATTGATTTCGCCCCAACAGTCCACATTGCGGATTACTTGGCCGGCACGCTCAGGAGCATGATTGCTCACGACAAACTCAAAACCGAGATTGGCAAAATATCTCAAGAGATTGACGCAACAACGGACGCTGTCAGCGTCGCCAAAGACGCCGCAAACAGGTTCGAGGCAATCGCAATTGATTGCGCCGAACGCGAAGAAACCATTGTAGACGCTGTCAGGGCGAAGGACGATGCGCTTCGTAAGCTCGATGAATATAAGGACAGAAGCAAAGTGCGAAGGATCAGCTTTGGAATTGACGAACTCGACAGGATTGTCCACGTGCACTCTCGGACGCTTGTCACAATCGCCGCAAGACCGAGCCAAGGCAAAACTGCGCTGGCATGCCAGGTTGCGCTCAAGGCTGCTGCCGCTGGTACCCCAGTGCTATTCGTAACGCTCGAAATGCCGGCATGCGACCTTGTCCAGCGTATGTTGGCGCATCTGTCAGGCGTGCCGCTCAATGCAATTCGCTACGGCATGGTTCCAGAGCAACTTGGCAATTTCAATGCAGCGTCAGACAATTTCGAGTTCTTGCCAATCCGGTTCATCGAACGCGGATCGTACACAACGGAACAACTCGCCGTTGACGTAGAACGTGAAGTCGAGATGCATGGCGCGCAATTGCTTGTTCTGGACTACGTGCAATTGATGCGCCCAACACGCAAATGCGACAGGCGCGAACAAGAAGTCGCCGAGGTGTACTCTACTTTGTGCAGAATCAAAGGTGACAACAACATCGCAGTAGTCGCGCTTGCGCAGTTGAACCGTGACGTCGAGAAATCAGAACGTAAACCGCGAATGTCTGACATCCGCGAATCAGGGGCAGCCGAAAACGACAGCGACGTCGTAATGTTCATCCACAAACACGCGAAAGAAAAGGACGCCGAGGACGCGCCTGTCACGCTCGTTGTTGGCAAAAACCGCAATGGCGCAACTGGCGACATCGAATGCGTGTTTCACAGACCGATTTTCACTTTTTCATCAAAAATCACTTGACAAGTCACAGGAAATACAGTAACGTGAAGCCATGAAAAAGAAATACCGTAAAGCCGAGATTCTGGTGTGCAGGAGGATGCCTGAGTCTGAAGGGTTCGAGCTCAAACATCTCAAGCCTGAATGGGAGGATATGAGATGGCAGGTTGGCACGTTGAAGTACAAATACAACGGCAACCCGGACCCGTCAGTTGCTAGTCTGTTTGACCGTTTCACGAAGTCCGAACGAGATGACGTCGCGTTCCGGATTTTGGGCCACGGCAGAACGCTCCGAGAAGCAAACATCATGGCCGGGTTCCATCCGGACACTGTAATGCGCGACATTACCGACGTGTGGAGGCTCGGCAGAAGTGCGTTGCTTGAATTGTTGGTAGAGGATGCCGATCGAGATGAAAACGCCGATAAATGTCCTGGTGCTGGCGCTGCTAATAGCACAACCAACACGGGCAGCGATAGCGTCGTGGTACGGCAATGAATGCGCCGGCAAACCAATGGCGAATGGAAAACCATTCAATCCAAATGCGATGACATGCGCAACTTGGAAGTATCAGCTTGGAGAGAGACTGCGCGTCACGTACGGCAACAGAAGCGTTGTCGTCACCGGCACGGACAGAGGGCCTGCAAAACGTCTGAATCGCGACATAGACCTGAGCATGGCAGCGTTCAGAAAACTCGCACCGCTCGAAGCTGGGCTGCTGAATGTCAGAATTGAACGAGTTAGATGATGGCCATGAATGGATTCAGATGCGTACACTACAGCAAAGTCATTTTAGCGACGATGACATTTAACCAATCGATTTCATGTGAACACAACAATCTCATACGTGGTCGGTAGAATCGAGTTCTGCGAGCTCCCGCCGGAGGCTCGCCAATGGAAGCGCAACACGAAGTGGGATGAACAGGTGCGCTATTCTGGTGAGGACTGGTGGGTGCTTGACAACCGCAAAACCGTCACGCTGTCGAAGGCGGCAACGAAGCCAGAGACAGCCGTTGCGCTCGTCAGGTTCACAGCCGAGTACAGACCAGAAAGGGTTCTGACGATTTACGAGGTAACCGCAGTGCCGACACGCCGCGCTGTGCTGCGCCTATACATCGAGCTTGGGGCGACGGTGCTAAAAGCTTTGCTTCGCGCTGCTGATCTGAAGGCGCCATTCATACAAAAGGCGAACGAGATTGTAGCGGACATTGAGAAGACGAAACGTGAATTGCTCGGAGTCTGATATGACCAGCAAATCTGAAGACAGTCATTACCACAGGCTAATGTGCCTGAAGTGCGGTAAGGTCCTCGAGGAAAACAGCGGCTTGTGCCCGAAATGCGGTTCGGGTTTGGAACTGTGGACGTTTGTGTGCGACATCTGGGATTGCAGATCGCTGGCACAGGAGTCTGTTACCTGCTGGGATGAGGAGTATCTATTTTGCGAGCACCATTACAAAAAACTGGTAGAATGCGTTGGGAAATGTTCCGGCCAGCAGTAAAGCAATAGAGCATACTCGCATGCGAAAAACAAAGATCGAATACTGCGACATGACATTTGCACCGTGGTACGGGTGCACAAAGGCAGGTCCTGGCTGCGCGAACTGTTATGCTGCGACATGGGCGAGGAGGTTTGGGATATGCGGCTGGGGCGACGAACAACCGCGTGTGGAGAGCAACAAATGGGATGAGATGGTTGAAGCAAACATGCGATTGTCGCAGGGCGAAAGTGCCGTATTTCATCAAGCAAGCGAACAAGAAAACGACGTTGAACGGTGACGATTGGGCCAAAGGCAGAACCAAGGAACAGATTGCGGTTGGATTATTCGAGGTATTAAGGAAGGAAGGGTTATGGGCAAGGCAGTTACCATGGCAGATTGGAGCGCATGCAGTCCCACGCGGGCTACTGGTATAATCAAGTTTTGCGAGTTACCGGAGAAAGCATTTGACTGGCAGTGGCACGAGCTTTCACCGTGGAAGGTGCGTATATGGGTTGAGGCGTACTGGCTATCATCGCGTCCGAGGGAGATTGACATCGTTGACGCGAAATCAGCTTTGCAAGCATCACTACAGGAAACTAACACAGAAAGCACAGGAATAGCTATCTATGAAACGAAGACAGTATGTGAACACTGAAGACGGGGTGTGGTTCGATGTTGACCGACACGATAACCGCATCATGTGCTGCGACTGCCATCTTGTGCATCGCGTTGACGTCAAAGTCGTCGGCAAGCGCAAGCGTGTATTCATGCGGTTCAGACGCGACAACTGCGCCACCGCAGCAGCAAGACGACGTATGACCGGATTAAGCGAGCTATTGAAGAAGAACACAGAGCTGGTGAAGCCAAAACCACCGGGTTTGCGGAGATGACACGCATATGATCAAAACAGGCTACAAGGTAGCGGTACCGACGATTGACGGGGATTGGATGTGTGAGCACTCGCTTATGCCAGCGATGGTGAACTGTTACGGACTATTGTTCGATCAGTGGACATGGAACGAACGGCCTGTTGGCTGGGGACCGTTTTCGGCGTTTGAATGTTTTGACGATGCGGTATTGTTTGCCAGGACGATCTTACACCGTCAACCGCAGCTTTACATGTGCGAGTACAGGCCTGCGTCTGACGTGTTGTACATGCCTGAGGGCGGGCTGTTTGTACTCTGGATGCAGCCATTTGAGCGTATCATTGGTGTGAGACATGACGAGGTTCCGTCTGGCACTGTACGAGCAAATGCGTTCAGGTTCATCGAGCGGCTCAAGATTCCTTTCCCGCCGATTGGCAGAATTATTCCTGCAAGCTCGACCGAACCGTGTCAGGACTGACAAGATTGAACCGGCGGAACGGGTCAGGCGGGAATGTGATCCATTCAGACATGTATGAAGCGCTTGGGATACAAATTAGTGGCAGAGAAAACCGAACCTGACTGGGACCCTGCGGTGCGCCTGGGACCGGCTCTTGTCTGCGTTCCAGGGCTGTGGTACGACGATTGTGGCTGGAACGAACGTGTGCGTGGTTTTGGTCCGTTTGCTCTATTCGACAAGGTCGGGCCTGCTCTGGATTTCGCAGAATCAATGATAATCAACCGCACATTCCGTTTGTTCTTCTGCGAATACGAGCCTGCCTGTGACGTGTTGTACGTGCCGGGGCGCGAACCGTTGGCGCTTTGGATTGACTTATGCGGCGAGAAACTCGGCGTTACATTCCTCGAACTGCCGCGTGGGACTATCCGCGCAAACAGGTTCAGGCTGTTGGATGAACTTCGGGTCGAATTACCACGTCTTCGATAGTTTGCGCCCGCATCTGAGCCCGTTCAACCTCAGGCTGGCTGCGGGGCATCTCGATGTCCAAGCCCTTCTGGTTCGCCTCACTGACGGCTTGCTTATCTTCTTTCAAGCGCTGTCTTCTTGACATTGCGTACTGTCGCTGATATTCGCGCCTGTTGATACGCATCATTTCCTTCTGGTACTTATCGCCGTTCAGCACAAGCCAGCCATCCTCGACTCGCTCGATCCGACGCCCTTCGTTTTCCTGTCCTGGCCGCACTGTGTCTGGTTCTGATAATATCCGCAGTCCATCCTCGACCTGCTCCATCGTCAACCGCGAATCACGCGCCAACGCATACGTCGTGCATCGCACAACATGATCCCTATCCTGCCTAGCCAGCATCGTAATCCACAGCACCCGCACGTGCAGCGGTAAATCCCATACGCTGGAATCCAATATACTCGAAAATAACGGTGTGTACCTTTGCATACGCCATAACCTATACCAACACCGTCAACATTGTCAACAGTCCAAGTTGACATTTGTTGATTTTGTCGATGTCGTCTTTTTCGCTGATCGTTTACACCCAGTCAACACGTGTCAACAAAGTCAACACTTTCGCAAATCGTCAATACCTGGAACCTAGATACTAAATAACTAGCCCCCCCAACCCCGTTGCCTATCCAAACGGCTATCTGTACCTACCACCGCTTGCCAAGCTTTTAATTGTCCTTTAACCCTGAGGGTTAACATAAGCTAACATTGTCAACACATGTCAATAGAGTCAACATTTTTGCACGTTGTCAACACTCCGTCGATACCCTGTCACCTTGTTGTTTTTTTCAACCACCCCACTCCCTACCCTACGAAAAAAACGAAAAAACCCCCAAGTGTCGCACTTATTTCGTTTCTTTCGTACAGTTTGACCTGTGCTCACCAACTACTATATCCCGCCCACACATCCACACGGCACTATCCCATTGCTAATCCGGACAAACCAAGCCAAAACCAGCACAAACCCCAGCGTATGTCAGTACATTCCACGCTCAAATCAAAACCAACCAATACCCAAATCTACACTGCCAACAAGCAACCCAAGCCACTCCCAACATTCTGCTGCCATATGCGCTGTTCCTCGGACTAGACCACGGGTCCCTACCGACTTCATATCACACCGGCGGGTCCCTCTGGGGGTGCGGGTCCCGGGTGGCGGGCGGGCACGGGCGAGAAATAGATTCCTTGCTGGCGGGCGCAGGCTGGCGCGGGCGGCCGGGGGGGGGCGGCAGGCGGGCTGGACGGCACTGGCAAGCTCCCGGCTCCCCCAAAACCCCCGAAATACCCAGCGAAACTAAACTCTGATCAGCACCCCGCTATCCTGATACCCCCCGACTGAGAAATCTTCAGAAAGTGCCCAAGGCTGCGTCCTACCAGAAAAAGAAGGGCATTTCATTTTAAAAGCTACTCGGACTCCCCAGACTCGCCGGACGGCTGAACCGGACCAACCCCCAGCACCCCGAGACCGGAGCGCGGCTTGCGCGGCTTGCGCTCCGGCCGGATCGAGCCCGGCAGCGGCCGGCCGGCGGAAATTCTCTCTCGTTCACAAGCATTTTCCCAGGCGCGAACCACCCTATCCAAACAGATTGCACGTTGTTTCAGCTCTTCGTCCAGCGGGTTTTCGGCGATTTGGACAGCGAGTCTAAAACACAAGTCACGCAACTTGCGGGCTTGCACGCGGTTGGGCGATGGTTTGGGCATGCCCGGACAGTAGCACGGGCTCGGCGGGCTGGCAAGGGGCGAGGCGGACACGAAGTGGGCGACAACGGGAGTGTGCGGTATTATCATGGAGAAATTGGGGAAAAATCCCCAACAGTCAACGTGAAATTGGGGAAAAATCCCCAAACTAGCTGATTGGCTAGCTTGGGGCTTGCGGGCTTGGCTGGCGACTTTGGGCTTGGCTGGCTTGCTGGCGGGCTT
>Ga0209204_1000562_pt1 | contig 40301 bp, 42 predicted proteins | sample AD_JPNMR2_MetaG_FD_184425 | JGI IMG/M metagenome (GOLD analysis project Ga0209204, IMG submission 184425) | Active sludge microbial communities of municipal wastewater-treating anaerobic digesters from Japan - AD_JPNMR2_MetaG (SPAdes) (version 2) | ecosystem: Engineered > Bioreactor > Anaerobic...
TAGCCATCATTGCTGCTGCTCTAATTGAAATAGGAATTAAACTAATACTTTCTTCTCACAGCAAGTGGGAAAAGAAATAGTTAAAAAATGAGAAACGTGAGATATCAAGCTCACGTTTCTCAAAGTTCTTCAGTATATACAAGCGATTTGCATCATTGTTGACTTGACCAGTAGTTTGGTGGTTCTTTTGTAATCGTTATATCGTGTGGATGACTTTCTTTGACCGATGCTTGTGATACTTTTATAAATTTTGCATTTTCATATAATTTGTTGATATTACTTGCTCCAACGTAGCCCATACCTGCTCTTAGACCGCCAACCAATTGAAAGACGACATCTCTAACCAATCCTTTGTAAGGAACCATTCCCTCTACTCCTTCCGGAACGAGTTTTTGGTTTTCTGATTGAAAGTACCTATCAGCACTTCCAGCCTTCATGGCACTAATGGATCCCATCCCCCTGTATACTTTGTACTTCCTCCCTTGGTATAGTACAGTTTCGCCAGGAGATTCTTCAGTACCCGCGAATATACTTCCAAGCATAACTGTCTGTGCACCGGCTGCTAGTGCCTTAACAATATCACCTGAATATCTCACGCCACCATCTGCAATGATGGGTGTATCATATTCTTTTGCCATTTTTGCACATTCCATTATGGCACTCAATTGTGGCACACCTATACCGGCAACTATTCTTGTTGTGCATATCGAACCGGGTCCTATACCAACCTTTACTGCATCCGCACCTGCCTTTATCAATGCCTTCGTTGCTTCACCTGTTGCTACATTGCCCGCAATTATTTCCAGATCTGGGTATCTTCGCTTTATTTCTGTTACGGTGTCCAGCACCTTTTTGGAATGACCATGTGCAGTATCAACTACCACAACATCAACTCCCACTTTGACAAGAGCATCAATTCTTTCAAAAACATCGGTACCAGTACCGACTGCAGCACCAACGATCAACCGACCTTTAGAATCTCTAGCAGCATTTGGGTGTTCTATGACACTTAACACGTCCTTTATTGTTATGAGACCTATAAGCTTATTATTCTCATCTACAATTGGAAGCTTTTCTATCCTATTCTTGTGGAGAATTTCCTTTGCTTCTTCGAGTGATATTCCCGGATTGGCGACTATAAGTTTTTTCCGTTCTGTCATAAGATCTCTTGCTTTTTTTGAAACATCGGTTTCAAATCTCACATCCCTGTTTGTGAGCAAACCAACCAAGTATCCGTTGTCATCCACAACAGGGAATCCACCAATTTTGTACTCAGCCATTAATTTCAGTGCGTTTAGTATGGTATCGTCGGGACGAATGACAACTGGATTTTCAATGACTCCATTCTCCGTTCTTTTTACTAATTCAACCTCATGAGCTTGTTCTTCAATCGAAATGTTCTTGTGTATGATCCCTACTCCACCTTCTCTTGCAAGTGCCTTTGCAAGTTCATTCTCCGTTACCGTGTCCATTGCTGCACTAATGAGTGGAATATTCAACTTAATCTTGCGAGTCAAACGAGTAGAAACATCAGTTTCTGCAGGTAGAACCTCACTGTACTGTGGTACTAGCAGAACATCATCAAATGTCAGTGCCTCATCAAACAAAATCTTGTTTTTCTTACAGACGTTTCGGTCAGTTTTGCTCTTCTCTTTCTCTTCCATTTCACTCAGCCTCCATTCTCTCCCCCGGCCTTTCGGCTTTACACATTTTACACATACCGTATTATAATATTATCCATATATTATCCATTGTTCGATATTAAAGTATTATAAGAAAATAGACCCCGAGTGGGTCTATCATATAGAGGTATCATGCCTCAAACTCTGCTAATTATTTACTCACTAGCTCTAAACTCTAAGTCTCGTTAGTAAATTGTGTAAAGAGACTTTGGAGGTTTTTAACTAACTGGAGCGGGCGACGGGATTCGAACCCGCGGCCCTCAGCTTGGGAAGCTGATGCTCTACCAACTGAGCTACACCCGCTCAAGATAGTCTAAATTTAATGCACTGTTATCCATAATTATATCATACGTTTTCTTCTTTTCAAGATGTCTTATATAACCTTTTCCACGTAAGAATAGCGCTTCTATATTTCTACAGATGTAAATACTTCTATCAGAAATTAGTACTTCCACCGACAAAAGCAGTTTGAAGCCATTCATTATCATTACCATTCCAAACATATTTGATACCTACATAAAAGTTCTCAAAAGCAGGATAGGCAATAGTAATTCGTACACTAGAATCTGAATCAAGGAATTGACCATTTTCGAATGGTGTGGAATCATATAGATAACCATAGAGCACCAGACCATTTGTTCCTCCAATAGCTGGAATATTTATTTGACCTTCTCCTGCTAGGAGAACATCACCTTCGAAATTTCCCTTTAAAGACACTACTACTTTTCCATATGAAGATGTAGTTAATCCTATCCTTGCGATGTAGCCTATCTCAGAAGGATAATTCTCCGGTCCGAAACCTGGTGAAGTTAGTACTTTGTGGTAATTCTTGTCCACAAGCCAAGCAGAGAAACCGTCAAGTGTATAGTATGGCCCTGCAACTAATTGGAAGATACCAAAATCCCCGAAAATCCCTGCAAATGCACCATATCCTAATGTACCATCTTTCCACATTTGTGCACCAAGTTCTGCACCAACTGAGAAGCCTAATATACTCTTGGTAACAGAAACACCCCCAGCGTATTGAAGTGGTATTGAACTCACAGTTTCAGGGGCTTCATACGTTTCCATTCCACCGAATAGAGAAAGGTCCAAACCAGCAAGTTGCAAAACAGTACTTGCTGTATATAGAGAATCGGATTGCTCATATGTAAATGTTGTGAGTTCAACAAGTTCGTATGGCAAGTGTACAGAAGCTTGGAGGGCTCCTGTTCTTACGCCTGTGTCAAAAACTCTTGCTTGTGGATTGGAGTATCCGTTGAACGTGAAACCCATACCGTAAGTCAGTGGTTTCATACTTCCATATCTAAACCAATACGTTCCAAAATCTAATCCGAGGGATGCTATGTTTATTCCATCTACGATGTTTGAACTTGGTTCTAGTGATGGAGCACCAAAGTAAAACTGTCCAGTTGTTAAGTCTGTTGCATAAGTTGTCAACGTTAAGCCCAGCGTCAACGGCCCGATTGTAAACTCGGGACCAAACTCATAGACCAGATAGTTATCGCTTCCAATCTGTACTGAACCAACGTTTAGATAGAAACCCGCAAATCCAAATGTAGTGAAAAGCGTAAATACAACAAGAGAGAATACCAAGACATTTTTCATGTACAACACCTCCATTATTACTGATAAGTTGATTATATCACAACAATTTGGAAATCAATCACAGAAATCGTGCAGAGGTCGTGGTCGTGTTATAAAAAAAGCCAGGGAATCCCTGGCATAATGTAGTATAGTTTATCTCATCCGCCTTAGAAGACATATAGAAAGATTCAACATGAGATTTCTCTTACTTATTTGCTCCTATCATCTTTCACGATAACTGTTATTTTGCCAACGCCATTTTCCCTATTTCATATCCCTTCGTTATTGCCTTCTTATTGACTTCTATCAGCGATGACTTGCCACCGCTAAGCTTTTTTTCAAGCGCCTTGAAGAGATTATCAGTGCTTATGATATCAGTCCCACCAATAACAGCACCAAGCATGACCATGTTTGCCACCTTCAAGTTTCCAAGTTCATCTGCTACTTCATTGCATGGCACTTTTATAACATGTATATCACTTCTATCTGCATCTCTATCGATAACGGATTGATTTATCAGTAAGAAACCATTAGGTGTAACATCTGTCTGAAACTTCACGAGAGAAGGAATGTTCATTACAACTATTACTTCTGCCTTGTCAGTGACAGGTGATGCAACTTCTTCATCACTTAATACAACTGTACAATTTGCTGTACCTCCACGCATTTCTGGGCCATAAGAAGGCATCCATGTTACGTACTTTCCTTCGATCATTCCTGCCAAGGAAATGATCTGCCCCATTAACATAACACCTTGTCCACCAAACCCAGCGAAAATCATTCTTGTTGTCATTGCTCTTCACCCACCTTATCTACAAATACTCCCAGTGGATATTCTGGCACCATATGTTCATCAAGCCATTTAAGTGCAGAGGCAGGATCAAGACCCCAGTTTGTTGGACAAGTGGATAGTACCTCGACCATGCCAAAACCTAGACCTTTTAACTGAGCTAAGAATGCTTTCTTAATTGCCTTCCTAGCCTTTTGTACATCTTGAGGCGTATTTATTTTTACTCTCGCTAAAAATGCAACTCCCTTTGTTTCCTTTACCATTTCCGAAACATGTATTGGATATCCATCGTTATTTGCGTTTCTGCCGTATGGGGTTGTTGTTGTTTTCATACCAAGTAATGTTGTCGGAGCCATTTGTCCACCGGTCATTCCATATATAGCATTGTTGATAAATATCGTAGTGATTTTTTCGCCTCTGTTTGCCGCATGAATGATCTCAGCAGTACCTATGGCTGCAAGGTCTCCATCGCCCTGGTATGTAAAAACACAAAGATCAGGTCTTGCCCTCTTTATTCCAGTTGCAACTGCAGGAGCCCTACCATGAGCTGCAACTGTGGCATCTGTGTTAAAAAATTGGTAGGCAAAGACTGAACAACCAACAGGCCCAACGGTTATTGTTTTTTCTCTTACCCCAAGCTCATCTAGTACCTCTGCAACTAATCTGTGAGCGATACCATGTGTACATCCGGGACAATATGTAAACTCCTTTTCGGTAAGGCTTTCGGGCTTTTTCTGTATTATCTGCATTGCCATATCATTACCTCCCCAATTCCATTTTTAGTACATCCAAGATCTCTTCTGGTGTTGGTACCATACCACCCATTCGCTTATAGAAAGCAACTGGTGCATTATCTTTAACTGCAAGTTTCACATCCTCTAACATCTGGCCCATATTCAGTTCAACATCTAAGACTAGTTTCTTGCCTTTTACGATTTCCTCAAGCCTTTTGTACGGGAATGGCCACAAAGTGATAGGTCTAAAGAGACCAACTTTGATGCCTTCTTGTCTAGCTCTTGTAACAACGCTTTTCGAGATTCTTCCGATCGTACCAAATGCAGTTATAACCACATCAGCATCGTCCAATTTGTATTCTTCCCAGCGTTTTTCGGTACTCTCTATCTTCTTGAACTTCTCTACAAGTTCTAAATTCATTTTCTCTAATACGACAGGATCGATATCAAACGATGTAACAACATGTTTCTCTCTTCCAATAGCTCCTTGAAGTGCCCAATCATCATGCTTCGGAAGTGTGTTTGGGTCTTTGAATTCAGGAAATGTGACGGGTTCCATTATTTGACCGATAACACCATCGGCAAGTATAAGAACAGGATTTCTATATTTATCTGCCAAATCAAATGCAAGACTAACTAGATCAACTGCTTCCTGAAGTGTGGAAGGTGCTAGCACGATAAGTTTGTAATCCCCATGGCCGCCACCTTTTGTTGCTTGCCAATAATCACTTTGTGCTGGCTGAATATCACCAAGGCCCGGACCTCCACGCACAACATTGACAAGTACTGCTGGTAATTGTGCACCTGCCATGTAGGAAACTCCTTCTTGCATGAGACTGAATCCAGGAGAGGAAGTTGATGTCATCACACGTCTACCTGTGCACGCTGCACCGTATACCATATTTATTGTGGCAACTTCGCTTTCTGTTTGAAGAAAGCTACCATTAACTTCTGGCATTCTCTTTGACATGTATTCAGGAAGTTCATTCTGTGGTGTTATTGGATATCCAAAGAAAAGCCTACAACCTGCTCTTACTGCCGCTTCTCCAATTGCTTCCGTACCTTTTACAAGTACCCTTTCAGCCATATATTTCCCTCCTATTTAGAATTTAGAAGAACTAAATGTCTAATCATGCACTCTCTATCTCTCTGTAGACTGTTATACAAACGTCAGGACAGATGTAATAACAAAAACTACATGCGATGCATTTATCCATATACTTTGCCTCGGCAGGGTGGTATCCCTTTGAATTGAATGCATCACTGAATTCGATAGCTTTTGTGGGGCAGACGCTGATACACAATCCACAACCTTTGCATCTTTCTTGATTAACTTCTATCATTCCCTTGGCTTTTGGCATCCTTTTTACACCTCCGAAATAAGGATTGTTGTTGTCGAACTACTGGATTTCCATTCTCATAAATCTTTTGATCTTAAAAACAGGATATCTGAATTCATTTCCATCTTCGTTTATGAAATCTGGAATCACTGTAAACTTAACAGGTACTTCTATCAGTTCTGATACCCTAGCCAGCATTTCCTCACCTTTTACTACTAGCTCTGACGTGGTTTCATAAGATAGATTTGCATTGTTTATCAAATAGTCTACCTTTATTCCGACCACCCTTCTCAGTTCTTCATAAGCCTTTATGATTCCATCTACAGTCGAAGAAAACGGCCTTGCAATATTAACTACCATACTTATTTCAGCGTCACCCAAATAGGGTCTGAGGTAGCCGAGCACTACTACTCCATTTTCTTCTCCACCGATGTCTAACACTGTCTTATATTCTTCATTTGACAAATATCCTATAGCTCCACCTGTTATGATAGGTAAATCAGCATTTCTAAGTGCTCCCTTAGGATAAATAGTAATCAAACCCATTTTTTCAAGTTCTTCGGCTACATCTCGTGTCCTGAAATATGGAGATATGATATCACCATCTATTATTGCAACCTTCTCATGTTCTTCCTTAAGTTTGAGTGCCCAGTTGATTGCAACTTCTGTTTTTCCGCTTCCAAATAATCCTATAAACGCATAATTCTTTGCCACAGTATCACCTTTTTCGTTTCTTATAACAGTCTCAACTGTAGATCAGTTGGCATTATAACTAGTTGCTGAAATAACATCATTTAACTTGTTCTCTGAATAAATTTTTGGTTCTTCAGCACCTCTAAGAACTCTAAGCGCACCCATTGCAAGAGCTCGTTCTTCATCCCCACCAGGGAAAACAAGAACTGGAGCCAGGAAACTGACATACTCATTCAACCATTTAACCATAAATCCGCTGTCATAAGCGAGACCTCCAGTAAGAACAACTGCATCAACATCACCTTTTAAAACTGCTGCCATTCTTCCTATCCACTTTGCAATCTGGTATGCCATAGATTTATAGACAAGCTCTGCGTACTTGTCACCATCTTTTATCATCTTCTGTACGGTAATAGCATCATTGGTTCCGAGATGGTCGATCATTCCACCAGCACCCTTAATTTTCTTCTTCATTTGGGCTAGTGTATACTTGCCGCTGAAACAAAGATCGATCAATTGAGAAAGAGGAAGCGTACCACTACGTTCTGGCGTGAATGGTCCATCACCATCTAGTGCATTGTTGACATTCACAACTTTGCCTTTTCTATGAGCAGCAATGGATATACCTCCACCCATATGGACAACTATAAGGTTTATCTCCTCATATTTCTTTCCAAGCTCTGCTGCAGCATTACGAGCAGTTGCCTTTTGATTGAGGGCATGAAATATCGATCTACGTTTAAACATGGGATGACCAGTATATCTTGCCAGTGATTCAAGCTCATCTACAACAACAGGGTCAACAATGAATGATGGAATGCCATATTCTTTTGTGAATTCATACGCGATCAGTGCACCTAAATTGGATTCATGTTCACCGTTTTTTGCACTTCTTAGAACGTCTAGCATGTCTTCAGTAATCTTGTAAGTACCGCCAGGAATTGGATCAAGGAGGCCACCCCTTCCAACAACAGCTGAAAGCTCTGATGGATGAATGCCTGATTCTTTGATAAAGTCTCCTATTATTTTTGCTCTGAATTCAAATTGATCTGTCAATTTAGCAAAGGATGCGAGGTCCTCCCTAGAGTGCCTAAGTGTTTTCGAAGAGATCGATTGTTCATCATCAAATATTGCAACCTTTGTACTTGTTGAACCGGGGTTTATGACCAATATCTTCATATTCCAACACCATCCTCTTATTTAGCCATCAAACATGTTAGTGCAAGCGACAGTAACTTTGTTTCATCCGTATCTGCTCTTGATGTTAGAGCGACAGGGCACTTAGCACCAATTATTGCAGAAGCCACTTTACCACCAGCAAGAAAGATCATTGATTTGTAAAATATATTCCCCGCTTCTATATCAGGCATAAGAAGTATGTCCGCATCTCCTGCAACAGGGCTCATTATCCCTTTGTGCTCAGCCGCTTCTTTTGAGACTGCATTGTCTAGAGCAAATGGCCCGTCTACTATGCAGCCCTTAATTTGTCCCCTTTCGTTCATCTTCGAGAGCAGAGCTGCATGGATAGTTGCCTCCATTTTTGGATTCACTACCTCAATTGCTCCCAAAACTGCAACTTTTGGCTTTTCAACCCCGATTGCTTGCCTACAAACGAGAACTGCATTTTCCACTAGATGAATCTTCTGTTCCAAGTCGGGGGCGATCGTCATTCCCGCATCCGTAACAATAAGCAATTTATGGTAAAGCGGTGTCTCAAATATACTCACAAGCGACATCGTCCTACCAGTTTTTAAGTTGTATTCATCTTTCAACACAGCTTTCATCAGACTACCAGTTTGTATATTACCCTTCATTATAAAACTTGCCTTACCTTCAGCAACTGTTCTTGCAGCATCATCGGCAGGACTTACTGAATTGATTACCTGATAATTTGAAAGATCAACACCTGATTCATGAGCTGCTCTAGAGATCTTCTCAGAACTGCCAAACAAGATTGCATCCACTATTCCTTCTTTTCTTGCCATTTCAACAGCATTAAGCACTACTCCATCGTCAGCTGCGACAACAGCGACGGTCTTTTTACCCACAGTTTTTGCTTTATCCAACAATTCAGTGAGTTTTTTCATCTTCAATCGGCGAGGAGACTCCAACTTCTGCAAGTTGGAGAGGAATCGCCAACCCTCCTTTCTTATTAGATACTAGCAAAACAAAGAAATATGTGATATATATGTGATATAATTATACTAACAAATACCTTTGGCGCACACTTGTGCGGATAAGTAAACTGATGAGCCTGTTGGCTCTACAGTGTAGAGGCTGTTTAGACCAGCCTGAGAGAATAAGGGTCGTTTGACCAAACTTCTCTCAAAATCTCCCACCTCTATAGGTGGCGGGATGGTTTAATCGTTATCACTCCATACTTTAGGTGCCTCTTCACCGGTAATAACCCTCAAAGCACCATACGCTAGTGCTTCCATCTCCATTTCACCAGGCACAACAAAAATCGGACTGAATTTGTACACATATGATCTAATCATATCTATAAAGGTTTCACTATATGCCATACCACCTGTAAACACAATAGCATCTATCTTCCCTTTCATTGCAGTGCATAATCCACCAATTTCTTGGGCAATTTGATAAGCCATTGCTTCAACAACTTCCATTGCTTTTGGATCTGACTCCCCCATTTTTAGTGCCTTTCTCAAATCATTAGTACCGAGGTAGGCGATAAGGCCACCTCTTCCAACAAACATCTTTTTCATTTCTTGTTTGGTGTATTTTCCAGAGTATGCCATTTCTACAACATCTCTAACAGGCAGGTCTCCTGTTCTTTCAGGAGTAAATGGACCTTCATCGTTTGTATTGTTTACATCTACCATCTTACCATTCTCGAAGCGGCCTACTGAGATACCACTTCCAAGATGTACAACTATCATATTGAGTTCGTCAAACTTTCTTCCAAGTTCTTCAGCAATCCTGATGCCCACAATTCTCATGTTAGAAATGTGAGATAGGCTCTTTCTTTCCAAATCCTTAATTCCAGTGATTCTTGCTTCTGGCATAAGTTCATCGACACTAACTGGATCTGTTATGTAAACTGGAATAGCCTTCTTAGCCTTTCTTGTAAGTTCGTAACCAATTACGGCTCCTAAGTTTGACGCATGATCTACCTTTGTCTTGTTTATAAGATAATTAACCATTCTTTCATCTACCATATATGTTCCACTTTCAACAGGTGTCAAAATTCCACCGCGGGCTGCTATTGCATCAAAATCCTCGAGCTTCAGATTGTGCTTTTCTAAAAACTGCTCCACTGCTCGTTCTCTCATTTCCTTTTGTTCCATAACTACCTTATATTGTCCTAGCTCTTCAACGGAATGTTCCAAAATCTCTTGGAGTACCCTTTTTCTATCCTCGAAGACTGCTACCTTTGTACTTGCTGCACCTGGATTTATAACTAACAATTTCAATTTCAAATCAGCCCCTTTTTCTTGCCGTACTCTACCACTACTTTCTTCAATCTCTCCACTCCTTCGATGATTTGTTCTTCTGATGGTAGGCAGAATGAAAGCCTCATAGAAGAAGATTTGCTATCATCTATCGTAAACGCCTCTCCAGGTATGTAATAAATCTTCTTTTCCTTGGCCATATCAAACATTTCCATCGTATCGAATTCTTCCGGTAAAGTTAGCCAGATGAACAAACCACCCGTAGGATTGACCCAGTGAGTTCCTTCTATATCTGAGAAGTTCTCTTCCAATGCTTTAATCATCGTATCCTTCTTCTTTCTGTACAACTCAATTGCCGGTTTTAGATGCGCAAAAATATCGTACCTTTCGAGATATCTTGCAACTATTCTTTGATTGAGCCCTGGACTGCAAAGGTCTGCACCCTGCTTTGCCATATTCACTTTTCTAACAATATCAGCTCTACCTATAATTACACCTATTCGCATTCCTGGTGTGAGTATCTTACTGAAAGTGTTCAATAAAACAACTCTTTCTGGACCACCTAAACTGTACAGTGATGGCAGACTCTCTCCTTCAAATCTAAGTGCACCATAAGGATCATCTTCCAGGATTATGATATCGTATTTATTACAGACCTCTATCAATCTTTTCCTCTTTTCAAGACTCATGGTAACACCGGCTGGATTATGGAAATTGGGGACTGTGTAAAGAAATCGGAAATTCTTCCTCTTGCCTTCTTTATCAAGTTCTTCCAACTTTTTCTCAAAATAATCAATATTTATACCATCATCTTCAAGAGGAATTGTTTCAAACTGAGTGAGTGTCATCCTGAAAGCACTTGCAGCACCAAGATATACAGGATACTCTACGAAGCAGATGCTGTCCTTGTCAAGGAAAATCCTTGCGATAAGGTCTAACGCTTGTTGTGAACCAGTTGTAAAGATAATATTATCACGGCTAACATCAGTTATTCCGTATGTCCTTTCGAGGAGCTTTATCATCTGTTGTGCGAGTTCGTCATCGCCTTCTGTTGTGTTATACTGCAGTGTGTATTTATACTCTTTTTCTGTAACTTCTTGAGCAATCTGAGCAAGTTCGTGCCGTGGGAAGGTGTCTGGATCCGGAACACCGCCACCGAACGATATAGAACCTGGTAATGAAGCAAATTTCAGTAACTCCCTAATCAGAGACGATTTCAAGTTCTTACCCAATTCAGACAATTTGCTCTCCAGTTCCATGCATATCACTCCTTTACAAATATTATGGTGAATCTATTACTATATTAGCAAACATGTGCCAAATATCAAAAGACATATCCTTATGTTATAAGGCATTTAAAGTAGCATACTCGAGAATTTGGAAAGAATTCGATTGTGCAAACATTTGCATGCAAAAAAATTCACTATTAACGATATTGTCATTTCACTAGTAAAAGATGTAAAATTGTATTGCATTACGGAAAATATGAATATGGTAATTAATAATTCACTCGTTCAATTTAAACTTGCTATATTGATAGCAACCATCACTTATAAGGAGGGATTTGTATGGTAAGAAGATATTTACTTTTATCTCCTGGTCCTACTCCTGTGCCTCAGGAAGTCTTGCTCGAAGGCGCAAAAGAAACGATCCACCACAGAACACCTGAATTTGTAAACCTGCTGAAGGAGACATTGGAGCTCACAAAATACGTCTTTCAGACTCAGCATCCCGTTTACGTGCTCTCTTCGTCGGGAACAGGTGGGATGGAAACAGCGATGGTAAATCTTGTAAATCCGGGGGAAAAAGCGATAATCGTCAATGCCGGAAAATTCGGTGAAAGATGGGTCGACATTGCAAAAGCTTACGGAATAGTTCCCGTCGAAATCAAGTTGCCGTGGGGAACAGCAGTTACACCGGAGATGATAGAAAAAGCATTGAAAGAGAACCCAGATGTAAAGGTAGTATTTACAACGTACAGTGAAACCTCGACGGGCACTGTTATTGATTTGGAAGGGATTGCAAAGCTCACAAAGGGAACAGATGTCATACTCGTTACGGATGCAGTCAGTGGACTTCTTGCAGAACCATTGAAAATGGATGAGTGGGGAATAGATGTAGCAGTTTCCGGCGCCCAGAAAGGATGGATGTTGCCTCCAGGACTTGCTTTTATCGCAGTTAATGATAAAGCATACGCAAAAATCGAGAAGTGTACAAACAGCCGATACTACTTCGATCTCAGAAAGTACAAAAAGAGTGCACCAGACAACCCATGGACAACTGCAGTCAATCTCATATACATGCTCAACAAGGCTGTCAAGATGCTCAAAGAAGAAGGTATAGAAAATGTGTGGGCAAGGCATAAACTATATGGAGAAGCCACAAGAGCTGCTATAAAAGAGATTGGTCTTGAATTGTTCTCTGAAAGGCCCGGGAATGTTCTTACTGCAGTTAAGTCACCAATTCCTTCAAGTAATTTGACAAAAGTTATGAGAGACAAATACGGTGTTACAATAGCAGCAGGGCAAGAGCCGATGAAGGACGAAATATTCAGAATATCTCATCTTGGGTACCTCACTCCATTCGATATCATCACTGGTATCACCGCACTTGAATTCTCACTCAATGAGCTTGGTTATAAAGTCGAGATAGGAAAAGGAGTCAAAGCAGCGGAAGAGGTACTTTTCAAAGGGTTGGTGGGATAATATGAGAATACATATCAATGATCCTTTGGATAAGAAAGCAACTGAGAAATTGTCAAGTTTGGAAGGCGTTGAACTTACTTCTCAGCATTACGAAAAAGACGATCTAATCAAAATCATGCCTGAGATTGAAATACTTGTAGTAAGAAGTGCAACAAAAGTAACGGCTGATATCATTGAAGCTGGCAAAAATTTGAAGATCATAGGCAGAGCGGGAACTGGTCTTGACAACATCGACGTTAAGGCTGCCGAGGAAAAGGGCATAAAGGTTATAAATACACCCGGAGCTAACAGCATATCGGTTGCGGAATTGACGATTGGTTTCATGCTCGCTTGTTCAAGGCACATTGCTCGTGGAACGATGGACCTTAAAAATGGTAAATGGACCAAGAAGGAACTCGAAGGCCATGAACTATTTGGGAGAACTGTTGGTATAATTGGATTTGGGAATATTGGAAGAGAAGTTGCGAAAAGGCTTGCAGCATTCAGTATGAGAATACTAGCATATGATCCTTTCATAAAGGAGACTGATTTACCTGTTGAAATGGTTGATCTTGAAACCATATACAGAGAAAGTGATTACATAACAGTGCACGTCCCATTGGCTCCAGAAACAAAGAAAATGATAAACAAAGAGACAATAGAGAAGATGAAAGATGGAGTGATATTAGTCAATGCTGCCCGCGGAGGCATAATTGATGAAGAAGCACTCTACGAGGGTTTGAAGAGTGGAAAAATATATGCTGCTGGTCTTGATGTATTTGAATCAGAGCCACCAACGGATGAACTTAGGCAACAATTACTCGCACTACCAAACATAGTCGCAACACCACACGTAGGTGCATCAACATTCGAAGCGCAAGAAAGGGTCGGAATGTTGTTAGTTGAAAGATTAATAAAAGAAATCACTGCATAAGGATCGTTTTTTCACATTCGGCAAATAGCATAAACAAGTAGCATAAAAGAGAGGGGGTCCCCCCTCTCTTTTATTCTTTATGCAACAATAGCAAACCTACCATCATGACTATCATGTTATTTCACCGCCAGTCGCTCTCAACGGGTGTCTATCAGCTTCTTATCACAAACAACAGTCGTGGCACACTAGTATTGCAACTGCTTAAAGTTTCGATAACATTAATATTTATCACTCTTTATACATTATAGATACACTGTTTGAGAAAGTATCATAAACATTATTGGCACTCTTGACAGCTAAGTGATAATCCTGTATAATAACATTGGAAGTTGAAAAGGTGAAAAGCAAATAAGTGTGATAAATGGAATCAATGAAAACACAGTAAACGCAGAAGTGGAAATCTTATCAATCACAGGATATAGAAAATTGAAAAGCTAAAGAGGAGGTGGCACTATGTTGGAAAGAAGGAGAGACTTGTTTGAACCGTTCATGGAACTTCAGAAGGAGGTTGACAGGATATTCAACGACTTCATGAGACCTGCAAGAAGTGAGTACGAATTCCTCCCAAGAGTTGATGCATACGAAACAAACGACAAGTTGGTCCTCGAAGTAGAAGTACCTGGAGTCAAAAAAGATGAATTGAAAGTCTCTGTAGAAGATGGAGTTCTCAGAATTACTGGAGAGAAGAAGACAGAAAAGGATGAAAAGGGAAGAAACTACAGAATAGTTGAGAGAAGCTTTGGAAAATTCGAGAGAGCCTTCGTTATACCAGAGTATGTAAATGTTAAAGATATCTCAGCAAAATACGACAACGGTGTTCTAATACTTGAAATGCCAAAGAAAAAAGAAGAAAAACCTGCATTGGAAGTTAAGATTCAATAAGTGCAATCAAGTAGACAACATTGGAAAATCCCGGCATAAGCCGGGATTTTCCTTTTCTTATGATGGCCGGTCTCAATAGATAATCCCTTCCTAATCATCAGCATCGCCCTACTGAACTTTCCTTAACTTTTGCTCTTACTTCAGTTCTTCATGTACTAAGTGTAGTTAGACCGTTCTAAATGATAGTGAACGTTATTAAGAATCATGTTGTCAAAAGTATACAGAAGGTGAGAGTAGGTTTTGAGATCTCCGCATTTGCTGGTATGGAACTGAGTGGTAAGAGTAGGCCTTACGTTGGAACAAGAATAGGAACGCTCTCAAGTGGACTTTCTTTGATGTTGGAAGCATACTATCCACTAAGCTCTTTTGAAGAAATCGAATTCTTGGAGATTGATCCATATTTATACCTTGGTTTACCAATATTATCCACGCTCATCTACGTAGGAGTTGCACCGATCGTCATCTTCGATGTTACAAACACTAGTTTTATACTATACTCGACCGAGATATTCCATGCTAAAGCAGGGTTCAGGTTCGGGGGTGGAGAGAAACCCTCTCCGCTTTTGTATTCTAGTTTACTTCCATTAGTCATTATCACAACCTTGACCCAAGCATTTCACCGCCTCTTCTCTTGTTATTTCTTTCCATTTTCCGTATTCCAGTTCTCCAAGTCTCAAATTTCCTATTCGTACCCTTATTATCTTCGACCATTCTATACCTAGAACGGCACACATCTTCTTTATTTGATGGTATTTTCCTTCAACTATCGTTATCGATATCAAGTTTTCTGAGAGCTGTTCTATCTTACCAGGCATAGTTCTTGTAACATTATCGAGTATCATCCCGTTGTGCACGAGTGCTTTCATAGAATCTGTTATCTTTATAGGTCTTGTGGTGTGGATGTGATATTCTTTCTCAACGTGCTTTTTCGGCGATATAAGTTTGTGTGTAAAATCCCCATCGTTTGTTAGAATGAGTAAACCTTCAACATCTTTGTCCAATCTGCCCGCTATATGCAATTCATCCAAGTATGGGTGATCAACTAAATTCAAAACACTTGGCTCTCTGTCAGACGTTGTCGATACGTATCCTGTAGGTTTGTGAAGAAGTATGTATATATTTCTATGCCCTAAAATCTGTTCCCCGCCAAAAGTGACGATGTCATCTTCCAACACATGGTATGCTGGGTCTCTAATGGTCACTGAATTTACTTGTACCATCCCGCATTTTATGTATTCTTTTACTTCACTTCTCGTACCGACATGTGCATTAGACAAGAATTTGTCAAGCCTTACACTTTCCTTATCCATACCGATTACTAGACCTGCTTTCCCATCTTGTCTCCGACATTCTTGATGGCTTCGATAATTCGAATTATTTCGACATTTTCCTTCACATCGTGAACCCTCACTATATCGATATCGTGCATTGCACAATATGCTGTGATAGCGAGTGTTCCATTCAACCTTTCTTCTGCTGGCAGATCCAAGATCATCCCAATCATCGATTTTCTACTTGCTCCTACCAGTAGTGGAAATCTCAAAGATTTGAATTCATCGATTCTCTTCAATATTGTCAAATTGTGTTCCAGCGTCTTTCCAAAACCTATTCCAGGGTCTAATACTATATTCTCTTGCCGTATACCTTTGTTTGTGGCAAATTCTATCCTCCCCCTGAAAAAGTCAATTATCTCATTGATAACATCGTCATATTGTGGACTTTGTTGCATGGTTTTTGGCGTACCTTTCATATGCATCAATATAACGGGACAACCATAATGTGCAACAACACTAGCCATGTGCTCATCCATCCGTAGAGCACTTATATCGTTGATAATATTGGCACCTTCTTCTAATGCGATCTTTGCAAGTTCTGATTTGTAGGTATCAACAGAAATAGGTACGTCAAAATGTGCTCTTATGGTCTTAACTGCAGGAATTACCCTCTTCACTTCTTCTTCGAATGGTACTACATCAGCGCCGGGTTTTGTACTTTCTCCACCGAGGTCCACAATCTCGACCCCTTCTCTTATCATCTTCTCAGTGCGTGAAAGAAGTTGCTTTTCATTTACTCTACTACCAGGATAGAATGAATCCGGTGTTATATTGATGATGCCCATTACATTGGTATGTGCGTTTTTCAGAATTGAACTTAATTCCAGCATTTTCTCAACACCTCGTTTGCCCTTTCACGATTTGTAGAATTCTTCTGAATCACTCGATTCTTTTGAGATTTATATTTACTATTTGAACAGATGGAAGTTGTAGAGGAACTATTGCATCTCCGTAGAGATCGGAAGATATAACAAGAAATCTCCCATCACTAGATTTATGCAACAAAAGCAATTTTTCCAGAGTATATGTTCTGGTATTTAACAACTTGTAGCTCTGATCGAATTTCTCATATACTTCCCTCTTAAGTGTGTATTTTCCTTCTGTTGGACCAACAATCTTATACAGTACTCTCTTCACTTCATTGTCAATTATCTCATCGAATGAAAATGAGGTCGAAGATAAAGAAGAAGTGATCTTTCCATTTGGAGTAATCGTTGCATGCCTATGAAAGTCAAACCTGATATAATTTATCATGTGAAATAACCTTAGTGATGTCCTATTGATTTGTAGGATATTAGACATATGAAACAGCACCTGACCAAATCCATCAAGTGCTGTAATGACAATTATTGTTGATACAATAATTGCGATGATCAACTCAACATAATTCATAAAAGAGACCCCTACCCCCTCAGGATACGTAAAACCATAAGAAAAAGAAAAGACATTAAAGATATTAAAAATCAGATCTCATACTTTTCTTTTGATACTTCTGTCTTTGCTATCTTATCTAATACACCATTTACAAATCTTCCGCTCTCTTCTGCTCCATACTTTTTCGCAATTTCTATCATCTCATCAAGTGTAACCTCGATGGGAATGTTTTGCTCATAAACAAGCTCATATGTTCCAAGCCTCAAAATGCTTCTTTCAATATAAGAAATCCTATCAAACTCCCAGTTTAGAAGGTGATTGGAAATGATCTTATCTATTCTTTCCCTGTTCTGCCAGATATTCTTTGAATACCTTTCTATTTCTCTTTTCAGGTTACTTTCTGTTACCCTTCCGACAATTTCATCAAGTATTTCTTGAAAGTCATCTGGTCTGAAATCCACTTGGAAAAGAACCTTTGTAACTGCTTCTCTCAGAACCCTTCTTCTTGATGCCAACTATGGTTCACTCCGTTCCTTCCTCAGCATTCTTTGATTCAGAGACGTTAATAACGACAACATTTACAGCCTCGACTACCTTTTCAGTCATCTGTGTTACATTTTCTGATATTGCTTTCATCAGATTTTGTGAGAACTGCACGATATTTTGGCCATAAGAAATTTCAACCTTAACGTTTATAATGATGTTATCTTCTGGAGTTCTCTCCACGCTTATGTTCTTCTTGAATTTCTTGAAATCTCTGTCTTCAGGCTCAACTCCATATACTGAGCACATTGCCCTGTAGGCTATCTCTGATATAACATTGTCTGATACAGTTATGTTACCCATGTTTTTCCCTCCTTTACTTGTGTTTTAGCTAATTTCAGCCAATTAATCTCCCGAGGTTTTACTTTTGAACTCCTTGCTACCTACTATGCTCGTTCTATATATTCTCCGGTCCTTGTGTCAACTTTGATTTTATCCCCAACATTGATGAAAAATGGTACACTTATCTTTAAACCAGTCTCCAGTGTTGCAGGCTTTCCTCCACCTGAAACGGTGTCACCTTTAAAGTTTGGTTCTGTTTCGACAACCTCAAGTACCACAGCTGTTGGGAGTTGGATACCTATAGGCTTTTCTTCATGCATTAAAAGATCAACTTGTATATTCTCCAAAAGGTAATACTTCTCATATTCAACTTCATTTGCTGGAATCGCATATTGTTCATAAGTTTGAAGATCCATAAAGTAGTAGCTCTCGCCATCGTTGTAAAGATATTCGGCTTTCCTAAAAGATAGATCAGCCTCTTCAACTTTTTCTCCACTCGCAAAATTCTCTTCTCTGATAAGTCCAGTTGTCAAGCTCTTCAGTTTTGTTCTTATCAATCCCGAACCTCTTGCTCTGAAATGTTTGTTCACGTCTATTATTCGATATATATCCCCTTCGTACTTGATATGCATACCTCTTTCAAGATCTCCAACTTCAATCATAATCACACCCCCAAAATACTGAAAATACCTATCTAGCCGAGCACTTGTTATGATCCTCTTAGAACTCTTTATCTATACTTTACTATAAGAACCGTTGTATCATCATGCCGGGGTACACCTCTGGAAAACTCAAATGCGGTATCAACAATTCTATCAACAATATCCATTGCTTTAAGGTCTTTATTGCTAAGAACAACTTCTTCAAGCCTTTTGAACCCAAATTCTTCTCCTTTCATATTCCGTGCTTCCACAACCCCATCAGTATAAGCAACCACAATATCTCCTTTGTTTAGAATAGTTTTTGTGACTCCGTATGAACAGTTACCAAGAATTCCAAATGGAGTACCGGTTGATTCCAACATAATCGCGTCGTTTTTTGTAAAAATGTACAGCGGGTCGTGACCTGCATTAACAAGTTCCATTGTTCCGTCAGTTGATATCTTAAATATGACTGCAGTTATAAATCTCTCTATTTCAAAATCGTCGTATATCATTCTATCGAATTGTTCAGCTAGGGTCTTCAAATCACCGCTAATTTTAACGGATAGCCTAAACATACTTCTAAAAGAAGACATAATGAACGCTGCAGGGAATCCCTTGCCAGAAACATCTGCAACGCAGCCAATCAAAGAACCATCTGGGCTCTTTATTATATCATAATAATCTCCACCGACCTGAGTAGCTGATACACTTTCCGCACCGATATCAAACGTATCTAAGAATGGAAAAGTTCTTGGAAGTAGATCAAGTTGAATTCTTCTTGCTATCTGGAGCTGCTCTTCCAGCCGCTTCTTTTCAATTTCTCTTTCAAGCATAACATATCTATTAACTGCTGTTAGTAATTGTTGTGCGACTGACTCCGTTATTTTTTTATCACCAGCCGTTAGCAATCTTTTCTCTCCATAAGTAGAGAGTGCTAAAAAACCATACTTCCCAATTTCTGAGACTAGAGGAACCACAACGTAACTTCCAAGGCCTGAAGGACACTCTACAAGCACTGTTTCGTTATGATTTTTTGCTTGCTCAGATAAATAATCAATTACTTCTTTGTCTCCTACTGTCTCACGGTATATCTTGTTATCGATCTCAAGTTCTGCAACCGCACTAGAGTAATTGACTGCGTTGTCCAACAGTTTAAGTACGTTCTTAAGTATCATCCACGGTTCATTCACTGATGAAATGATCCTGTTCAGTTCAAAAAGAGCAGAAAGTCCTTCGTACGCTTTTGACAGTTCTTCTAACTGTGCATCAACAAGTTCCTGAAGGGCTTCATTATTTGATTTTTCATCACTCATATACTTCTCAATATAGTTAACCAAATTTTCCAGCTTTTCTTCAAATTCTTCCAATGTGCTTGGCTTTCCAAATTCTCTGCCAAACGCGTGTGCAATTCTCTCAAAAAGCTTATACAGGATTTCAAGGTCATTTTCTCGCAACGTTGCGAACCTCCTCAATAAGCTGAGTTGGACTAAATGGTTTTGTCATGACCTTCTTAGCTCCAAGAGAAAGAGCTATTTCCTCATCATCCTGCCCACCTTTTGCAGTTAGCACTATCACTGGAATATCTTTGATACTATCATCCTTCTTCATCTCTTTAAGTACTGTAAATCCATCCATTCTCGGCATCATGATATCTAGAATGACGACATCAGGATGCCATTCACGCATCTTTTCTAAACCATCTATTCCATCAACAGCCTCTTCAACCTCCATTCCAAGCTTTTTAAGGTTAAAGACTGTGATCTTTCTTAGAACATCGGAATCATCAACAACCAACACTTTCATCGTATACGAGCACAAGGAATTCTGCCTTTCTTAGCTAAAGTGAAATGTGCTCTCCTCTCCTTTCTAACATTAAAATCTTTGCTTTTTCAACTTTTCAAGCACGACTTTATTAGAAGACTAACAATTGGAAAGTGGGCCTTTTTTGCTATGCAAGTGCTGAATATCTACTCTGCTTTTGTTTCCAAGATCGCATTTAGTTCGGTATTTCCGACAAATGCTTTTGTTCTCACTGCCAAGTATGTATTCTCAAACAAGAAAGGATTGAAGATATTACCTTTATCAATAGTATATTTTACCACATAATAATCTCTTTTGGAAATTTCATCAACCATGTTTATCAAGTCCCTTGGAACAACCATTTTTCCAGAATGCTTTTCAAGCGGTCTAGAAAAATCAGGCTTTTCTCTAAAGAAAACCACATATTCGTAGCCAGTTACTAGAGTATTCAAATTCTGATCATTTACAAACACCTTGCAGGGCTCCATTCCTTTGACAGTAAGTAATCGAAGATTCTGAAGGAATTCATCGCAGGTAAATTGAAACTCTTTAACCTTAACAGCGACGTACAATACCAAATCTATCACATCGGTCGGTGTCGAGTCTAGGAACGAAACTCTTGGTGCAGGATGAAATCCTTGTGAATATTCCATCTTAAGGTTCGTTCTTTTCAAAGTTCTCAATACTACATTTGATGTCTCGATAGCAGAAAGGAAACGCACCATACCCTTTTTCTTGAACTGTATTATCAACTGCATATTGCATTATCCTCTCACATCTCCGGCACAATTATTCGCCCAGATATACTTCTCTTACCAACTCATTCTCAAAGACTTCTGACGGTTCACCAGAAGCAAGGACTTCTCCTTTGTGTATAACATAAAGCCTATCAACTATTGGACGAAGGGCATCGACAGAGTGGTCTGTTATGATTACACCAATTCCACGTCCTTTTAAATCTAGTACTATTCTTTGAATTTCTTTTACCGTTTTCGGATCAATTCCACTGAACGGTTCGTCTAATAAAACAAATTTCGGTTTCATCACCATCATCCTTGCAATTTCAAGCCTACGCTTTTCACCACCAGATAATGAAAACGCGTATTGTCTTTTAAGTGATTCTATTCCAAATTCCCTCAAGGTTCTGTTTACAATCTCTTCCCTTTCAGCAGAGTTAAGTTTTTGATACTCAAGGATTGCCTTTAGATTTTCTTCAACTCTCATCTCCCTAAATACAGATGTTTCCTGCTGAAGGTAGGTGATTCCTAACCTCGCCCTTCTGTGTATAGGTATATTTGTGATATTCCTATCACTGAAGTAAACTTTTCCACTATTCGGGACAACAACCCCAAGAATTATATTGAATAAAGTAGTTTTGCCTGATCCATTTGGACCAAGCAATCCTACTACTTCGCCTATATCTGTATACATATTTACATGATTAAGAACAATTTTTCTTCCAAATTTCTTGAATATTCCTTCACAACGAACCTGGTTTCTTGGGAACGCCTGCTCTTCAGACATAACGTCTCTTTTATCTCGCAGAATTTTTCATTTTTTGGCTTTTTTTAGATACTGAATGAATGCATCGGTTATATTGTAAGAGGATGCACCATATGCCATTGTTGTGCTATTAAAGACAAAATCATAGCCCATTACTTCTGCGTATTCCTTAACTTTTTGAAGTATTTCACTTTCGATTTGTGCTTGGGTCTGGGCAATTTTCGTATTTATCGTCTGTTGGTATTCGTAATACTTTTGTTGCTTTTGAGTCTGATCTTTGATCTTATCCAGCTCAGTTTGGTATTTGCTTATTTCATCTTCCATTTGTTTCTGAAAAGTAATCCATTTGTCGTAGTTCTGGAGAATTTTATTGGGGTCGATATAAGCAAGCTTTGGACTTGTCTTTGTATCTGCAGCGGTTCCTACTACGACAGCTACTACTATAAAAGTGACAAGCAAGATAGGTAAAATATACTTTTTCATAAAAACACCTCCGTTTAGTATTGGGATACTGTTAACCAAAATTTATGAAACCGTGCAATAATATTGTTGAATCCTAAAAAGGGGCACCACCCCCCATCAAGGAGGCGATACCGAATGATCAAATGTCCATACTGTGGTTCTTCTGACTTCTACAAAAACGGACATTCTCACAATGGTTCTCAACAGTATCTCTGCAAATCTTGTCACAAAACCTTCTCTTTTCATTCTTTCAACAAACCTAAGCTCTTTTCTTTCATCTACCCCAGGTGTCCTGTCTGCGGTAAGTCTATGCAGATTTACAAAATTCGTCGTGGTTTTATCAGATTCCGCTGTAGAACTTGTAAAACTAAAATCAACATTAATCGTTTCCTTCCTCCTGAACCCATCTCTTCTTCTATTTCTTCATTTTCTTCTCACGTTCATCCTTACTTTGTCTTCCTTGCTATTTATCTCTATTTCAAACGTAACTTGTCTTTCCGTGCCATCGCTGATGCTTTGCCTACTCGTGTTTCTCATGTCTCTATTTACAAATGGGTCATCAAGTTCAGTTCTCTTCTTCTTACCTTCTGCTTCAAAGATAGAAAGTATTACATCTGGCTTCTTGTTGATTGGAATACTTTGAAAATCGTTGCTTGGCATTTCTCAAGATATCGTGATTATTCCAATGCTATCAGGTTACTCAAACAAATTAAAAAGCATCCTCAACTTATTACTACTGATGGACTTGGTGTATACAAACAAGCTATTGAAGAACTATTTGGTTCAGGAATACATCGAAGAGTAAAACTTGGTCACAACAACGCTGTTGAATCAAAATATTCACTTCTCAAAGATTTCATACGAGCCAAGCGTGGTTTCAAGAAATTCAGTAACATACCCAAATACATCAATGGCTGGGTGTATATCCACAATTTGTTCAAAGACTTAGGAGGTGACAAGTATGCTATTATTCAATCCCTATTCTCTTCTATCATGCAAAGTTAACAGCATCAGTATTGGCTTATATTATCTAGTAAATTTCTCTCATTCATAACTTGTGTGTTGCAAAATAACAGACGCCGCGCCCAAAATCCCGGCTTCTTCGACTAGAGGACTCTGAAATATAGAGTATGTTCCCTTGAAAGTCGGCATGACAAGATGTTCGACCTTCTTTTTCAAAGGTTCAAACAGTATCTCTCCCGCTCTTGAAATCCCGCCTCCTATAACGACAACCTCTGGGTTGAATATATGAATGAAATTGGAAATACCGGTGGCCAGCGCATTCACAAGCCTTTCGACTATGATTTGCCCAAGCAGATCTCCCGCTTTTGCAGCGTCGAACACGGCTTTCCCATCGATATTCTCACTGTTGAAGATAACAGACTCTGGAAACTTCTTTTTTCCTTCCAGTGCCATCCTCTTGATTGCGGTCGCCGAAGCAAAAGCCTCTAAGCAACCATAATTTCCACAACCACACTGTGGCCCATTAGGTTCTATTATAACATGCCCTAATTCTGCCCCTATGCCATCTTTACCTGTAATGAGCATTCCATGTGAAATGACGCCACCACCGACGCCTGTTCCAAGGGTTATTCCAACTATGTGGTTATAACCTCTACCAGCACCAAACCATTTTTCTCCTAAAACAAAAGCATTTGCATCATTTTCGACGTACACCGGTTTGTTAAGGAATCTACTTAACAGACTGCCAAGTTCAAAATCAGTCCAATTTGGGAAATTCGGTGAAAACCTTACGATACCTCTATCATGATCTATTGAACCCGGGGAGCCTATTCCAACACCAAGGATGTCATAACCCTTTGCTAACTTCTGAACTGTTTTAGCCATTCTTTCAACAACTTTCTCTCCACCTTCTTCCACCAGCGTTTTCTCCTCGATTTTCTTGACTATCTTACCGTTTTCAACTTCTACTAAACCAATTTTGAAGAATGTACCGCCTAAGTCTATTCCGACTACGTACATTTACACTTTCCTCCCTATTATTCCTTGATTTTTGTTTATTCAAGATGTTTCAATTTTTTCTATTCTATCCGATTATAACATAAGATTTCGATTTAGTGTATAATATAAATGAGGAAAAAGAGTCGGTCGATGTATAAGAACCAGCAAGCAAAAACACACTCTTTTTGAGGAAGGTGGTAACTCAATGGCAGAGACCTTAGATACAGAATTACTGGATAAGATAAGACTAGTATCCCCTGGAACAAAATTGAGGAAGGCTTTGGAAGAAATAATAGATGCGGAACTTGGGGTACTGATCGTTTTCATCGATGAGAATGAACTCAAGGCAAATTCCAATGTCTTTCAGTCCGGTTTCAGAATTGATTGTCCGTTTTCTCCTGAAAGATTATATGAGCTCTCAAAAATGGATGGTGCAATAGTTTTGGATGAAAATGTAAATAGAATTCTTGCAGCAAATGTCCATTTAGTTCCTGATCAGTACATACAAACCTCAGAAACCGGCACAAGACATAGAACTGCTGAAAGGGTTGCAAAGCAGTTTGAGAAGATGGTCATTGCGATTTCTAAGAGACGAAGCATAGTAACTCTTTACTACAAGGACAAGAAACATATATTTGAAGATATAAACTTTGTTCTGACAAGAGTAGCTCAGACAATAAACGCTTTAGAAAAGTTCAGGGAGACATTTGATAATGATTTAGAACTGCTGAATCTCAGAGAAATCGAAGGAAACGTGACATTAGACTTTGTGTGCGAAATACTTATTAGAGGCATCGAAATAAGAGATATTTCCAATAGTGTTTTGCTAAACATCGTTGAACTAGGCAGTGAAGGAAGACTTTCTTCTCTAAGGCTCAGAGAGGTGTTGAAAGACTTGAATGAGATAATGACTTTAATGATATTGGACTACAGTAAAAAGGAATTATCAGAAGAAGAGGCGAGGACGGTTTTGGAAAACATGTGGGGGTTGGAATACAAATTAACCGCTTTTTCAAAAATCCTAGGATATGATGCTACGAACATGCATCAAGTATCTGAAACCCAGGTTTACCCGAGAGGTTATAGAATACTGAGAAGAGAAATACATATACCAATGAGTGTCTCACAAAATGTTGTTAAATCATTTCGCACAATCGGGAACCTTGCTAAAAGCGACGTCAGTCGTTTAGAGAGAGTAGATGGTATCGGGACAAAAAGGGCGAAGGCAATTTTGCGTGCCTTGAAAGGCATCAGAAAAAAGCGAGGATAGATTCCTCGCTTTTTTCTGACATGTTCTACTGCATGCTTATCGGTAAATCTGTATTCATTTTCAGAATCTCTGATCGGAAATATCAAACTACTTAGATTAAATGAACTACAATTCCGCTCTTGAGTTTTGGTTCAAACCACGTAGATTTTGGAGGCATTATCTTACCTTCATCTGCAACCTTTATTAGATCACTTATCAATGTAGGATACATTGCGAAAGCAACTTTGAAATCTCCACTATCTACCAACCTTATCAATTCTTCAATTCCCAATATTCCTCCAACGAAGTCTATTCTCTTATCAATACGTGGATTCTCAATTCCTAGTATAGGTGCGAGTATGTTGTTTTGCAAAATCGAGACGTCCAGAGAAGCGATTACATCATCGGATTCATAAGTACCACTCTTTGGCTCAAGTCTGTACCACGTTCCAGACAAGTACATACCTATCGCATGCTTTTGTTCTGGCTTGTATATAGCGTTGACCTTTTCAACGTTAAATTTCTCTGAAACCTTTTTTAGAAATTCTCCTTCCGAATTGTTATTTAGGTCCCTAACAACTCGATTGTAATCCAGTATTTTCAGTTGATTATGTGGGAAGAGTGCTGCAAGGAAATAATTGTATTCTTCATTACCAGTATAATTAGGATTTTCATTTCGAAAATCGATTGCTGCCCGTACGGCTGCTGCCGCCCTGTGATGTCCGTCAGCAATATAGAATGCGTCAACTTTCTTGAAAGCTTGAACAATAGCCTCAACTTCTTTTTCATCACTCACAACCCATACAACATGCCTTACGCCAGACTCATCAACAAAGTCGTACTCGGGTTCACCTTTTGCGTTTCTCATTATCACTTCATCCACATCAGGCTGAGACTTGTACATTAGAAAAACAGGACCAGTATGTGCCCTTACTACTTTCACGTGGAGAGCCCTCTCATCTTCCTTATCTTTCCTAGTAAGTTCGTGCTTTTTGATCTTGTTTTCGATATACTCATCAACAGAGAATGTTGCAAATACGCCGGTTTGAACATGATCCTTCCAGTATTGTCTATAGATAAAGAAAGCAGGCTTTTCTTCTATAAACGTATAGCCATTATTCATAAGCCATTCCAGATGTGCCCTACCTGTCTTTAGTACTTCTGGATCGTGTGTATCTGCCGGATAATCAAAATTGATCTCAGGCCTTGACACCTTGTAGAACGTATAAGGATTCTTTTGTGCAACTGCCCTCGCCATCTCTTCCGTTACCACATCGTAAGGTTTTGCAGCAATCAAACTCACCATATCTCTCCTAGGCCTCAGCGCTCTAAATGGTCTTACTATCATCCTTTACAGCACCTCCATATGTTATATTTTGTTCTATTGTTTTTCAAAGTAAACCTAGTTATCAAAGAGTAATTTTCCCTACGTACAACGGGAAATCCTTACACAATCTGAGAACCTTTTCTGACACATTCTTTACTACGACATCATCCACGTTACCTTCCTCATCTTTAACATTTTTCAGGACAGTTACGATTAGCTCTGCAATCTCTTCCATTTGTGCTTCCTTCATTCCACGTGTCGTAAGCGCAGGTGTACCAAGCCTTATACCACTTGCGACAAATGGGGGACGTGTTTCATTTGGAATCGTGTTCTTATTCACCGTTATGTGGCAATATCCGAGTGCATTCTCTGCAGCCTTTCCAGTAACGTTAAGTGGATTTAAGTCAACTAACATCAAGTGTGTATCTGTACCGCCAGAAACGATCCTAAGTCCTCTATCTTCTAAAGCTTTTGCAAGTGCTTTTGCATTTTTGACTACTTGCTTCTGATACTCTTTGAACTCATCGCTCAATGCTTCCTTAAAACAGACTGCTTTTGCAGCTATTATATGCATCAACGGGCCACCTTGTATACCAGGGAATATCGATTTGTTGATTGCCTTGTAAATTTCACCGTCATTTGTGAGTATGATTCCGCCACGGGGTCCTCTGAGTGTTTTATGAGTTGTACTAGTAACCACATGTGCATATTCCAGTGGATTTGGATATATGCCAGCTGCAACCAAGCCTGCAAAATGCGCCATGTCAACAACAAGGTATGCTCCCACCTCATCAGCAATCTCTCTAAACTTCTTGAAGTCTATGGTCCGAGAATACGCACTACCGCCCGCAACTATAATTTTTGGTCTATGCTCGAACGCTATTTTTCTTACTTCATCGTAGTCAATTGTTTCGGTCTGTAGATTTACACCATACTGATAAACTTTATATATCTTCCCTGAGAAATTAACTTCTGCACCATGAGTTAAGTGACCACCATGGCTTAATGACATCCCTACTAACACAGAACCTGGCTCGGCTAACGCAAAATAAGCTCCCATATTCGCTTGCGAACCAGAGTGGGGTTGAACGTTTGCATACTTAGCATTGAAGAGCTTCTTTACCCTATCACGTGCCAAAGTCTCAGCAACATCCACCCATTCACAACCACCGTAATATCTCTTCTTCGGGTAACCTTCTGCATACTTGTTTGTCAAAACGCTTCCCATAGCCTCCATAACAGCTTGCGAGACGAAATTTTCGGAAGCGATCAGTTCAAGTCCGTATTCCTGCCTATCCCATTCTTTCAAAATCACGTCATATATCTCCGGATCCACCTGCCTAACATGTTCCCACATAACCACACCTCCAGTCCACCTTTTTCAATGTCTAACGCGAAAATTAGGAAAGTGAACTACCCCCACCTATAGAGGTGGGTGGCTTCGTGGTCAATACTCCTATCGGAGCAAGTTTCCCCACGCTCAAAGGGCTGTTCCATCCCCAAAAAACAATTACATGACTAATTTCACCAAGTTCTTTGCTGCATTTATATCTCTGTCATGTTTAGCACGACATTTTGGACATTGCCACTGCCTTATGGCTAAATTCTTTACATCTGGATTCTTTTGTCCACATTCACTACATAGTTGTTCCTTTGTCGGATATATTCTGTATTTATATGCTCTTAACAAAGCTATGCTTCCTTTCCCTGTGTCTCTATATATCTTCTAACTACTTCATTTATATTATAATATGCTTCATAAAAATATCGACTGTTTGTCAATTCATCTCCCACCGGGTGGGAGATGAATTGATAAATTGGGTTAAATATATCGCCATATACTAACTGCCCTGTATAGCAGCAAAGCTAACAACGTTATTATACAACTATAAACCAAAAACGTGGAGTTTCAAAAAACTCCACGAAGAATTGAAAAAGCGAGACTAATTAGTCATATCATAATTAAGTTCAATCAAACTTAGTTTTGAGTTTCTTTAATATACATCTCAAGAAATCCTTTGGCAGTTCCTGTCATCGTTACGATTATATTCTTCGTTATTTCGTACAATTTGTCTAGTTTTCCAGCATCCTCTAAGTCCTTAAAATCTTCAATTGTAGGCATCCTCTGATATAATATATCACCAAATGAGCGTTTCAGCTCGTTATGTACGATGCGAGATTTCGAATATCCATACATCATAACTTCTTCCATCAGGGCATCATAATTAGAAGGCAGCCTTTTTGCAGGCGTTTCTTCTATGAGCCTTCTTACTTCATCACTATACCTTGAATGGTATATAAGAAATACAAGGTAGTTATCACACGTATAGTGTGCATTGTTAAGCATTTTGTTCACACTCTTATTTGTTACACTCCCTAACACTTCCCATAGAGTCCCTGGGTTGTTGTGGTATGGTTGAAAAAGATCCTCCATATAGTGAATTGCATAAGAAAGGAATCTATAACCCCAATACCTGTCTCCCTTATCGAATGCTTTCCTCGACATATTCACAAAATACACAAAAGACTTGTTGCCTTCAAAAGCTTCTATGATACCAATTTTGTATCTCATATGACGTACACCTTGACTATTTCCAATCAATGCTTGGAGAGGGGATAAATTCAGCTCTTCATCCATACCGAAGTCAGGCATCTGAGCATAGATTGTTAGCACTTGCCATGCAGGTATCTTATTGTCAACTGGTTTGGGATCAGGGGGGAAGCCCCCATCGCCAAGGGGATCGAAGAATCTTCTAGTACCTGCAAAATCTTCCTTATAATAGTATTTTTCATTGTAAATCCTATCCTCTTCATAGGAGTAATCAGTTATTTCAAGTAATTCATCGAGCTTAATACTGAGCGAATTGACAACGAGGTATGTATAGGCCTCATGTCCGCTCCAGCCAAACGAAATAGTTGTAAGTAACGTAACTAGTAACAATAATAGAACTAATAACCAACTACGCTGAGTTTTCCCATTAACTGAAGTATACATGTTTTTCACCTCACCATGATATTTTTCCCAAAGAAATAGTTCAGGAGTTGAGGAAACCTTCTCGCCCAGGCAGTCTCAGAGTGTATTCCACTATCTTCTTCAATATATAGCAACTCAACTTTTGATTTTGATGAGAGTATCTGATGCATTGTTCGTGCAACATCCAAATATATCTTTGAATCGCAACCCTCCACTGTTCCAACATCCAAGTAAATCTTTGTTTGTCCTTCAAAATCCGAATTCTGAACATATTTCATGATCTCACCATTTGCAAACCAGAAGGCAGGACTCATGATACCTAGCTTCGAAAACTCGTTGTTGTATTTGACACCCATATACAGCGTGATGAGACCTCCCATAGACGAACCAGCTATTGCTGTGTTATCTCTATCAGCCAGTGTTCTAAAATTCGAATCTATATACGGTTTCAAAGTCTCAACGATAAACTGGGCATATAGATCACCACTTCCCCCACCATAGTTCTCATCAACCCATGGTGAGTATTCATCAAGCCTATCTACACCCTTATTGTATATTCCAACTATGATGATGGGCCTTATAATGCCGTTTTGGATGAGCTTTTCAGCAGTTTCGTCGGCCTGCCACTCTACCCCTGAAAAAGACGTAGCGACATCAAATATGTTCTGTCCGTCATGCATATACAGAACAGGATATCGCTCGTCAGTTTTCTCATAATCTGGCGGAAAATAGATGAGTACATCTCTACAGTTCTTCAATTGGGGTGAATAGAAGTCTCTAATCAGTTTGATATTTCCAGTATAAGTATTTCTTTGATCTCCTTGACTGTCTTGAAGTTTTCCCACAGAATCCCTCCCACACTCGATTTCTCTTAACCTAGCTCCGTCTCTGCCCAGTATTCGCCAACGCATAATTTCTTGCGCTTAGGCTCCCATATTCCCATGTATCCCTCAATAGACTTACATACAGTTTTCTCACATAATTCACACTAATCAAACAACAACTACATTTTTCCATAAAACATATCACAGGTGATTCATCAACGTCTATTAAATATTATATCATTTTTGACGATAATATATTCGAGCATAATAGACAAATTGAGAATATCGTCAAAAGGAGGACTAAAAAGTGAGAGTAGGCGAATACAAGGTTAATCTTGCTTCTGATAACCTGGCGTTTAATTATTCAAAGGTATCGCAAGAAATTCGAAAGTACAGAACACCTGACAAGATCGAAATAACGGTAACCGAAAAGAAGCCCGAAATTGATCAAAAAACACTTCAGAAAATAAAGATACTTATGGCGATGATCGAGAAACTAACCGGTAAGAAATTGAAACTCTACCTGCCCGGTTCGACATATGATATCGAGCTTAATTATCAAAAAGGAGAAGAAACTATCGAATTCACAAATGAGCAAGTGAACTTAGACCTACAACATTCGAGCTTTTCTGCGGAGGGATTTGTAAAGACCAAAGACGGAAAGCAAATTGATTTTTCTGCCAAATTCGAGCAATTAAGCTTGAACTACTCCTACAGTAAGACATCTGGGAAAATGGTAGATCCATTGGTTTTGGAAATCGATAATAGGAAGGTTGGTCCTGAAAAATTGGTACAGCTAGACTTGAACTTTGACGGTCAAGATGAGAAATTCTACATAGGAGGTCGTAACGGTTTTCTTGTATACGATAAGAACAGCAATGGGCAAGTAGACGATGCAAGCGAACTCTTGGGACCTCGGACAAATGACGGATTTTCCGAACTCTCACAGCTTGACAGTGATGGAAACAATTGGATCGACGAAGATGATATAGAGTTTCTCAAACTAAAGATATGGACTGTAGACGAATGTGGCAAAGAAAAGCTTGTTGGATTACTTGATCTAAATGTCGGTGCAATATTCCTTGGCAATGTTTCAACGCCATTTGATTACGAGCAATACATGGTGAGAACCTCGGGGATCTACCTTTCTGAAGATGGCACAGTCGGGAGAATCAAGCAGATAGATATAAAAGTATGACTATAGATATGTTGCATAAACCCACCATTACGTGCACCTACGGGTGCACTTTTTTGCTATCTGGTATAATCTGATATAATAACTACGTTAAGAGTATCGGATGAGGCAAAGGACATTGAAAATTCCAAAAAAGTGGTAAAATACTCATTAGGAATCTAATCCAAAGAGGTGTAAACACATGGCGAAATCACCAGTTGAACTGAGGCATGAATTACACATGAACCCTGAATTGGCTTTCAACGAATTTAGTACGCAATCTTTACTATGCAGAGTTTTGGAAGATTTGGGGTTAAAACCGCAAAAAATCGCAAAAACAGGTCTGTTAGTCTATGTTGAAAGAGAGAAAGACAAACCGTCTGTGCTTTACAGAGCAGATATGGATGCACTTCCGATCGTGGAGGAAACACATTGTGAGTTCTCGTCCAAGAATAACAACATGCATGCTTGCGGTCATGACATCCACATGTCCGTAATGTATGGTGTTATAAGAAAGATAATTGAAGAGAAGATACCGGGGAATTTTGTCTTCGTTTTCCAACCTGCTGAAGAAACCATTGGTGGGGCAAAATACGTGATAGATGAAATGCGGGAGAGATATAAGATAAAATATGCTACAGCAATGCATGTTACAGATGAATATATTTTGGGTGAGGTTGCCTCCTCAAACGATACTCTTTTTGCTTGTGCGATGGAGGTAACAGCCAAATTCAAAGGGTTGTCTGCACATATCGCTCAGAAGCAAAAGGGTATAGATGCAATGAAGAATGCAATTAGCTTTCTAAACCAATTCTACAATAATCCGTACGACAACGATACCTTAGGCTCAAGGCTACTCGTTGGTTTTGGCAAGATGTTTGCAGGCAGTGTTCGAAATGCAGTGGCCGATTTTGCGCAAGTGGAAGGTTCAATAAGGGGTGAAAAGCTTGAATTGGTAATCGATACATTTTCCGAAATCGAAGAACTCGTAACACGTTATGGTGGAACTTTGGAAAGAGGGAGCCTTTACCCACCCGTCATAAATGACAAAGAATTGCTAAACCTATTCAAACAATTCACTATATCCAACAATTTGAAATTCGACGATTGCGGAATGAAATATACTGGGGAAGACTTCGGCTTTTTCACCATGAAGTATCCCTCACTTATGTTCTGGGCAGGTGTAAGAACGAACAAAGAACCATGGGGGTTACACAATCCTCATTTCTTGCCATCCGATGAGGTAATTCCATTTTTGGTTGAGTTCATGGTAAAATGGCTGACTGAATTATGGGAAGTTGCTGAGTAACACTTTTACTAGTACTGTTTTGTCAGTACCATTGAAAAACTCATGTAAAAAAGAAAGGAGTGGCTAGGCTATATGATAGCTTTCATGACAGATTGGGGAAATTCGCATTACGTGGGGATTTGTAAAGGAGTAATAAGAAACATATCGGATACAGAAATCATTGATCTGATACATAACATCACTCCATATAACGTACGGGAAGCAATGCATATCCTTGACAGAAGTATAGATTGGTTCCCTGAAAAGACAGTATTCCTAGTAGTTGTCGACCATGGTGTAGGGACGGCAAGAAAGGCCATTGCTGTTGAGACAGAAAAATATTACTTTGTGGCACCAGACAATGGTGTTCTAACACTCGCACTCGAGAAATACCAGCCAAAGAGAATAGTTGACCTCACAAACAAGAAGTACCATACAGGAGCATCCAAAACATTCCACGGCAGGGACATATTTGCCCCGGCTGCTGCATACATAACCAAAGGGATATTTGAAGAACTCGGTTCACGGTTACCAAATTATGGGACACTACCTCACAGGAAGGCAATCATAAACCAAAATACCATATATGGAGAGGTAGCTTATTTCGATAAATTCGGGAATCTTGAAACAAACATACCATTCTCTTGGGTCGAAAACAAGGACAACGTGAAGCTAAAACAGGGGAACAAAGCAATTGAAGTACCTGTAGTCGAAGCATATGCAGACGTTAACGAAGGAGAGTTACTTCTACACGAAGATAGCACTGGCTATATAGAGATAGCAATCAACAAAGGAACAGCAAGAGAAAAGTTGAAATACTCTGAAGGTAGTGAAGTTGAGATAATCCTTTAGAGGGAGAAAACAATTGGAGGTGGACCATGAGGAAAAGGGCATTTGTAGCAGTATTTGCGATTCTTCTTTCGCAAATTGTTTTGGGTGCTATGCTGCAAGATTTTGCCTACTTATTCTTAATAGAACAGAAAGTTCCAGAAAGCCATGCGAAATTACTAGCGCAGACCCTTGAAGAAGAAGCAGAACATATACCAGAAAGTGTTGACCCGCTTCTCATGTTAGCTTTTGGACTTAGTGAAACCAATTTCATGAACGTTTTTGGTGACTCTGGAAAGGCAGTAGGATATTTTCAACTACACGAAAACGCTGTATTTTATGTCGCAAATTTCTATGATGACGTAAAAGAATTCAAGAAACAAAATCGCAATCATGTAGATCTCATAAAGCATCCAGATTGGCAACTGAGAATAGCTTATCGATATATGTACTTAACACTTAAGAACGTCCACAACTGGGACATAATAAAGGCCATATCATCCTATAATGGAAGAAGTGATAAATACAACATCTACGTAGTCAATTTCTTCAGAAACTATGCCATGGTTGTTGAAAAATACTTGGATTTCTCCAACAAAAACGCGTCCAATGTATCTAAATCGACAAAATAATCGTCGGGTAGTTAACACAACTCCATGACCGTATACATCGAAGTACATCTAGACGAGGTTAATTCAGGCAAAACTGATTGAACTGATTACATCACGGGGTGACAGAATTGAAATTAACGGTAGGTAAGTACATACCAAAAGATTCCGTATTGCACAGCCTAGACCCAAGAGCAAAATTGACAGGAACTTTGATAAGCATCATGTCGATCATGTTCGTCAAAAAGCTTCAAGACTATCTGATTCCCATCATCTTCTTCATAGTTCTAATGTTACTTTCAAAGATACGCCCTGTTATCTATTTTCGAAGTTTAAAAAGCATGTGGTTTCTGATAGCATTTGCATCGTTTGTGCAGTACTTTGTATCAGGTATAGCAGGAAGTATATATATAGCCTTGAGGCTATCTTTGATATTCCTCTTTGCCTCGATGCTGACATATACAACTCCACCACTTCTTACCGCACGTGGTATTGTAGATATGTTAAAATATCTAAGGATAAAAGATGAAGCAAGAGAAGATTTTGGAATGATGATTTCTATTTCTATAAGATTCATTCCCGTGTTACTCGATGAAACAGATAGGATCATCAAGGCTCAAACAGCGAGAGGTGCAAAGTATACTGAAAAAGGTTTCAAAAACAAATTGACGGCAATCTCAAGTATAATAATACCACTTTTAGTTTCATCGCTTCGAAAAGCAGAAGAACTATCCTTGGCATTGCGTGCTAGAAAATATGGAATCGGACCAAGATCACACTACTATATACTCAAATGGAAAACTTGTGATACGATTTATCTTGCAACTAATATTGCCGTGTTCCTAATAGTCTTATACATCAGATAAAGCAGGTTTTCAAATTCATCATTAATCGGCGAGGAGACTCTATCTTCTACAAGGTGGAAAAGAATGTGTTCTATGCCTCCTTTCTGCTTGCAAAATGGTAAACTAAATATATGATTTAATTACCTTATACTGAAACATTTGGCGCACGCAAGTGCAGATAAAATAACTAGCAAAACAAGTAACCTGATGAGCTCAACGCTCTACGGTGTAGAGGCTATCTAAACTAACCTGAGAGAATAAGGTCTTTGGCAAACTTCTCTCGAAATCCTTCACCTCTATAGGTGGTGGTAGTTCACTTACGTATACTATTATTAGAGTATATTATTTAAGGAGATGATAGAGTGAATGATAAAGTGAATAGTTCAAGAGATGATTTTCTAAAGTTCGTAACAAGGCTTACTATCATAACTATTTTCCTAGTCGATCCCCCGATGCTTCTCTTTTCCTACTATGGTTTTGCCGGCATTGGTAAATACCCAATATGGATAATACTGGCAGGATTTCTAACTGCAGCTGCAGTGCTTGGAACTGTTATCGTATTTCTACTCAAGTATCTCGTCAATAAACTCTTTGACAAGTCGAATTTTAACTTTGCAGTTGTCTCATCGCTCATAGTCTTTTTTGGGAATTTCCTTGCAGCAACTTTCATTGGACTCTTTTCAGAAATGTTCCAGCCTATGCCTGATCAGACGATGGTAATTAGGTTAGCCGGTGCATTAGCAATCAACGTCAACATAATGGCGATTTATTTGTTCCTGTATTCAAAAAGCAAGTCACTGCAACAATTTCGTGGTGAACTGTTTCAAAAGTTCATGATACCAGTTGTTTTGAAGCTCTCGGTAGGTATACTTTCAATATCTATGTGGATTGCACCAATTATCCTAAAGTATTTACTTTTGAAAGTCGATTTAAGTCAGGAGATACAACGGAATATGGTGATAATAAGTGTCGGACTCAACATACTACTGACTTTGTTTGTAGTATTCATATCAAAGAAGATTTTGTCAGGTATTCCCAACATGATCAACTTTTTTGGACACTTATCACATGGAAATTTAACAGAACGAATCAATGTGAATTCAGTAGATGAATTCAGGCACATGGCAAATGAGCTAGAATTTGCCGTTGGTAGTGTGTCTCTAATACTGAAGGACACCAAGGCCATTTCCAATGACTCAAAGACTACCTTTGAGTATGCTGAAAAAGAGTTCACTTCGTTTCAAAATGATGCCAAGAATACCTTTTTGACAATTGAAAAGCAGCAACAAAGCGTGGAAAGAGCAACAAGCGCAGTTGAGCAGATCATGGCAAACATAGAAGAATTGTCTCTCCAAGCACAATCTCTTGCTGAACTTGCAGGAAAAACACAGGATCTTTCCAGTAATCTTGAACGCAGTTCATCAAAGAGTTTTGAGGAGCTTGAGAAAGTAAAGAGTATAACAACTGGATTCTTTAAAGAATATGAAGAGTTAGAAAAGGGTATCGATAAACTTACAAGTGCAACTAGGAATATTGAATCTATAGTTGAGACAGTTCGTTCCATAGCAGAGCAAACTAATCTATTAGCTCTGAACGCTGCAATTGAAGCTGCGAGGGCAGGAGAATCTGGGCGGGGTTTTGCCGTCGTTGCTGATGAAATTAGAAAACTCGCCGAGCAAACCAAATCGTCCACTGATACAATAACATCTACTATATCACTAGTTGAGTCTTCTTCAAAAGGGCTGAGTGAACAAATAGACTCGCTAAGAAAAGAACTTCAGACAACTCAAGAAGGTTATGAATTACTCAGCGAGAGTTTTGTGGAACTTAGGGAATCCATAGCAGACCTAAACACAGCAATTGAAACAGTTGCGACGCATAGTGAAGAACAGAGCGCCTCTGCTGAAGAAATGCGCTCAGGTGCATCGGAGATAATGGTCAGCATGTCAGATGTACAATCCAAGGGAGATACAATAACCAGATCTATGCAAGCAATCTCAGATCAACTTCTTAGCATCTCAGATAAGATAAAGCATGTAATGGACTCACTGGTATATTTAGATTCCTCAATTGGAAAGTTCAAACTATAGCATCAAGAGATGCTATGTCGATGGTATAACGTTGAGATAGCAAATAGGTGAGTATATGCGATATGTAGATGACGAGAATCACATAAATATGTGTAGAAGTGTTTATGTAGATGGTAGTTTTAGAAATGGAATAATATCAGGAGCAATAATTTTTGTAGGTGACGAGAAAATAAGCACTGAGGAATTCTATTTTTCAGTAAGAAACGATCAGCTATCGAAACATCGGAACATATCGGGTGAAATCCTTGCCACCATGTACGCTATATATTATGCTGTGGAGAACTCTATCCATTGCCTGAAGATATATCACGACTACGAAGGAATAGGTAAATGGGCAAGTGATGAATGGAAAGCAAAGACAGAAATTGCTCATCTATACAAATCGTTTCTAGCTGCAAACCGAAGCGTAACTTGCCAATTCATAAAAGTGGACGCACATTCGGGTGATAAGTACAACAGTCGTGCAGATACATTGGCAAGATTTGCCCTTAATACCCTGAAATCCAATATAGATATCGAAAAATTCATGAACCATTTATCTCAGCTATATTGATTATGTTTATCGATGATCAGCCCTGATCAGCTTTTGAAAACTGAACTCCTATCGTCAACCACCTACCGCCTGTAGAGGTGGAGACTTGTCAAAACCTTAGTTGGCTACCTTCAGCCCTTGATGAATCTCAGACTCAACACTCTCGATTCCATGGACGAACCGATCAAAGACTTCGCCCATATCTTGTATAGTTACATTCAATGGAAGCAAGAATCTTATAACACCATTTGAAATGACATTTACAAGAAGACCTTGCGAAAGAAAGAGTTCTTTTGTCAATTTCATAGAAATATTGTCTGGAAATTTTATCCCTCTCATCAATCCCAAGCCACGTACCTCACCAAGTGCACTGAATTTCGATTTGAAAATCTCTCCCATCTCTCTTACATGTTCGAGTAATTCATTGTTTATCAAACTCAGCACAGCTCTGCCCGCAGCTAGTGCGACTGGATTTGGTGCAAATGTTGAGCCATGATCACCGGTAACAAAAGCATTTGAAAGATCATCAAGCATTACACAAGCACCTAATGGCAGTCCACCACCGATTCCCTTTGCAACAGTAATGATGTTCGGTTCGAGATCGAAATACTGGTATGCATAGAACTTTCCCGTTCTCCCAAGTCCACTCTGTACTTCATCGGCGACCAAAATAAAATTGTGAGACGTTCTGTAATGATTTATCAAATCGACGATTTCTAAGGGAATCAAATCGAGTCCTCCACTGCCGTGGAGTACCTCTAAAAACACAGCGCTTATGTCCGACTCCATCTCAAAGAACTCCCTAACTATCTTTGCATCATACGGAAGGAACACTACATCCTTTTCGTCCACGAACTGCCTTCGCAAATCATCAAAACCCGTTATACTGAGTGACTTCATAGTCCTGCCGTGAAAGTTCTTGACAAAAGACACTATTTTCCCACTTTTTTTAACTTTCCTGACGACCTTCAGTGCACATTCTGTGCTCTCTGCACCAGAATTAGTAAAAAAAACCCTCCCATTCCTGCCGGTTTCTCTAACCAACCTTTCTGCAACTACTTCCGCGTCCTCGTCGACAAAAAAGTTTGAAAGATGTACGTACCGATCCATCTTATCTTTCATCATTAATCGGCGAGGAGACTCCAACTTCTGCAAGTTGGAGAGGAATCGCCTTACCTCCTTTCTTCTTACTAATATCTTAGATAATAGCGAAACTATGATATAATATTACTACAGCGAGGTGATGATGTGTACCGCAATCAAAAGAACCAAGTTAGGCATCTAACCAAGCAAGAGTACGTTGCTTTGAAAACACTATGCAGACTATCGAAAAATTTGTATAACGCAACCTTGTATGCCATCCGTCAGTACTACTTTACTGAGAAGAAATACTTGCGGTACGAATCTGCCTACCATGCATTGAAAGATAATGAAAATTACAAGCTCCTTAATACTGACATCGCACAGCAGACAATGAAAGTAGTCGACAGAAACTTCAAGAGCTTTTTTGCACTTATTAACAAAGCAATGCAATGCGACTACAAGTTTTCAAATATCAAGCTTCCGCACTATCTTCCCAAAGATGGATATTTTATGTTAATTATACCCAGATTTACTGTTAAAGATGGTTACTTTACTGTTCCTATGTCAAATGCATTTAAGAAAGAGTTTGGTACAGTGAATCTGCCATTTCCTAAGAATCTTGACAAGGAACAAGTCAAAGAGATTCATATTATACCAAAGCATAACTGCAAATTCTTTGAAATTGACTTTGTCTACATACAAGAACAACAAACCATGCAACTCAACCCTAATAATGCGCTTGGTATAGATTTGGGTCTTGATAACCTTGCAACCTGTGTTACAAACACTGGGGCATCCTTTATAGTGGATGGCAAAAAGCTAAAATCAATCAACCA
>Ga0209204_1000567_pt1 | contig 40049 bp, 31 predicted proteins | sample AD_JPNMR2_MetaG_FD_184425 | JGI IMG/M metagenome (GOLD analysis project Ga0209204, IMG submission 184425) | Active sludge microbial communities of municipal wastewater-treating anaerobic digesters from Japan - AD_JPNMR2_MetaG (SPAdes) (version 2) | ecosystem: Engineered > Bioreactor > Anaerobic...
CCTATTAAGCCGTTCTAATGGATCCCCCAACCGACTGAGTTCTTCCAGCCGATCTTGTTCATCAAAAAATCCTCGCTGCTTCATACCTCCTAATTATATCAGATCTTTCGAGTTTTTAGAGGTGCCTTTTACTTTGTTCTGATGGGGTATCCTCTTTCTGTAAGAGCTCAGGATACTACCAGTCCTCGAGGAGGGGGTTCTGCGAAAATAAATTCATCCTCGGAGCCGGTACTCTCTGTGGGAGTTTCACCGGCGAGCCTCATGTCTTTTGTGGCCCCATTCTCTGAAAATGGGGTGTCCCTTGATCGGGTATGGCTTTCTCTCGCGGTTTCCGTGGGGATCGATGCAAAAGAATACAGCCTTGGTTTTGCAAAGTATCCCCATTATGTGAGTCTGATGGGAGAGCAGCGATTTTTCTTTTCCTCAGATTTTTCCGGTTTCTTTTATGGCCCCTTTGTTTCCCTCGATATGCTTACCCTTACCCTGGATGATTCCCGTCTTCCGGCCTATACGGTTAGCGCGTATGAAAAAGAGCAGTACCATGTTGTAGGACTTCGGGTCGGGGGAGCCTTGGGATGGCGGTTTCGCTTTTCTTCGGTGGCAATAACCCCCCGTCTAGGGCTTGCAGTTCCCCTGTTGTATCTCTGGGGGCTCGAAAATACAACCTCCGATGCCTGGTGGACCATATACGGGGCTACTGCCCTCGCCCGGTCCGTAAGCCTCGGATGCAAAATAGATTTTTTCTCAAAGTAAATTACTCTGACTGGTTAATTATACAAGGTCTCAAGCCCTACCCTTGACACAAAAAAAAGGCCAATGGTAATATACAGCTGTTCTTATGGAGCAGCTGTGCAGGCTTAGGCTCTGTTAAGAAAAGCGCAGGCGATGTTCTTTCTTGAGGAAGGGATTGTATCCTCAGGGAAGAAAAGCCACGTAACATCCCCTGGTGGACGATTAACTCAGCGGGAGAGTGCTACCTTCACACGGTAGAAGTCACTGGTTCAAATCCAGTATCGTCCACCAGGGGATTTTTTTGTTTCCCCTTACTCTGGCTTATTTTAACAGAAACTGTTCCCATACCGAAGGTTCTACCACATCCTTATCGATTTCGGGATAGATTTGGGCTTCCCATCCACGTACGGGATAGAGCATGTTCCTTGTATTAAGATAGGCCAGGTTTTTTGATCCTGACCGAACCATGGTTCGGGGATCCCGGGTAAGCATATCCCAGGCCCGGGAAGATTCAGCATAGAGGGCCAGGGCCTTTGAAAGGAGCCCCTGGTTCCCCTGCTGGCTTCCCAGTTTCTCTAATACCACCCCCAGGTTATTCCAGCCCCGCATAAGCCGTTCCACCAGTTCCATATGTTCGGGCCGTTCGTTGGGGAGTAACAGCGGTATCCGTTGGCGGTCTGCCTCGAGCATGTCAATAAGGCGTTGATAGTAGCCTGCGGCAACGCTGTAGTTTCCCCGGTAAAAAGCGGTGTTCCCCATCGCAAGGAGAATCCGTCGATTCATTCTGTAATTGGAAGCCACCGAAAAAAAGTCCGCCATGGCCGCTTCGTATTGTTTCTTACTGTAATAAATGACGCCCCTTCGATATTGAATTTCCGGTGGAAAGTGTTGATTCGTCCTACTCTGTTCGTAACGCCGCAGGGCTTCGTCGTAGTTCCCGGAAACAAAGTAATGAATATCTCCTAAATCTGCATAGAGCCGTCCCATAGTGGGATTAGGATTCATAAGCCCCCGGGATCGGGCATCTTCATAGATACTAATCCCCTTAAGGAGACTATCCTGGGCCTGGATAAAGGCCTTTTCCTGGAGTTGAATCTGGGCAAGGCGGCGATAGCTGTCCACATGATACCCTATGCGGCGGGTATTCAATTCGGGGGCTTTTTGAAAAGCTTGAAGGGCCTGTTGGAGTACCGCTTTTTCGTTCCCCTGGGTTCCGTATTCATGGAGATACCGGGCTAAGTGGTAGTACCCTTCGGGAAGGGTAGGATCGGTTTTAATAGCCCGTTCCAGCACCTCCTTTAGTTCATCAATGTTACCGATGTTTACGTCGGGAACCGCCTCGGGGGGAGTAATCTTTTTATCTAAAAGATAGCCCCCCATTTCGGCAAGGGTAGGGGCGGTGATTTTAGTCCGATTCTCCATAAAATAGGCTTTAAGCCGGAGGGTTTCTGCCAGGTTGTCGGTCCGTACAAAATACAACAGCATCCGTTCCAGGAAGGGATCCTTTTTGCCGTGTTTTTCAATAAGACGGGCATAGGCCTTTCGGGCCTCTTCGTATCGTTCAGGAGCGATGGTCCCCCAGTCCAGGTTAATATCCCCCAGGGTCATCAATCCTTCCTTATCGTCTACCGAATAATAGAGAATTCGATCTCGAATGATCCGGTCCGCCTTGGCGTAGTTTACCAGGGTCTTCCATTCAAAATTGGCATAATCCAGGGCAACCTGTTTGTCCCGGGGATAATGGGCGAGCAGTTGTTCGTACTTTTCCTCTGCCAAGAGGAACTGTTTTTTTTCTACAAACTTATTTGCATAGGCATAAAACCATTTCTTTTTTACCCAGAGGGAACGGGCCTGATCGAAGGACTCGTTGGCCTGATAGTAGTTTCCTGTTTCAATGCGACTGTAGCCTTTTCGGTACAATTGTTCTGCCCGGAAGGGTATGTAAATGAAAGAATAGGAAAGATAGAAGATCGATGCGGTAACCAGAGTAATGAAGGTAAACAGGCCTGCCAGAGGAAGGACCCGATGGATAAAAATATAGCGGAAACTTGATTTCTCCGCCTCCAGTTCCTCGCCGGTCTTTTTTTCGTATCCCCGGGGAAGCGTGATGGTGCGGCCAAGGGCCCGATTTACCAGGGGGAGTATTTCTCGAGCGGAAGCCCCCCGAACGAGCATCTTTACCAGATTCGAAAGGAGCGCCGGTTCTACCACCTGTTCGGCAATGATTTCCTCACAGGCAATTCGTAAGTTGAGGGGATAGCTATCCAGGGTATTCTGGATCTTCTGGATGTCCTCGGCGCTCAGGGAAATTTCTTCTACCGGCTCTTCTCCGCCTTTCTTAGGAGCCCGCCGGGCAGTTGGAGGAGGAACAGCCCGTCCTGGGGTGCTTTCTTTGCCGTAGAGCTCATCAATATTGGGAAGGCTAAAATCTTCATCCCCCTCAAAGGACGCTTTTTCTGTTCCGGGGGCGGCAGCAAAGGTTTCGGGGGGTAAAGAAAAATCCGAGCCCAGTTCTGCCTCTCCTAACGAAAAACTATCAAAGGGGGCTTCCGGCTTTTGTTCGAAGGCGTCCCCCATTCCTCGTTCTGGTTTTTTCTCTTCTCCCGGTAGACTAAACCCTTCAAACTCAGGGATAGAAAAATCCATCTCCTCAAATGAGGAGGGAGAAGTTTTTTCTGGAGGTGTTTCCGAAAGAGAGGCTGCTTCCGAAATAGAGACCCCGGTATCCAGGGACGGCTGCGAAAGGGAAGGGGCTTCTCCCTCTGGCAGAGAAAAACCCGGTTCTTTGAAGAGAACCTGTTCAGTGTCAAGAGCGCCTTCGGAAGTATCGGGGATTTGCCCGGGAGCTTCCTCGAAAGAAGGGCCGCCTGTCCCTTCAAAAATATTTCCCTGGTCTCTTTCTTTGAAAGAAAGGGAAGAGCCTGGTTCCTCAGAGAAAAGATTTTCTTCTAACTGGGGGAGTTCAACCTGGGGAAACGTCTCGGCGGATTCGCCTTCAAGATGTTCCTGTCCCTGCATTTCGGTACCGGAGAGGGGGCTTTCTGGAAGGCCCCCCTCTTCGGGGAGAGAAAAACCATCAAAGGAAAACTCCTCGGGAAGGTTCGATCCTGTCTCGGAACTTTCTTCCGGAATGGTAAACGAAGGGGCTTCGCTTTTTTGGTTGGTGCGTTCCTGTTCAATTTCTTCGGCTAACCCCGAAAGAAGATCCGCCGGTATAGCGCCTCCCAGGTCTTCGTCCGGAGCAGGGGAGACCCCCCTTTCCTCTTGTGTATCTGCGGGAAATGTGGAAAAAGAAGCCGGGGAAGATGATTCTGCCTCTTCCTCCGGAATCGTCCCGGGCGGTGGAGCAGAAAAATCGTCACCCAGGCTTTCAAGAAAGGAACCAAAATCAAAGTCCGGCTCATTGCCTTCTTTTTCTTGTGCGCTGCCGCCGCTACCGTCCTCTGGGGGGGGGAAATCTTCCAGCCCGGGGGTGAGGGGCTCTCGGGAGGTCTCCCCCTCTGGGAAGAGATTCCCTTCCTGTTCTTCCCAATTAAGCGTCCCTTCGGCGCCCAGTAGATCGGGAAGGGGCTCCTCGGCCCGACTAGCTGAGAGAGGGCGGTCCGGTTCTTCCTCTTCCATCGGCAGGGGTTCCGTGTCAGGCAGGGCTAAATCTTCATAGGAGAGCCCCCGTTCTGCGAGAATTTCCGCCTCCCGTCCGATGTGTTGAAAGGAGTCTTTGAACTGTTTAAGATCCTGTAACGACGGCATATAAAGATATTGTCCTATTGGTCGACAATTGTAAAGAAGCTATGAAACATTTGCTGTGTGTTCTCCTTTGCGTTTCCTTTATATTCCCTCTTACGGCGCTGGATACGCAGTCCTATTCTTTTATCGACCATCTCCTCTCTATTTCTCAAGCGAAGGCCCCAGAAATTTATGGAGATGGGGTGATTTTTACCTTTCCTTCTACCTATCGAAGGGTAGGAATCGCCTTTGCCCATGAGGGCTATAGCAGGGTGTACTGGTTTAAGAAACTCTTAAAGCATGATGATATTCCCCCGGGGGCTTCTAAGAATCAAAGTGGAAATGACCTGGTGGGTTTTAAAGATTCGGGGATTCTTTTTTACGTCTATGAGTACCCCCGGGAGGTCCGGGAACTTCAGTATCGCCTGGTGATAGATGGACTGTGGCAGCGGGATCCCCTTAACCCGTTGTATCGGACCGATCCATCCACAGGGCTTGCCTACTCGGTGGTAACCTTACCCCCTCCTTCTCCGATCCGATCAACCTACGATGCTCCGGCGGGGAGTCTCCGATTCAGTTTTTCTGCCGCCCCGGGGGAAAGGGTCACTGTGGCAGGGAGCTTTAATAATTGGGATCCCTTTATGTATGAACTGGAAGAGGTTTCTCCCGGTTTTTACCTTTTGACCCTTCCCCTTCCCCCCGGGAAATATCAGTACGTATTTTTTTACCGGGGAGAACGGGTGCTGGATCCTAACAATCCCCGGAAGGTGTATACCCGGGATGGCCGTACCGCCTCTGAGGCGATAGTTCCCTAAAAAAAGAAAGTTCCCCTATACCGCATAGGGCGGATGGCGTCTGCTATCCTCCTGCCTAAGAAAAATCAGGGGGTTCCTGAGAAGGGGATAGTTGAATCCCTTTACGCTTATGAAGGTGGACGATGAGAACCGCTACGTCTCCCTGTCGAATGCCGGGGACCCGGGCGGCCTGTCCAACGGTTTGGGGCTGAACTTTACGGAGTTTTTCCCGGGCTTCGGCGGAAAGGCCCGGTAAGGTATGGTAATCGAAATCTTCAGGAATTTTCATGGCCTCCATTTTGGCAAGACGAGCGGCGGCCCGTTTTTCCTTTTCGATATACCCCGAGTATTTAATGTCCAGGTACACCCGTTCTATCCATTCAGCAGGATAGTGGGCAAGCTCAGGGACCAGGGGCTGAATGTGTTCTAATTGGACCAGGGAATTGGTAAGGGCCCGCTCAAGGGAGGCGCCGCTGTGGGGGCGAAGAACCTCTGGGAATTCCTTCCCCGTTGTTTCTTCATAATCAGCGGGGGAAAGGGGAACCTTTCGTTGCCTGAGGAGTTCCTGAATTTCTTCCAGGGTGGCTATCTTTTTCTGAAACCGTTCCCATCGCCGGTCGTCGACGAGCCCCAGGGCTCTGCCGTAGGGGGTAAGGCGGCTATCAGCCGTGTCGTGACGCAGCATAAGCCGATGTTCGGCTCGACTGGTAAACATCCGGTAGGGTTCCTTGGTGCCGAGGGTCGTAAGGTCGTCGATAAGGACCCCGATATAGGCTTCGCTCCGGCTTAGAATAAGGGGGGGGCGGCCCAGCACCTTCATGGCCCCATTAATACCGGCCATGATTCCCTGAGCCGCGGCCTCTTCGTAGCCGGAGCTTCCGTTGGTTTGGCCCGCCACAAAAAGCCCCGACAGCCGTTTTGACTCAAGGGAAGGGTACAGATCCAGGGGATCCAGGTAGTCATATTCCACCGCGTAGGCGGGCCGGACAACCCGGGCCTCTTCGAGGCCAGGCAGGCTATGGATAAAATCAAGTTGAACATCCTCGGGAAGAGAACTGGAAGCGCCGTTCAGGTACATTTCATTGGTTTCAAGGCTTTCGGGCTCTATAAAGATGTGGTGTCGTTCCCGATCGGGGAAACGAACCACCTTATCTTCCAGGGAGGGACAGTATCGGGGCCCGATACCGATGATTTTTCCTCCATACAGGGGAGAGCGGTGAATGTTCTGTCGGATAATCTCATGGGTCCGGGGCGTAGTGTAGGTAATCCAGCAGGGATGATGGGGGCGATCCAGAATGGTGTCGGGATCCACATCGAAGGAGAAGGGCCGGGGAGCCTCTCCATCCTGGCGTTCCAGGCGGGAATAGTCAATGGTCTCTCCCGCAATGCGGGCGGGGGTTCCCGTCTTAAGGCGTCCCACAGGAAAGCCCCGTCGGCGGAGGGCCTTCCCTAATCCAAGGGCGGCCCCCTCACCGAGCCGTCCCATGGGGGCCTCATACTCACCGATAAAGATTTTCCCTTCCATAAAAGTACCGGTTGCCAGGATTACCACCGGAGCGCCGATTCGATGACCCCGTTCGGTAAGGACCCCTTCTACCCGTTTTTCATCCGCCGAGACAAGGAGATCCACCACGGTATCCATGAAAATGTGGAGGTTTTTCTGGCTTTCTACTGCCCGGCGGGCGGCCATCTGATACCGGATTTTATCTGCCTGTGCCCGGGGAGCCTGAACCGCCGGACCCCGGGAACGGTTTAGCACTCGATACTGAATCATGGTGGCATCGATGAGTTTCCCCATCTCGCCCCCCAGGGCGTCAACCTCCCGAACCAGGTTCCCTTTGGAAAGCCCTCCCACCGCGGGGTTACAGGAAAGGGCCCCAATTCGATCGGGGTTCTGGGTGATGAGCAGGGTGCGTAATCCTAAGCGGGCGGCCGCAAGGGAAGCTTCGATCCCCGCGTGTCCCCCACCAACAACAATACACTGATAATCCATCGCTATTTCCCTACACAAAAACGACTAAACATGGTCTCTAAAATATCCGCGGTGGAAACTTCGCCGGTAATTTCCCCCAGCGCATCCACCGCTTCTCGAAGCAGGGGTGCAATAATGTCCAGGGGTGCCCCCTGACTATCCAGGGTAAGGGCCTCTTCTACCGCCCCCAGGGCCCGCTCGATAAGTTCTTTCTGTCGGGCCGACCCAATTCCGACGGATTGATTGCCCTTTTCTTTTGGTTCTACCCCGAGGAGGGTTACCATTCTTTCTGCAAGTTGGGGAATCCCCGCTCCGGTAAGGGCGCTTACGGCGCAGACAGGAATGGATTCCCAGGGAGTCCCGAGAAAGGACCGAAGCTCTTCGTCCTTCTGGTTTGTGAAAGGGACCCGGTCTTCTTTGTTCCAGACGATACAGAGCGGTACACCCTGACCCTTACTGTCTCTGGGGGCCCCACCTTGTTCAACGGACTTTTCCTGTGAGCCCTGAGCAAGGTGCCGGTACTGTTCCAGAAACAGCCGATCTTCCTCTGAAATACCCACGGTTCCATCAAGAACATACAACACCGCATCTGCCCGTTGCAGGATGGATTTGCTCCGGGCCACGCCTATCTGTTCTATGGGGTCCCGGGACTCCCGGAGCCCCGCCGTATCCACCAGTCGAATAGGAATCCCCTGGATGGCAATCCAGGCTTCGATGTAATCCCGGGTGGTACCGGGGATATCGGTAACGATAGAACGCTCTTCCCGTACCAGTTGATTGAACAGGCTCGATTTACCTGCATTGGGACGGCCCGCAATGGCGATAAGGGCCCCCTCGGTATAGAGCCGCTCCCGCTGGTAAGAACGGGCAAGGTCTGCAAGACGATGCCGGGCTTCTGTTACGGCATCCCGATCGGGCATGCGCCCCGCCGCCTCAAGCAATTCCGGGAGAGATTCCATCGTATATTCCCCTTCCTGGGCTATCAAAGACACGCCATCGTCTTCGGAATAATCAAGGAAGAGTTCGGTGGCGGCCAGGGCGGTCATGAGCGTTTCTTTTATGGAACGAATTTCCGCCTCGAGCTTCCCCAAAAGCCGGTCCACCGCATGGCCTCGGGCCTCGTCGGTCCGGGCCTGGACCATCTCGAGGACCGACTCGGCCCGGGTAAGGTCCAGTTTCCCATGGAGAAAGGCCCGAAAGGTAAATTCCCCCGGCAGGGCCTCCCGGAACCCCACGGAAAGCAGGGCCTGCATGACCGCCCTGGCCGCCGCATAGCCCCCATGGCACGAAATATCTACCCCATCCTCGCCGGTGTAACTGTGGGGGGCCCGGTATACCATGAGGAGCACCTCATCCAGTTTGGTGCCCCCTTCGGTCTGGATCCAGCCATGAAGGATCCGGTTCCCGGGGCTTGTTTGCAGACGGTCCGGTCGGGAAAACACCCGGGCAAGCTGGCGGATACAGTCTTTCCCGCTGGTGCGAATCAGGGTAAGGGCACTCTCTGCAAGGGGAGTCGCATAGGCTGCAATGGGTTGTTCATCCCCGTAGGTTGGGCGCTGCATAGGTACCGATGGAGCATAGCGAGAAAAGCCTATTTTTTCTAGTCCTGAAACTTGACGCGGTCCTTTTAAGCGATATACTTCAAAAGAAGAGATACCTACCTCTCATTTCCCGGAGGGGAAATCGTTGTATAAAAACCAAGAGACTTAGATGAAGGAGGAAATTCATGGTTAAGAGATTAGGAGCCGCTCTCCTTATGCTCAGTGTGGGCTTTGTTTCGCTCTTTGCCCAGAATAAGGTCCAGGCAGAGGTGAGTAAGAAGCAGGATGTGGCGGTGTTTGCCCTGGGCTATTATGGGTACAATATCCCCCTTGAGGTCCTCGCGAATGTGGATGCAGAGATTCAGGGAGTTTTTGTTAATTTGGGTCGCTTTAATGTCTTAGGTCAGGCCGAACGGTTTTCCGCCCGGGACCTGCAGGCCTTTATCGATCTTATCCAGACGGCAAAACAGAACAACACTCCCCTGCCGGATGAGGTGAAATTTGGGGATGTTCAGCTTACCGAAGGGCTCCTTAAAAAACTGTATGGGGCCTTTGTGGTGGTGATCCCTACTATTGTAGATTTTAAGGTTGATAAAGCCAACAACCAGTACCAGGCGATGATTAAAACGAGTGTGGCCTTCCTGAACGTAGCGGAGGGAAAGACCATCGGGATGGCCAATATTACCACCACGGGAAGTTCCCGGGAGACCCAGACTAAGGCCATTCGGGAAGCCATTGATGCAATTCCGGTTCAGCTCACCTACGAGGTGCGGAAGATTCCTGCCTTTACCCTGCGGACCCAGGTGCTCCAGGTGAAAGGTGGGGAAATAAAGATGCAGTTTGGCCAGGACATGGGGGTTGTTAAAGGGGATGAATACCTCGTGGTGAGCCGGGAGACCATCGGGGGCCTTATGGATGAACGGGAAGTGGGCCTCGTGGTAATTAAAGATGTGGGGAGCCAGGTGGCCACCGCAACCGTTCGGTATGCCGACAAGGGTCTTGTAGAAGGGGCCCAGCTTGTGGAAGTTCCCCGCTTAGGAGCCGATTTTGGTCCCTACCTCATGTATCTTAAGTACTTTGATACAATTAAGAATAGCAAGGGGGAGAGTACCAGTGGTGCCCTGGCCATAGGCGCGAAGATCCCCGTTACCCGGGGCTTTTACGATGTGCGACCGGTGGTAGGCGCCCAGGTGAACCTGGATCGCTTCTTCCTCTTCCCCATCATCGTTTACGGAGGGGTGGAATATAACCTCTATCTGGGCCGCCTGGCCATAACCGGTACCGCCGCTATTGCGGGGGGCTCGAACTATTTAATCCAGTGGTTGGAAGAACAGCTTTCCACCTCCGATGATAAGTGGTTTACCCACTATGGATTTAAGCTGAATGGCGAAGTAAGCTACCTTGTCAGCCGGGATATGCAGGTCTTTGTAAACGTGGGCATGGATTACATGCTCGGTATTTTTGATGGCCTCGGGGGCTTCTTTAAGAGCTTTGGCGGTACCGGGATTGCCGCGGGGGTAAGCTTTAAGCTATAAGGGAGGCATGAAAGGAATCATTGTAGCGGCCGGGTATGGGACTCGGTTCTTACCGGTAACCAAGACCATACCCAAGGAGATGCTTCCCCTGATTAATGTGCCTTCCATCGCCTTTATCGTCGATGAATTTGTAAAGTCCGGTATAGAGGACATTATCATCATCAGTTCCCGACGAAAAAAGGTGATGGAAGATTACTTTGACCGGGAAGTAGAATTAGAAACAATCTTTGAAAAAGAAGGAAAAACGGACCGCCTGCGGTGGATAAAGCCGCCGGCGGAGGTTCGTATTGTCTTTGTCCGGCAACAGCACATGCTGGGAACCGGCCATGCCCTGCTGCAGGCCCGGCCCTTTATCGGCGATGAGCCCTGTGTGGTGGCCTATCCCGATGACCTCCAGGTGGGCGAGCCCCCCCTCGCGGCTCAGCTTATTGAAAAGTGGCGGGAAACGGGCTGTTCCGTGATGGCCACCGTGTATGAACCGGGCGATGTGAGTCGGTATGGCGTCCTGGATATCGCCACCGATGGGGAGCATGTGCGGGCCATTGTGGAGAAACCAGGCCGGGGAACCGAGCCAAGCCACGAGGTTTCCATTGGGCGTTACCTCTACACCCCCGAGTTTTTTACCTACCTTGAAGAGGGCTGGCAGCGGCATGAGGGGGGCGAATACTATCACATCTATGCCCTTAATAAGCTTATGAATGAAGGGAAGGTGGTGTACCGGCGTCTTTCGGGTAAGCGCCTCGATACGGGAGAGCCCGAAGGATACCTGGAAGCTATTCTCTGGTATGCCGATACGGTGCCTTCCCTCAAAAAAGTGCTGGATGGTTATTTAGAACGCCGCCAGAAGGCATAGACCCCCACTACAGAGGGCGCCCCCGAAATGGGGCCGCCCCCCTCCCCCAAAATGGCCTCCAAAGGGGGCGTTTTGTCAGGCCAGTTTTACCCGCTTAAAGAGCCAGGGGGCACCGCCACTTACCCACAGCCCAATGAGTCCATAGCGGACAAAACGCCCCGCCTGATACCAGGCTGCCCCCTCCGGGGGGAGAAGGGGTTTTAAACCCGCGTAAAGGAGAAGAACCCCCACTATGCCAAGCCCATACCGCAGGGCTCGAGTTGTTCGTATGGCGGGTTTCCCCTCTGGCCCCTCGGAAGCCCTAAAGCCCAGCGAAGGAGAAACCAGCAGTACCCCCAGGCACATACCAAAGAACACACCCCCGAAGCTGACATCCTTTGGATTAAGGGCGTTCATACAAAAGGCCAGAAGGGCTGCAAGGAGTAAGAGAAAACGGGGCGGTATGTTTTTAAGGTATGATTCTATGGTGGAATACCCGAGATAGTATACCGCCAGTACTCCGAGGCCTACGAGCCAGCCCGCCACAACATCGGTGGGAAAATGGACCCCTAAATACAGCCGGGTAAATCCGACAAGGAGAGACAGTCCCACCACAAGAACTACCCCCCAGCGACGATGGATCCAGGGCCCCGCGATGCCCCAGAACGTCAGGGTAAGCTGGGCATGGCCGGAGGGAATCCCGAAGGAGTCTTCCCGGGCCAGGCCTACCGCTGGATCAAGTTCGTACGGTCGGGGTTGGTGAAGCCATTCTTTAAGAGCCCCGTTAAGCCAGGCGGAAAGCACGAAGGTAATACCCAGACGCAGGCCCTTTTGTTCATCGATACACCAGTACACAAAAGGAATGAGGGCAAGATAGGCATACTCGGAGCCCAGAAAGGTAATCCCCTTCATCAGGCCGGTGAGCAGGGGCGATTCAATCTGTTGAATCCAGCGAATAACCGCCAAACCCCAGGAATACCACTGTTCCATATTGTTCCTCCCTTGACGGTGAGTATACTCTTTTTTTACCATTCCCGCCATGGAAGAAATTTTTAGCCGCACCGAAAGACTCCTCGGTAAAGAGGCGCTTCAGGTCCTTGCCCGGAGTCGGGTAGTGGTGGTGGGCCTTGGGGGAGTGGGAGGCTATGCGGCGGAGGCCCTTGCCCGCTGTGGCGTGGGGGCCCTCACTCTGGTGGACCATGATAGAATTGTGCCCACTAACATTAATCGACAGATTATTGCCCTGCACTCTACGCTGGGAAAGCTTAAGGTAGAGGTCATGCAAGATCGGATTGCCGATATTAATCCCCACTGCACGGTAATGGTCCATCCGGTTTTTGTAACTCCAGAAAACTGTGATACCCTTATTCCTCAGGATAGCTCCTACGTGGTTGATGCGATTGATACGGTGCCCTCTAAGGTAGCCCTGATTGAGTATTGTTATAAGGGGGGAATCCCCATTATCAGTTCCATGGGAACGGGGAACCGGATCGATCCAACCCAGCTCTGTCTGGGGGATGTGTATGAAACCCGGGGGTGCCCTCTGGCCCGGCGGGTCCGGCAGGAACTGAGAAAACGGGGAATCCCTTCCCTTTCGGTGGTGTATTCGAAGGAAGAACCCCGCTGTAAAAGTCAGGCCCCTGCTGACAAGGGAGGGTCCGGGGCTTCTGGGGGACGCCCCATTCCTGCGAGCATAGCCTTTGTGCCCTCCGTGGCGGGGCTTCTTATGGCTTCCCGGGTGGTTCAGGATCTTATCAAAACCGCAAAAGAAGGGGAAAGCCATTTCCCTCCCGGTTAGGCGTGGTTTCTCACCTTGTCCAGATGGGGTCATGGCAGCGGGTACTGAATAAAAATCCTTTGAATAAAAAACTCTTACCTACCGCGTCCTCTGATCCTTTCTCCTTGTAAGGAAGGCCTTCGAATGGAAACCCCTTACCTGCGATGCCGGGGGATCCTCTATCGGCTGTACTCTGTCATTCTAAAAAAGAAGCGCCACGGGACTCAAAAAGGGAAAAGGATGAACGCATCGAGAGCATCTGTTCAGGCAAAGGGATATCGGTATACCGACCCACATTGTTCCAGTAGGTAAGACCGGGATTTCCGGCGTCCCGAATAGCAAGCAACTGGTACATCACATAGGTTGGGCCATAGTACTTTCTGTCATAGGCCACGTTAAGAAAAAAGGCCTGAGCATAGGGACGGATGAGGGCCCGGTTGCGGCTAATCCGTTCTGCCCGCAGAATCCCCTGATAATAGATACGATAGGGACGGAGTTCGGCGGGTTCCTGGGCCATGAAGGTTTGTTCAAAATGACTGGGATAGTACATGGGACACACGATATCTGCATAGCGGGAAAGCACCTCCAGTTCCTGACCGGTCCGGGCCCCAGTTCGATACCAGCCATTGGCTCCGTAAATATCGATTGAAATAGGAACGGAAAGGATGCTTCGCATGTGCCGAAGAAAGGACAGAATGGCGCTTTCCATATCCATGCCCGGGTCTCTCCAGCGATAGGTGGCATCTTTTAAGTTAATCCCATCGGTGGGAAAACGGATATAATCAAATTGAATTTCATCGAAGCCCCGCGCCTCTAGCTCCTTCGCTATATCGCCGATATACTGCCATACCATTTCTGAGTAGGGGTCCACCCAGCTTTCATCGTAAAAAACCCGGTGGGTTTCACTGTTTTCAGAGCCCTGAGCATCCTGCAGGGGCCTCTGAGTTTCATAGTACCCCCGCCAGGGGCTATTGGTGGTTTTATCCCACACCGCATACCGGCCCCCTTCTTTCCTGGCAAGCTCGGGGTCTTTGAATACCACCACGCGGGCCACCGTGTAAATTCCCTGTTTTTTCATGGTCGCAAGGAAAGTATCGAGGTTGATAGGATTAAAGACCCGTCCTTTAGCGGTAATGGCTGGATTCTGGGGCAAAAAACGGAGCCTACCATAATCATCTTTCATATCGATGACCACAAGGTTAATATGCCGCTCCGCCATGAGGGACAGGTATGGAGCGAGGCTTTTGGGGCTAAGGGCATGGTTTACCGGCAGGTATATCCCTTCCTTGCTTCGAGCCTGGGCGGCGGCGGTGTTCCGGACCACCCCTGGATGGTCAAGGAGGTACAGTTCAGAGAGAACGAGTTCGTTCCCTGAAGGGGAGGGGAAGGGTACCGTTTCGGAGGAAGCCGAAGGGGGAACGGTGCTCGAGGGAGGCTCTGAAAATAAAACTATGCCGTTAAGATATCCCGGTGCCGTTTCTTTCAGCGTCTGGAGAATACCCTGGAGCGATGGTTCCTGCCGAACCATGTAGGTCAGCCCTTGCCCGTCCGGAAGAGGAGAAGAAGGGGATACCTCTCTTTGTGGGCTTTCACGGGTGGTATTGCTCTGGGAACTTTTTTCAACCTTTGGGGGTGTAAAGGAAAGGATCTTCCCTTCGCTGAGGGCAATAAGACGTTCTTCCCAGGGCCGGAGGGAATCAAGGGTCATAAAGGGCCCTTCAGGACCCTTCCACAGAGTATCAAACCGTTTGTTTTGCCAGGAAAGGGCGTAGAGCCGGGGCTGAAAGGTCTGAATGGCGTAGATTGAGGGTATTCCGCCGGTATTTAAATTTTTATTGGCCCCCTGGCTTTGGTTCTGGCTTTCCTTTGGCGTGGGGAGGACAAGGATGTCCGCCACCTCATCGGGGTTTGCGGTGCTTGGGTGGAGTTCCAGCCCCCCGTTCAGACTTTGCCAGGTTCGGTTGCGGCGATTATCCAGCGTAAGAAAGAAAACCCCATAGATGCTGTGGCTGGCAAATACGGTTAATTCCGGAAGGGAGGCCACCGCTACGGCTTTGATGCCATTTGTCCTGGCGGGAGGCATCCCGAGGGAAACCCATTCCTGGCCTGCCGTGTAGGTAATAAAAACCCCTTCCCGGGTAGCGCATACCCACGTATTCGGTTCATCGGAATGGATCTCCAGATCTTTGATGTCCTGTACCTGCTGGAGAAAGGTCTTTTTCCCCTCCCGGATAATTTTGAGGGTCTTGATGGGAAGTCCCCGATTCCGGGGCTCCCAGTCTCGAAGATTTGAAGATAGCCATATCCCCTGGTCGGTAAGAAGGATGTACCGTCCCTTCTGCAGGAGGATCTTTTTTACCTCCCCTTCCTGCCAGAGGGGACTCATCCGTACCTCTCCCTGATTGCGGGTTATGAAAAAAAGCCCTTGGGTGGTTCCTGCCAGGGCCCTGAAAGAAGAAGAGATCTGAGCTTGAACAGAGGATAGAATAATCCCCTGGAGAAGAACATAAAAAAGCAAAAAAAGGAGCGTTCGCGCTTTGGCCATGGACATATCCTAGCGGATTTTGTTTCTTTGAAAAAGCCTCTTTGTTACTGCCGGTTGTTACAGGATACTTCCATGGGAAGGGGAGTGTAGCCCCGGACCGACAAAAATGGGCTATCCCTGGGGGCGCGATTAAAATGTGATAGATCGATGGGGGGGCGAAGGGAATGGTTGACTATCCCGGGATAGGGCGGCTCACTGGCAACTCAACTCTATGGAAAAAAAACGATTCTTACCCTACAATGGTACTACACAATGGTACTACCAGGGGAGGCTGCATGCTAAAGAGTGTTACCCGAACGATAGGGATTCTTACCAGTGGGGGCGATTGTCCCGGCCTTAATGCGGCGATCCGGGGGGTCTGTCGGGCTGCCTATGATCGTTACAACATGTCGATTATCGGGATCGCCAATGGCTATCGGGGCCTTATCGAGGCGGATGCTCGCCTTCTAAAACCGGAGGATTTTTCTGGGATCCTTACCCGGGGAGGGACCATTCTGGGAACAAGCCGGGAAAAACCCTTTAAAAGCCGAAAAGGGGAATATGACTCAGAAGTTGCCCAGGATAAGGTGGAAATAATCAAGGAAAATTATAAAAAGTTGAATCTGGACTGTCTTGTCGTATTAGGGGGAAATGGAACCAATACCACAGGGTACCTTTTGTCGAAAGAAGGGCTTAATGTGATTGGATTACCCAAAACCATAGATAACGATATCGTGGGTACGGATATCACTTTTGGGTTCCATTCGGCGGTATCCATAGCCACCGAAGCGATAGACCGGCTCCATTCTACCGCCCACAGCCACAACCGGGTGATGGTCATCGAACTCATGGGGCATAAGGCGGGTTGGCTTGCCCTTTATGCGGGTGTGGCGGGGGGAGGAGACATTATTTTGATCCCCGAAATTCCCTATAACATGGAGGCCATTACCCGCCATCTATTAAAGCGAGCCCGGGATGGCAAAAGCTTTTCCATCGTCGTGGTAGCAGAGGGGGCCCTCTCAGTAGAAGAGGCCCAGATGGAAAAGAAGGAACGAAAAAAATATCGGGAGAAAACCGCCCAGCCTTCTATCGGGTATCGGGTAGCCCGGAAAATAGAAGAAGCCACCGGTATGGAAACCCGGGTTACTGTTTTGGGGTACCTTCAGCGGGGTGGTATCCCCAGTGCCTGGGATCGGGTGCTGGCCACCACCTTTGGGACTGCCGCAGCGGAACTCCTTGCCCGGGGCGAGTACGGCAAAATGGTGTGTATGCGGGGGAATGAGGTGGGATCCGTCAGCCTTGAAGAGGTGGCGGGAAAATACAAGGCCGTTCCCCTGGATCATTACATGATTGATACGGCCCGTTCAGTGGGCACCTGCATGGGCGATGAGTAGCCCTTTCTGCAGGTGGGCTGGGGGGCGCCCAGAGGTTCCTTTACAGAGCCTGGCAAGCCAATAGCGTAGATTTACGGGAGGGGCCGGGGTTCTGCCAGAGCGTATCCCTGGGCATAATCGACGCCGATGCGGCGAAGCCGCTCAATGATAGCCGGTGAACGGACGAATTCGGCAATAGTTTTAAGACCCATCATGTGTCCCATGGAGTTAATCGATTCTACCATCGTAAAATTGACAAGGCTTTCATCGATGTTTTGGACGATGGAACCGTCGATCTTGAGATAGTCGACCGGGAGATTTTTAAGATAATTGAAGGATGAAAAACCGGCTCCAAAATCATCGAGGGAAAAACTAAAGCCATGTTTTTTAAGATTTTCAATGAATCGGGATGCATAGGAAAGGTTCTGGATGGCCGCCGTCTCGGTAATTTCAAGACAAAAATACCGGGGATCCACGCTGTAGGTAGTACAGGTGCTTAAAATGTAATCGATAAAACTTTCGTCCAGCAGGGAGGGTCCGGAGATATTGATGGAAAAAATTCGCTTTATTAGTTCGTGATTCTTATTTTTAAGGATGAGCCAGCTTTCCATGACCTGTTTGATGACCCACCGATCGATAAGGCTGATCAGGCCGTACCGCTCTGCGGCGGGGATAAAGGCCCCAGGGCTTATTATTTTCCCATCTCGATCTTCCATGCGGATAAGAATTTCCAGTTTAGCCACGTGGGAGGCGCTCGAATACATCGGTTCGATGGGCTGATACCATAATCGGAAGCGATTCTGTTCAAGGGCTTCGTTTATTTTGCTTACCCACTCCATCTGGCCCCGTCGAATAATGTAGCGATCCTCGTTTCGCTGGAAAACCCGAATGCGCCCCCCCCCTTCTTCTTTTGCTACGTAACAGGCATCGTCCGCGGCAGCCAAAACATTCTGAATATTGTTATCCTCTGCGGTGAGGGGCACCACACCGATACTGAAAGAAAGGGGAAATATGTTTTTATCCCACACGAATTTTTTGGACTGGACCGCATTTTGAAGCCGCTGGGCTACCTGAACCGCATCCTCGAGTTTACAGTCGTGGAGGATGAGACCAAATTCATCGCCCCCGAGGCGGGCCACAAAATCGTTTCGCTGGGTAAGGCTTTCAAGAAGTTCCGCGATCTGGCGCAAAAGTTCGTCCCCCGCCATGGTGCCACAGGTGTCGTTCACTATTTTAAAACGATCCACATCGAGTTGGAGGAGTGTATGGGTTCCACCGTTTTTCTGGATATCCTCCAGGATGGTCTTCAGATGGAGTGAAAATTCATCCCGGTTGGAAAGGCCCGTAAGGGTATCGTGGCTTGCCTGGTAATCGACGGTGGCAGAAAGCCGTTTTATTTCGGTTACATCCCGGAATGCGACCACATAGCCCTGGATATCGATTCCCTGGTAATGAATCCGGGTAATGGAACCATCCACCACGTATGAATGGCCGTATCGATTCCGGAGGATGACATCCTTAAACTTATAAAATTGGTGTTCCAGAGGGAGGGCCTCCGGAAAAAGGGGAAGCATTGTTTTAGGATTCAGAAAACTTACCGTCTGAGCCAGGTTTTTCCCCCGAATCTCCTCATCGCTCCAGCCGGTCATGTTTTCTGCCATGGGGTTAATAAAAAGGATGTTCAAGCTCGTATCTACCGCCATGATACCATCATTTACACTGTGGAGAATGGCGGAGAATAGCTGTTCCTGTTCTTTTATCTTTTTGTCTGCCCTAAACTTATAGAGGGCCATGTCAATAGTGGTATACAGTTCCCGCTCTTTAAACGGTTTAAGGATGTAGCCAAAGGGTTCTGCCACTTTTGCCCGTTCAAGGGTATGTTCATCCGCATAGGCGGTAAGGAAAATGACGGGAATATTGAGGTCTTCTTTTATACGCTTTGCTGTGTCGATACCATCCATGGCTCCGGAAAGCATGATATCCATCAGGATAATGTCAGGTCGATGCAATCGAGCCTTTTCAAGGGCTTCTTCTCCTTCTGCGGCGGTATCGCATACCACATACCCGAATCGTTCAAGACGACGCTGGAGGTCTAGGGCTATGATTTTTTCATCTTCTACAATAAGAACCCTCTCGGCATCCATACCATATCCTGCTTATGTAATGAGTATAGTATAAAAACGAAAGAGGTCAACATAAAACCTCATAGAAGCCCCATTTTTTTGAGTATTTCGCTTGCCTTTTGTTGGGGGCTTTTACCTTCGTCCCGGATGATGTAGTGGGCGCTCTCTGCGTAGGTTTTGTTTCGTCTCAGGTGGAGTATCCGGTGGGTTTCCTGGGGATTTTCGGTTTGCAAAAAGGGAGGTAGCGTGCCTGTTGACCCCTGGGCGGTAAGAATGCGCTGCCACGCCTCTTCGGCGGATACCTCAAGAAAAACAATGGTTGTTTTCTTCTGGAGAAGTTCCCAGGCCGGCGGGTTATCTATGATGCCACCACCGGTGGCCACAATACAGCCCTCTTTTCCTTTTTCTAGGATTGTTTTAAGGGCTTCGTATTCCGCCGCTCGAAACTCTTCGATACTCCGTTGAAAAAGCTGACGAGGAGAGAGACCGGTTAATTGGGTAATCATATCGTCTGTGTCGTAGCAGTCCTGGGAAAGTCGCTGGGCCAACTCCCAGGCAAGGGTGGTTTTCCCACAGTGTTTTGGCCCTACGAGGGCTATTACGATGTTTTGTTTCTTACTTGTCACGGATTTCTCTCCACTTTATAGTGACATAGAAAGGCTTCTTGTGCAATCTCTTTGAACGTATATGAAAGGTATTTGTTTTATATGAGGATACCAAGCCTGATACTGGTGTTTTTACCCCTTGCATTGTACGGGGGTTTTCTCTGGCGGGTATGGGGAAAGAAGGGGGGGGCGCCTCTTCTTGTGGCTACGGGGCTCGGTGGAGGGGCGCTTCTGGGGAGCGCTCTCCTTCAGGAATTGCTTCCCGTGCCGGACCTTTCTGTTCCCTGGAGTATGCTTTATGAAAGGCTCATCCGTTCCGCCTTGATTGAGGAAGTGATGCGTTACCTGCTGACATTGCTGATTGTCACGCAAAAAAAAGATACCTGGACAAAACAAGTTTTTATCGGTACCGACAAAGTGCAGGGGGCCCTGTTCTGGGGACTGTGGGGAGCCTTTGGGGGACTCGTTTTTGCTACCCTGGAAACTATTCTCTATACCCTGCGATTTTCGGGGAGCCTCTGGGTGCGACTTCTTCCAACTTCTCTTATCCACGGGACCTGTGGGGCCCTGATAGGACAGGGGATATATAAAGAAAAAGGAAGGGTTTCCTTCATATTCGCCCTGGTGATTCATGGGTTGTACAATGTCCTCGTGGGTCTTCCCCTCTTTTTTTCTGCGATAGGGGTGATTTTTGCGGTTTTGGTCTTTTTTGTTTTCTGGGCGCCTCTTTTAAAAGAAGTGAAAAAATAAGGCCCTGAGAAGGGCCCCGCCGTGGGAGAGCCCCGAGTGGGGGGAGCGCCTGATCGCCTGAGCCGTGGGCTCTGGGGGAGTGGGCCGGGCGGGACGCCCGGCCTGGGGAGGAGGAGTCGAAGCGGCGAAGGAAGCAGGCGCGAGGGGGGAGCCGCGGCGGCTAAAGCGGTGGTTGGTGTGGGCTGAGCCGAAAAGGGTGTGGCGCGGTGCTCCCCCTTTTTTTAGAGTTGCGCCTTCGCCAAAGGGATGCGACAATGAATGTGGGAATGAGCGGTCTTTCTGGTGGTGGCGTTAAGAACACCTACTTTGACTCGCGGTTTTTGCCGGTGACGGCTCCCCTGCCGGGGGACCTGATAGTCATGGGTAGCCCTGGCGATGAGCATATAGGGATTTACGGGGGGAAAGATACGTCTGGACGGGAGTATATGTATAATAGCGCGCCTGCGTATAGGTTCTTTGAGTCAGGACCCAGAGTGAATTATCTTGATGAAAACGATTTTTATTATAGAGAAATAATAATGAATAAAAGTTATATGGAACGATGGAAAAAAAACTATACAAAGGAGTATCTCAAATGGAAAGGATATTAATAGTATTGTTATTGTTTAACTTTTTAATTTGTTTCGCAGAAAACAGTGAGATAAATACAAGTCAAAGACTAATATTATATAAAAAGAATACTGAACAGTATCGTGATGTGTATGGAAGAGCGATTGATATTAATAAGGATAGAGCAAAAATCGAAGAGTGTCTCCATATTCCGCAGCGCAACTATAAGCTAGAAGTGAAGGTAGAACGGGTAGCAAGGTTTAACTATTCTATCGAAGGTCTTATCTATGGCCCGGAAAAACCAAATATCAATAATCCGCTTTCATTTAATGAACTTCTCCTCGTTGATGTAGAGGGGAATATGTACTTCAGTGGAGCTGAGTATATGGATAAAAATGGGAAGGATATGATGAGTACTCCTAAAAAATATCAAAAAGAAGGAGATGTTTTTTTTAATCTAAAAGATGCTGAATTGGAATCGATAATGAAGGCTTATAATGATATCACTTTCTCAGAAAGGATATTTTCCTCGCGTCCTATGTTGTTATCAGATGGTATAAATAAGTTCTACTTTTATCAGAAAATTGATTTTATATATTTAGAAAAATGGTTGAGAGATATTTTAATTATTAAAAAAGATAAAAGCCTAGATATTAGAATATTGCCCTATACCGATTATTTCATACCATTCGGTGACTCATATTCCAAAAAATCACTTGATAGCAAGAACCGCATTTATCTTGGTCTGTGGAGCTGGGACAAAGAAGATTATCGGAAGGTGGATCGATTCCAGGTGCTTGTCTACGATTTTGAAAAAGACACAATGTATTTTATAGAGTGGCTAAAACCCACAGAGGGGAACGAAACAATAATTCAGGTTTCTTATGTTGTCGGCGATGACGATGCAATATATGTTCAGGTGGTGGCCGATGCAGCGTGCACTATCTATCGGATAACTCCTTTGTGGGATGCGCCGATGGAACGTATTGAGTATCGTCCGATGTTCTATGAGTTTTATCCTGAGATAAAGGAAAAAGAATCTCAGGCAGCTTTTCCCGAGGAGGAGTTCGATGAGACGAATTGACATGAAGCTAGTGCTGTGTTTTCTGTTGGTCATTGTATCCAGCCCAATGGGATGGACAGAGGAGGGCGGGACGGCACCGCTTGAACAGTTCACCTATTATGGTCCTAATAAAACCCCCAATTGAGGGGTATCCAAAGAATTTTTACAGGTATTAAGGGTCTCTTGTATGAAGAAAATCATAATTGTCGTCTTTTCATTAATTCTTGCAGTAAATCTTTTTGGTGATGGAAAATATAAAGAGGAAGACTTTATCGGTTCATGGTATTTTATTGACGGTATGGAGTGTGTTGACGTTAAACAATGGTTGATAATTGAAAAGGTGAAGGGAGGTTTACAGGTGCGATATAATGATGGGAAAAGCATATATGCTGCTGTATTATTGCTAACTTCAGATGGTCGATATGTGAAAGGTCTGTTGTCTGGGCTGGGATATGTGGTGATAGGGAAAGTCCAATCAATTTCTCCATTTGAGCATAATGGAATTGGAGTTGATCTTTCTGGTGGACCAGATGATATCCTATTAGGATATTTTCAAAAGAAAGAGGTACTTGAAAAACTAATTGGGAAAAAACTTCCAGCGATACAGTGAGTATCATAAAGAAAAACCTGTTGTAAAATAAGCATATGTTCTCCTATCACCTCACCGCCCCGGCACTCCTCAGGGGCGTGCCGGAGTTCCTAGAGAACCTTAGGACCCCCAGGGTCCCGCCCCCAGCTAGACTACAGTTCCTCAATCTCCTCCCGGGAAAGGCCGGTCACCTCGGCAATGATATCAATCTCAATTCCCCTGGCCTTCATCCTGCGGGCGGTCTCCCGGCGGTTTTTTTCTTCGCCCAGGGCTATGCCTTCGTTGCGGCCTTCTATACGGCCTTCCATAAGGCCTTCTTTAAACCATTCCTGTTCTTTCTTCTTGATGGCAGTGGCTAACATGGTCGGTACCTCCTTAAGGGTACGAATCTCATCCACCCATTGAGGCACGGGGTCCTCAAAATGGGCGTAAAGCCAGCGGATAAACTCGGTCACCACCTCTGGCTGTTCCTTCTCTAATATACTCACAATACCACGAATGCGGCTCTGAATCTCATCCACCGTGCTTGAGTCTACCAGGAACAGGGCCGAGGCCAGGTTGTGCATGGCCTCAAGCTGGTCGGGGGCAAAGTCGTTGGCCGCAAGCTTGTAGTAGCGGAAGTGGGGGATGTAGTCGGCGGCGATGCGCTGGTCCACGAGGGTAGCAAACTGCTCGGGGGCAGTCCAGCGGGGGTCGCCGTTGTACACGAGGAGCGGAAAGACCGCAGGCAGCCGCTCGGGCTTTGGCTTTGCTTTTAACAGGCCCCCATAGAACTCAAGGACATAGCGGAGCATGCGGTAGGCCATCCAGTGGTCGACGGAGGACTGGAACTCGATGAGGAGGTAGAGGTAGACCGTTCCCTCATCTGTGAGGGGGAGCTTCCAGATGAGGTCGGACTCAAGCTTTTTGAACTGGCGGGTGACGTAGGACTTGTCGACGAGAGATGCCCGGGAGAAATCGACGTGGGCGACCCAGTCTTCGTGGATGAAGGAGGTGACCAGTTGCTCCATGAAGCGCTGGTTAGAGAAGAGGGCCTTGTAACCGCGGTCGTGGTGGTCTGGCATAGGAAAACCATAGCACAGGGATGGTGGGAAGGCAAGGCTGGAAGGGGAATTTGGGTGCAGTGGGGTGGTATGGAGAGGGGCCTAAAAACCTGGCGCTATTGCGGGGTAACCCGGAAAGGGGCCAAAAGACGCCCGCTGTGGCCTGGTGGGAGCAGCCCCCACCCGCAAAAAACTCCCGGCGGGGCTTAGAGGGCGCCAGAACCGGGTAAGATTGGCTAAAGGGGCCCTGAGAAGGGCCCCGCCGGGGGTGAGCCCGGAGTGGGGGGAGCGCCTGATCGCCTGAGCCGGGGGCTCTGGGGTAGTGGGCCGGGCTGGAAGCCCGGCCGGGGAGGGGCTGTGGAAGCGGCGAAGGAAGCAGGCGCGAGGGGGGAGCCGCGGCGGCTGATGTGGCAGTCTGGTGCGGGCTAAGCCGAAGGGGGGGCGGTGCGGTGCTCCCCCTTTTCAGGTCTGGTTGTTTCTATTTTTTGCAGGAAAGAGCGAGCGGGCCAGGTGCGGATTCCTGGTCTTAAAAGTAAAAAAGCCCCCTTTCGGGAGCTTTTTGTGTGTTTAGCAGGGGCAGGACTCGAACCTGCGACCTCCGGGTTATGAGCCCGACGAGCTGCCAACTGCTCTACCCTGCGTCGTATGCTGAACAAAATATAAGAAAATTACTAAAAAGAGTCAAGGGGAGCCAGGGCCCGATCTAAAAGTGTACGAAGCCCCTTTTTTGTTAGGGTAAAGCTTTGGTCCTGCTTCTCTTCTTCATAAAAAATACTTTTCTGATGGACAGGACAAGCCTTTCCATAGTATAAAGATACAGTGGAGCATCATACATCTTTACAAGCGGTGGCTTTTGATCTTGATGGTACCCTGTATCCCAATGGGGCACTGTATGTTCGTCTCATCCCTTTTATTACCCGGCATTTTCGGCTTTTGCAAGCCATGGGGAAAGCCCGGGAAGCGCTGCGGCAACGAGGGAAGGTGGATCGGTTTTACGAGACCCAGGCCCAGCTGATGGCTTCTTATTTGGAAGAGGAGCCCCAGAAGGTATACGAGAGAACGGAACGTCTGATTTATCGGGGATGGGAACCCCTTTTTAAGCACATTCGGCCCTTTCCGTATGTGCGGGAAACCCTGGTGGCGTTTAAAAAAGGGGGCTTGAAATTGGGGTTGTTATCCGATTTTCCTCCGGTACAAAAACTGCAGTATTTAGGCCTGTATGATTATTTTGATGTGATTCTCTGTTCCGAGGAGGTAGGAGCCTTGAAACCCGACCCTTTTCCTTTTCAGATTCTGGCGGAACGATTAGGCTGTTCTCCGCAGCAGATCTTGTATGTGGGGAACAGTGTGGCCTATGATGTACGGGGGGCGCAAAGGGCAGGGTTCTCTTCGGCCCTCATTGATCGAAGGTGGTGGGGCTTTCCCCGTTCCTGTAGAGCCCAGTTTATCTTTAGGGACTATCGTCAATTGCGCAGTTATGTGTTAAGGTAGTAGACAAATGTTATTCACCGTAGGAAACCTATTAACTCTGGGAATTGTTCTCATTCTGTTGGTCCTTTTCCGGCAGCTGGACCGGAATAATCGCTCCCTTGATAAGGTGCGGAAGTACGGAGAACGGCTTAAGGAAGAACTGGCTGCTTTTGTGGCTCAGCGGGAAGCGGCAGTAAAGGATTATGCGGTAGAACTGGATGTGCAACAACGGGCTGCGAAGGAACTACTTAAGCGCCTCGTGATCACCGAAGAGGAACTCGCCGCGAAGGCAGAAGCGGTAGCCCGCATTGATGAACGGATCGCCGGGTACGACGCATCCCTGGATGAGCTTATCAAGATGACCGCCCGGGTTCAGGAGAATCTGAACCGCATCAAAGAAGAAGCCTCCTTCACTGAATCGGTGTATAAGCGTATTGGTGATGCCAAGCATCAACTGGATCAGATTCAAAAGGAGTTACAGGATCTGGTGCAACAGTTTGAGCGGGAAAACATGGCCGCCCTGGAACGGGTGGAAGAAACCATGGTGGCCAGTATCAGGACAACCCTGGCGGATGTGCAGACCACCGCGGAGACCTTGGAACAAAAGGTGGAAGACCATCGGGAAGCGATCCTTTCCATAGAAAAAAAACGGGCCGAAACGCTGGAACGGGATCAGCAGCGTATCGAATCTATGCTTAGACAGGCCCTGGAACAGGCAGAACGGGCCGCCGATACCCTGGAAGAGCAGGCCTTTGCGAAACTTAAAGAACAGGCCCTGGAACGGGTACGGAAATTCCAGGCGGCGGTGGAAGAAAAACTGCTCCAGTACCAGGAAGCTACCAAGACCCGACTGGCTGAGGTCCAGGGGATGATCCGGACCTTTAAGGACGAATGGAAAGAGGATGCGGCCGACCTGGAAGCAAAACAACGGACTGCCCGGGATGCCTGGAAAAAAGAAATGCAGGATCTTTCCGAGATTGCCCGGCAGCAACAGGAAAGCTGGAAGCAAAACATGCAACAGCTTTCGGCCCTGGCAAAGCAACAGAAAGAAGAATGGAAAGAAGAACTAAACAAGGGGCTGGCAGAAGTTCGTGCTATTCATGCTGAAATAAAACAAGGAACGGAGCAGATTAAACGGGAAACGGCCCAGCAACTGACGGGCCTGCGGGAAGAGCTTGCCCAGACCCATCGTCATGCCCTGGATGAGACAAACCAGCTTATCACCGAATTGCGTAAAGCCGTACAGACCTCGACTCAAGAAAATCGGGCCCTGGTAGAGGGCCTCCTGGCGGAACTCCAGCAAAAGACCCAGCAAACGATCCAGCAGAACCTTGAACAGGTAGAGGGTCTTCTGGAAAGTCTTCGCAAGAAAACCGAAGCCACGGTACAGGAAAATTCCCGCCAGGTGGGACAGCTTCTGGCGGAACTCCAGCAAAAAGCGGAGGCCCTTGCCCATCAAAACTTGCAGGATATGGACCAGCGGCTGCGGGAATACCAGGAAATCTTCCTTGCCCAGTTTGAAAAACTCCAGGCAAGCAGTGCCGAGGTAGAACGTCTGGAAGGGGAACTGCGGAAATTCATGGCCCAGACGGAAGGTCGGGTATTGCAAGATTTTGCTCAGTTTGAGCAAAAATCGGAGGCCCGTCGGCAAGAAACCCTTGCGCAGTTTGATGCGGCGGTGGCCCAATTCAAAGGCCAGGTGGCAGAACTTGAACAGGAACTGGCCACCCTTAAGAGCAAGGCCTACGAAAATGTGTCTGAAAAACTGCAGGTCTTTGAGGATGATTTCTTTGCGGACCTGGCAAACCGCAGTCGGGCCATCGATGGTCGCCTTGCCGAATGGGAAGAAAAAATTGCGGCCGAGCTGTTGGCCATGGGAGAAGAGGGACGGAAAGAGCGGCAAGAACTGGAAAACCAGTATACCGAGTACTATAAGAACCGTCTTGCAGAGCAATCGAATCGGCTCCAGGAAGAGCTGGACCGCCTTAAACAACAGGCCGCGGCCTTTGAAGAAGGAATCCGGGAACAGATGGCCCAGGCCGATCAATCCCTGCTTGCCTTTAAGGAGCAGATGGCCCGGGACCTGGCGGAGGCCCGGGAGGCAGCAGCGGCGACCACCAAGGCCGAAATTGGGCGACACAACCTTGCCATGACGGAGCTCCTTAAGACCACCCAGCGCGATCTAGAGCAGAACCTGAAAAATCTCGAAAAGGACGTGCAGGAGCGTCTTGCGACCCTTACCAGTGAGATTGAAAAAGAGAGCACCCAGTTGGCCGAGTGGCAGCTGCGCTTTAATAAGCAATTACGGGACCTGGAGACCATGGTGGAAGAGGCCCGCAAGCGTTCTCGGGAACTTCTTGCCGAAAGCGACGAACGGCTTACGTCGGTCCGTTCCACTATTCAGGAGGCCCAGGAAGAGGCGGAACGGTATCAGAAAGAGCTTTTGGGGCGAACCGAAGAGCAGGTTAAGGGACTGGGAGCGCTCCTTAAAGAAATGGACCGGCAGTTCAAAGATTTTGTGGAGCAGACAAAGCTCTTTGGAAAGGCGGAGGAACTGAAACAAAGCCTGGAACAGCAGCTTGAGGACTTCCGGGTTGAATTGGATAAGCTGGACCAGCGGAAAGCAGAGGCCGCGGAACTGGAAGCCCAGTTTGTCAAGATTAAACGTCTCGAAGATGAAGTGAATGCCAAAATGACCCGGTTCCTGTCGGAGCGGCATCGGATCGAACTTATGGAGAGTGACTTTAAACGGCTGATCCAGACTGCCCAGGCGGTGGACGAAAAACTTGCCCAGGTCACCGCTTCTGATGACACCCTTCAGACTTTACAGGCCCAGCTTCGGCGCTTTGAAGATGCGATCAAAGACACGGAAGAAAAGTACCAGCGCCTGGAGAAGAAAAAACAGATCCTGGATCTTACCACCAGTGGGGTCGATCAGACCTTTGAATCCCTTAAGAACCTGGAAGAGCGGGCCAAGGCTATCGGGGGCGAAACAGAACGTCTTGCCACAGAGCTGTCGAAGGCCCGGCAGAGCATTGATCAGGTGCTTTCCCAGAAGGATCTCGTGCTTACGGTGGTGGACAAGATGGAGCACCTGGATAGCACCCTGGAAGAACTGGAAGCCAGGATCGAAAAACTGCAGACCGCCCGGGAATGGCTTGCCCGAACTGAGACGAGGCTGAATGAACTTACCAAGCAGGCCCAGGATCAGGTAAAACTCATGGGGACCCTGTTAAAGGGAGAAAGTAAACGGGGAAGTGGGGCCCCTAAAGATACGGGGGCCCCCGCGATCAGTGTCCGAGAGTCGGTGGTGCGCCTTGCCCAGCAGGGATGGACGGTGGAAGAGATTGCCCGGTCGGTAAAACTTTCCAAGGGCGAGGTAGAACTGATCCTGGAACTGGAAGGAAATCGGTAGCAAAGAAAGAGGGCCGGCGTCTCCTCTTTATCGGGAACGCCTTACCCCGTGACGCTTACACCAGGGGCTAAGGGGGCAGCTACTGCAGCGGGGGCTCTGGGGGGTGCAGACCCGCTGGCCAAAAAGAACAAAGAGCCGATTGATCTCTTTCCAATAGGGCCGGGGAAGAATTTTTCGAAGAATCTGTTCTGTTTCGTCAGGACTTCGAGAAGAAAGGACCCCGAGGCGATTGCAGATTCGATGCACATGGGTATCCACACAAATAGCATCTTGCTCAAAGGCTTCGATGAGCACCAAATTCGCGGTTTTGCGACCGACCCCTGGTAAAGCAAGGAGTTCCTCCAGACTAGCAGGTACGAGGCCCCCATGGTGATGTACCAGAATCTGGGCAATACGTATGAGTGTCCGGGCCTTGGTGCGGTAGAAACCCGCCGGATAGAGCAGTTCTACCACTTTTTCGATGGTTGTTGTATCGGCCAGAGGGGGTGGGGGCGCTTCTGCGCTTTTCTGTGGATCTGGTCCTTCTCTCTTTTTTGGGTTCCCTGCGGCGGTAACCAGAGCGTGCGGTGAAGGGAAAACCTCAAGAAATCGTCGAGCCACCGTGATGGTTACCTCATCTCGGGTGCGAAGACTGATGAGCGTAGCCACCAGCACCGCCCAGGGATCGGCTTTCTCTTGTTTTCGAAGGGCTGTTACGGAAGGATCGGTAGGACCGGAGGTTTCCTGCTGTTCTTTCCACATTCGCAGGGCCCTGAATGTCTCGTCCCACGGTAGGGGGGCAAAAGGTTGTTCGTCCTTTCTTAGTTGATCCATCTCTGTATCCACTGCTACAACTCAACCCCTGGCCCTGCGGAGGAAAGCTTACGGGGGACTCTATTTTTCTAAAAGACAGACTACCAGGGCCTCTACCGCATCGCCTGCTCCGATAGCATCGAGTTTTTCGTTGGTCTTGCCTTTTATAAAAACCGAGTTTACAGGAATACCCAAAACCGTGGCAAGAGAAGAGCGGATGGAATCCCGGTAGGGAAGAATTTTGGGTTTTTCGCAGGTTACTACCCCATCGATATTGAGAATTCGCCAGCCCTCTTTTTGTACTTTTCCCCAGGCCGTCTTTAGGAGTTCCATTGAATTAGCATCTTTCCAGCGTTCCTGAGTGGGGGGAAACAATTCTCCAATATCCCCGAGACCTGCTGCCCCTAACAGGGCGTCGGTAAGCGCATGGGCAAGGACATCCCCGTCGGAGTGGCCTAATTCACCCCGGTCGCTGGGAATTGCTATGCCCCCTACCAGAAAGGGGCGACCCGGCACAAGCCGGTGTACATCCTTGCCTAGTCCGATCCGTATCATGGCAGGTCCTCCGGAAAGGTGATCTTACGGTTAAGGGCAGACCCCGGGACGGTAGCAACGGGTCCCACAAAGGCGCCCCAGACTTCCGCGTCATCGGTAAATTCCCGATGGTGGTGTAGTTCTTCCTCTGCGGCCTGTTCGTGGGCCCGAAGAATTTCGGGGAACGCAAACCCCTGGGGCGTCTGGGCGGTAACCACCGCAGCCCGTCGCAGGTGCTGGAGAATGTGTCCTTCCTCATCAATTATTTTGGGGGTTTCCACCAGGGGCATCACCGGAATAACCGCTGGATGGGTTTCCAGGGCGGTAAGAACCGAACGGACCAGTTCTTCCGGAACCCAGGGACGGGCCCCATCATGGATGAGCACATGAGATGGGCTATAAGTTTCTAGTAAGGAAAGGGCATGGTGTACCGATTGTCGCCGATTCGAACCGCCGGGAACAAAAACTATTTCTGGTCCCGGGGTTTGTGAAAACAATCGAACGGGAAGGGCTTTCCGTGCCGCCGCTTCTCCATCTTCGGCTCGGGGAGGAACCGTGATGACGATGGTTCGTACCTGGGGGAGCGCAGCAAAAACCCTCACCGCCGCTCCTAATACGGTAAGGGGTTCCCCCGACTCATCTACCAGGTCGGGATTGAGGACCCGATATTCCTTTTTTATCCCCCCCATGCGACGAGAGGCTCCCGCGGCAGTTACCACCACCGCCACCGATTGGACTGGCCTGGTTACCATGGAGCCTACGATTCAAGCCGTTCGTGGATAAGGCTTTCTACCTCTTCTCGACTTTTTCCCAGGGAAAAACTGATCTCATCTTCTAGGAGTTTTCGAGCCGATTCGTAAAGCTTGCGTTCAAGGATGGGGAGTTCTTTTACCTTGCTTCGATGATAGAGGGAACGAACAATGGTTGCGATATCGATGACGCTGCCCTTTTTAAGAAGGTCCAGATTCATCTGGTACCGCAGTTTCCAATCAGACGGGATAGGATCAAATTCCTGACTGATAAGTTCAAGAGCCCGAAGGGCCTCTTCCTGGGGAACAATAGGACGAATCCCCAGATCCTCCGCCTTTGCCACCGGCACCATCACCGTCATATCCGAGACTTCCAGGTAAATCACATAGTAGGGAACCTTTTCCCCCTTAAACAACTTTTCCTGGATAGCCACGATCTTACCAACCCCCTGGCTGGGGTACACAACCTTTTGTTCTACCGAAAAGGTTACTGCCTGCTCACTCATTGGTTACAGTATATCAGAAAAGGCTTCCTTAGGGAATAGACCTTGGCCGAAAGGACCGCTAGGGCAGTCCTTCCCCGAGGGTAGATTTAGTGATTAGAAAAGGAGGAAAATCATAGAATTCCCTTTAGGCCCTTCCGTTTCTCGCTGTCTCTCCTTATTATCATTGAGATGATAGTTCTGTTTTTTACAATACCTTCCGATTTTTCCCTCGGGGTTCCCTTTCCAGAGGGATATTCCCTTTCGCAACTCCTGGTAAAGCTTTGGTGGCAGAATACCGAAGGTACTTAAAAGGATGAATATCAAGAGGATTGGGATACCAGCCTTCAATCTCGTTCATGTCGATGACATTGAGGGCCGGCGGATGGGAAATAGGCAGTACCACCGCCCGCTGCAAAAGGAGTTCCTCTGCCTGGGCAAGTACCTTCCAGCGCTCCTCCCCTTCCAGGACGAGGGATTTATTCATCAGGTCCTCAAAATCTCCATCGGAAAGGGATGCGTCGTTCAGATTGGATTCCCGTTGCCACAGGTGTAAAAAGGTATAGGGATCCGCAAAATCCCCAATCCAGGTAGTGGCTCCTATCACATAGGATTCTTCTTTTAGAGCATCGTAGTATCGCTGGGAAGGAATTTCCCGGATTCTTACCTGGGCCGTAAGTTCTTTTTCCCAGGCTTCTTTCATTAAGGTGGCAATTCGACGGCTTTCTTGAAAGGCCGTAATGAGAATGGTAATAGGAGGAAGGGGCTTTTCTTTGCCAAACCCTGCTTCGGTAAGCAGGGCCCGGGCCTTTTCCGGGTTAGTCTCGGAAAGGGCCGTCACCTTCGGATAGCCGGGGATGGGGAAAATAAGGGTTTCCGCCGGAAGGTAGTAGGGTTTCCGTACCTCTGCCCAGGGAATGGTAAGAGCCAGGGCCTGGCGCACCCGGTAATCGTTCCAGGGGGCTTCCTTTGATTTTATAAAATAGTAATTAGTAGCAAACAGGGCGTTTACGACAATTCCACTGCGATCCTGGAGTTTTTCTAAATCCACGTCTCCTGCAATCCAGCGGGCCCTACCGGTATTCCAGAACTGGGCCGCCTCTTGCGCATCGTCGGTAAATCGGATGGTTAGTTTTTTCAGGGCCACCCGCCTTGCATCCCAATAGAGTTCGTTTTTAGCAAGGGTTAGGACGGAGTTTTCCTGGCTTACGATGTAAAAAGGTCCATTTGAAATAGGAACCCGCTTTGACCAATCCTTTTCCTGGATCATCCGGGGATGGATGGGACTAAAGGCATGATGACAGAGCATGCTGGGAAGATAGGATGCGGGGTGTTCCAATTTTAGAACAAGGGTCCGATCGTCCGGTGTTTGAATACCTACCTGGGTCCGGTCGGAAATGGTTCCCAGCCGGTACTGACGGGCGCCCGCTATACAATCAAAGAGGGATGCATAGGGCGAATTCCGTTGGGGTTCTATCAAGGAAAGCCAGGCATCTCGGAAGTCCCCGGAACGGACAGGGTCACCGTTCCAGTATTTGGCTCCTTCGCGGATAGTAAAGGTCCAGGTTTTCTTATCCTCTGAGACTTCCCAGCGAGCGGCAAGGGCCGGTACGGGTTCCATGGTGAGGGGGTGATACGAGAACAGCCCTTCATACAGGGCCGTGAAGATCTGGGCCTCTTGCGCAGTATAGGATCGGCGGGGATCAAGTTCCAGAGAATTGTTGTTCATCACCACCGTAAGTTCAGAAAGATCTGTCGGTGTAGGACGACTTTCTGCGTAGGGTTCCGTTTTTTCTGGTTCTGTCATCTCTGGCCCAGGAAGACTTTCTGCGGGGGCCGTTTCTTTGTTTTTTTCTGTAATTGTGTCAGAAGAACGATCGATGGTGTCAGTTTTTGTTTCCGGAAGTCCCGAACACCCTATGATGATACCGATGATGAGGATGGCCCCTGTGGCCCTTATACCATGCCGTCGTTCTATTTTTTTCATGCTATTCATCCTTATATTCCAAGTTTCTTAAGCTGTTCCATCTCTTCTTTTTGAGCGATGTATTCATGGCGCTTCTGGTTTGCCTTTACGATGCTGTTTTTTAATGCCGAAAGCTCCGGCTTTATTCCCCGAATTCGATCCCGGTTTTCTTTATGGACCGAACGTTTGAAAAACTCATCCAGCGCATTCAGAGTACGATGGGAACTCTGAAGTTCTTCAATGAGTTTTGTCAGGGTATTTAAGAGGGATTCTTCGGTGGCTTCTTCAATTTTTTTTAGCACCGAAGAACCCCGGGTGGAAAGTCCCGTAAGATAGCGGCTCTTTCGTTCAAGCTCAGCGCAAAACTGAGTAAAGTTAAGTTGTTCTGTCCGTTTAGTTCCCAACACGGGGTCAAGATACTCCACTTCGTAATAAAGGGGCTCCGCGTCCTTGTTCAGCATCTGTTGGATCAATTTTTTAAGTTTATACCAGAACCCCTTCTTTTCACTTTCGAGGATACTACTGTTTTCTTGGATTTTTACTATCACGTCGGTAAAGGTAAAGGAAAGGGTCCCCAGAATCTTAAAGGCCTCTATTAACAAATTCTTATTCGAAACGGTGGTCTTAGTCGGTTTAGGTTTTTCTTCAGGCACCGCAAGCCCTTTAAGAATTTCTTCTTTTAGACGAGGTCCCTCGGCGGCATAATTTTCCCGGAGGATCTCTTCCACCAGTTCGGGATAAAAGGGACGATCCGTAATAGTTTCTGCAAATTTTCGCTTTATGGTGTGGAGGGTTTCCTCTTTCTGGGTGAACACGATGCTTGCGTCAAGGGACATTTGATCCAGAAGACGGATGCGAATATCCAGTTTGTACGATTCTCGATGGTAGTCCGTAATTTCTTTAAGGATACGGAAAATTTCCCGGGAAGAACGATCCAGGACCTGGAGCGCATCGGCCACAAGACCAATAGAAAGTTGATCGTTACCACCCCGTACCAGGGCGATGATTTCTGCCAGGGCCCTTGTATTGATATAGGGTGAATTAACGGAAAACTGGGACCAGTTAAAGTATTTTACGAGTTGTAAAATCCGTTTAATTCGTTCCAGGGTGAGAAATTCAACGCTGTACTGATAAAAATTGACAAGAAAATCCAATTGGCTGTCATAGGCAGAAAGGCGAATGCTCATCTCCTCCATCCGCTCACTTTCGGTAAAGGGCCCTTCGGGGGGAATTTCCAGTTCCCCTATCTTTGCATCATGTTTGTAGGGGTCTTCATGGATAAGCCCTTTTTTAAGGAGCACCTGGTATAGCCCCTGAAACGCGGTGTGGAGGATCTTGAACTCTTCTTTCAGTTTGGGCATTTCCTGACGATCAAGCCATTCTTTTCGACGATCCAGGGCATCGGTGAGTTTTTCCTGGAAGGCAAGGGCATCACTCATATAAAAAAGTATGGCCTATTTTAACGATTAAAGCAACCAGGGAAGAAAGGAGCCCCAACGCAACAAGTGCTTTAAGAAAGAGGTACTTCCAAGCAAAAAGCGTTGCAAGGAGGGCGTTCCCAAGCAAAAAGCGTAAAACAGTTCTTATGTAGGTATGATGATAAAAATTAGATATTGTGGGTGGTATGGGTTGATAGCCTCGCTCTGGCTTATATTTGCAGCCTGTCCCCTTGTATCGAATCAGGAGAAAACCCTGGAGATATCCTTTCCTCTGCTTCCCGCGGCATGGCAGGAAACCCTGGGAAACGCTGCCTGGTGTGTCCAGTGGATGAACCGCGAAGGGAAACGGGAAAGCCTTAGCTTCCCGGTGGGAACCGCCACCGCAACCATCCCCTGGGATTTTTCCTGGGGAACGCCCCTCTGGGCCTATCCCTATTGGCCAAATCGCTCTATACCTGCCGGGATGGTGCATCCGGCGGGGGCCATTTTCCCTCTAGAGCTAGAGCTTTCTAGCGGTCGCATCGTACTAAGCTGGCCTGGTGGGGTAGCGGCCACGTTGTATGAGGCCCTCCTTCGTTATGGTATGGGAGTATCGTATCGACCGGAATGCTTCAATTGGCCCCGCTTTTGCGAGCTTTTATCTGAGTATCTTTCCGGGGGAGTGATTGGAGACCCCTGGAATGTGGATTGGGAAGCGGTGGCTCAAAAAACAGTCCGCTCTGGTTTTACCTCCCGCTATCTCAAGGAAGCTCCCTCAGAAAGAAGGGCCCTTTCTCTTCCACCCGATGTTCCGCCAGCCCGGTGGGTTTCTGATTCTCCTTTTGGCTTGTCCCTTTTTTTAGTTCCCGGCGCTTCCTCTGAAATTTCCTGTTACCCCTGGGTAGACAGGCTTTTGTCTCCCTATGGTATACTAAACTATTCCCAACAAGGATTGGTGTATTGTTCTCTTCCGGTATTTTAAGGAAAGATATTCAAGGCTTTAGTCCCCAAGATAGGGCTTTGGGGTTTATTGACCGGGGAGATGTGTTGGGTAGTAGGGGGAGTGGAAAACATGAAATTCAAAAACCGGCACAGTAAAAACTCTGCTTTATTTCTGGGGCTCGTAGCGGTCCTGGCGGTATGTGTTTCCTGTAAGAAGGAAATGCCCTCTGAGTCAGGTAGTTCTGGAGTCCTTCCAAACAATCCAAAAAAAGGACCCGCCCTTATTGTTTCCCCCCATGAGCGGCCCTACTGGTTTACCTTTTCTTCGATGAAAGATACCCCAGCCCGGGTGCTTTCCCTTGTTTCTTCTCCAGAAGGGGCAGATGCTCCGCCCCTTGTGCCATGGCCCAATGCCGTGCGGATAACCGAAATAGGGGGAGCTCTTTTTGAAGGGACCTCTTTGGCGGGGAGCGCAGCGGAAGGGTTACCAGCGGAAGGGGCTGCCTTGAGCCACAAGAAAGATGCCCGGGAGGTGCTTTTCTGCCCCCTTAATACCTGGGGGGCCATCCTCTTTCAACAGGAAGTGCAGGGAAATCGACTCTGGATTTTTACTTTACCCCTTTCTTTTGAGTCTGAAACAGGTCCTTTTACCATAGGACCCCTGTTTCCTCTTGATGGGCATATGGCCTTTTCGGTGTATCGGGATGCTTTCTTTCAGGAGCTTTCTCCCACGCTACTCCCAAGTACCCTCTGGTATTACGATGAAGTAGGGGCTGTGCTTCAACCATTATCCCTGGAAGCGCTGGTGCCCAACATGCAGGAGTTCCCCTCTTCTTGTGAAATAGAATCGGTTAGCCCGGGAAACGATGGCCGCTGGTATGTCCGGGCCCTTGCTCCTACCGCAAGCAATACTGCCGGGACTCTTTCTCGAGGAACAACGGCTTCCTCTCAGAACAAAGGAGGGAAAGAGAAAGTTCCCCTGAGCAGTCCCATAGGTCGGTTGTATTTTTCTCTTGAACAACCAGGAAAGGGGCGGGCCCATCCTGTTTCTGTGGGTGTCTATTATGAAAAAACCAGACCCCACAATCCAGATCAGCTTTCCCCCCTCTTGCGACAGGTGGTGCAGGCCTTACCATACCGTCCTAAGGGGGGAATCCTGAGGCTTTTTCGAGAGACCCCGCGTAGTAGTGGGTCTTATTATCTTGCTGTTTCTGCGACTTCCCTTGATGAAGCCGATACCTATTATTGGGGATACGAAGGCGCTAATAGGGCTATCATCATTGATAGCCGGGGAAGGGGAGCCATGGTCTTGATGGGGGAAGAGAAAAATCTCGCCTCTTCTTTTGTGGTAAAAGAAGTTACCCTGCCGCCGCTCCCTTCGTCTTTTGTATATACCGGCGTAGGGCTCTTGAAAAACTGGATTCTTGCTAGTTGGGAAGAGCAGGATGCCTATCTTGTTGGGGCAGCAGGAATACTTCTTTTGTGGTATAATGAATAAATGATGGAAATACAAAACAAAGGAAAGGGTCTGCTGTTCCTCATCGGGGCTCTTTTTTTGATAAGGGGGGGGGAGTTTGTCTGGTCTATTCCCCTGGAATGGACGTTTAGTGGATCCCTTTTAGCCATTTTAGAAGACAATGGCCTTGCATCGGACCCCATGCCCCTTTGTCCTATGCCGGGAATACGGATAAGCACCCCCTTTACCCCCTGGCTTGAGGGAGTTGTGTCCTGTGATATTTATGGCACCTATTACGGTTATTCGGATAGTCTCCAGCGTCCCATCCCGGTGGCTATTGAAAATCGATCTGCCCTGGTGGTGGGAGCCCTGTTGGGAATAGGTCCTCAATTTCGTATTCCCATTGCTTCGCCTCCCTTTGCCCTTCCTGGACCCTGGACACTCTCCTTCTTTGTAGGCCCCGTGGTGGAAGTGAGAGCCTCTTTCCTTGCCTCCGGTCTTGAAGGTGCCGATGCAGCGGATGCGCAGGAAGAAATTAACCGTATGAGCAGTTATTTCTGGTCTTCCGGTCGCTGGCTTTCTTTTTCACTGGGAGGCAGTTTGTTTTTTTTGCCCCTTGGGTCCTATCAACTAGGCCTCTCTCTTACAAGCTGGCTTCCCTTGTATCGTATCTGGACCGATTATAATCAACCCTTTGTAGAGGGGTGGAAAGTAGCCTTCGGTTTTCTTATTCGAAAAAATCCATAACAGCTTATCCTTTTTTACCTTAAGATTTTATTTTTTATTTGGTAGTTGTGTGTGGGGGGGGAGAGCCTTTCCTAGGCTCCCCCCTTAATGTGCCGCTCCTCAATCGCCGTAACCAGGAAATAATTGTTCATCTACCGGCTAAGGGCTCGATCAATTTCGGTCTTGTTAAAGCCTACGATTATCTTGCCATTAATATCTACCACCGGGACACCCATCTGACCGGATTTACGAACCATTTCCTCCGCTCGACGGGGGTCCCGACCGACATCATAATCGGTAAAGGGTACTCCCTTTTGTTTTAGATAGTTTTTTACCATTACACAGTAGGGACAGCTTTGGGTAGAATATACCAAGACACTCATAGAATCCTCCATTTAATCATTATTACATATTAAAAATAATATATATAAAAATAAACGTCAAGTTGCCTCTTTTCCATTAAATGAGGCGTTTTTATGTAATAGAAACACCGTTGTACCCGTTAGCCCCCCAAGGGGATTCGCACAAGGTTAATGTGCTGTCCCCCGTAGCGATTGAGGAAGTTCACAAAAGAGGTTTCTGCGGCACTCTCAAAAAGGGCGACCGAAAAGGTTCCCTCGGGGGTAAAAAACGGAATAAGTACTACCACATGGTAGTATCGACGTAAGGGAGGTTTCCCTGGCTGAACCGTGCTTATGGCTCCCAGATAAAAATAGGTGGGTTCTTCTACTGCCAGGGTATAGAGAAGCGCCGTAAGCCCTTCTATGGGGAATCCTACGTTTTTAAGATACCCGGGATAAGGGCGGCGTTCTCCCGGTAATCCCTGGGGATGGGCCAAACTTGCCAGGGGATTCTTCTGGACTTCCACCGTTTCGAGGGTAACCCGTTGGTTCTGCTGAAGCACTTCCTGCGCCGCTATTGCCAGATTCCGGGTCCAATCAAGGCCAAAAAAGGGATCGAGGATTGTTTCATAGGGTTCGGTAAAGGAAGAACCGCGAGTATAGGGCGGTTTTTTCAATGGTTCTATTTCCAATCCTCTTCCCCGACGGGCATATATGAATCTGTCCACCACCCATTTTGCAAAACCAGAACAATTAAGCCCCCAGTTTTCTCCCTGAGGGAGTCCTGTATGTATAAATACGGGGCGCCCCTCTTCATCAAGGGCCCCATCATCGGCGTAGCGCAGGGAGGGAAGGTCCCTTCGTATCTCTTCTATGAATGTTCGCTGGGCTTGATAAAGGGCGGGTTCTATAGAAATAAAAGAAGAAAGGTCCGCTGTGCCTGGCTGGTTTAGAATGGTGTGCAGGGGGAGCGTAAAAAAAGAATTCCACGGGAGTCCCATAGGACGTTCATACCATCGATACGCCCCATATATCACAAAATCTACTACCGTGTTTGACCCCTGAGATGCGGCTCTAAAATCCAGGTACACCCGAGGATCCGAGCGGGGATAAAAGCGAAAGGCCCGGATTTCCCCTTGTGGCCATGAACGGTATACAATCCATGACCCTTGACTCCATTCCGGATAGGTGTTTCCCCGAAGTCGGGAAATAAAAATAAGCAGAAAATTCCCTTCCCGTTTTGAACGAACCTGAACAAGGTTGCCCGAAAGAAGGCGGTATATCTGGGGTTTTCGAGATACTACCTGGCGGGGGCTTTCCAGAATCCAATCCTGGTACAGGGCCTTCCTCAGAAGACCATCATCGGCAATCTCAGATAGTTCTAGATCCTGCGGGAACAGAAACAATGGGAAACAGAGGCCTATGAGAAGGGCGCCCAGTATATGAGATGGCTGTATTCTGGCCGTGATAAACGTAACCTTCATATATCATACATATCGGCGCTGTTTATCCATTCCTGCAGGACTCCTGTTGCCAGGAGGAGGGGGAGCGCTGGAACCGCCCTGGCGCAGAGTTGCGGGCAACACGATATCCTGACCGGGTAAGCCCCGGATAAGCTTGACCGCGAGGGAAGCTGCCGCATAGCCCTTGTCATACCCACTCTGATATATAGTAGTGAGGGGTGGTTCCAATAGACGGGAAAACCGAATTCCATCAAAACCTACCACGGTGATATCCTCCGGTATCCTTAGACCTTTCTTTTTTATCGCCCCATAGGCTCCCAGGGCAAGGACATCCGCAAAACATACTAGGGCGGTGGGGCCTGGCTGTTCTTCAAGGATTTTTTCTGTCACCCCCGAAGCCGAATCCATGTCGGCGTCTACCAAACACAAGCTAATACCTGGATCCTCGGGCTCCAGTCCCCATTCTCTAAGAGCCCGGTATGCCCCCTGAAGCCGGAGATCCAGAATCCGGGACCGACGAGCCGTAGGTGCATCCACTATGGCCTCGTGAAGGTTTTTAATGCTGAGGATGGTGATTCGCCGATGTCCAAGTTCAAGTACATGACGAAGTAACTGGTAGCCCGCTTCCTCATCATGTATTCCTACCTGGACTGAACCGGAAAGGCCTGCGCCGTCAATGATCACAAAAGGGAGATTTCGCTTACGAATAATAGATAGCACTTCGTGATCGGGCCCAATTCCAATGGTCATAATGGCATCGACTAAGG